>Ga0181535_10001877_pt1 | contig 26517 bp, 28 predicted proteins | sample PEATcosm2014_Bin_44_FD_119774 | JGI IMG/M metagenome (GOLD analysis project Ga0181535, IMG submission 119774) | Peatland microbial communities from MTU Mesocosm Facility, Houghton, MI, USA - PEATcosm2014_Bin17_30_metaG | ecosystem: Environmental > Terrestrial > Soil > Wetlands > Peat | place...
CCGGAAGGTAGAGAAAACTGTCGAGCCAGTTAAGGGGCGAAAGTCCTTTAGGCATGGCGGAAAGGTTGGTGGTCAGGATGGCGACAATCATATCGACCAACAAAGCCACACAGGTCAGGCTCGAAAGGAACCCCACGGTCAGCAAGGCTCCGCCAACGAACTCGACACCCGACACGAAATAAGTCATCAGGCGGGGAAATGGGACTTTGGCCTCAACGAGCGTTTTGTACATCGTTTGCGTTCTTCCGGCAACAAACAATTTGTTTGCCCCGGAGATGGCGAAGAACAGCCCGAGCGAAACGCGTACCAGCAGGACGGCATTTTGTTCCAAATCACCGCTACCCAGCAGCGCAAACTGGACCAACCGATTCCAATCCACCTGTTGTCCCTCCATCGGAGGATGTACGGTAACGATACCCCATAGCGTACAGTTTCGACTTCTCCGGTAACCGTGTTCATCACGACTTAGTGGGTCTCTGGCGTTAATCTCTGATCTCGACAATGATGCTGCAAAGCGCAAATGACGGTGTCGTTAGCGAATGCCCTCGCCGCGAGATTATGTGTCCATCCGTTCGGCCCATTGAGCGCGCGATGCCGGAGCCACGAATGGATCCGCAAAGTGCTGTGTTTCCCGCGCAACTTTGTCGTCCCTGAACTACATGATACTCACGGTGTAGGACGGCTTGCCGTCATAGGTCAGGATGAATTCGGTGATCCAAAGATCACCACCGCCAATGATTCGTCGGATAGCGAACCGCTTTTTGCTCGGCTGGCTAGCGCGTTGGTTCTGTATGTTGCGCCGACCGCGGGTTCGCTCGCCTGACTGCGGGTATTCCAGCACCCCGTCCTCGTGATAGATGCGGTGCTCCGTTTCAAAATCGTTGGCTTCGGACGCCGCCCAATGCTGATCCAGTGCCGCACGGATCTCTTGATCTCGCACTCCAGAATACTGCTCCTTCTTTTGTTGATCGTTCATCTTGAGTCTTCCATTTGACAAGCGTGAATATCATGTTCCGCGTTTGCATCGCCCGCTGCCGAAGCGCGCCAGTGCGCATCGAGGGCCGTATGGACTTGTTCCTCTTGCCTGGACTTCTCGATTTGCGGTTCTGTGTTCATATTCATCCAACTCGTGGGATGAATCCCGGAACACCGGTTTTCACCACTGAATTCAGCCTCTGTCTGGTGTGAATTCCATTGATTTTGTCATACCCGTCACCTGAACCTGTTCTGCTAGTCTGCTCCTCGCCATCCCCGCGCGAGTTGCTTCAAATTGCGGCAGTGATTTGGTAGACGAAGTTTTCCCGGCCGCGGGCGTCGGTCCTTGATCCCACACGCACTCCACCTATTTTTTCCACGGCCTTCTGAGAGCGGATATTCTGGATGCCCACAATGAAGATGACGCTTTTGACGAATTGGAAGGCATGGCGAAGCATAAGCTGCTTCATTTCGCCGTTGTAGGTGCCGCCCCAGTAGGACCTGGACAAAAAGGTCCAACCGATTTCAATTTCTCTCTTTTCGGGGTTGTGGGCGTGGAATCGCGACGACCCGATGATGCGGCCATTTTTGACGTCAATGGCAATCAGCGCTCCCTTGGATTCCAGGGATTCCCGGAAGAACTCCTTGAAAACATCTACCCGGTAGCGGTCTTTGGACGGATGTTGTTCCCAAATCAGGGGATCGGAAGCCACAGCGTAGAGCTCATGAAAATCGTCGGACCGGAGTGGCCTCAGTTCGACCAGATCGCCTTTAAGCGTGGGCTGGAGTTCAAATGACATTCTTGATTAAATCCCTGTATTAAGGATATACGAACCTTTCGAATTCGGGCGCGAAAAACCTCGGTCCGCGGTGCTCCTGAAAAGCCGCCGGCTCACGTCGAACTATCTCGCGCAGAGGCGCAGAGAAGTACCATAGAAGACCCATTCCGGCCGGGGTCAGGCAGCTTATTGTCGAGTGGCTTGGGCATGCGTGAGAATCCGCCTCCCACGAAAAGGGAGTTCCAGGCCCAATCCAACGAGCGGTTGTAGCGCAGACGATGCCTTCGTCCTTAGGCAAACAGCCGACAGCCGGCAAACACTGACCGTGGTGGTGGCCTGCTACTTGGTCAGGTGGCGAGTTCGCGCGAATCCCTGGACATCTCGTGGGCACAAGAACTCGACCTGCACACCATTCCTGGTGAGAGCATCACGGAAGAGCCACCAGCCGGAGTCCACGGCATTTAGAATTGAGGGAGAGTCCGGGTGAGCGCGAGCGGTGGCGACAAACTCACGATCGGACCGATCGAGGCCCCTCAAATCAGGATCACCGGGAAACTCAGCAAAAGCGTTTTCGTCCTCAGATGGGTTGATATGAACCTGGTCACATCTTTCGGGATTCGCAAGATTGGTCAACACCCATTTTGCTCTGGCTTTGCGTAACGTGGCAGGAGCAGCATCAAAGCTGCCGCTAGGGCCACGGCAACTGCCAGCAGGGTCAGTAACGACGTGTACGACCCGGTAGAATCAAACGCCCGTCCCAAGATGACCGGACCGATGGCTCCGGCGATGGCATAGAAGGTCCAGGTGATCCCGTAGAGCGTCGAGAAGGCGTGCCGCCCGTAGTAGCGGGTGAGGAGGTAGGGAGTGACGTCCGCCTCGCCGCCTGCCCCGACGCCGATCAGGCCCGCAGCCAGGCAGCCCACGAGGAGCGTGTCCGCGCGCGCGAGCACCAGGATTCCCGTTGCGGAAAGCAAATAAACCGCGCAGGCAACGCGCGCTCCGAAGAATCGGTCCAGGACCCAGCCGATGGCCAGGCGTCCCACCAGGCTCGAGCCGCCGAGCATCGAAGCGCTCAGCGCGGCGCCGCCGGGGCTTACGCCTCGGTCCGTGAGCAGCGCCACTAGATGCGTGATCGTTCCGTTCATGCTGACGGAACCCACAAAGAGCACGGCGACGATAATCCAAAACGGGTAAGTACGCAGGCCTTGTTGCCACGTCATGCCCAGCGGCGGAGCAGAGCTATCCGGATGGTGCTCGCGGGCGCGCTCGTGAACGTAGCGCCACGTGAGCGGCAGTCCCACCGCCAACGCAAGGCACCCCAGGCCGAGATATGCCGCACGCCAACCCGCCCGGCTGATCAGGGTCTGGGCGAAGAAAGGCAGGACCATTGAACCTAAGCCTGCTCCGGCCATGACCAGCGCAAACGCCGTTCCCAAACGCTTTTCGAACCAGGTGGAAATGGCGCGCGAGTAGGCAAGGTGAGCGGCGCCGTTCCCGACCATCCCCAGCACAATGCAGGTTGCGTAGAATTGCCACAGGTGAGGGCGCAGCAACGCCAGCGAGGCGATGCCGCAGCCGTAGATAGTCATGCAGGGAAGAATGATGCGGCGCGGACCGTAGCGGTCAAGCCAATGACCAAGAGTGGGGGAACTCGCCGCCAGCATCAGGGCGGCGAAGCCGAAGCCGCGCGAAATGGCTTCGCGGCTCCATCCGAATTCGGCGCCCAGGGGCTTCATGAAGACGCCGAACGTGTAGACAAACAGCGAACCGAACCCGACCATCACGCCGAGGCTCGCCGCCAGCACCACGCGCCAGCCGTAATACCCGCGATCGGACTCGCTGGCGCGCGCGGCGAGCTCGTCATTTGGGGATATAACCATGTCTCGCGGTTCGCTTCCCGAATTCCCGATGCGCCTCTTCCGACATGGCGTGTACGCCCGTCGAGTCAATCCATCGATTGTAGAAATTGAATAACGCGCAGACCGTGACCGCGTTATAAATCGCTTCGTCCGTCCAGCCGACGGCGTAGAGGGGCTGCATATCCTCGGCCGTTATTTCCCAGGCGCGATGATTAACCTTGGTAAAAAAGCACAGCAGAACTTTGTCCTTCTCGGGCAGCGCGGAAGTTTCCAGATCGTCGATCGCGCCGCGCACCAGCTCTTCACTGCCCAGCAATTCCGCCGCAACTGCGGCGTGATACTTTGCTCAAAACGGACAGTGATTGCCGGCAGAGGTGAAAGCGGCGATCAGCTCGCGCTGGCCATGGCTGAGCGGAGATTCTCCGCGCATGACCTCCTGCGTGAAGCCGCCCAGGTGAACGGTCGCCTCGGGACGAAACGCGAACAAGTGCCAGATCTTCGGGTACTCCTTTCCCGACTCCCGCATCAGACGAATCATGTCACCCCGCCCACCCGGCTGCGGATGGTTCTCCACCTCGGGAAGAAACATCGACTTCATCTTCTTGTCACGAGCGTCCATGTCTGCACCTTGAAGAGGTTGTCGGTTGTCAGCCGTCAGTCGCCGGCCGCCGGAAGGTCTTCCCGCTGCTGGCGAGAGACTCTGCACTTTTGACTTTTGCGTTTTGACTTTTGACTTGCTTTTCCGCCCTGCCGTCAAGGGGTCTGCCATATCACTTCTCGGCTTGGATCGTCGCGATGACCACCGCGCGGGAGCCTGCACGTTGATAAACCTTTCCGGTGACGACCACTCTCTTCGCCGCGAACTCGATCAGCCGGTCGTTCTGGCCCTGGGCGGGGGTGGCGTCGGAGGTCGGCCAATAGATCGTTCTATTATCCGTTAGAATCACGAGCGGTGACCCAGCCTTGGCGCAGGCCGTAGCGCACTCGGCGCTGATCGGTTTCTTCAACCCCTTGGTGAACGCGCAGGCAGAATCCAGGACGTAGCCTTTGATCGTTTCCGGTTGGCCTTCGGCCCGGGCCATTCGCAATCCCGCAGTTAGAACAACAGCCAGCGCGAGTCCGCAAACGAGCTTCTTTGTGTTGATCATCAAAATACCTCCTCAGCAGTCGCCAAATGAAAAGCCAGCACAACCATTGAACTCTCCGAAGCCGCTGCTTTAGAACAAGAGCTTCAGCGCGAATTGGATCTGGCGTGGGGCCGCCGCCGATTCAACCTGGCCGAAGGTGGGCGAGCTGATGTCGTCATTCGGCACGCCAAAGTTCACCCGGTTCAGGATGTTGAAAAACTCGCCGCGGAACTGCAACGTCGCGGACTCCGCGAGACGAAAATTCTTGGAGACTCCGAAGTCCCATTCGGAGAGGCCCGCGGCCTGAACGATGTTTCGGCCGGCATTGCCAAAGGTCCCGAGTTGGGCGTCCTGCTGGAACGCCTGGGTGTTGAACCATTCGCGCGCAGTTCGTGGGCCGTCGTTAGGATTTCCCACCAGGTTCGGACGGTCGCCGACGAACCCTGAGATCTCAGGCGATTGCCCTTGGAGAGATGGGTCACTCGAGTCGTAGACGGTAAAAGGCGTCCCTGTTGCGGCCGAGACGATGCCGTTCAACTGCCAGTTACCCAGCGCGCTCTGGTACCAATTGTGCGATTCCTTCCAGAAGGGGAGCAGCCACTGATAGCTGAACACCAATCGCTGGCGTGCGTCGAAGAGCGACCGGCCGTACTCCGCCTCCAAATCATACGGATTCTGGGCAAGATCATTTTCGCCCGCGACGAGTGTGGGAGCGGAGCCCGTAATATTGAAACTCGAAACGTCGTCCAGCGCCTTGGCATAGGTGTAGGAAGCCAGGAACGCCATACCATAACCCAGGCGCTTTCGCAGGCTGGTTTGGAGCGAGTTGTAATTCGAGTTGGTGATGCCGGAAATCAGACCGATTGACCCGTAGTTGCAAAGTTCGGGGTTTGTCGGCTCGCAGCCGGAATTGGGGCGGTAAGCGTTCACGTTTTGCTGTTCGCCACTGATACAGGAGGCTTGTTGAGCGAGCGGCAGGGTGGAGCATAGCGTGGGCGGATTGCTTTCGATGAAGCGCGGCAGCTTGGTACCTTTAGTGCCAACGTATCCAACCTCGAGTAACCATCCCTGTCCAAAGGAATGCTCCACCGTAAAGTTCCAATCCTGCGCGTAGGGCACATGGAGATGTGGATCGAGCGTGAGCAAGGTGAGCGATTGAGGCCCGCCCGCAAAGTTGGGGGCAAAAGGATCTGCCCCAGCCGGCAGCGGGTCCGCGAAGTTGGAAGGGAACGATTCCTGAATCGTCTTGAACCATGGTGGAGCGCTTTCCGGTGCTTGCAGCGGACCGCCTTCACCGTTGTAATAGGGATCATAGAAGATGCCGTACGCGCCTCGCACCGCCCACTGTCCCTTTCCCGTCGGGTCCCAAGCAAAGCCGAAGCGCGGGGCAAAGGCGCGGTATTCTCGCGGGATGAGTCCCGGCCCCACGCCCGGGTCGCCCGGATACAGCAGTCCTGGCGGAGCGGTCGGCTGGATCTTCGACTGCGCGTTCGCGACGAACAGCGCATCCTGGTTGTGAATCTCACTGTACGGCTGCGGCAATTCCCAACGCAACCCGATATTGAGAGTCAAACGCGAAGTGGGCTTGTAACTGTCCTGCGCGTAAAGGTTGAAATTCGAGGCGCGCATACCGCGCGGGAGTTGGCCCCCACCTTGCAGGAAGACCACCGGCTGCCCAATCAGAAAATCTGCTAAAGCATCCCCGACGATGGGCACGGGGGCAAAAACGAAGAATCCATTCGAGGCGATGCCCAGCAGCGTATTCAGTTGGTCGCGTTGATACTCGCCGCCAAACTTGAGTTCGTGTCTGCCGCGGACCCAGGCTAACGCTTCCGTCAAGGAATAAGTGTTCTGATAATCATTTGCGGGCCCGGTGATGGGGTTGCCCACGGAAGCGTACCCACCGATTTCAATGAAGGGAGGTCCGGCCTGGCTCGCGTACGTGGGGGAATATTGGAAGCCCAGCGAGGAGATCGCGGTGTGGTTCGTAGCTTCGCCGAACAGGAATTTGTCGCGCAAAAAGGAAAACCGCAGGACGTTCACCACTGCGGGTGAAAACGAGTGGGTTTCTTCCAGGGCGGCATTCTGAGCGCGATAGTTTTCTCCCACGGGGAAACCGGGCACGTTGGCGCCGGCAATGGAGAGCGGGTCCAATTGCGAGCCATTGTTAAACAGGTAGTGGAAGGAAATTGCGTCGCGCGATGAGATGTAGTGGTCGAGGCGCAGGCCAAACTGGTCCGAAGTGTTCTGTAACTCCTGCGTGGCGCCGTATGCGTTCGGGCCGTAGTTGGACTCATTGGGCAACGGATAGAACGCCAATAGATTCTGAGAAACCGAACTAATCGCGCCGGGAGGAAGTTGGTTGAAGGGTAGCGGCTGCGGCGGCGAAGCGAACACGTTCACCAATTGCGTTCCAGTGGGATCGGTGCAGAACCCCTGGGGCGAATAGGTCGCGCACTCCGCGGAAAAGTTCCCTTGGCGCTCGGCGGCGGTGGGCACCGTCGTCAATTGCGTTTCCCCTTGCCGGTTGCGAAAACCTTCATAGAAACCAAACAGGAAAGTCTTATCGCGGCGCAGCGGTCCGCCCAGCGTTCCCCCAAATTGATTTTGCTTCAGCGGGTCCGTGCTGGTGGAAAAGAAATTGCGTGCGTCCACCGCGTCGTTCCGCAGGAAATCATACACATCGCCGTGAACCTGATTCGATCCAGAGCGCGTCACAATGTTGGTGCTGGAACCGGCGTTGTGGCCGAACTCGGCGGAAGACGTGTTGGTCAATATCCGGAACTCCGCAATCGCGTCCGGGGGCGGCTTTAGAACGAAACCGGCATTGATGGAGTTGTAGTTCTCCGCGCCGTCCACCAGAAATTCGTTGGACTCCGGCCGCAGACCGTTTACGGCATAAGACTGGCCGGCACGCATGGAGCCGCCCGCCAATTGCAAACCTTGCGTGAGGGGCGCAGTACCTGGCAGCAAAAGGCCGAGCTGCGAGAAGTTGCGGCCGTTCAGTGGCAAATCGACGATCTCGCTGTCGTGTACGGTCTCGCCCAGATCGTTGGTGGTCGCGACGAGCCCTGCATCCGCTTTGACCTGTACAGTCTGTTGCGGCAAGCCCACTTCAAGGTGCACGGCTACCTGCGCGACTTGGTCAACACTCAGGCTGATGCCGTCCTGAATGTATTTGCGGAAACCCTGCGCCGTAACCTCCAACCGGTAGTGTCCGATCGGCAGCAGCACGAGCAAGTACTCGCCCGATGAATCGCTCACAGCGCTGCGTGTGAATCCGGTTTCGCCCTGAATCGCCGTGACCGCGGCGTGCGGTACGCGCGCGCCGCTGGGGTCGAGGATGGCGCCGCGAAGACTCGCCGTGGTCTCTTGGGCACTCAACGCCGCCGCAAACCACAAGATAGCCACCCCGCTGACACCAATACACCTCACTAACCTGCGCATATGAACAAACTCCTTTTGAATGGCGATAGCCCTGAAAGTGGACTGACCTAAGACCCGACGCAGGTTGCGGCCAACAACAATTGGCCGTTCGTGAGGCAATCGTACGCCTCTAACGCAGCAATTATCGAGGCGGTTCCTCCGACCGTCAATAATCGATACCGAGGGGGTGGTCCGCTTTTATGTACTAACACCTAGTCAAAAACACCAGGCATAGCCTGACGCGCCACGGGCGGCCTACCCCATGTGAAGTCGGGGCCAAGCCACGGCCCAAGCCGGGGATAACTTCGAGCGAGCGTCGCCTTGATGGTCTGGAAATGATAGAATTGGCGAGATGCTGAGGCGCGGAACTATTTCGTCACTGTGCGCTCTGTTGCTCTGGATTGGCGCGTGTCCCAAACGCCAAGTCTCCAAGAGCATGGTGGTATACGTTCCGGCGCCGGCCCCGCGGGCAGCGGCGCAGAGCGCCTCCGCAGCGGTACCCGCCGCGGAGCAGCAGGTTTTGGTGATCGAAGAACCTGCCCCCCCTCCCGAGCCCAAACCGGCGGAAACTTCCCCGCCGCAGACCGCAGACGACACTGCGGCCCAGAAGCGGCCTAAGCGCACGGCGCACAGCGAAACGGCCACCGAGCCCGATGAAACCTCTCCCCAGACAGCTCCCGAAACCCCGCCCGCGGAAGTTCCTGCCCTCGAACCACGCCAAAGTACTGCGCAGGAAAATGAACTCCGCGCCCAGTTCCAGAAGTTGGACCAGGATATTCAAGGGCGTCTCGCTCGGTTGAGTGGAACGCAGCTTGCTCCTAATAACAAGAAGGCGCTTGACGACGCGCGCACATTCTATACCGAGGCCACGCGCGCAATGGCGAGCGGCGATCTTCCCCGCGCCCTGAAGTTGGCGCAAAAAGCTTCACTGCTCTTAGCCGCCCTGGAGTGAGCTGATCTTCACTTTAGCAGGGGTGCTTGCTCCTGCGGCTCGAGCGCAGCTAGAAAAACGGGAAACTGCGACCCTGGATTGCGGTACGACGTCGCCGACGGATCCCAATCGCGCTTTCTATCCTCCCAGGTTCTTGTCGAAAAACCGCGCCATGATGTCGAGAGCTTCCCGCGTCTCGGGGAGATGATAGTCATACCAAAAGGCGTGGGGCAGCGCTTCAAACACCACGAGTTGGGCATCCACTCCCGCGCGCAGGAAAGCGCGATGCAGGTCTGAAGTGCCACTGAGCAGCAGATCGCGCGTGCTGGTGACGAACAGGGTGGGTGGAAATCCCTTCAAGTCGGCGAAGATCGGCGACACCATCGGGTCTTTAGGGTCGGCCGAGCCGAGGTATTCGGAATTGTGCGGCGTCGCTGTGGGAGGGGCCAGATTTCCGGCGAGCCCGCGCACGTTGTAGAAAGCTTGGGAATCTCCCGCCCGGCCTATGTCGCCGGTGCCGGAAAAGATGCCGAGCACGCCTGGAAGCGGCAGGCCGTCCCGCCGCAGCCGGACCGTGACTTCGGCAGTAAGGATGGCGCCCGCCGAAGTGCCGAACAACCCGATCTTTTCCGGCTTATGCGTCTTCAATAATTCTTTGTAGACCGCCTCGGTGTCGTCCACCGCGGCGGGAAACGGGAATTCCGGCGCTAGCCGGTAGTAAACGGACACGACAGTGGTGGCGGTCAGATTGGCGATGGGAATTCCCTCGACTAGCGATCCCGAGTCGCTGTTGAAGCCGCCCCCGTGTACGTTGATGAGCACGCGGTCGCGCTTGCCGGCGGGCGGATTGAGCGGTGTGACGACGTCGCATCGGACCCCGCCTATCGTCTGTTCTTTGATCTCCACGGGAAAGAGTTGCTGCGCTTCTTTAGCGCGGCCGACGCGGAATAGGTCGGTGCCGGAGCGCCTTTGCGCGAGCGTGGGGTCCGGACCGGGCCGCGCGGGCTGCGAGATGAACTTTTGCGCTTGCGGGCTGATCGTTTGCGGTACGGGAATCACGCGGGTGATTCGTGCCGTGCCGTCCGCATCGATCACGCAAGTGTCGGCCTGCGGGGCTGCGGTGGTCGGGTTCCCTTGATCTTGCGGCGCCAACCAAACCGGCGTGAGCAATAAGAGTGCGGCGGGAATCGCAACCATGAGTCTCCGCCCGTATCGATGTCGAATGACGTTCATAAACTCCTCCTCGCTCTCTTCGTAAATTGATTGGAGCATGGAACCACAGCGCGAACGGAAATGCAAAGGGGTTTTGGCGTCGGAGTGGGCGTAGCGTTCTGTAGGTCCGCGGCTTTCCCGGGGCAAGGCAGGAATCGACGAGAGGGATCGCCACGCATCTTTGGCATTCGCACAATCTGATCTCGTAGCGGCGAGTTTACCTCGCCATCGGGAAGCGCGAAGCCGCCTCCACATCAAACTGTACCAGTCCCGCGGGTTCCTAATTTGGGGAATGACTTACTTGGCTCATCAACCACTGTTGCCGAGAACATCTTTGGAGTGCGGTAGCAGCAGCTACCGCCTTTCTGACTTCGGCCTTGCCCATTTGCCGTATGAACCGAGATCGGAAGGCCGTAGCTGCTGCTACCGCACTCCAAACCACCGCGGCGCGTGGGTGCCTGTCCTGTTTGAAACATGGGTGAGTGTAGTAAGTCATTCCCCTAATTTGCCTGCGCAGGGAGTCCAGCATGGGAATCTGAAGGATAATCCGGGATGCGAAGCAGATGCCTAAATACGAGGTGATCATCTATTGGCGTGAGGAAGACAAGGCATTCATCGCCATTCCCGAAAAATTCCGGCGAAGCCGAGTTCATCTCCGCAGCGTAGAAGAGCGCGTGGAAGTATTCCACCAAATGTTGGAGCGGCAGCGCCAACGTGAAATCAATCCACCCAGCCCTGAGGAATGGAACGACCCCGCCGAGCGTCCATCCCTACACCACGATATCGAGCGCGGTTGGAGGCGTGAGGATCTCTATACCCGTGGCCTCTCTCGCTGACACGAGTCCTCTCCGAATTGCTGCCGGAGGACTTCCAACCCTATCTCCTCTGTGGCCCCGTCCCCGCCGTGAATCCCTTCCTCGGTTGAAGGGCAGGAACGGTCGTTTTCTGACGAACGGCGATGCGTCCTGTCCGCAACGCCGCGAGTTCGCCCCAGGCGCCGAAGGGCTTCAATTCTCTTGTACAAATTGGCGCAGCAGCGACCGGAGCTGATCGCGCACCCGCCGGAATTCCGACAGCTGCTGTTCTTCCGCGCCCTGGACGGCGGCGGGGTCCTCGAGGCTCCAATGGATGCGCTTCGTCGTGGCCGGAAAGATTGGGCAGCTCTCCTTGGCGTTGTCGCACACGGTGATGACATAATCGAACGCCTGCCCGGCGAACTCGTCCACAGATTTCGATCGGTGGCCCGAAATATCGATCCCTATTTCGCGCATCGCAGCAATGGCCTCTGGGCGAACGTGGCTGGGTTTGGTGCCGGCGCTTGCGACCTCAAACGCCGCGCCTCCATCGTGCCGAAGCAACCCCTCCGCCATCTGGCTTCGGGCGGAGTTTCCTGTACAGAGGATCAAGACTCGCACAGCTAATCACCAGGGTTCCGCACGCCTACCGATGGCGCTTGAACCGAATTCATCTCCGAGTGTGGCACCAGAACCGCAGAAGCCTCGCGAGGAAGCGAAGGGATGAGCCAGCGGAAGAGCAGGGTTGCCGCTGCCGCCCCGGCCAACTGAGCGACGACAAACCCTGGCACATCAGCGGGTCGAATCCCTGCGAACGTATCGCTGGCAGATCGCGCCAGAGTGACCGCCGGATTGGCGAACGACGTCGAAGCCGTGCACCAGTACGCCGCCGTGATGTACGCGCCCACGGCGAACGGAACCGCTTGGGCCCGCAGTTTCACGCATCCCCAAATCACTGCAAGCAATCCGAAGGTGGCAATAAACTCGCTGAAGAGCTGCGCTCCGCCGGTACGAACGTGTTGGGAAGCGAAGAACAAAGGCTTTCCGAACATGATGTGGGCTGCGGCCACGCCGGCGAAAGCACCCAGGATTTGAGCCGCGATATAACTCGCGGCATCGTACCAAGTTAGGCCGCCTTGCCAGGCATCGGCCAGCGTGACGGCCGGGTTCAGATGGGCGCCGGAGATCGGCCCAAAAGCAAGGATGAGGGCCACCAGCGCGGCACCGGTCGCCAGGGTGTTGGCGAGCAGGGCGATGGCCACGTTCCCGCTTGCGAGCCGCTCCCCCATGATCCCGGACCCGACGACCGCAGTAAGCAAAAAAGCTGTGCCCACCGCCTCGGCGGCAATTCGGCGTGAGAGGTTTGTGCTATGAGTAACCATAAGAGATCGGCACACGGGAATCGGGATACGGGACACGGGACACGGGTTCGAACGAATATCTCTGTTGATGAACCGAGGGGCGACGCGCGCGGCTTGTTCCCCCCCTCGCTAGTCAGCCGAAACGGGACCAATACTCAAGACAATGGATTCCGAACCCCGTGTCCCGTATCTCGTGCCGTCTCCCGTATCGGGCTTTTTCGCCCGCACGAATGCACTCATAAACTTGCCATCTGCCATCGGCGCGATTGCGTCCACGTCGATGCCCTTGCTCGTAAGCAGTTCACGCGCCTCATTGATCCTGTAGATTCGCGTGGGTTCCATTGTGATTACTTCAAACCCCGCGCGGGTGAGCTTTGCCAAGTATTCATTTTCCTCAAGTGCTCCCGCCATGCAACCGATCCACAGCTCCACATTGCGCCGAATGTCGGCGGGAACCTCCCCGCGCACTACAATATCTGACACGGCGAATCTTCCGCCAGGTTTGAGCACGCGAAAGGCTTCGTGCAACACCCGGTCCTTGTCGGCTGAAAGGTTGATGACGCAATTTGAGATGATCACATCCACGGAATTGTCGGGCAGAGGGATCTTCTCGATTTCGCCCTTCAGGAATTCCGCGTTCTCGACGCTCGCCTTCCGCTGGTTCTCGCGGGCCAACGCCAGCATCTCATCGGTCATATCGAGGCCGTAAGCCTTGCCCGAAGGGCCCACGCGTTTCGCCGAGAGAAGCACGTCGATTCCGCCTCCTGACCCGAGATCGAGAACGATCTCACCGGGTTCCAGCTCGGCGAGCGCGGTCGGATTGCCGCAACCCAGGGAGGCCATCAAGGCTTCTTCGGGGATCTGGCTGGTTTGGCTGCCGTCATAGAGGTTCGAGGTGATCGGGTCGAGACATCCTTCCAACGCCGGGGCCGCGCCGCAGCACGCGCTGCCTCCCTTAACCACCCGCAACGCCGCTTGTCCGTACCTCTCTTTCACCGCTTCCTTGATACTTTGCTCGCTCATTTGTTTTCCTTCTCCGTACCATTTACCGTAGAATTGTCGATTGTCGATTGCCGATTGAACGAACCCGCTCATCGTGAGTCAGTTGTTCAATGAGAGCCTCTCACCGATGACAAGGAACTTGAGCTTACGGCTAGGAAGTTCCTTGCTTCCAATCCTCAATCGACAATCGGAAATCGGAAATCTGCCACGGCCTTATTCCGGGTGCAGCACTCCGCATACAAAAAGTTCGTGACCTCCTGCAAGGCTTCCAGGTTCGCCATGTACCAGAGGAAAGTGCCGTCCCGCCTGACTTTGACCAATTCCTCGTTCTTGAGCTTGTCGAGGTGATGGGAAAGCGTGGAGGCAGCTATCCCCAACTCCTCTTGGATGTCGCCAACCACTAGTCCCTGCGGATGAGAGGTAAGCAAAAGTTGCATGATGCGCAGCCGGGGTTCGGCGCCCATGGCGGCGAACATATCCGCATAGCGGGTGACAGAAGATGAGTCGTGACGACTTTTCATATTTCGATCATACTAGAATTATGCAAGTATGCAAGCGATTTCATCCCGGAACGACCATTTCCAGTGGGGCCAGCTTCGGCGAAAGGCCAGGGTAGGCCCGCACTGCATGCCAATATGTCCGACCCTGCTTTATCCCTTCGCAATAGATGCTTAACCTTCCTGTAACATGCCCGGCGGAAAATGAAAGTCCGCTGGGGACTTATATCTAGGAATAATCATGTCTTAATTCCGCCGTAACACACGATTCCGAAACTAGCGGTGGAGGAGAATAATGAAACTCAACATTTCAATTACCAGGATTGCACTAGGCGCGGTGATCGTGGCTCTGGGGGTAGGCGCATTTGTCGAGACCCCCTCTGCAGCCCCGGCGCCTTCCGCCCTGTTACTCAACGCTACGGGTGCTACTTTCCCGTATATTATTTATTCCAAATGGTTTACTGAGTATAACCGCCTTCATCCGGACATTCAGATCAACTATAACTCACTCGGGTCCGGTGCGGGTATACGGCAACTACAAGCCGGAACAGTAGATTTTGGCGCATCCGACGCCCCAATGACGGATGACCAACTCCATCAGGCCAAAGTGCCGGCGCTGCATTTCCCGACCGTCATGGGTGCGGTTGTGCCGACTTACAGCATCGAGGGTGTGAGTCAGGAGCTCAACTTTACGGGCCAAGTCCTGGCGGACATCTTTCTGGGCAAAATTACGAAATGGAATGACCCAGCTCTGGCCAACCTGAATAAAGGCGTAAAGCTGCCCGACGCCGACATCGTGGTGGTACACCGCTCCGATGGCAGCGGCACCTCGTTTGTCTGGACGGACTACCTCTCCAAGGTCAGCAAGGAATGGGAAACGAAGGTGGGCCGCAACGCCTCGGTGAATTGGCCGGTGGGCTTGGGCGGCAAAGGCAGCGAAGGAGTTACCGGTTTGGTGAAGCAGACTCCCGGCGCCATCGGGTACGTGGAATTGACCTACGCCATCCAGAACAAGCTGCTCTATGGACGCGTGAAGAATTCTGCCGGGGTTTTCCAAAAGGCCGATCTCCCCGCCGTGACGGCAGCGGCGGCCAGCGAAGCCAAGAAGATTCCAGCCGACTTCCGCGTCTCCATCACCGATGCTTCGGGCAAGGGGGCCTACCCGATCTGTACGTTCACTTACATGCTGATCCCCGCGAAGATCGACGATCCGGCGAAGAAGAAAGCCCTCAAAGACTTTCTCCACTGGATGCTGACCGATGGGCAGAACGATGCCGAAGGCTTGGACTACGCAAGGCTTCCGAAGGAAGTGGTGGCACGAGAGCTTAAGGCCATCGAGCAAATTAACTAGCGGGGAACCGAAATAGTCGAGGCACCCCTTGCGGGTGCCCTGACGGGACAAGTATGACGAGCCCATCTACAGCGGCTGAGCGCGCGACCTTTTCCTGGCGCGCGCGGCAGTATATTCAGAAACTGCGCCATGGGGACGAGGTCGCTCACCTGATCACCTTGCTGGCGGCGGCCAGCATTATCGTGGTGACGGTAATGTTGGTTTACCAGCTCTACATCAACTCTGCTCTGCCCCGTCACAAGTTCGGATTCGAATTCTTCGCGGGACGAACCTGGGACCCGGTGGGCGAGCAATTCGGTGCATTGCCGTTCATCTATGGCACGGTGGTGTCGTCGGCTCTGGCGCTTCTGATCGCCGTCCCTCTGGGGGTCGGCGCCGCCATCTTCCTTTCTGAGCTCGCGCCCCCGCGGATTTCCAACTACCTGACTTTTGTCATTGAGCTCCTGGCGGCGGTTCCCAGCGTTATCTACGGCCTGCTGGGAATCTTCGTTCTCGTCCCGATCTTGCGCAAGGTGGTGGAGCCGTTTCTCAAGCAGACCTTGGGGTTTCTCCCTCTCTTCAAGGGTCCGATCTACGGCGTCAGCATGCTCGCCGGCGGGCTCGTCCTGGCGATCATGATCGTGCCCTTCATTATCTCCGTCTCGCGGGAAGTGTTGATGGCCGTTCCCGTAGAGCAACGCGAAGCGGCGCTGGGGCTCGGCGCCACCAAGTGGGAATCCACCTGGCAAGTGGTCGTGCCTTTTGCCCGGGTGGGAATCATGGCCTCAATCTTTCTCGCCTTGGCGCGCGCCTTGGGAGAAACCATGGCAGTGACCATGGTCATCGGAAATAATCCCACGATCAACTCCTCGCTGTTTGCCCCGGCCTACTCGATTGCCGCCGTCATCGCCAACGAATTCACCGAAGCCACCGGCGACATGCACTTGCAAGCCCTGATTGAGCTGGGCCTTGTTCTGTTCCTGCTAACCATTTTACTCAACGGTCTGGCTCGTCTGGTCATCGTTGCCACCACGCAAAAAGGGGCGGCGCCAGGGTAGGCGCGCAATAAGTCAAAGGGATAAAGGTTAAACGGAACAGGAAGATCGGAATTTAATGGAAAGTCAACTGTTCGCGTCTCATAGGCCGGCAGGCATGACGATTGAATCCATCAGGAATGAGGAGGGCGGCGCAAGAACCTTGAGGACACCGAATGGCGTGAAACCCACAGTGGAAATCGTTCGCTGTCACCTGTTCCCTGTCCAATGTAACCTATAACCTGCTCTGCACTTATGTCCCTTCGCTCCGTTCGGCGCAAAACCGTGAACGTGGTCATGCTCAGCCTAACAGGCCTCTGTGCGCTGTTCACGGTATCCGCACTTTTCTTCATCCTGGGATATCTGGTGTATTACGGCGGCAAGTCGCTCAATTGGGCATTTTTTGTCAACCTCCCCGCGCCCGTGGGCGAATCGGGCGGCGGGATGGCCAACGCCATCGTCGGCAGCGGCAAGCTTCTGCTGCTGGCTTCACTGCTCGGAGTTCCGATCGGCCTCCTGGGAGGCGTATACTTGGCGGAATTCGGCGGCCGGACCTTTTCCTTCGTCGTGCGCTACACCACGGACTTGCTGAACGGCGTACCGTCGATTGTGATGGGGATCTTCGCTTACACGATCATCGTGATACCCATGAAACACTTCTCCACCTTCGCGGGCGGCATGGCACTGGGGGTCATCATGATTCCCATCGCCGTCCGCACGACGGAGGAGTCCTTGCGTTCCGTTCCGCGCATGCTGCGGGAAGGGGCCTTGGCGTTGGGAACGAGCAAGTGGAAGACCGTCGCGACGGTAGTGATGCCGGCGGCCATGCGCGGAATCGTGACCGGCATCATGCTCACGCTGGCGCGCGTGGCGGGCGAAACCGCTCCGCTGCTGTTTACCGCGTTTAGCAATCACTTCTGGAGTTCGGGGTGGAATCGTCCCACCGACACGTTGCCGGTGATGATCTACACCTATGCGCTGGGTCCGTACGAAGATTGGCACCGTCAAGCCTGGGCAGCGGGACTGGTTCTATTGGCACTGGTTCTGGTCGCCAATATTGGGGCGCGCCTCGTGGTTTCCCGGGGAATATCTTTCCGTCGAGCGTAGGAGCGCGCCGTGCCGTGCTCCCACAAAAGGTTTGAGCCGTGACTTCTGCATCGAGTGTTCCGACTATGGCTATGAAGACGTCCGAAGAATCCCGCCCCACCGAGCGTGCGGCCGGAGCTGCAACTCCTTGGCCGGCCGACATCAAGATGCGCGCGGCCGATTTGGATTTCTATTATGGGGGGAAGCAGGCGCTGCACTCCATCGCCTTGCAAGTTCCCACTGGACGCATTACCGCGCTGATCGGCCCTTCCGGCTGCGGCAAAACCACCTTCCTGCGCATTCTCAATCGCATGTACGAAACCGTGCCGCAGGCGCATCCCGATGGCGAAGTTCTGCTCGACGGCGAAGACATCTTTGCCCTGGATGTGGTGAACCTGCGGCGCCGAGTGGGGATGGTGTTCCAAAAGCCTAATCCCTTCCCCAAGTCCATTTTCGATAACATCGCCTACGGCCTGCGCATCAACGGAATGGCCGGCAAAGGCTCTCTGAGCGAAGCGGTCGAGAAAAGCCTCAAGCGCGCCGCGCTTTGGGATGAGGTGAAGGACCAGCTCCATAAGTCGGCCTATGCTCTTTCCGGCGGCCAGCAACAGCGATTGTGCATCGCCCGCGCCTTGGCGGTGGAACCGGAAGTCCTGCTGCTGGATGAACCGTGCTCGGCGCTGGACCCGATTGCCACCGCGAAAATCGAAGAACTGCTCTTCAATCTGAAAGATATTTGCACCATGGTCATCGTGACGCATAATATGCAGCAGGCAGCACGCACAGCCGACTACACGGGCTTCTTCCTGATGGGCCGCTTGATCGAGTTCAATAAGACGGCGATCATCTTCAAGACCCCCGCGCGGAAAGAAACCGAGGACTATATAACGGGTAGGTTTGGGTAAAGACGAGGATCGGGTCATTTGTTCATCGGGTCATCGAGCCATTTGATCACCGGATCATCTGTTCATCGGGTCATTGAGGCACTTAGGGACGTCGTTTTGATGATGGGATTGCTTTCCGCAACGGTCGAGGCCGCGGGACCGAAAGACAGAGGCCATCAACGAAGCACAAGGAGCAGTTTTTCAATGGCCCGATGACGCGATGATCAAATGATTCAATGACCCGATGACCCGATTCCAACAGGGGGATTTCACCTTTGCGCCACTTTGTTGAGGAATTAGATTACTTGCGAAGCCGCCTGCTCGAGATGAGCGCTCTCGTGGAGGACTCCGTCTACCGCAGCGTGCTCACGCTTACGGACAAAGATCCTCAGCAGGCGCAGAGAGTGCTCCAGAACGAGTCGGAAATTAACCGCATGGAGATCGAAATCGACGATCTCGCCACCCGCCTGCTGGCCCTCCAGCAGCCCATGGCCACCGACCTGCGGCTTCTGACCTCCGCCATCAAAATCAATAACGACCTCGAGCGCATGGGGGACTTGGCCGTCAACATCGTCGAGCGTTCGCTCTCGTTGATCAATGAACCCTTGATGAAGCCCCTCATCGATATCCCCGCCATGGCTACCCGCGTCCAGACGATGATTCGCAAAAGCCTGGATGCGTTTGTAAAACGCGACCCGGAACTCGCCCGCACGGTGCTAATTTCTGACGACGCCGTCGACGAGCTGCGCGACGCGATCTACGAAGAACTGATCACCTACATGGAACGCGACCCGAGGACGATTCGCCAGGGCATCAACCTCATGTTCGTGGCGCGCAATCTCGAACGCCTTGCCGACCACGCCACCAATATCGCCGAGGATGTCCTCTTCCTGATCGAGGGTGTTGACGTCCGCCACCACGCTGAAACCCGGGAGTAGCTGGTACTTCCGGACTTAGCCCATCCAAACTCTGAGCCGAATTCCGCATCGAAGCAGGGGCAGGCCATGTGGCCCGCACTTATTTAATCTTTGACTGCACCGGCCCTTTGATGATGAAATGTGGGATGCGACTTTGGCCCTACACTTCGACGGGGCGGCCGGTCAACACTTGGGGGAAATAGGAATGAAGGCAAAGATCCTGGCATCACTGGTAGCTTGGGCGCTCATCGGCAGCACGATCGCGCCGCTGTTTGCGCAGCAACCACAGGAAGATAACCCCAACGTCGACGAGATCACGGTCCCGGAAGGCACGGAATTCAAGCTCCAGTTGCACACTACACTGAGCTCGGCCAGCTCGAAGGCGGGCGACCGGATCATGTGTTCGCTGATTGACCCGGTGGCCGTCGAGGACCGCGACGTGCTCTCGAAGGGCGTGCGCATCGATGGGCACGTGGGCGAATCCCGACCTGCCGGACGAAAAGGCAAGGGCGGTTACCTCACCATCGTTTTCGACACTGTGGAACTTCCCAACGGCCAGAAGGTGGCGATCCTGGGGTCACTCACCGAGGTGTTTTCCAGCGAGAGCGGCAGCGACCCCAATGTCGGGCCCGAAGGCGAACTGAAGGGCAAAGGCCCCAATCGCAAAGAGCAGGCGCTCTTGATCATTGCTCCCGCAGCCGTGGGAGCGGTGGGCGGCATCGGAACCTCAATTGCCTTGGGAGCCGCGGGCATCATGACGGCATTGTTTCTCCCCAAAGGCAAACAGGCTGCTCTGGCCGCCGGCTCGCTCGTGGGCATGCGTCTGGATCGCGACGTTACCCTCGTGATCCCATCCGCGGGAAAATAGAGACCCGATCACTTTCCGATTACGCCGCCAGGTTTCTTCCCAGATAATTCGACAAGCCTAGTTCCTTGATGAGTCTAAGTTGGGTTTCGAGGTAATCGGCGTGCCGTTCCTCGTCCGCCAGGTTGCCCTTCAGCAGTTCCGCAGTGGCATTGTCGCCGACCTTGGTGCAGGCGGCTGCTGCTGCGTTGTAGCTCCCGACTGCCCCTGTCTCATCCTTCAGGCCGATAGCCATCTGCTCTTCCACATTCTTGCCAATCTGGATTTTCGGCAGCGACTGCACGTCAGGCTCGCCCTCGAGAAACAGAATCCGACTGATCAACTTCTCCGCGTGCTTCATTTCTTCGATGGCCCGCTTCGTCGTCTCACCCGCCAACCCCTTGTAACCCCACCTCTCGCACATTTCGGCGTGGAGGATGTACCCGTGCACCGCGCCCAACTCATCAGTCAACGCCTCTTGCAGAACTTTCAACACTTCTGGTTTACCTTTCATGACACTCTCCTTAAGAAAATCGATGGGCGCTGCAATCACACTAATGCGCAGTGCCGTTATCGGATGGACGAGGGGGCGAGGGGAATCTTCGGCGGAATTATTATACGCCTGAAAGCTCTCCGTACGGATGCAAATGACGAACTCGGCGATGGACGCACAATGTGGCTGCTACCCTCTCGGGACCGGATTGCTCCTCCGGAACCGGTTCCAGTTGTCCATCGACGTAAACGTTCGGCTGTGCATGCGGTCGATATAGAGCGTGCCGTGCAAGTGATCGATTTCGTGCTGGAGAATCCGCGCGTACCACCCGGAGGCATCGACGCTGCGCGATTCCCCCCGCTCATTTAAGTATTCCACGCGGACGGTGCGCGACCTCTCAACGATGGCGGAAAAACCTGACAGGCTGAGGCAGCCCTCAAAGAACTTCGCTTTTTCGTCTCCCGTCTGTACGATTCTCGGATTAATGAGCACGTGAAATGCCACCGGCCGGCGTTCCTTCTGCTCGAGCTCCTGGGCGGGTACATTCTTCAGGGATTCTTCCTGATCTTCAATCACCGCAAGCTGGATGGAAATTCCCACCTGCGGCGCAGCGAGCCCCACGCCCGGAGCATCGCGCATGGTCTCGCGCATGTCCAAAATGAGCCTTTGCACATCATCCTTCACGATTTGATCGGGGGTGAGAGGCTGAGCCGCTTGGCGCAAAACCGGTTCACCTGCCTGGACAATTTTTAGACGCAAGGGTTTCTCCTCACCGCCAAAACGATAAGAAATGTCTCCTACTGAAATGCATACGTGCCCCTGTCTTTCGCCGGAAGAAAAAGCTGAGTGACGAGTATATTTGAGATAATCCTGCGCGGACAAGTTCTGATCCGAGCAAGGGTGGTCGACCAGAGTGAAAAAGTGGCCAGCGAGTGGGCGATCTGCTCGGAACACACCCATCCTGTGGTTTGACTTCTCTAAGTTGGTCAGCTACGCTGAATTTTAGGGCAGAATTCGTCCTTCCCTTGAAGGGAACATGAAGAGGATTTACTTCGACAATAACGCCACCACCCCGCTTGCGCCGGAGGTTTTCGAGGTGATGCGGCCGTACCTGCTGGAAGATTACGGCAACGCCTCGTCGATTCACTGGTTCGGGCAGCGAGCCAAAGCCGGAGTGGAGAAAGCGCGCGAGCAGGTGGCCCGATTGTTGGGCGCGCGATCGAGTGAGATCGTCTTCACCAGCGGCGGGACGGAGTCTGATAACTCCGCGGTTCTCGGCATCGTAGAGGCGGCGCGGGGGGAACGTAAGCACGTGGTAACGACGGCAATCGAGCACCCTGCCGTGCTTTCCACCGCGAAGGCGCTCGAGAAGCGCGGCGTCGGTGTGACGTATGTGCGCGTGGGCTCGAGCGGAGTGATTGATCCCGCAGACGTGGCTGCTGCTCTGCGGCCGGAAACCGTGCTGATCAGCGTGATGCACGCCAATAACGAGCTCGGCACCATTCAGCCGCTCGCCGAAATCGGCCGCATTGCGCGCGAACGCGACATTCACTTTCACACCGACGCGGTGCAGTCGATCGGGAAAATCCCCGTTGATGTGGAAAAACTCGGCGTGGATTTGCTCGCGCTTTCCGCCCACAAACTAAACGGCCCCAAGGGCGTGGGCGCTCTCTACGTCCGCAAGGGGACGATTCTACGGCCTCTCCTGCACGGCGGGCATCACGAGCGCGACCGCCGTCCGGGCACGGAAAACGTCGCTGGAGTTGTGGGCCTGGGCGCCGCGGCGGAGATTGCCCGGGCGCATCTGGTGGTAGAAAACGATCGGATTGCCGCACTGCGCGACCGCCTGGAGGCGGGGATTCTTGTCAGTGTTCCTTATGTTGCCGCGAACGGCGACCGCGGGCACCGGGTGCCCACCACCACGAATCTCACGTTCGATTACCTCGAGGGCGAAGGGTTTGTGATCGCCATGGACCTGCGCGGCATCGCTTGCTCGACAGGTTCGGCGTGCTCGTCGGGGTCGCTCGAACCTTCGCACGTGCTCTCGGCCATCGGGCTCAGACCGGATCAGGCGCGCGCGAGCATCCGCTTCAGCCTGGGCCGCTTCAATACTGACGAGGATGTCGACACCGCGCTCCAAATCCTGCCGGCCGTCGTGGAACAATTGCGCACAGTGTCGCCGCATTACAAAAGTCCAGTGACGAGTTACAGGTAAGGGAATTGCCGATTTTCGATTGCCGATTGCCGATTGAGAAAAACCTGTAATCGATAATCGTCAATCGGCAATGGTGGAGCATCGAAATCAATGTCTATAGCAGTTGCCATGAGCGGCGGGGTCGATAGCTCGACGGTCGCTGCTCTGCTTGCGGAAAACAATCCGACTCCGTCTTCCGGCTCATCGCCGGAAGTGGTGGGGCTTACCATGCAGCTTTGGAACCAGCGCCGCCTTCCGCAATTGCTGGGCGAGGAGGCGGGTGAGGGCGGCCATGCCAGCGGACGCTGCTGCTCACTCGACGACGTCTACGACGCGCGCGCCGTGGCCAACTTCCTCAACATTCCTTACTACGTTGTTAACCTGGAAAAGCAATTTGAAGCCACCGTGGTCCGGCCCTTCGTGGAAGGCTACCTGGCGGGGGAGACTCCCATTCCGTGCAGCCTGTGTAATACTGAGATCAAGTTCGCGCAGTTCCTCACGACGGCGCGGCAGATCGGGGCGGAGCGCATCGCCACAGGCCATTACGCCCGCGTCCGGCGCGATCCCGACTCCGGTCGTTACCAACTCCTGCGCGGTGTCGACCGTTCGAAAGATCAGGCGTACTTCCTCTTTGGACTGACGCAGGAGCAGTTGGCGCACTCCGAGTTTCCGCTGGGAGAGATGACCAAGCAGGAAGTGCGGACCATCGCTCGCGCCCGGCGCCTGCCCGTGGCGGAGAAGCCGGACAGTCAGGAAATCTGCTTTGTGCCGACGGGAAGCTATCGCCAGTTCATCGATGCTTATCTGGCCGAGCAGCAGCGCCAGCCGGAATCCACCGCGGGAGAAGTGGTCGCGACGGACGGACACGTCCTGGGCGAACACCAGGGCATCCAAAATTTCACCGTAGGTCAGCGCAAGGGATTGGGAATGGCGGTAGGTGCTCCGCTCTACGTAATTGCCATCGAGCCGGCGAAGAATCGCGTGGTGGTGGGGGAGGACCGCGACCTTTTCCGCAGCCGCTTCCGTGTGCGCGAGGTAAATTGGATCCGCCCTCTGGCCGCCGGCGACGCGCTGGATGCGCACGTGAAGATTCGCCACAACCATCCCGGCGCCGCCGCACGAGTGGAAGCTCACGCGGCGGGCGATGCTTCCGTGGAATTCCTGGAACCGCAGCGCGCGATTACGCCGGGCCAAGCCGCAGTGTTTTATGACGGTGATGAGGTGGTGGGCGGCGGGTGGATTTCACAGGTGCCATGAAATCAGTGTCACCATGCATCCGTTAGCCGCAGCTCTTACAGCCGATGCACGCTGGCGAGCAGGGAACTGAAATCACTCTCGAGTGAGGCCACGGTGTTGACGGGGCCGGTGAGCTTGAAGAATACTAATCCCTGCGGAGCCTCAATAATAGCGGCGCGCATGCGGTAGTTCGGCTTCTTCACTTCTTCCTGAGATGTCATCCCCCCCGCACCCAGATAGGTTCCCGACGCGGTAAGGGTTGAGACTTTCAGCCCGGCGATTGTCCGTGTTTCCATCTTGTCGGATGAGGCCGCTGATTGGCCATCGGGCAAAGTGAACTGACCGGCCCACCGTTTCAGGTTGGCGTCCACCGTGCCGCCTTGACCCGTTCCAAAAAAATATACGGCGCACTCCGCGTCTTCCGGATCGCCGGCAATGGCATGGATGCCGTAGGTGGCAACGCGCATCTGGCGCGCGGGCCCGGCTTCCCAGCCCGTCGGAACCGTCCAGGCAATGCCGGCTGCCTGGGTGGGCGCGCTCCCCATCTCCGCCGCGGAACCGGGGCCCGTGGGCAGCACTGGCGGTCGCGGAGCGGCCGATTTTTCCGCGGCAGGCGCGTTCGCACCTTGCTTGCATGCGGTTACGCACGCGAGCAACCCCAGCAGAGCGAGGCCGCTCATCAGCGAGAGATATCTTTTTTTGGTATACATTGTTTTGTGATTACCGCCGGGAAGGTGCCTTCGCCTGCCGCCAGCTAACAAGCGATGCCCTCGCCGCGAGGCGCGTCATCGAGCGGGCGCTAATCCCGCGCCAAGCGCCTGCGCGCGGCCGTTAGATAAAGAGTTGTTCGTCCTGGGTCGCTTCGCTCACGTTGGTCACGCGGCGTCGCGAGAACAGGAATTCAATGCCGGCACGCACGCCCTTGACCACTGCCGAAACTTCATTGACCGGGCCGAGAACGCCTTTTTGGACCGAGTCCGCGGTGGACTCGACCTTCTCCACCAAATCGGATACCATCCGGTCCACGCGCACGATCTGCGACCGGCTCTTTTCCAGCAGCTCGGCGGCCACTGCATCAGCACTGGAAGTGCGTTCCTTCAGAATGGCGCTGATCTCCACCAGGTTTGCGGTGATGGTTCGCAAGGGCTCGCGCGAGTTGTTGACAAGCTCCAGGGTCGATTGCGCGAGCGGATCGATTCGCTGCTTGATGTCGGACCGCACGTTTTCAATCTGCCCGGGAACTCTGCGGACGGCCAGCCAAATCCCCAGCATCGCCCCTGCCTGCATCAGTACAGCGACCGCCACCAAAATCAAGGCCACCGTCAGGCCAGTATTTTGCTCCATGGTTCGCTCACATAAGGCTCAGCCGCCTCAGGCGCCTTGCTTCGTTTTGGACTTTTCATCCTGATACGCTTGCTTACCGGCTTCGAGCGCGGCCGAGAGAAGGTCTTTCTGCTTGTTCACCAGATCCTTGCCCTTTTCGACAGCATCTTCCGCCTGCTTGCGAATTTCCTCGCCTTTGGTCTTCACAAAGTCCGCGCTGTCTTCCGCTTTTTGCAGAATCATGTCCCGCGTTTCTTTCCCGGAACGCGGGGCAAAGAGCAGGGCGATGACCGCACCGATACCCAATCCAGCAAGGAAGAATCCTACCTGGGATCCACCGTTGTTTTCTTCACTCATTGATATCCTCCCAAAGCTAGCGTGCAAAGGTTTCGCGCGCCGCTTGCTTGCCGGATTCCAAGACATCCGCCAGGCGCGCCTTTTGCTTGGTGACCAGATCTTTGCCTTGATCGACGAGATCCTCCGCTCCTTTGCGGAGATCGCGTCCTTTGGAGGCGACATAATCCTTGCTATCCTGCGCCTTCTCCACAATCCGCTTCCGTGTCTCTTCTCCGGACAGGGGCGCGAAGAGCAGGGCGACAGCAGCCCCAATCCCAACCCCTGCCACAAAGTAGGATACTTTTGTTGCGACATTACAATTTGCCATGATAGACCTCCTTCCAGAGTTCCTAATCTATCATCGTCGAAAACCCAACACAAGAATAATATTTTAATTTTCTTGCAATTATATATTAGACCGTCTAGACGGATTATATATTTGCCCCATCGGCATTTGACAAGTAGTCGTAAACCTTTTTGGCCTGGGACCTCTTTACAACTTGTGCCAATTCCTCCACGGAGACACTCCGCAGCTTTGTCAAGCTTCCGAACTGACCAAGGAGCTTATTGGCCGTCCGTTCACCCACGCCGGGAATTTGCAAGAGTTCTGTCGTGATCTCACGTTTGGAGCGCCGCGCACGGTGGAAAGTGACGGCGAAGCGGTGGGCCTCATCCCGGATTTGCTGAATCAGGTGCAGGGCCGGGGAGTGGTGGTCGAGCGCGATAGGCTCGTTCTCACGCCCCTGGACGTAAAGGATCTCTTCCTTCTTGGCAATGCTGGCGAGCGCTTGATTGATGATTCCGAGGCCCTCCAACGCATCGGCTGCGGCATGCAGTTGACCCACACCGCCGTCGATCAGAACGAGGTCGGGGAAAG
>Ga0181535_10001878_pt1 | contig 26515 bp, 26 predicted proteins | sample PEATcosm2014_Bin_44_FD_119774 | JGI IMG/M metagenome (GOLD analysis project Ga0181535, IMG submission 119774) | Peatland microbial communities from MTU Mesocosm Facility, Houghton, MI, USA - PEATcosm2014_Bin17_30_metaG | ecosystem: Environmental > Terrestrial > Soil > Wetlands > Peat | place...
CGCGAGCGTGTCGTACTATGAATTAGCGGCTAACGCTCGGACGCCAGCCAACTCTCTCTGCGCCAACCTATTCGAACGGCATAATCCTTTCCTCCGCTCTATCGTCCGCAGGACGCGGTCCTACCTTGAGACGACCATCGATCCCGCAACTGGCGAGCCCTTCCTGAAACCCGTGGCCGTCGAGCTTTTCGGTGAGGAAAATCCCGTCTTCCTTTCCGGCTACCTCGCCGACGCCTATCACTACGCGGAGGCTTTCTGCCAATTAGTCGCCAAGCGTGTCAGAACGGCAGGCTTTTTCAAGACCCTCCTCCTAAGGCGTATCGGCAGTTCCATGGAAGCCGGTCGCTCAACCGTGCGCAAGATGCTTACCGAATGGGATAGGGTCGATACTCAATACTCTCTAGCTGAAGATGACGAAGACGAAGTCGACGACGAGCATGACGAAGTCGCTGATGACGATCTCCATGCCGCTCCTACGGAACTTCGCATGCTGACCCCTCAGGAGACTGAACTGCTTGAGTCCTGCATGAACGCATTGGAAACCAATGAGCAGGAAGACCCCAAATGGAAGGCCATACTCCATTACGTCCGCGATGAGGGCTGGGCCGATGATGGCTGCATCCTGTTTTCGCAGTATTACGATACGGCCTCGTGGGTGGCCCGCAATCTCACACGAGAGTTCCCTGACAAGACTGTCGCCATCTATGCCGGTTCGGGTAAATCTGCAATCTTCGAGAATGGCCGCTTCGTCAAGAAAGAGCGCGAGCATATTAAGAAGCTCGTCAAGGAAGGCACCGTCACGCTCCTTGTCGGCACCGACGCCGCCAGCGAAGGTCTCAACCTCCAGAAGCTCGGAACCCTTATCAATGTCGACTTACCATGGAACCCTACGCGTCTTGAACAGCGCAAGGGCCGTATCCAGCGCATAGGGCAATCACGTTCCAGCGTGCGCGTACTCAACCTTCGCTATAAGGATTCCGTCGAGGACAAGGTGCACGAAGCCCTAGCCAGCCGTCTTGAAGACATCTTCAAGATGTTCGGCCAGATCCCTGACGTGCTCGAAGACGTCTGGGTCGACGTCGCCCTCGGCAAGGTTGAGGAAGCCAGGACTCGCATAGGCGAGATTGCCTATAAGCATCCTTTCGACGATCGCTACGGCCGAATCGAGCAAGCCGATGGATGGGAGGCTTGCGCCAACGTCGTGTCGAGTCTGGACAGGGTCTCGAAGCTTAGGGGTGGGTGGGCGAAGTAGATGCAGAATTGTTGACTTGCTGAGCAAAATTTCACAATGTGGGAGGGCTTTTCAGTGGACCTAAAGGAGACCGAACCTTCATACGGACCAACTGAGGCATGCGTTGAAAACAATAGCGCAGAGTTGTTCGCCAGACGCGGTACAAAATGGATGAGCAATGACGATCTCCAAGCTCATCTTGCAGCACTGTTGAGACTCGAGAATGTTGGTGTCTTGCTCGGAGCAGGTGCTTCGATGGAGCGTGGTCTGAGCGGAATGACAATGTCAAAGCTATGGGAGTATTTCGTTTCCAGCTTTGATTCCAGCTACACGTGGCTGATCGATGAGAAGTTTATTGCCCCAGATGCAGGAACACCAAATGTTGAAGAACTCATCGATACGCTTGAGATAGCTCGTTCTGAATGGTTCCGACAACACAAGACTCGAAGCTTAGTAAAGCTAGATAGTGCTCGCGCAGACCTCCAAAGAGCTGTGATCAGAGCATCATTGCTCAATGAAGGTTGGTGGAAAGACCCGACATCCGTTGACAATGAAGAATCTGCCCTTGGATCGCACAGAATGCTCCTGTACAAGCTTGTTTCTGCTCGGCAACCTGGACAGCCCTCGCCTTGGGTATTTACTACCAACTATGATTTGGCAGTCGAATGGGCAGGTGAAAGCATCGGACTGAAAGTCTCTAATGGCTTCGACGGCCTTCATAACAGAACCTTCGCGCCTCACAACTTTGACCTTGGCTACCGTAATACTTTAGCGAGAGGCGAAGCAAGATTTGGAACATACAATATCTACCTGGTTAAATTGCATGGATCACTAACATGGCAGTTAACTAAGGATGGTACATCATATGTTGAACATTCGGCTGAACATCTCTGGGGATTGATCGATGCATTTCTGAAGGGTGATCGCGCTGATGGATTCCCAGGTCCGATGGTTTTTCCTTCAGCTGCAAAGTACACGCAGACCGTTGGCTTCGTGCTTGGTGAGCTACTGCGTCGATTCACTGATGTACTCGCCCGGCCACAGACATGCCTGATAACATGTGGATATTCTTTCTCTGATGAACACCTAAACCGCATTATTGCATCTGCTCTTCAGAATCCTACACTTCAGCTCGTGATCTACCTTCCTGAAGCAATGCGACACTGTGATAAACTTGATGTAAGTGCTTGCCGACCATGGCTAAAGCGTATCGCCAATCTAGCATCACCACAAGTCACCATAGTTGGAGGAGGTGATACAGCTTTCTTCAATGCTTTCGTGAGTCACCTTCCCGATCCTGTGATATATGACGAGCAAGCTGCAAGAATTCGTGAGATGCTCCAGAAGCGACACGAAGATGCATCTCCGGCCACAGATTCCCGAGGCTCCCTGTGAATGGACGAGAACCATTTGGCTATGTCGTGGCGATCGATGGCCCGACAGTGACACTTAACCTAAATGACACGCATCGTGGCCACTTTGCATCACATCGAGATGGCGTATCACCCGTCACTGAAATTAATGGGCTATTTGGTGTCGATGGTGGAACTAAGCTGATTGTAATGAGAGTTCGCTCTCTTTGCTTCGCAGAGCCAAAGGACGCCCATTTTGCGGGTGTCGGTTCAACGACTATCTACCGAGATCCACTTCGTAACTTAGTCGCAGTTGTGGCAGGAACCATCGCAAGGCGGAAGGAAGAGCTTCGGTTTATTCCGGATTTGCTAGTATCGCCAGCACTTGGCGCGGAAGCCTATCCTCTATCCGATGCTGAGATAGCATGCGTTCTTCGGACTAGTTCATCCGACGGCCCGTCTGTGACTCTTGGTTTCGAGACACGAGGAGGCGGAGGTCTTTCTGTTGGTCTATCCAATCTTCTCGGGCGCCATGTTGCTGTGCTAGGTTCAACAGGTCAAGGAAAGAGCTGCTTCACAGCAGCAATTCTTCAACAGCTCTTGAAGATGTCTGGTCCTCGGATTGTTGTATTCGACATCAATGGCGAATATGGCGACGCTCTTTTATCTCATGCTTCACAGCCTGAGCAATGCCAGTATACAACTCTCGGCGATAGAGCCAATGGATTTAAGATACCCTACTACGCTTTGGGACGACATGGACTTTCACGATTGCTACTCCCAAGTGAGAAGACACAACGTCCAGCGCTAGCATTTGCTCTCGAGAACCTGCAATTCTTGAAATGGTTTCCAGAAGGCAAAGCGGCAGGTCTTTCAAGCAGTTCTGCGCCAGTATTATTTGATGATTGCCGTCCAGGAGATGCCCAACAAGCAGCCGATGCCATAGACATGCTTCGTAAGGGCAGAGCCCAGTCTGCAGCCTCATGGCCACACATGGGGGCACTTGGGTGCCTTGCCGCTGAAAGCCATTCAATAAAGAGGTCAACGCGTCCTGGTTCCCCACCGTATGAACGTGATGGATTCCTGTATTCCAATATCGCAACACTGATCACTCGAATCCATAGACATATCGAGGACCCGCTCTTTACGAGCGTAGTCGATGTTGAAGGTGGCCCGCCATGTACACCCGGCCTCGACTGGAAGGCTGAGGGGAGTAAGCTAGTTGAGCGTATTTTTGGAGGAGCAGATACAAGATGGAAGTTGCATATCGTTGATCTGCGAAATGTTGCCCATGATCTTACTCCATTAGTGCTTGGGTCTCTTCTTGAGCTGTTCGCATTCGAGCTGTTTAGACGTGGCCAGACAGGTAGCTATCCAACATTGCTGGTTCTTGAGGAGGCGCACCACTACCTTCGACAGTACACCGACGAGGAAGACGGTGGTCGACAGGCTCTTGCCTATGAACGGTTGGCTAAGGAGGGGAGAAAATTTGGGCTAGGTCTATGGATAAGCACTCAAAGGCCTGCAGAAGTTTCTCCAACAGTCTTGTCACAGTGCGGAACCTGGGTTGTATTTCGGCTGACATCAGAGAATGACCTAAGAGCTGTATCGTCAGCAGGAGAGTGGGTCGACAAACAGGAATTGGCGAGAATCGCAGGACTCCCACGACAACAAGCACTTGTGTTCGGCTCAAGTGTGGCCTTACCTGTTCGGATCGAGGCTCCCATTGCGCGCCCTGTACCTCGCTCTGCAGATCCAGACTTCGACAGATGGGCGTTGACAGGCCAGGCTTGACATTCTGTAGCGAACCGTCCTGATTTGCTGTTCCTCTTCTTGGGCGCACCGTATCATGAGAACATGATTTTGGAAACGCACAAGCAATCTTTGCGCTCAATGACCTTCAGCCTCTACTGATATTGGAGATCCAGCCCTCTAGGAGGTCTCCGATGCAGAATGTTTCTTCCTTCCCGGCTCCCAACCGGGAGCCTTCGCCGCCCGTTCTTGACATCCCCAAGCAGATGATCCTCGACTACCTCACTGCCTTTGGCCTTGCCTCGCAGCTCACCGAGCCTGAGAAGCTCCAGTTCATTGAGATCGCCCAGGCCTTTAAGCTCAACCCCTTCAAGCGCGAGATCCACGTCGCCGTCTATGGTGAGGGCGAGTACCGTCGACTCTCCATCATCACGGGCTACGAGGTCTACTTGAAGCGTGCCGACCGCACCGGCAGGCTCGACGGGTGGAAGGCCTGGGTCGAAGGCGAGGGCGACGCCATGAAGGCCCTCGTCGAGATCCATCGCAAGGATTGGAGCGAACCCTTCGTTCACGAGGTCTATTGGCGCGAGGCAGCCCAGAAGAAGAAGGACGGCTCCCTGACCTCGTTCTGGACGAAGCAGCCCAAGTTCCAGTTGAAGAAGGTCGCGATCAGCCAGGGCTTCCGCCTTGCATTTCCGGACGAGTTAGGCGGTCTCCCCTACGACGCCTCTGAGCTCCCTGACATCGAGGCCATTGTCCCGGTCGCAACCGTATCGCTGATCTCCGAAGCTCGCGCCTCAGCTATTCCGACGCCCACGCCTTCGAAGCCTGCCGCCGAAACCCAACGCCTCGTCCTCCCAATCGAGCCGAAGCCCGTTGTGGCTGAGCCTCCTTCTGCGCCGCCTTCTGAGCCCGTGCCCATACGCTTTATCGGATACCAAGACCAGTATCCAGGCGAGCCCCAGGACGCACTCCTTCGCCGCCTAGAGACATACCTCGATAACAACTTCGAAGCCTTCGGCGAGAAGCATCGGGATTGGGTCTTCGAGAAGGCCAAGCACTCCCGCGACCGGGAGGGCGTCCTCAAGATGCTCTCCTACGCCCAGAAGGTCGTAAAGAACACAAGCGCAGTAGCGGGCGCGTCCGCCTAACTCATCTATAAGAGGTTACCCACACAATGAATTTCCTCACCGTCGAGAAGAAGCGCCAGCTCGCCTGGAAGCTCAAGACCAAGACTCTGCCCCGAGAGGCCAAGGTTCCCGGCCTCTACTATTCGAGGCTCTTCCCGTTCTGCTTGCCCTTGGAGCACGCGGCTCTGAATCTTTATCAGGGCATCCGCGATGAAACCCTGACTCTATTCGAGCGAGAGCGCATCCTCTGGCACACCTCCGCGCTGCCGGGCCTACCGTCGAACCACCTCTGCTCGAGCCAGGTCTTCTGCGTGAACTCGCTCGCCCCGTTCCTTCATCAGCCCGAGGCCCTCGCGGAGCTCCTTCGCCCATTCTTCCCCGATATCGTTCATATGCTCCCCGTCGAGGAGGACCGCTTTGTCACCTGGGAGTGGGTCGATCCCGACAACCTCCTCGGCGAGCAGCCTAAGCTCGGCACAGAGCGGCATCGCGGCGCAGGCAACACCTCGATCGATGCAATCGTCCTCTACGAGAGCTCAGGTGGCTACAACGTCCTCCTCATGATCGAGTGGAAGTATTCTGAGTCCTACGCGTCCGTTTATCAGCGATTCCGCAGTGATGGAAGTGATCGCGCTGAGACGTACCGCGAGCTCTTCTACGGCCCGCTTACGCCAATCAACTTAGATACTGCGCCGCGCATCGAGGATTTTCTATGGCAACCCTTCGAGCAATTAATGCGCCAGCAGCTCCTCGCGGCCCAGTTTCGGGAGGTGGGCGATCCATGCATTGACCAGGTCCGCCTCGTGCATATCGTCGTCTCTGAGAACAAGCCCCTGAGGGCGGTCACCTCTCCACGCTTCAGGGAGCTCGGGCACGATGCCTACGAGGTCTGGAAGTCGCTTCTTGTGGACCCAGATGACTTCGTCCTCATCAACACCGAGGACTTCTTCCGTGCTGTCCCCGCCGATCGCTTCCCTGACCTCGAACCCTGGCTCCTCTACATGAAGAGCCGGTATAGCTTCTTGAAGTGATATAAGGGCCTGCTCCACTCGGGGCGGGCCCTTTGAATACTCGATACCCACACGGTCTTCCAGGGCGGCCCTATAGGGGGAGGGGACAAAAAGTACCTGCTACTCAATCTATCGATGTCCCAGAACCGATTTATTGGCCACCTGACTTATGAGAAGGAGACTCCAGCCATGCCCCGAACTTGCTCGCAGACGAACGAGCTTCTTACCCAGATGGAGGCCTACTCGGGCGTCCTTGTTTGTTGTACGAATCTCTTGAGAATCTCGATAATGCCGTTCTCCGCCGCTTCGCCTTCAAGGTCGCGTTCCAGCCGCTTACCGAGGAAGGCCGTCTCATCCTCTTCGAGCGGTACTTCCCCTCGGTCTTGCTAACTGAAAAGTGCCGAGCACGCCTGGACACCATCTCGATGCTCACGCCGGGCGACTTCAAGGCTGTCCTGTCTCGGGTTCGGTTTACTGCTGGCATGAGTGCCGAATCTCTCGTCGCCGAGCTTGAGGCAGAGTGTTCCTACAAGAAGCCTGTGCCCTCGATTGGTTTTCGCAATTAGCCTGCGTATGGTGCACCCTTCGTCCCGAATCGGCTTCAGCGCAACCTCCGTAAGAACAGAGGGCAGAATAGGGTGTTTAGTGATCTGGCTTTGCGTCGAAGCATAGGTCTTCGTATTGACGCTTTCTCTCTTTACTTGGATTATCCTACTATGCGCCTCTCGATAGTCCTCGTCCTCGCGATCATCCAGGGATTTGCCGAGCTCCTCCCGATTTCGAGCTCGGCCCACGTCATCATCGCAGAGAGAATCTTCGGCCTCGACCCCACGACGCCCGAGTTGACCTTCCTCCTGGTGATGCTTCACTGCGGGACGATGTTCGCGGTCCTCGTCTATTTCTGGCGCCGCTGGAAAGAACTACTATCGAGGACCAATCCCAATCGCGGCCGGTTCATAGGGATGATCGTCATCACCTCGGCGGCTACCGGCATACTAGGGCTCGGCCTTCAATTGCTCATCGAGAAGATAGTCCTAGGCGGAACTAAGGGTGCGGCGGTCGAGGACCTTTTCGGCAATTCCTGGATCATCGGAGGGGCGCTCGCGGCAGTCGGTGCCCTGATAATCGTCGCGGGACGCTGCGCCGCCCGAACCAAGTCTGGGCTGGGCGAGTCGCGAAGGCCGCTGATCTCCGCTTTCATCGTCGGCCTCGTTCAAGGATTGAGCCTTCCGTTCCGCGGCTTCTCGCGTTCGGGCGCTAGCATTTCCGCCGGTATGCTAGCTGGCATGGGCCGGGAATTCGCTGAGGAGTTCAGCTTCTTCCTTGCCGTCATCCTGACAGTTCCTGTCGTCGGGCGGGAAGTCTGGCGGCTCGAGGCGAGCGGGAGGACCACGGGCGATGTCGCCAGCCTACCCTGGATCATGGGCGGCCTCGGGCTTGTCTTCAGCTTCGCGGCTGGCAGTCTGGCGATTCGCTGGCTCTCGGCCTGGCTCGATAAAGGACGCTGGATCTGGTTTGGGGTCTACTGTCTCGTCGCCTCCGCGCTGGTCCTGTGCCTCAGAGGATTGGGCATCCTCGCCCAATGAGCCCGAGGGCCTCGCGTTTCTTTCGAATAACGCTTCTTCTCATACTTGTGGGAGGTCGCCAGCGGTCTATGGCGCAGCCCAGCTACCCCCTTATTCACTCCCTCAACAATGATGACATCGTTTTCGCCCAACTCAGCGAGGGTATCGAGCGCTTCCACGAAGGCGAGAACGTTGACACCGTGACTCTCGAACTCTCACTTTTCTGCTACAGGCTGGGCGTCGACACGGACCTGTTCGCGCTCGCCGCCGCATGCTCCATCCCTTACGACGCGCTCGCGACGCTAAACCGAATTGGGACGGCTCAGACCCTAACCGCTGGCACGACCATCTTGATCCCGTCGCTTCCCGGCTTGTTCGTCTGCGATAAGCCCGACAACGATCTAGAGTTCCTTGTCCGTTCCCTCTGGACCGGAGACCAGGCTCAGCACTACCAGATCAAGGCCTTCGTGGGTGGCCGGCAGGTGGATTTCACTTTCTTCCCCGGCGCCGCTTTCCACCCTTCGGAGCGTACCTTTTTCCTCGTGGCCGGATTCCGCTTTCCCCTACCCAAAGGTGTGATTACATCCGGCTTTGGCGCGCGCGTCGATCCGTTCTCGGGCAAGAAGATCACTTACCATTCGGGCATAGACATCGGGGCGCCATTCGGCACGACGGTCTTCGCGTCGAGATCCGGCCGAGTTGAGGAGACTGGCTATAGCGATATCTACGGCAATTACATTCTCATTTCACATGATTCGACTTGGGAGACGCTCTATGGCCATCTAGCAAAGATCCTCGTCGCGAAAGGACTGTGGGTCCGCGCGGGCGACACTATCGGCCTCGTCGGGTCCACCGGGATGTCGACCGGCCCCCACCTGCATTTCGAGACGCGCAAGCGCGGGGTAGCGACCGATCCGTCTCAGTTGATTATAGGCAAGCCCTGATAGTTCCGATGTTATAGAGGAAGGGCGGAATATCCCGTAGCAGTATATGACGTTACCGTGGAAGTCATTCCTCGCGCTTTTAGGTCTCCGTGCCGTGGTAGCGCTTTGTCCCATCTATGCGGAGGGGACCAGCGACAGCAGTATCCAGGCCACCGAGGCCGATAGCCCAGTACTTTCGTATCAAGTCGGAGCTTTCATCGTTAAAGAGAACGCGGTACACCTCGTCGCGGATCTATTCAAGCTCGGCTTCTACGGCTACGTAGACCAGAAGACGGTACACGGAAGAATATTCTGGGCTGTAACCGTTAAGGCGCCGCCCAATCCCTTCGAGAATTTCCAGGAGGAGCTGCTGGACGCAGGCTATCCTTCGTTTCCGATACACTAGGATCGCCCCCCCCGATGGACGAGATCAATCGTCTCGCTTGCCTAGAGGGACCAGCAGGAGGGGTATCCGGATACGAGCCGCGACTTCGGCCGCAACGCTTCCTTCCCAGAATGCTTCTGTTCCCGCCCTGCCATGGGTTCCCATGACCACGAGACCCGAGGAGAGGCGACGCGCCGCCGATATTATAGCGTGGGCGGGATCTCCGCGCGAAGTCTCGGCCTCAACCGCGATTCCAGTCTTCACCAGATCTTCGACCCGCCGATCGAGGTAGCCGCGCGCGGCGACGCTCTCCATCTCCAGCTCGGTCCTTGTGGATCCCGGAAGCATGAATGAGACGGCGCCCTCCGAGCCCGTAAGGTCTTTGATTTTCGGCACGACCATAAGGAGCCGCAGCCGGCACTTCAAGGCCTTCGCGAGCCCCGCTGCGATCGGTAGGCTCCTTTCATGATCCATATCGCCGTCGATCGGAGCGATGATGCTTCGGATTTCCCCGGCCTCTTCTGCCTCCCGCCTCCCCGGCGAAGGATAGACGATCAGCACGGGAGTCTTGCCGAGGGTAATGACCTGTTGCGCGATGACGCCGAAGAGGAGTCGCCGCACGCCTCCCGTGCCATGCGCGCACATGACAATTAGGTCGGGCGCCAACTCTGCGGAATGCTCGAAGATACTGCGCGCCACGTCGCTCACCTCGACTTCGTGCACGTGAGTAGTGATGCGCAGGCCCGCAAGACCAGGGCCGCGAGAGACCTCGTCGAGGTAGCGGGTTGCTTCTTCCCGCGTAACGAGGTGCCGCTCGCTGTGGACTTTCGAGGGAGCGTTCCTCTCGATCAGGTGAATGAAGGTCAGTTGCGCGTCCATTTTACCGGCGAGCCAGCCAGCGGTCACAAGGGCCGACTCGGCGAGCCGCGATCCGTCCAGGGGAACGAGAATGTGCTGGAACATCTTATCACCCTCCATTTTGTCCTCCGAGACTGATCTGCCCACCGAAGGTCTGGTATAATAATACGAAGTTAAGACCGAGTATAATCACAGCGCAGACGATCGCGAAGATAGTAGTGAGCCGACGATTAACCAACGCTCCCATAAGCGCCCGGTTCCTTGTGAACATAATCAGCGTGACGACGGGAATCGGCAAGGCGAAGCTAAGGGCAACTTGGCTCATCACTAGAGTCTTTGTGGGATCGAGCCCAAGGGCGATGGCAATGAGTGCGGGGACCATCGTAGCGATGCGGCGGATCCATACCGGGATGCGGAATCCTACAAAACCCTGCATGACAACCTGGCCAGCCATGGTCCCCACGTGCGAGCTGGAGATTCCCGAGGCTATCAGCGAGATCAGGAATATCGCGGCCGCTCCTCCGCCGAGCAGGGGAGTGAGCGTCTGATAGGCGGTCTGAATCTCCGCCACGTCGGCGTGCCCGGTGAGGTTGAACACCTTGGCGGCCATGTACAGCATCGCCATATTTACGACTCCCGCCACGCCCATCGCCACAGCGACATCGATCTTCTCAAAATAGAAGATCCTGCGCTTGTCTTGGTCGTCGCGCGGGATGACACGGTGTTGCGTCAGGCTCGAGTGCAGGTAGATCACGTGGGGCATGACAGTCGCGCCGATGATGCCCACAGATAGTAGAACGGCGTCGCTTCCCGGTAGGCTCGGAACGAATGAATGGAAGAGTACCTGGCCCCAATCGGGCTTGGCGAGAATAGTCTCGACTACGTAGCATAGTGCGATTACCCCTGCGGCCCCGCCGATGAAGAGCTCCAGCCCACGGAATCCCCGCTGTGTCACCGCGAGGATGGCGAAGACGAGGACTCCTGTGATCGCGGCCGCAAGCAGCAGGGGGATGTGCAGTAGCAGGTTGAGCCCAATCGCTGCCCCGAGGAACTCCGCGAGGTCCGTCGCCATGGCCGCGATTTCCTGCGTGATCCATAACACGTAGCAGACCCATCGCGGGAAGCGGATTCGGCACATTTCCGCGAGGTTCTTCCCGGTGGCGATCCCCAGTTTCGCCGAGAGGCTCTGGAGGAGTATGGCCATTAGGTTGGCCAGGAGGATCACCCATAGGAGGGCGTAACCGAACTGCGCGCCACCCTGGATGTTGGTGGCGAAGTTGCCGGGGTCGATATAGGCGATGGATGCTATGAAGGCGGGACCGAGGAAGGGCAGGACGGCGAGGATCCCCCTGCGGCTGCCGCTGATCGATTCTCGCGCAGCCGCCTGTAGCTTGGGGTGGGCAGGCGGGGGATTCTCAAGAGGAGCGTAGCGATTCGGCATCTCATTCTCCTTCGAGGCTTCGAACGATTATCTGACTGGCCGCGGTTCTCCCCAGGACACGTTCCTGCCCGCCCACACGTATGGTCATGAGCCTATCGACTGGCTCTATTTCGAGGACCTCGATATCGGTTTCCAGACCTAGGCACAGTTCCGAAAGATGCGTGAGCAGCCCCGGTTCGCGATCATCGACCTCGATGATTCGAGCCGAGGAACCAACGAGCAGATCCGAGAGCCGTAGCCGTGTCGGCTCATGGATTGACCCATTGGGAGCCGGAATAGGAGATCCATGCGGATCTTTTGAAGGGTGTCCGAGAAAGTCGTCTATGCGGCCTTCGAGGTATTCTGAGATAGCGTGCTCCAACCTTTCGGCCTCATCGTGAACCTTATCCCACGGGACGCTGAGGGTTCGAGATAAGAAGGTCTCCAAGAGACGATGGCGCCGAATCACGCCCAGCGCAGCGGCTCTTCCCGACCTGGTCAACTTGACGCCCTGATAAGGTTCGTATACCACCCACTTACGACTCGCGAGCTTCTTCAGCATGCCGGTCACGGTCGGGGCTGTATGTCCGATGCGATCGGCGAGCATGGATGTGGTAACTTGCTTATGATCCAATTGCAGAGCGTAAGTCTCCTTAAGGTAGTTTTCTTCCGCTGTATTCATCTCTTTCGGCCACCCTCACCTATTATTTAGGTATACCTAAACTACTGAGGTCTTCAGAATATAGTCAAGGATTATCGGCTTTCTCATCAATGGCACAAAAAGGAGTCCGCTTTCGTAGGTGATGGCTGCCATGTATTGCGACTTTTACCGATGAACCGAGTCAAGTCCGGCATGGCGGCCTCCTCTTTTCGGCTCGGGCTTCCGGTTCAAGCCAATAGGCTAAAGCGAACCGGCTTTGCGATGTCCTTTACTATGCCGATATTCGATATCGGGGTCGATAGATGATGCGAGCGAGCAAGGTCTTCGAGATAAAGCTCTGCTTCTTGATACTAGCCCTACTCATATCGAGCCAGTCGCGAGTGGCCTATGCCATGTCTGGCCCCGGCAATGCTGGAACCATCGACTGGCTGAAGCCAACAGGCGGGCCTTACCCTCGGCTCGAGGCCAACGCGAGACTGTGGGTCAAAGTTTCGCTCGAACGGCAGCGAGTCGACATTATGGACAGCGGGGTGAGCATTTACACGATGGTCGTCTCTACGGGGCTCGACTCACCGGCGGACGATCGGACGCCAGAAGGGATATTCTATATCCAGCCTGAACGGGGGCCATCCTTCTATAGCGCGAAGCTCGGCGAGGGTGCTCGCTATTGGGTGTCCTGGCTCAACCACGGTGAATACCTATTCCACTCAATCCCCACGGATCGGAAGGGGAATATCATCGTGAACGAAGCGCGGAAGCTCGGTACTAAAGCCTCTCACGGCTGTATACGTCTTGCACTGCCCGACGCCAGGTGGATCTACCGGAATATCCGTGTCGGCACAAGGGTCGTCATCGCTCCTTAAGAATGCCCTTCCTCGCGCACTTCTCACATAGTCCGAACAGTGATATCTCGTGGTCTTCGATCCTAAAGCGCTCACGTTGCTCGATGGCTTCAATTTTGGTCTTCGGCAGGCACAGTTCCAACTCGACGACTCGATGGCAGATCCTGCAGGTCAAGTGATGGTGGTGTTCGGCAGTATCGCAAAAGCGATACCAGCGCTCGCCGTCGGCGAAGTCTATTCGGTCGAGGACCTTCAGTTGCACAAGCTTGTCGATAGTTCGGAAGACAGTCGCGCGACCGACGCCTGACTTTTCACGCTTGAGGCTTTCGATGAGCTTTTCGACGGGGAATGCCTCGCCTGTCTCTCCTAACACAGCTATCGCCTTCGCAATGGCCTGCCGAGGCCGCGTATTGCGTTCGCCGAGCTCGACCAAGGCGGCTATCAGTCTCTCGGCCTTGTCCATACAATCACCTTCCCTCGTCCATTACTTCCTTGCCAGGGTGCTCGCTGCTGCGCATCGATAGGCTCCTCGTGCGCTTTTCTACTATGTAGGCCGAGAGATACACAATAGCCCCGAGGCTCGAGATTGAGAAGCCTATGGGTGGGTGCTTCCAGGGGCCTATGAAGGAGGCGAGAATCCCTCCCCAGGCGACGGCCAGACCGAATAGCACGGATAGGGCAATCGCACGATTGGGGCGGCGTGAGACGCGCAGTGCCGCCGCGGGCGGAGCCACAAGAAGAGATAGAGCCAGAAGAGCGCCAATCGTCAGCACACACATCGCGACTGCGACCGCCAGGATGAGCATAAAGGAGACTGAGAGCAGTAGCGTAGGAAGCCCCCTCGCGCGAGCCGCTACCGGATCAATAGTCGCGAAGAGGAGCGGTCGCGATATTAGGCCCAGGACGATGATGACAAGGATGGCGCAGAGCAGCATGAGGCCGATCTCCTCCGGGCGGACGCTGAGGATCGAGCCGAAGAGCAGGCTCATCCCGGCAGTTGCGTGCGAGGCGCTGTGGTGGGCGTACAGACTGAGGAATAGGACGCCGAGGCCCGTGGCCATCGAGAGGGCCATGCCGATTTCGACGTCGCGACCTCGGGCGCGGTTGCTGAGGAGGCCGAGGCCGAGGGCCCCGGTCAAAGAGAAGGCCAGCATACCCAGGAGCGGATTGAATCCCGCGAGGGCCGCGCCGGCCGAGCCTGCAAAGCAGATGTCCGTCAGAGCCTCGCCCGCGAAGGCCTGGGCTCTGAGCACCACGAAGTAGCCGACTAGGGCTGACGTTATAGCAGCGATGGTCCCCGCCGCCACCGCGTTCCTGAAGAGATCAGAGGCTATAAGATCGAGCATTCTTCCGCCTCCGTTGGAGCATCGCGCCCTGTCGTGGTGATGTCAAGGTTCAGCGTAGGGCCTGTCTTCTTGTTGCGATTGGGCCGCGCCCAGAGCCGTACCGGCAGATACACCACAAAGGCAAGCGCCGAGACCATGAAGCTGACAGGGAGTCGCCCGCTCAGCGCCGCCGCCCCAATCCCGACCCACACGTAGGTCAGTCCGAGCAGAGCCGCTATCAGGATAGTTATTCCCGGCCTTCTGGTCAGTCTGTTCGCGGTGGCGGCGGGTCCTACTAAGAGGGTGAAGACAAGGAGGGCTCCCATCATTTGTGCGGAGAGGGATATCGCGAGCGCCGCCAACGCGAGGAAGAGCACCGATAGCATCGCGACGGGCAGGCCGCGCGCAGCCGCCGCCTGCGGGTCGACCGTGCAGAAGAGAAGGGGCCGGTAGATCGCGAGAAGGAGGACCAAGTCAATCGCGGCCGCGACCCCCGTGATCAGAACATTCTGGGCGCTTATGCCGAGAATCGAGCCGAAGAGGATCCCATAGACCCGCTGTGCATAGCCTGAGTAGAGGGAGAGGAAGAGGAAGCCGAGGCCGAGGGCAAAGGTCATAAGAACGGCAACCACGATGTCGCGCTCGTGGGCTCTTGTTCCCATGATGCCTATACCCACGGCGGCGGCGAGGGCGAAGGCGAAGAAGCCGTAGACCGGGAATATGCCCACCAATACCGCGCCAGCCGCTCCCGCGAAGCCGATATTCGGGATGGCATGGGCCGCAAAGGTCAGGCTTCGTGCGACGATGAAGTAGCCGACAGCGGCCGACAGCACAGCGACGATGGAACCCGTAATGAGGGCGTTCCGCATGAACTGATAATGCAATAGGTCCAGCATCCTCCTCCTCCGCACCTAGATAGGCGCCCCGACAACGAACAGCTTACCCAAGGCTCCGACAACTTCTACGGGCGCGCCGTAGAGCTCGCTTAAGGCCGCGCTTGTGATGACCTCAGTGGTCGGGCCCTTGGCGCATCGGCCGTTGGCCAGGAAGAGCACTCCATCGATTTTGGAGAGCATGGGGTTCACGTCGTGAGTGACCAGAAGGACTGCTGTCTTCCTAGTCTCGCGCAGTCGTGCGACGAGGCCGACGATCTCGGCCTCACGTGCCAGGTCGAGGCTGGCCAGAGGCTCGTCGAGGAGGAGGAGGCGCGGATGCGTGAGCAAGGCCTGGGCGATGAGCACTCGTTGCTGCTCCCCTCCTGAGAGTTCGCCCAGCGAGGCCTCGGCCAGATCGAGGGCGCCGACCTCCTTTAGGACCTCGTCGATCGCGCTCTCTCGCTTCTTGCTGGGCAGCCCTGGCCCCCATCGGTGGCCATCCAGACCGAGACGGACCACGTCACGCGCGCGGATAGCGATTCCCGTGTCCCAATCCCTGAATTGCGGAACGTATCCTATCTGCCTGTTCCCTCTGCGGGGAGGAAGGCCAAAGACCGAGATGCTTCCCGCGCTCGGTTGGATCAGGCCGAGGAGGAGCCTGAGCAGAGTCGTCTTGCCCGCTCCGTTTGGACCGAGGACAGCGAGGAACTCGCCCTCCTCGACCGAGAAGCTCATCGAGCTTTGTATCAGCCGCTTTCCAAGATGAACGCTCACCTTATCGAGCGAGACGACATGCCCAGGCTCCGCCGGTACTTCCATTTCTACGTCCTCTACTACTTCCCGAGAGCCTGGTCTAACGCAGTGAGCTGACTCAGCATCCAATTCTGGTAGTTCACGGCTGAGGGCATCGTCTCGGTGACCGGCAGTATCGGTATCCCCGCCGCCTTCGCTTCGTCCTGCAACTTTGAAGTAATCGGTGTCACGGTCTGTTCATTATAGATCAAGACCTTGATCTTTTTGCCCTTTACCTGGCTCTCGGCCTCTGTCGCAGCCTCAGCCGGGGGATCGTTGCCCTCGGCTATCGATTTCTGGAACTCGAAGGGCGTGAGCATCTTGAGTCCCATCGGGCCTGATTGATAGAGGAATATGGTCTCTGTCAGGCCCACCGGCGTCCCGTTGTATTTCTTCTTGAGCTCGGCGATCTTCTGGCGAATCGCGACCAATGACTTGTCGAAGGCCTGGAGGTTCTTCTTGAAGGCCGGGGCTCCGGCTGGGTCGATCTTGGCGAGATTGTTGGCCAAAGCATGGGCGACCGTCTGAGCGTTATCCACCTCGTACCAGATGTGCTCGTTGTCGGGCAGCTTTTTCACCGCGATGTCGAAGCCCTTGAGTAGGACCCTTTTCGCGCTCGGCGAGGCGGAGAGAAGCTTGTCCATCCAATCGTCGTAGCCCCCGCTATTCTCAATGATGAGATCGGCCTCGGCGATGGCCTTGGCGTCGTCCACGTTCGACTCGTATTCGTGCGGATCGACATTAGGGTCAGAGAGGATACTTGTCACGGCGACCTGATCGCCGCCGATCTGTTCGGCAATGTTTCCGTAGAAGTTTTCGGCCGCCACTATCCTTACCTTGGGTGCCGTGGTACTGCCCGCGGCAGAGAGGAAGGCGAGCGAGACGGCGAGGAAGACAGTCGCGGCACCTATGCGCGCGCCCGTCCGGCTTAATCCTGTCATAACTACCTCCTGATTACAGCGCTCTGTTATGATACTCAGTATCATCATATTATTGATACTATGTCTCATATGAACAAGTCAAGAGCCGGAGCTGACCTCTCGCTATAGGCTGCCTACGCGCCCTCGCTTAGGCTTGTAACCTTCATTCGTTTCAGGTACTTTCTCCGCGAACATATGCGCCATTTCCTTCAGCTACTGTTGTTTTTTCCCCTTATGGCTCTAGCCATGCCCATGAGTGCAGAGCAGCCTCTTCCGCAGATCCAGGTTCCGAGCCTTACAGAGATACCAGAACCGACCAACGCCTCGCTTCAGAGCATCGAAGGCGATTCCAGCGACCTTCCCCAAGAGAGCGTTTTCGCGATCTATCGCTGGGACCGATTCCCCCAAGTCATCGTGCTCGACATGGCCGACTTCACAGAGCAGGACCGCATGTTCTCGCGGCTGGCCTTCTTCCTCGAGAAGCGCGGCTACCGTGGACGACTACTTTCAGACACACAGCTCGCCGGGAAGCACGGGTGGAATGCCCATGATTATGGTCCGGATGGGCTAGCATCTTTTTTCAACAAAGCGGCTACTACGCGCTTTCCTCTAGACCCCGAGGAGATGCTGCTACGCGATGTAGCCTTACGCGAAGGCATCGTCACTCGACGTGGGGATAGCCTCGTTCCCGGATCGGGCGCGATCCTGTCCATCAGCCGCTCCTCCTCCAAGTACGAACGCATCCTCCTCTTGGCCCACGAGTCCTATCATGGAGTCTATTTCTGCATGGCGAAGTACAGGGAGTTCTGCGCGAGGACCTGGGCAGCAACGCCCGCTTCCGAGCGGCGATTCATTCGGCGGCTATTGGAATACCTCGGCTACGACGATTCCGACTCAAGTCTAGTCGTGAACGAGTTTCAGGCCTATCTCCTCCAACAGCCGAGGCCGATGGCCCCAGCCTATTTCGAGCGTATGGGCAAGCTCATCGCCAACGCAGAGGGCGTTCCCGAGGCTGCTGAAGTCATGCCTCATCTTCTTAAGGACGAGGCCGTTCTCGAAGCCTTCCTCATGTCCAACTATGCGATCGGAGCAGGTGGCGTCGCACCGAGTGCAGAGGGAGGGCGCTGATGCGCTGCTCGTCGCGTATCGCGTTGGCGGCGCTCTTCGCGTTCGTTCCTGTTTTCTGCGCCTATGCTCATCCACACGTCTTCATCTCCAACCACGTGGCGGTCGATTTCGAGGGGACTGTCCTGGCACGGGTATCCGTCGAGTGGACCTTCGACGAGCTCTTCTCCCAGATGATTATCGCCGACTACGATAGGGTATCTAAGGGCTCCTTTACCGAGGCCGAGGCGATGGCCTTGAAGAAGGGCGCCTTCGACAACCTCAGGAACTATCACTATTTCCTCGCTTTCTTCTTGAATGGCAAGGCGCTAGCGCTGCCGCCGATACGAGACTTCAAGCCCACGATCAAGGATGGCAGGCTCATATACTCCTTCTCCCTACCGCTCGAGCTCCCGATCGCGGCGAAGCCAGCAGAGCTCAGGATTACCAGTTATGACGATACCTACTACGTGGCCTTCGACAAGACGAACCAGAGTGACGTTGAGATCCATTCAGCGGACGCGGTAGCGGCCGAGGTTTCCATCGAGAAGACCAAGGTCAAGCCCGAGTGGCCAGGGCAATTCATGCCCGATCAGATCGTCCTCAGGATGAGAAGGAAGTGAAGCTTTGAGAAGACGCCCGACCGATGCCATGCGCCGACTGGCCGCAACAGCTATCCTAGCGCTCTGTGTCATGTACGCCGGAGCTGAATCTCCCAACCCCTTCACGTCGAGCGGCGGACCATCGCGCATGAGCGCACCGGCATCGGGCAGCATCGCGGTACTCGCTCCCGTCCTGCGCGCCATGACGGACCGCCTCGCCGAGCTCGCCCGGCAGGTTCGTGAATCGAGCTCTCCGGGGCCCATGCTGACGCTCGCTCTCATATCCCTCGCCTACGGCATCTTTCATGCCCTCGGACCGGGCCATGGCAAGACGATCGTCTCGACTTTCTTTCTCGCCGAGGAGGCGAAGCTCCGGCATAGCCTGATTGCGGGTTATCTCATCGCGCTCGTTCACGCCGTCTCTGCCTTGGCTATAGTCCTTACGCTTTTTTTCATTGTACAAGGCGTCTTCTCGACAGGGTTCGAGTCGGCGAGTAGGATCGTTCAGACCCTCAGCTTCGGGGCCATTGCCGTCATCGGTGCCGTCATGCTCGTCCAGAGAATACGCGGCAAGGAGCACAGCCATGCTTCTGGTAAAGGCCACACGCATGACCACAGCCATGCCGACGACCACGACGGCGAGCCGAGGCAGGTCACTTTCAAGGAGCTCTTCGGCATCGCCCTCGCATCAGGCGTCGTGCCCTGCCCCGGTGCCTCTGCTATTATCCTCGTCTGCCTCTCTCTCAACGTGCTCTTCGCGGGCGTCGTCGCCGTCGTCATGATCTCGATCGGTATGGGCCTGACGGTCACCGTCATCGGATCGATCGCGATCCTGGTGAAGCGCGGCGTGCTAAAGGCCTCGTCGTCTGGCCATGGAGGCGGGGCCAGGATAGTGCGAAGGATTGTCGAGATTGCTGGGGCCTCAGTGCTCTTTGCCTTCGGCCTCTCTCTGTTCGTCGCACAGTTGGTCTAGGGAGTGATGATGTTATCGCCTGATACGGCAGCCTGGCTCAGGGGAGCCTCGGAGACATTCACTACCACCCTCGCGGGGCTCGCTTTCGAGACCATACCTTTCCTTCTCATGGGCACTCTGCTCTCGGCAACAATCCAGGCTTTCGTGCCTGACCAAGCGTTAAAGCGACTCTTCCCCAAGAACCGCTACCTGTCGATCCTCGTCGCTTTACTGGTCGGAGTGTTCATCCCAATCTGCGAATGCGGGACGGTACCCCTGGCCCGGAGACTGCGGCAGAAGGGTATGCCGCTTTCGACGGCTGTAGCCTTTCTGCTCGCGGCTCCTCTCGTGAACCCTATGACCATCATCTCCACCTTCGTCGCGTTCAGGGGCACGGGGAATCCGGTCTTCGCCGCACGGCTTGGGCTAGGCCTCGCATCGGCGTTCATTGTCGCCCTCATCGTCGAGTTCGCTTCCAGGAATCGCCCATCAATCGATATCCTTGGCCAGTCCGGTCGGGCCGCCAAGCTCAAGTTCACCCGCGCTGAAGGCGCCGCCATCCCGGCCCCACCACTTTTGCCCGTATCGAGCTCGGGGATCACGAGATCCCGCCCAAGCATTGCCAGTCGAGCCGCAGCGACCCTTGAGCACGCTTCCTACGACTTCCTCGACTCGGGTCGCTACTTGATAGCCGGTATCACTATCGCCGCAATCGCGAGGGCATTCATTCCGACCCGAGCGATCCTGCACTCTCTCGGCACACCGCTTGCGGCGACGGGGACGGGATTGCTCTCGGCCTATATCCTCTCGCTGTGCTCCTCCGCCGATGCTTTCGTGGCGAGGTCGATCTTCGCACCATCGTCGTATTTCGCGGTCAAAGCCTTTCTCGTCTTCGGTCCCATGATCGACCTCAAGAACACAATACTCCTCTCGCGATTCGTGAAGCCTCGGCACCTCATTGCATTCGTAGGCATCGTAGCCCTCGTAGTCGGGGCCGTGACGCTTTCCGCGTCGCTCCTTATGGAGGCACTATGACTTCAACCCGAGAGATATCCGGAAGTAGATTAGCCCGGAGCCTTACTTTCCTCACCATTTCGTTCTTCATCTCATGGCTCGCGGGCAACGGGAAGCTGGCTAAGATAGTCCATCCGAGAATGAACCTCTGGATCGAAGGGGCAGGAGCGCTCTTCCTCGTGCTCGCCTTCGCGCAGATGCTATTGCTTTCCAAGAAGCCTAGGCACTCCGATCCCGTATCGTTCTTCGTGCCGATCGCCTACGTGCTGGCGATCACCTTCATCTTCGTTCAATCGAACACATTCTCTCCCAGCCGATTCGACGAAGGCGACGACTCCGTGGCCGTCGAGAACGCAATCTTCTCCAAGCGAGACAAGATCGCCGCGCAAGCCTCCAAGGGAGCGCTTCCATCGACTATCGCATTCGACGACGATAGGTATTGGACCCTGTACAATCGGCTCTATGACGTCCCATCCGCAGCCGCGGGACATCAGGTTGTCATTCAAGGCTTCTTCCACCGGACGGGCGGCTATCCCGCTGATACGGCGCTGATAGGTAGGAACCTCATGTGGTGCTGCTCCGCGGATATGTCGGGCATCGGCCTTGTCGCGCGAGGGCAAGAAGTCGCTGGATTCAAGGAATCCGATTGGGTAGAAGCATCGGGGCGGCTTTCGACGATCGAGTTCGACATGAATGGAGATGGTAAGAAGACAACCATCCCTCTCATCGTCATCGACTCACTAAAGCATGTGGATAAAGGCGCGACGTCGAGCATCATCTTCCCGTTCTGAATTGGGTATGCCCCACTGGGCAAGGACTTATAGTAGGGGGCCCACTCCAGATGTTAAGGCGGGCCATTCTTTTGATCTCATCGCCACGGGTAAGCCCTTTATGGAGTAAAGCTATAGGGCCTGGTCATCGGGCGCGCTCCAGCGAATCTATCGAGTTCCTTCGGCCATCTATTGAGGCAGTCTAGCAAGACACAGTTCCATTCTTTATTGTCGTGAACTAAATGTAGAAGTCCTTGCCCACTACTTTGAAGGCAGCCCCAATTTGTCAAAGAATGCCCTGTTTCTCTCCGTGGCCGAGTTGACGAGTCGGTCGAAGGACATGACCTCAACGTATGCCTTGTAGTTCTTGTTGTAGTAGAAGTATCCCATCCCGTCCGAAGTAAGGATGGCATCATGCATCTTGCATCTCTTCTGGATCGAGGGCGTTATATCGCAGAGGATGTAGCAGTAGCCTGGCAACGATTCAGAACCTGGGATTGGCCTTCCGCTATGGGTCCTGGTTTTACCTTCACGAATGCGTTCAAGGTAGCCCAATGCCTGCTCGATGGGATCTTTCTCTTCCCCCTCTTTGGCATCGTTTCGCATCGGTCGCTTGATCTCAATTACTACGATGGATGCCAAGGGGATATTGTCCTCTTCTGATACGAGGATGGGATTGTCGAACACATTAAGAGCCAGGATGTCAGGCTCTTTGCCTGATTCCGAACCGGATATCGGCATGCTGCGCAGACCTATGTCTGATGCGAGGTAGTCGTGGAAGGCTAGTCTCTCATCAACAAGCCAAAGGTTGGCGCTATCCGGCAAGAGATCATTGCTGGTCTTTCCCATCGGCATTATCAGTTGGTGGATCACCTCTTCTCGCGCATAGTTACCATCGGCGTCCCGCTCTGTGGCCGCTCGAAGGAGATCGATTATCACCCTACGGTGGGACACATAGCCTGCCAAGTCCGACTTCTTGAGATCGCTTGCCTTTTCGAGATACTCCGCCACCTTGAGGCTGTATTCTTGCGGCGCTTCGCTTGCCTGAGGTGTCATTAGGTCGTGCCCTTCTGACAGCAAGGTAGACTCTAGCTCGTGCAACTTCTTATGGAGAGTGAGATCGAGGTCCTTATCAGATAAGGATGGGTCTACGCATAGCTCGTCGTCGGTTAGCCTGCCAAGTATAGGTCGATATTTGGGGGCAACGTCTGCAACGAAGCTAGTAAGGCGCGCCTTCCCAGCCTCTTGATTTGCCTCCAGGCTCTTGCCGAGGAATGTACGTGCCGCCTCGAGTACCGCCGATCTGATGTCTGAAGTGGATATCTCAGTATCAGAGAACAGTGTGTCGCCAGGCTCCTCGAAGTCGAACCCCGTCCTCTCCGCTCTCACATGATCATCCAAGTACTTTGATCCGACATAGCACGAGTAGACGAACTCCGAGTCGCCTTCGCGCAATCGTCCATAAAGTCCAGGCAAGCGGCCAGTGATGTTCTCTTCCCGAACGACTCGATTCCCGGCGCAGTAGAATACGCTGTGATTCTGGGCAGAATGGCTTCGAAGCTTGAGATGGGTGATCTCGAACTGTTGCCCCTTAACATCAACTATTTCCGCTTTCGCAGAAGACATCATGTGTTCATCATAGATGTCATCAAGATCGAGATTGTTCTCGGGATCAATGACGAAGATCTTCGGAGCACCGCCTTCCCGAATGAAGTACCAAAGACAATGCTCCAAGAGGAGTTTCGCAATGGATGGAGCTGTTTTGCGCGCGTACTCCTTGTACTGTTCACGGAACCCCTTCAAGACGATCTTGGTCTGTGGCGCTTGGCCAGCATCGCAGTCTTCGATAGTATTCCCTGCAATTCCCACCTCTGTGTCGAAGATGAACATTCGCCTCCGACAGGTGCCATCGCCATCCAAGAACTGGCTCTCGACTTCCACACGCTCAAAGGCCTTGAGCCAAAGCAGCCGGCCAACTCCTCTGCAACCTTGGTCTATCTTGTGATCGGTATCGAGGGTCTCGAAGGCCGCCATGTTTTCATCCGTGAACCCTACACCATTGTCGGTAATCACGAAGCCGGTGATTTCGTCCTCAGCCTCTGGGCCTGGCTTCTTCTCCTCAGAGAAGAGACGCTTCTGACCTTTGGACGAGACTCGTTCTATCTCGACGGTTATCCGTCCTTGCTTGGAATCCTTGCCAGATTCCTCGATGGCGTGGATAGAGTTGACCACTGCCTCGAAGACGGGGAGAAGTGCATGGGTCTTGGGGAGGCTTGTATTCCGAAGCCTTCCTCTTAGGTTGGTCACCAGGCTCAAGAGCGCCTCCCTGCTGACAGCAGACTACACTCCTTATAAGTTCGAAGCGACCTTGGGTTTCTGCATATTCTCGTTTGAAAGAAGTCAGGTCGTTTGGGTAACTCGGTAGGGGACCGCATGCCAACTCCCTGTTTTAGTGATTATTCGTTCCTCGATTATGGACACTGAAGGACGAACGGGCAAGGCATGTTCGCTTGTTCGTGTGACTGAAGCTGTGACTTTTAGGTCTTGCATACTGTGACATATGCGGGCATAACTAAGCACAAGCCGTTGGCTGAATATCAAGTCACAGTAAGGGTTTGGCATACGTAAGCATTTGTGGGCAAAGGATTTATCCAGCTTCACACGGTAGAAGTCACTGGTTCAAATCCAGTATCGCCCATCGATAGACGATCTGTCAATGCTGGGTAAGTCATTACTAAGTAATGACATAATGGAAGACCGGAAAACCGGATTCCGAAGCTGTTTCGCTTTTGTGAGACGTTTGTAAGACAAACGCCTCCGAGGGGGGATCATGGCTCGGAAGCCGGTTTCTGTTTATAGACGCCCTATGACCAAGACAGGGCAGTATCGGTACTACGTCCAACTTTGGGACGAGGCCGCGGGAGGCTATACGACCGCCCGGTCGGCCGCCGCGATCGCCACCGAGCTCGGCCTCGACTCTAGGGCCTTCCCGCCTACCTCGAGGACTGGCGCCCTCTTGATCGGGGGGGAGCTTCGCCGGCGGGGCGGCGCCCCTGGCCGGAAGGCCTCGCCTCTTCTCGTCGACTTCCTCGCGGAATTTTGGGATTGGGAGAGCTCGGCATACGTCCGGGGAAAACTCGCCCGCGGACAGCGAATCGGCCGTCAATACGTCTACGATCATGCCGCGAGAGTCAAAAACTACGTACGCCCCGCCTTCCCCGCTCTTCGCCTGGCCGCCGTCCGTCCCTACATGCTCGAAGAGCTCATGATGAAGCTGAAGAGTGAATCCGGCCTCGCCAATCGGACAGTCAATAGCATCATCGAAGCGATCGCCGTACCGCTGCGCGAAGCCGCCCGACTCGGCCTTATCGATTCGAACCCCGCTGCGAGCGTTCGGATGCTCGGATCCGAGACACATGAAAAAGGGATCCCGACGGAAGAGGAAGTCCGCGCCCTCGTCGCCCTACCCGGCCTCGATCCCCGCGCCCGTTGCGCTATCCTCCTCGGGGCCGCCTGCGCGCTTCGGCTTGGCGAGATACAAGCGCTCAAAATCGCAAATATCGGAGATGAGACGCTTACGGTCGAAGCCAACTGGGGGAAAGTCGACGGACTGAAGTGCACGAAGACGGGCCGTGTCCGTGTCGTCCCGCTACCCCGGATGATCCGGGAAGCCCTCCTGGAGCTCGAGGCCGCGAATCCATACGGACCCGGCCATTTCCTTATGTACGGCCCCGATCCCGACGTGCCACTCCATATTCACGCCCTCGAACGGATGTTCTACGCGGCGCTGCGGCGGATCGGCATCGACGAGACCACGAGGACGGCTCGGGCCCTATCGTTCCACTCCCTGCGCCATTGGAGCAATGCGACTCTCCGGGGCGCGGTCTCAGATGCGAAGCTCCGCTTACTCACCGGGCATTCTACCGAAGCTATGACCGATCGCTATGACCATGCGACGGAATCAGACCTCGCCGAGCTCGCCCTCGCCCAGGAAGCGAAGATACTGCCCTTCCTCGGTGCATCCGTAGCGCTCGAGAAGGCCGTAGGAGGCGCGCTATGACGGCCCTCGAGACCCTCCGCGGTCGCCTCGAGGCCGTACGGGAGGAAGCACTCCGAGTCTACAGGCTCGACAAGGATAAACATTCCGAGGCTTTCGACTCGGGGCGCTACGATGGATTGAAGGAAGCTATCGAAATACTCGACGACCTCGCCGCGTCAGGGGAGGGGCTCGCGAATAAATCTTGACACAGTGATGGGAAGTGCTAAGTTATGACTAAAGGAGTAGTAAAAATGTACAAATTACCTTTGACCCTGATCTTTTCCCTTGTTGTATTTTCCTCCGCCTCAGCCACACCATTTGATGATCAACTCAAGGCTGCGGAGCAGGGTGATTCTAGTGCGCAGCTTATTCTTGGGGCTGCATATTTTCTTGGTAATGGTTTCACCAAGGACTACACCGAGGCAGTGAAGTGGTTCCAAAAGGCTGCTGATCAGGGAGATGCTTTAGGGCAGGCTCGCCTCGGCTATGTGTACTTCAACGGTATTGGAGTTACCCAAGACTACGCCGAGGCGGTGAAATGGTACCACAAGGCTGCGGACCAAGGAAATGCTGTCGCACAGGCCAACCTTGGGAATATGTACTTCAATGGCAATGGAGTCACCCAAGACTACACCGAGTCGGTAAACTGGTACCAAAAGGCTGCGGATCAGGGGAATGCTTTTGGACAGTTCTGTATCGGGAATGCGTATTTCTTTGGCAATGGAGTCACCCAAGACTATGAAGAGGCAGTGAAGTGGTTCCAAAAGGCTGCTGATCAGGGATATGCATACGCACAATTTAACCTTGCAATTTCATTTGAACATGGAACAGGAAACCCAAAAAATAATATCCAGGCCCATAAGTGGTTTAATCCTGGATTTCCCAAATGACTTGTCGAGATGCTAGATATTTCATGATATAATTTGTTTTCAGCAAATGGATAACGTGATTCTGAAGCGATAAAAAGCGGAGGTTTCAATGGGTGAAGGCCAA
>Ga0181535_10001879_pt1 | contig 26505 bp, 16 predicted proteins | sample PEATcosm2014_Bin_44_FD_119774 | JGI IMG/M metagenome (GOLD analysis project Ga0181535, IMG submission 119774) | Peatland microbial communities from MTU Mesocosm Facility, Houghton, MI, USA - PEATcosm2014_Bin17_30_metaG | ecosystem: Environmental > Terrestrial > Soil > Wetlands > Peat | place...
AGCCCGATCGATTCGGCGCGCTATCTGGGGATCTCGAATTCCACGGGAGACCCGATCACGACATCCCCTGCCACGATTCTCGATGGCGCTGGTTGCTTGCCCACCTCCGAATCGCCGTCCAATCCGACCGGCATTGGCCCGACTGAGGACGATGTCTCCCTGGTTTGGCTCAATAGCAGCTGCACGACAGCGAGCGCGGTGAGTATGCTTCGGTCCGCCTCTCCGACCACGAATAACGTGGCGGGTATCGGCGAGATTTTCTCCGGACCGATCCTCGCAACCTACTTCAACCCGCCGGGGCTCCCGCCGAGTGGCGACCCGCGCACTCCGGATATCCTCGTCACGCCCGATATTGGCGTAACCTACTCCGGCAGCGGCAAGAAGCTCGCCGAGCATGGCGGTTTTTCGCGCGACGACACGAATGTGATCCTCCTGCTTTCAAATCCCAACTTCCAGGCAGCCACGGTCACCAGCCCTGTGGAGACGGCGCAGATCGCTCCCACGATTCTCGCAGCGCTGGGCCTCGATCCGAACCAACTCCAGGCCGTGCGGCTCGAACACACTCAACTACTGCCGGCCGTGCAGTTCAACGGCAACCAAGGCTACTAATGGTTCATGATTACAAAGAAATGAACCCTTTCTGAGCAGGCAAGGTACGGGAGGGCGCACAGGCTCGGATTAACCACGCCTGTGGGCCCTCCCACCCTCTGTCGTTCCCGTGTGGCGCATCCTCTGGTTGCTATCGCTTTCGCTGTCTCCCCTACCCTGCCGCCATCCAGCAATAGTTCGCCCGGAGGATGGCCTCCGCAGCCTATGATCACGTGACGTCAAGGCTTACCGAGGCGCGGTTCCCACAATTGCCTGCTGATTCTGACGGGATAGCGCACTCGAAAACCAAGATGAGCGGGTACAACCGCGGATTCGGCCTGATAAACGTAAGTGCAAACGCCCTTTGCAGACACCAAAAGAGCGCGTCCTGGACACGCAACGATGGACCTGCGCTGGTGCGCGCGGGGCGCTTGGAGTACAATCCGCACAGTTCGGCTGGCCGCTTGCCGCGGACAAACCGTCATTGCGCGGCCCGAGCACACCAGGCTATCGAGGAGGTCCCATGTTGGAAACCATGCTTCAACATTACATCATATCCGGGGCATCGCTAGCTCTCATCATCGCAGCGTTAGTAATATTTGCAAACTCAACATACAGCATCGGTCCCACACAGGTGGGACTGGTTCGAAAACGGTTTGGCGGCAATCTTCCATCGGACAACCCCGTGGCTTTCCGCGGCGAAGCGGGCTATCAAGCCGAACTGTTGATGCCCGGGCTCCGCTTCAAGTTCTGCCTGGTTTATGCAGTGACCAAGTACCCCTGGGTTCAGGTGCCCGCCGGGCAGATTGGCATCATCATCGCGCAGATTGGGCAGCCCTTGCCCATCGGCGCAAAGTCCGCAATCTATTCGGAAGCCTTCGGCAACTTCACAGACCTTCGCGCCTTCGTGGAAGGAGCCGGCGAAAGGAAGATCAAGGGGCAGAAGGGCGTGCAGCGCCCGGTTCTTTCCCCTGGCACCCTCGCCCCGATTCATCCCGTAGCGTTCCTGGTTATCACCAAACCTCAGGTTTATGGTGTGCCGGTTTCGGAAGAACTTCGCTGGCAGATGAGGACCGGGAAGCTCTCCTTCGAATCGTTCGGCTTGGGCGCGAGTGCGCTCGACGTCACGCGAATCGAACCACAGGCAACCGAAAGCGGACACGTCTTGGACATGATCGGTGTAGTGACGACACTCGAGGGCGATCCTCTCTCCGCGGGCGACATCGCCAGCCGTTTAGGAGGCTTCGCGGATATCGAGGCCATTGAGAATGCGGCAGCGCCGCCTGCCCCGGGCCAGATTTCAACCACTAATGCGCAACTGATCGAAACCATCCTGGGAAACAAGAACGAGCAGCATAAGTCCTATCAGGATTTTCAAGCGTTTCTGGATAAGGGAGGAAGAATCGGATTGCAGCATGACCCGCTGCTCTATGGCGCCTACAATTTGAATCCCTTTCTAGTCCGGGTCGAGCACATGCCCATGCTGGTCGTGGAACAGGGGCAAGTGGCAGTCATCAAGTCCTACGTTGGCCTGCCGACAGAAGACACCTCGGGAACGGAATTCAAATTTGGCAGCCTGGTGAAGCCGGGCCATCGCGGCATCTGGGAAGAACCGCTGCGCACCGGCAAGTACCCCATCAACCCCCGGATTTACCAGGCCGAGATCGTGCCCACGGCAATATTGAAGCTGGACTGGGCCAAGGGTGTCACCGGCGCGCACGGATTGGACGCCCGACTCGAACCCATCGTCGCCAAGAGCCGAGAAGGATTCATCTTCACCCTCGACCTCCAAGTGTTGATCCACGTGCCGGATACCAAGGCCCCGCGCGTCATCTCAATGGTGGGCAGTATGTTAAACCTGGTCAATGAAGTCCTTCAGGCAGCTTTGGGAAACCATTTCCGCAACCGGCTCGGCAATATGGAGGCAGTCACCTTCATTCAGAGCCGCAAAACCGTACAGGAGGACGCCACCGAGCACATCACCGAACAACTCGCCGAATACGAAGTGGAGACCAAGGGCGTCTACATCCAGGATGTGATTCTGCCGCAGGATCTTGTGGTGGTCCTGACCCGCCGGGAAATCGCCAACCAGGAAATCGAGACTTTCATCATGCAGCAAAAGGCGCAGGAGCAACGCGTCGCGACGGAAGCCACCACCGGCAAGGCAGATATGCAGCGAGATTTGGCCAAGTCGTCTATTGGAATCGACATCAACAAGAATAATGCGGACGCGCGCGTACAGCAGGCGCGCGGCGAGTCGGAGTACATCAAGCAGACCGGCACTGCGCAGGCGGATGTGATTCGCGCCCAAGGACTCGCCAAAGCGGAGGGCTTCAGCGCTCAGAACGCGGCCATCGGCGCCACCAGCACGACTCTCGTGAACATCGCCACGGTTTTGGCTGAAAAGGGAGCCCAGTTTATGCCCCAAATCCTGGCGGTCGGCGGCGGCAGCTCGATTGATGGCCTCGCCGCCACGCTGACTAAGGTTCTGGCGGGCCGGGCGAACTTGCCTTCCCCGCCCAACCTGAACGCGGCTCAGGAGAAGACCCAAGGCTAGGTTGGCTTGCCAGGGAAATGCGCGAAGCGCCTTGGAGTGCGGCGGCTCGACGCCGCCTTCGGACGGAACCAGCCGGGCTTTTTGGCGAGAAGACCTTGGAGGGGTAAGCCCGGAGTGTTGTGCAGTTCCGCGCTCTGCTGTAATTCCAAGGCGGCGTCAAGCCGCCGCACTCCAAGGTGCCTTCGGCACGCCCACTTTCAGGCCTCGCGCTTAGCCCAATAGACAGGTAAAATCGAGATGTATGGCTTTGTTCAATCTAGATCCGGACATTACCCGCCAACCGCCGCCCAATCTGGAACCGAAGCGGCCGGAAGGCAAGTCCCGGGTTTGGGGCTGGTTGCTTCTAGTGTTGATGGCGGTGCTGGTCTTTTTCTTCCTGCGCGCTCTAAGGCAGGTGCGGATCGAGGTCGCGCAACTGAGCCGGCAAACGGAAGAAATGAACCGGCGGCTGAGCGAGGTCGAACAGCGTTCGCAAACTGAGGCGCAGCAGGCGGCGCAGGCGGCGCAAAGCGCCCAAGCGGCCGCTCACCAAAGAGACCAAGCTGACGCGGCTCGAACCGAATCGCAAAACCAGGCCCAGAAGGCGCAGCAGCAGGCGGCCGTAGCCAAGCAGGAGGCAAGCCAGGCCGAGCAGACGGCGGAACAGTACCGGCAACAACGCGAACAGGAACTCACCCACCTGAAGGACGTCCTGGGCCACATCGCCGACACGCGCCGAACCGTTAATGGGTTGGTCGTGACACTCGGCAGCAACTCGATTCGGTTCGATTTTGACAAGTCCGACATCAAACCGCAATACCGGGAGATCCTGAGCCGGATCGCCGGCGTCTTGATGAGCGTCGAAGGATACTCGATCAGCGTCTACGGCTACACCGATGACGTGGGCACTGCGGACTACAACTTAAAGCTCTCCGAAAAGCGCGCACAGGCTGTGCACGATTTCCTCGTCGAGTCAGGGCTCGACCCAAAAATCATCACCACGAAGGGTTATGGCAAATCCGACCCGAGGGTGCCCGGTGACAGCGCCGCGGCGCGTGCTACGAACCGGCGAGTTGAAATTGGGATTGTCGATACAACGATTCGACTGGCAGGGACCTCAAACTGACAGCGTCGCGGTCGATTGGCAATCCCTAGCCCTATCCCCCAGCGCCTAACCCCTTTTCCTGACGATCGTGTGGATCGGTTCGCCGAGCAACACATCGGCGGCTTCCATCCATGCTTCCGAGAGGGTGGGATGGCAGTGGATGGTCTGAGCGAGTTCGGTGGCGGTGACTTCGGCGCGGATGGCGGTGGTAGCCTCAGCGATAAGGTCAGTTGCCTGGAAACCAATCACTTGCGCGCCGAGTAACTGCTCCGTCTTGGGATCCGCAATCCACTTGACGAAGCCGCTCGCGTGGCCGATAGCCTGAGCTTTTCCTAGCGCCCCAAAATTGAATTTGCCGGTCTTGACTTCGATGCCCTTCTGTTGGGCTTCCTGCTCCGTCAGGCCGACTGTACCAACTTCCGGCGAGGTGAAGATGCAATAGGGGATGAGTTTTTCATTCTTGCGCCGCTGCCGAGTGCACGCGTTCCCGGCGGCCACAAGCCCTTGCGACGTGGCGGCATGCGCCAACTGAGGACCGCCCGTGACGTCGCCGATCGCATAGATCGTTGACACCTGAGTTACGCCGTAATCATCGACCTCGATGAAACCGTGCTGATTGGTGCTGAGTCCGGCGTTCTCGAGCTGTAGTTCCTGCGTCACCGGTTTACGGCCTAAAGCGGCCAAAAGCAGATCCGCCTCGAGCGCTTCTCCGCCCGCGCTTCCCCGCACGGCGTGTTCATCTGCAGTGATGTTCTCGAGACTCATGCCCGTCAGTATGCGAATGCCCAACGTCTTCTCCATCTGGCGACGCAACTCGCGGCGGACGTCCGCGTCCAGGAATGCCACGATATCCTCGAGGATCTCGACGATCGTGACCTGAGTCCCCAATTGCGCCAACATGCAGGCAAACTCGCAGCCGATGACTCCACCGCCCAGAACTAGCGCACGACTTGGGGCCGATCTCAGGTCGAGGAACGCTCGGCTCTCGACCACCCGCCCGTGGCGCGGCAGAAAGCCAGGCATCGAGGAAGTCGCGCCGGTAGCGACAATGGTCTTCTCGGCCCCGATTACCGCGTTTCCGGATTTTGAATTCACAACGATGCGCTTGCGGCTTTCGAACGACGCCGTCCCCTCGAAGACCTTCACGCCGTTCGCTGCCAGCAACTGCTTCACGCCGCCGCGCAGGTTACGAACCACCTGATCTTTCCGCTCGGCCATGGCGGAGTAATCGAAAGAGGCCGAGTCGGCCTTGAGACCCAGGCTTGCCGACGACCTCATCTGCGCATAAAGGTCGGAAGCGTGGATCAGCGCCTTGGAAGGAATGCAGCCGTAATTCAGACACGTCCCGCCCAGATACTCCCGCTCGACCAGAGCGACGGAAGCACCCAATTGCGCGGCTCGAATCGCTGCCGGGTACCCCCCCGGCCCTCCGCCGATGACCACTACGCCAAACGTTTCCACAGTGATATCTCCTCGAGTTTTTGTTTTATGGCATTCGCAAATCGGGCGGCGGTGGCGCCGTCGATGATGCGATGATCGGAAGACAGCGTCATTTTCATGATGTCCCGGACAACAATCTGTTCGTCTTTGACCACCGGTTGCTTGAGCGTGCTCGACACCGCAAGGATGGCGCTCTCACCGGGATTGATGATGGCCGTGAAATTCTCGATATCCAGCATTCCCATGTTAGAAATAGTAAAGGTGCTGCCGCCCATTTCATCAGGCGTGAGTCTGCCCGCGCGTGCCTTGGCAATCAGCTCGGTGGCGGCGTCGTGCAGTTCCGCCAGACTCAACTCCTCCGCGTCTCGGATCACCGGCACCACCAACCCCTGCTCGAGGTTCACCGCCAATCCGAGATGAACCCTGCTGTGCCAGCGAACGTTCTTGCCGTCCGTCGTGCTGTTCACCACCGGAAACTCGACAAGGCTGAGCGCCACGGCTTTCTGAATGAAATCGGTCACGGTGTAAGGCGCGCCCTGTGCCTTCAGCTCCGAACGGAAACTGACCAGCTCAGTCATATCCACGGCCACGGTGACGAAGAAGTGCGGCGTGGTGGTAAAACTCTCGGTCAGCCGCGAGGCAATCGTCTGGCGCATTCGGCTCATGGGCTGCGGCTTTTCAGCGATGGCTCTTTCCACCACGGCCACGGTAATTCGTCCCTGCCCGTTCTGGCCTTCCAAGGTCAGGACGTCGATGTTCTCCTTGGCTGCGAGACGCTTCGCCGCCGGGGTGATGCGAAGCTGGTCGTACCCCTTGGATTCGAGATATTTTCTTACGTCCCGCTCCACAATCCTGCCCAAAGGACCCGTCCCCACGATCGAAGTGGGATTAATGGCGGACTCCCGGGCTAGCTTGGCGGCGCGTGGGCTGATGCGGAGCACTTCCGGGGCCGCCATCAGGCTGGGCGCGGGATGTAGGGGCGTTTCGCGAACCGCAGCTACATGCGCGGCAGGCCGCTCGATGCGCACTTCGGCCATTCCTCGCGAGGGTGACAGTGCGGCTGGACTCGGGACTTCTGTTGAGGCGGCTACCGGATTCGGCTTTCGAAACTCGGGCGGCGGAGCTGCCACTTCCGGAATTGCTTCGCCAGGATCACCCACGAAACCGACCGTGGTGTTGATGGGAACAGTGCTCCCTTCCTGGACTACCGTCTTCAGCAAGGTGCCCTCGAAAAAGCTCTCGACCTCGAGGAGGGCCTTGTCCGTCTCGATCTCGAAGAGGATGTCGCCTTTGGCGACGGGATCTCCCACCTTCTTCCGCCAGCGAACCAGCGTGCCCACTTCCTCAGATTGCCCCAACTTGGGCATCGTGATCGGTCGAACCATGTTCGTGATCCCTTCTACAACTAGTCGCGGGGCTTTTTTCGCGTCTTGTAGAGCCGAACGGCGTTCGGCCCCAGGGCGAGCGCCGCTCGCCCCTACAGAATAGCTTTCGCCGCCTGGAAAATGTCATTCGCGTTAGGCAAGAAGACCGCCTCGAGAACGTGCGATTGCGGCGCGATGCCATCCTTGGCCCCCACGCGCATGATGGGCGCATCGAGATAATCGAAGACGTTTTCCTGAATCGTGGAAACGATTTCGCCCATAAAGCTGCCGATGGTCACCGACTGGCTCACCACCACGCACCGCCCCGTCTTTTGCACGGAAGCGATGATGGTTTCCTTGTCAAGCGGGATCAGGCTGCGAATGTCTACAACCTCGGCGCTCGCGCCCAATTCCTCCTTCAGTCTGTCGGCGGCTTTGAGCGCATCGGGAATTGCCGGCCCCCAGCCCACCAGCGTGATGTCCGTGCCCGCCCGCTTGACGTCCGCGACACCCAGCGGCACCAGGTACTCTTCTTCCGGCACGACGCCTTTGACGCCGTAGAGTAGTTGAGATTCAAGGAACAACACTGGGTTGTTATCGCGTATAGCCGATTTCATCATGCCCTTGGCATCGTAGGGTGTGGCCGGATACGCCACATACATGCCCGGAATATTCGCCACGCTCGATTCGAGGGTTTGCGAGTGCTGCCCGCCGTAGCCCTTGCCGCCTCCAACTGAGGCGCGTATCACGAGTGGAATTTCAACCTGCGCGCCCGACATGTAATGCCACTTGGCGGCCTGGTTGCATACCTGATCGCCGGCCATCAAGAGGAAGTCCATGTACATGAGCTCAGCCACAGGCCGTAAGCCGATCATGGCGGCGCCCACCGCCGTCCCGCAGATTGCGGCTTCTGAAATCGGCGTGTTGAAAACCCGCTCGCGCCCAAAAGTCTCGAGCAAGCCCTTGCTCAACTTGAAGGCTCCGCCGTACTCGGCCACGTCCTCGCCATAGAAGATGACGCGCGAATCGCGTTTCATCTCCTCGATTAAAGCTTCCTTGATGGCGTCGCGATACGTAATCTCGCCGTTGGTCCTTTTGATCGGAGGGGGCGGGTCGATGATCTCGACTTTTCGATATTGGGGCGGGACGGTCTCGACGTGAGTGTCCGTGTACATGTACTTGATCACGTCCTCGGGGCGGGGATCGGCGGCGTCTGCGGCACGGCGCGCGGCGCGCGCATTGCGCTCGCGGACGCGCGACTCGACCTCGGCAACACCCCTTTCGTCCAGAACCGCGCACTCCCGAAGCTGCGCGGCGAGGGTAGTAATGGGATCCACCGCTTTCCAGGCCGCTTCTTCCTCGCGCGTGCGGTACTCGTTGCGGGGGTCAGAGAGGGAGTGGCCGTAGTAACGGTAGGTGTTTACATCCAGGAAAAAAGGGCCCTGGCCCTTGCGGCACATTTCCGCGGCGCGCAACATCGCGTCGCGAACGGCGAGCACGTCCATGCCATTCACTACCTCAGCGTGCATGTTGCAGTCGGAAAAGCCTGAGGCGCGTCGCGCCAGGTGCGCCACGCCCATCACTTCGTTGTCGGCGCGGCCCGTCATGCCGTAGTGGTTGTTGAGGACGAAAAAGACGATGGGCGCGCCGAAGGGGTGATCGCCGGCCAGTTCGTTCGTGAACTGAACCTGCGAGGCGAAATTCAGTGATTCAAGCACCACGCCGTTCGCGTAGGCGCCATCTCCCGCAAAGCAGCAAACCACTGCGCCGTTGCGTAAATAGCGGCTTCCCACCGCTGCCCCGGTGGCGATGGGGACGCTGCCGCCCACGATGGCGTTCGCTCCCAGGTGGCCGACCGTGAAGTCGGCAATGTGCATGCTGCCGCCGCGGCCTTTGCAGTAACCGTCTTCTTTTCCGAAAAGCTCGGCTAGAGTGCGATACACGTGATCCTCGAGAGCTTCCTCGAGGAGTTCCACGTGCGTTGCGGCTTTCGACTCGGGGACGCGCCGGCGCAGCCGCACCTCATCCATAGCGCGGATAGCCAGGCAGCCCCGAGCCAAGCTGTCGCCGTGGCCGCGGTGCGTGCTGGTGATATAGTCCTTCAGGTTCAAGGCGCTGCACGCGCCCACAGAAGCGCCTTCCTGGCCGATCGAGACATGCGTCGGCCCGCGGTAATTGAAATCCTTGATCGGCTCGTAGGCGCCGGAGCGCAGCTTCACGATCATCTCTTCCATCTCGCGGATCATCAGCATGTCCTCGAGAAGTGCGATGGCTGTCTTCGCGTCGATTCGGCCTGCCTCGAGCTCGCTTCGCAGGTCACCCTTGAACCGGTAGCCCGGAATCTTCCCACAGTCGATTTCGAAGGGCCGGAAATCCGGCCTTAAGTCGCTGAGGTAACTTACGCTGGTTTTTGTGCTTCCCAATGCTGTGCCTCCTTCAGTCGAGAGTCAAGAGTCGAAAGTAAAGAACAGCAGACCCTACGAGCAGGTCCGCCCCACCCGCGCCCTCTACGAGGTCGAACATCACAAATGAGAACCCAATCCCACTCGACTCTGAACTCTCGACTCTCGACTTTCGACTCTCAACTGTTCTTACGTCCGCACCACCTCTACGCCGTCCTTGCGGAGCTGGCTCGAGAACTTTCGATCAACCTGCTTGTCCGTTATCAGCACTTGAACTCGACCCAGATGTCCCGCGCACGCAAACGAAACCTTGCCCACTTTGCTGTGGTCCGCCAGAAGAAACACCTGGCGCGCGTGTTGCATAACGAGTTCCTTGGTATAGGCTTCGCTCGGATCAGTGGTGGTAAGCCCTTCCTCAAGCGTGAGTCCGATCGTCCCCATAAACGCTTTATCCACGTGCACCTCGTCCAAGGTAAGACGAGTGAGCGGGCCAACCAGGGTCTGGCTGAGGCGACGGAACTCACCGCCGATCAGGATCACCCGCGGTCCCTGCGCTGCCAACTCAATGGCGGCGCGCAGGGAATTGGTAACCACAGTAAGGTTCGAGCGGTCGCGGATCAATCGTGCCAATTCCAGGACGGTGCTTCCCCCATCCAGAAAAATCGTGTCGTTGGGCTGGATGAATTTGAGCGCCGCCTGAGCGATGCGTTGCTTTTCTCTGGCGGCGATCGAAGTCTTGTCGTCGAACAGCGGCTCCTCGAGCCGGCTTTCCGTGCCCACCCCACCGCCGTGAACGCGCCGCACTTCGCCCAGGCTCTCGAGTTGCGCCAAGTCCCGGCGAACCGTGGCCGCTGAAACCTCAAGCCGGCGGGACAACTCCTCGACACTCACGACGTGATCGATGCGCAGGATTTCCCGCAGCCGCTCGAGGCGTTTCGGTGCGAGTTCCCTTAGCTTGCCGGATTTCATTCGTTCACCTCGAATGCGGGTCCTGTCATGCTGAGCCTAGCGAAGCATCTCTCTACGCCGGTCGAACCCGGACGCATGTTTAATTCTGATTGATTATATGACAGAGTTGATCGAAATCAATCAAATTCTTCCGCACCGCAGAGTCCTGGAGGATTGACGACAAAGGGCCATTTCCCGGCGTCTCCGCGGCTCTGCGGAGCGAAAGGTTCCGGGCGACCGCCTCGCACAGCACGAAGGACTGCGTTGACCATCCGCGCCCGTAATTATCGCACGTGATATCATCAGGCCTTCGAGTGGATCACCATGGACCTGATTTTCGCCTCAGCGCGCGAACAAGCCAAAGCGATCAGAGAAAAGCAAATCTCCTCGGAAGAGCTTACGCGGGCGTGTCTCGCGCGAATCGTCGAGGTCAATCCTAAGCTGAATGCCGTCGTGCAACTTCCCGCGTCAACGGCGTTGGCCGAAGCCCGCGCGGCTGACACGGCTCTGGCTCGCGGCGAAATCAGAGGGCCGTTGCACGGCGTGCCGTTTACATTGAAAGACGCCATCGAGACAGAGGGAGTGATCTCGACGGGAGGAACCCTGGGCCGCGCCAACTATGTACCTAAGGAAGACGCAACCGTGGTGAAGCGCCTGCGCGCTGCCGGGTGCATTCTCCTCGGCAAGACAAACTGCCCCGAATTCGGCTGGGCATGGGAGAGTGACAACCTTATCTATGGCCGGACGAATGACCCTTACGACCTGTCGGCGTCCCCGGGCGGAAGCAGCGGCGGAGAATCCGCCATCATCGCAGCCGGCGGATCGCCGTTCGGCTTGGGAAGCGACGCGGGTGGGAGCGTGCGCTTCCCCGCTCATTGCACGGGAATCGCAGCGATCAAGCCCACTTCCGGGCGTGTTCCGCGTACCGGCCACTTCCCGGGCCCGGGCGGGACGCTCGATGCTCTCTGGCAAATCGGCCCGCTGGCGCGAAGTGTCGAAGACCTTAATACGATCCTGCCCGTCATTTCCGGCGTGGACTGGCGCGATCACGCCGTTGTCCCCATGCCGTTGGGCGATGCGGAAAAAGTCAACCTCAAGGCCCTGCGCGTGGCGTTTCACACCGATAACGGAATCGAGACACCCAGTCAAGAAACCATCGGCGCCGTGTTGAGCGCAGCGAAAGCTCTGGAAACGAGCGTTTCCGGCGTTGAGGAGGCCCGGCCGCCGGGGATTGAGCATACCTACGATATCTATTTCGGTCTCTTCACGGCCGACGGCGGTAAGGGGCTCGAAGAACTGATCGAGGCGGCCCGAACCAGCCAAGTTCATCCGCTCATGCAGCGCGTCCTGGAGTTGCAACGCTCGCACGCCAAGTCGATGGCGGCTTTCGTCGAGTTGACCGGGAAATGGGACGCATTCCGCCGCTCTCTCCTCACTTTCATGGAGCAGTTTGACGTTCTCGTGTGCCCGGTCTGCTCGTTCACGGGCATGCACCACGGTTCGACCTACGACCGCCTGCCGGCCTTCAGCTACACCATGACGTATAACCTGATAGGCTGGCCGGCGGCGGTGGTCAGGGCTGGAAGCACTCGCGGCGGCTTGCCGATTGGCGTGCAGATCGTGGCGCGGCCGTGGCGAGAGGACGTCGCTTTGGCGGTGGCTTCAAGAATCGAGAAGGCTCTAGGTGGTTATCAACGCCCGCCCCTGTGATCTCCCGAGGGGCGTTCGTTCATTTCTGCCCGCGTGAAATGCCGAGCGGCGCGAACGTGCCTGAGGCGCTCCATCAGAGAGTCCAGTTCCTGCGCGCTTCCCGCCTCCACCGCGTATCGTTGCAACCACTCGCGGAAAGCTCCGTTGAGGGTTTTGTGTTGGCTGCGCGCCACGGCGCGCGCGAGCTTGATCAGGCTTGCATCCGCGCTCAGCGTCACTTTCTTCATATGAAATGAGTGCATCCGATTAAAGTGCAATCGATCCACTGGACCGTTGCATCAACCTCCGTTGTCAACCGCGCAGGGTGCTGCAGCGGGCGTAAACAAGCAGGGTGGGAGGAGTTTGGATCCACGGGAAGTAACCCCTCACCCGTCCCGCGACGACAGGTGAAGGCGCCGTCGCGGGACACCCTCTCCCCAGGGGAGAGGGCTGTTGACGCGAGTTTGGACCGCATGAACGTAAAGATGCCCAATCGTAGCGTAACGCCGCTGCTACGGCTTTCATGCTAAGATGTTCGGACGCTGCGCCGATCGCTCGGCGGCTTAAAGGTGGGGGTGATGGGACTAAACCCGATTTCTTCATTCAAGGTTGGCACGCTGGCCGTCGAGGTTTACGAAGACCGCAACGCGATGGGGCAGGCGGCGGCAACCGTGGCGGCGAACCGGCTGCGTGAATTGGCGAAGCAGCACGAGAATATTCCGGTGATTTTTGCCACCGGCGATTCGCAACGGGCTACCCTGCATGCGCTCGCGGCCATGCCGGACGTGCCCTGGAATCAAGTCATCGGTTTTCGCATGGACGAATACGTGGGGCTTCCGGAGGGCCACCCTGCTTCGTTCTCACGCTACATGCGGGAGAATCTGACGAGCCGTGTTCAGTTGCGGCGCATGTACGAGATTGATGGCGCTGAGGCCAACGCGCAGAAGACCTGCCGGGAGTACGCAGAGTTGATCCGGGCGCATGCGCCCTTGCTCTGCCTGCTGGGCGTTGGCGAGAACGGCCACCTGGCGTTCAACGATCCCGCCGAAGCGCTCTTCGACGATCCGGTCGACGTTAAGCTGGTTACCCTGGACCTTCTGTGCCGACAACAGCAGGTTAACGAGGGCGCTTTTGCTAACGTCGCGGAAATGCCGGAAAGGGCCATCACAATTACAGTGCCTGCGCTCTGTCGCGTGCCGGAGTTGATCCTCTCGATTCCGGGCCCGCGCAAGGCCGCGATCGTAAGACGGACTTTGTACGATCCGATCTCGACCGCTTGCCCGGCGACGATCCTGCGGCGGCACGCTAATGCGAAGGTGTTCCTGGACCGAGATTCGGCGGCGGAATTAACCCTATAAGGATTATGTAGGGGCGGCCCTTGCGGCCGAGCGCGCGGTCGGCCGATGCTCGATATTTGAAGACGGCAGTGCTTGGCCCAGCGCAATTGCCGTCAGAAGAACCCCCTCACCTGTCCTGCCCCGGCTGGTGAGAACGCCGGCTGTGGGCCACCCTCTCCCCCAAGGGGGCGAGGGAAGTTGGAATCGGAAGAAACTGTGAAGCCCAAAAAGCGCCTGCGGTGGTGGATTGCGTGGACCCTGTTTTTCTCCACGGTCATCAACTACATTAATCGCCAGACGTTGTCCGTTCTGGCGCCGGTCATCTCCCAACATTTTCGTCTTAATCACAGCCAACTGTCGTGGGTCTTTTTCTCCTTTCAATTATCTTACGCGGGTATGTGGCTGATCGGCGGCGTGCTGCTCGACATTATCGGCACCCGGCTCGGACTCGCGATTGCGGTCATCTGGTGGTCCGTCATCAGTATGTTGACGGGCTTCGCCAATTCACTTTCCCAGTTCGCAATTTTCCGCTTCCTCCTGGGAATAGGAGAAGGCTGCAACTGGCCTGGAGCCAGCAAGGCCGTGGCCGAATGGTTTCCCGCCAAGGAGCGTGGGGTTGCAGTAGCCATTTTCGACAGCGGCTCGAGCGTAGGCGGCGCAGTGGCCGCGATCACCGTGCCCTGGGTTGCCATTACGCTGGGTTGGCGATACGCGTTCGTGGTTTCCGGCGCCCTCGGTTTTGTCTGGCTGGCCTTGTGGCTGCGCGTTTATTACCCTTTGAACCGGCATCCCAGGCTGACGACCGAGGAAAGAGACCTGATCGAAGCGGGCCGCGACACGGCCAAGGTTTCGGAACGCGCGGGCGCGGGCCGGTGGTTGACCCTTCTCAAAGACAGCAACACCTGGGGAATCGTGCTTGGACGGTCGCTCACCGATCCCATCTGGTGGTTCTACGTCTTTTGGCTGCCGCAATACCTGAGCGACAAGCGCGGGTTCAGTCTTAAGCAGATCGCCGCTTTTGCCTGGATTCCATTTGTGGCGGCCGATATCGGCAACTTCACGGGCGGGCTGATTTCGGGATTCCTGATTAAGCGAGGGATGCCAACCCTGCGAGCCCGGAAGTGGGTGTGCGTCGTGAGCTGTCTGCCGGTCATTGCCGGAATCCCGGCAGCCAGAGCGCACAACGCATACGTAGCGCTGGCGCTGATCGCCTTCGCGGTCTGGGGATACGCGAGTTGGTCGACGATGGGTCTCACTTTTCCCTCGGACTTGTTCCCGCAGGATGTTGTGGCTTCGGTGACAGGAGTGAGCGGGCTCGGCGCCGGCCTCGCAGGAGCTGCGTTTACTCTAGTAGTGGGAAAGCTCGTGGACCGGTTCTCGTATTATCCCGCGTTCTTCATCGCCGCCACCATGCCGTTGCTGGCCACGGTCGCGGTGCTGATTCTGCTCCGACCACGGCAGGCAGTGGGCAGGTAGGCAGATCGGCGGATGGGCAGGTCGGAACTGGGCTTGAGCTCTGCAGAAACTTAAATTAGCCAGTCCAATTTGAAATCACAGATTCCGGATTCCAAACCTGACGACCCTAAAGGTCCTCGGGTTGGCTTGCAAGCAATCAGACAGGCCTGGTTGCAAGTAGTTCCCTGTTTACGACCCCGACACGCTCTGCGATCTGCCGATCTGCCCACCTGCCGATCTCACTCTTCTTCCTCCTCCGCCGAGGGCTTGTGCGCCGCGACGATCTTGTCAGCGATCGGCTGCGGGACGATTTCGTAGTGTGAGTACTCCATCGCGTAGGTCCCTCGCCCCTGGGTCATCGAGGTGAGGTCGGAGGCGTAGGTGAGCATTTCGGCGAGGGGCACCTGGGCTTTGACGATCGTGGACCCGCCTTTGGGGTCCATGCCCTGCACTCGGCCGCGCCTGCCATTCAGGTTCCCCATAATGTCGCCGGCATTATTCTCAGGGACCGTAATTTCGACATTCATAATAGGCTCGAGCAGGCAGGGTTTGGCCTGTTCCATGCACTTCTTGAATCCCTTCGAGCCGGCGAGCTTGAAGGCAATTTCAGAAGAATCCACTTCGTGGTAGGAACCGTCGAAGAGGATGACGCGGAAATCCACCATGGGACAGCCGGCCAGATACCCTTTCGCCGCTGCCTCGATGATGCCCTTCTCGACGGCAGGGATGTAGTTCTTGGGGATCGAGCCGCCGAAGATATCGTTGACGAACTCGAAGCCCGCCCCGCGCTGAAGGGGTTCCACCTTGATCCAGCAGTCGCCGTACTGGCCGTGACCGCCGGTCTGTTTCTTGTGCTTGCCCTGCGCTTCGGCCTTGGCGCGAATCGTCTCGCGATAAGGAATCTTAGGGGCCTTCAAAGTGACTTCGATATTGAACCGCCGCTTGAGTTTGGAGACAGCCACTTCCACGTGCTGCTGGCCCGCGCCGGAGAGCAGGAATTCCTTGGTTTGCGGATCGCGCGAGAAGCGCAAAAGCAGGTCTTCCTCGAGCATGCGATGGATGGCCGTGGAGAGCTTATCTTCATCGCCGCGCGACTTCGGTTCAATGGCAAACGAGATGGCGGGTTCCGCCAGCTTCAGCTTCGGGAATACGATCGGCGCGGCCTTGTCGCCCAAGGTGTCGCCCGTCAAGGTGTCCTTGAGTTTGGCCACGGCGCCGAGGTCACCGGCATGGAGCTCGGCCACCGGGGTTTGGGTTTTGCCCTGCACTATTCCGATGTGCGACAGACGCTCGCTGGTGCCTCGATTGAAATTGGTAAGGTTGGCTTCGTTCTTGACCACTCCCGACATCACTTTGAAGTAGCTCACTCGCCCTGCAAAGGGGTCCGCCACGGTTTTGAACACGAACGCGGCAGCCGGCTGGTCATCGGCAATCTTGCGTTTGACGGGTTCCCCGCCTTCACGTTCCAGACCTTCCACCACCTTGCGTTCCAGCGGCGAAGGAAGGTAGTCGACGATAAGCTTCAGCAGATTCTCTCCGCCCAGGTTGAGAAGCCCGGCGGCAACGACCACCGGGTAGATGCGCCTGTCGCACACCGCGGCCCTCAGACCTGAAACCAGGTCCGCCTCAGGCAAGGTTCCTTGTTCAAAGAACTCTTCCATCAACTTGTCGTTGCCTTCAGCCACCATTTCGACCAAGGTTTCGTGAGCTTGGGTCGCGGGTTCCTTCAGCTCAGCAGGGATTTCGCCCTCCTGCGCTTTGCCCGAACCGCTGGAGTCGTAGAGGCAGGCCTTCATGCGAACCAGATCAATGAGGCCGTGGAAATTCTTTTCTTCACCGATGGGAAGCTGGATAGGAACCGCGTTGCGCCCGAATTCCTTGTGCACGGCTTCGAGGGTCCGCTCGAAGCTGGCCCGGTCGCGGTCCATCTGATTGATCACCAGGGCGCGAGGCAAGCCATATTTCTCCGAGAAGCCCCAGGATTTCTCCGTCTGCACCTCGATTCCCGCCACCGCATGGATGAGGAGCAGCGCCGCGTCCGCCGCCAGCAGCGCTCCTTCAGTTTCGTGGATGAAGATGTTGTATCCGGGCGTGTCGATGAAATTGATCTTGGTCTTCCCCCATTCCGCGTAGGCAAGCCCGGCCGAAATGGAGAACTTACGCTGAATCTCCTCTTCATCATAGTCTGTCATCGAGGTTCCGTCGTCCACCTTGCCGAGCCGATTCACCATGCCCGCCGCATAGAGCAGCGCGGAGACAAGCTGTGTCTTGCCTGTGTCGCCGTGACCTATGAGTGCAACGTTGCGAATATCTTGTCCGTCGTAAATTCTCACCGGGAACTCCTTGAGAGTTTGGGACCGGCATTAGGCGCGCCTTGCCGGTCGCGAAGCAATTCCCCATCCTAGCACAACTCGATGTGACTCTCCAACGCTGGACGTGAGGTGTTGGCAAGATTTGACAGTGTGAGGCGCACTTCGGAGGGCAGAACGAAGAACCTGGGCGCGCAGGGACGATTCACAAACCGCCCCTGCAGCCCGTCGTTAGGCGACCGGTTACTTTGTTGGTTGGGGCGGTTGAGTGTTGACAAACGATATTCCGCCATGAGGTGAATACTTCTCGAGCTCGCCGATGAGAGATTTAGCAGGGGCAGGGATCTCGCCCGTGCCTTGGACCAGAAGCTCCCAGGGGTCCACCGGATGGCCATATATTCGCGAGTTGGCCTCGCTATCCGTCGTAACGGCAGCTCCCTTTAAGGCAATGCCGGCGAACAGGCCCCGCGACCGAGAATAAGTCAGAATCTCAGCAGTCATGAGCAGGTCGGTGGTAGCGGCAGCCGTCCGTCCCACGGGTCCGGCCGCCACCGCGACGTCCGCGCCAAGCTCCCCCTTACTCTTGAGCAGCCTGCGGATGCCGCTCGGGTTCATGACTACAAGAACCACGTCGGTCTCCGTTCCTCCCCACTGAAAACCAAAACTCCCACCATGCACGGCAATCATCGACGGCGCGCCCCAAGGGCCGTCGCCGTGCCTTCTGCATACCACCACGCCGCGCCCGTAGGTTCCGCCGACAATGAAAGCCCCTTTCTTCTCCCCGGGGACGATGCCCACGCAGACCGACCTGTCGAGCAAGTCCCTCGGGATCGAGTTCTCGGGCGTCTTCATGATTTCGTACAAATCTACGGCGGCATTTTCGAGCCGGTCATCGATCTTCGTAGCCTCTTTGGCCTGAAACTCGACCGGCAGGCAGAACACCACCATCAAAACAGCAATTACCAGTTTTTTCACTGTGTCATCCTCCTGAGTAGCGGACTCCGTAGCTGGTTGCGTATCTTTATGGGCATCTCGTCTGAATTGAGGTGCTGAACCTCTCGCGAGAGTTGAGCTATCGTCGTTGGATCCTGAACCAATCTGCCCAGAAGTCCTATTCTACCCCAACCGGCGCCGGATACCTTCAAAAAAAGTCCTTGACAAACTACGCTTAATGTAGTAGCCTAGTCTCAGTGCAGGGTTTCTTGGCTGTGACCAATGGACCTGGCTCGACAATCCCGGCGCCCCTCCTCCCCGCTGAGCGAAGTGTCATTGCCTGTAGTTTCGCAGCGAGCGCAGATGAAATTGAACGAACGATCCGGGAATATCTATGAAAACAAAGCACAAGGTCAAGAAGTCGAAGAGTCGAAAAGTCGAACCTTGGAAAGCAAAAGCCAGAGATAACCATCAGGCCGGACCTCGACTTCCCGACTCCTCAGCTTCGCAAGCCTGAAATTCAACGACCGATCCGGGAATGTCTATGAAAAAAAAGAGGCGCGTTGAGGGGCGGTGGTTGGATTTCGGGGATCCGGATCGGCCGCTGGCTTTCCGATCGGCATTCGGCGTGCTTACCTGAAGGTTGGCGCGGCGACGTGTGAGCCGCCAAGGACCAGATTCTCGCCGCGTCAAACCGGAATTCAAAGGAGGCACTTATGAATTCTGCACTTATTGCGGTCGTCATAGGATTTTTCGCATTGGCTGTCGGGTACGTAGCATTTCGAAGCCTGCGGGCCTACTTCAAGCTTCGCGGGAAGAGGCTGGTCACCTGCCCTGAGACCGAGCACCCGGCAGCAGTGGATTTAGACGCCCTGCATCTGGCGAAGGATGCGGTATTCGGCACACCGAAGCTTCGCCTGAGCGAGTGTTCCCGCTGGCCGGAACGGCAAGGATGCGGCCAGGAATGTTTGGGACAGATCGAAACAGCGCCGCAAGGCTGCCTGGTTCGGCGCATCGTCGCCGACTGGTATGCCGGCAAGACCTGTGTCATCTGCGGCAAGCCGGTGGACACGGCCGAGCAATGGGTGGGGCACGTACCGGCGCTTCTGAATGCGGACAAAAAGACCCTTTATTGGGATAAGATCGCCCCCGAGAAACTGCCCGAGGTATTCCATACTCACTCGCCCGTTTGCTGGTCCTGCCACATCGCGGAGACCTTCCGCCGCGACCATCCAGATTTGGTCGTCGACCGGCCTGCAAGGTGGTGAAGAAAGAGCTTAATCTGAGTCTCGCGCAGTAGGGCCGCGTTGTATAATAACCGTTCGCACCGTGAGCAACTGAATTGCGGACTACCATCCGTTAAGCCCCTTTCCAGCGAAGAGGGGAATGCGACATGGTGAGGGAATCCCTGAACCCTGATTCTGAATCGGAAAACGCATGAACCAAAACCTGTCCAGCGTGCTGCGCTTCTGCCTGATGGTCGCTTTGATCCTCGTTTCCTGTCTCACCGCCGCCCGGCCTGGTTTGGAAAGCCCACAAGAGGGAAAGCCGGCTGTCTCGAAGCCTGCCGGCAAGAGTTCCGTGGCAGGAGCTCCGATTCAAACCCAACGTAATATCGGCAAAGCCTATTACGAGCAGGGCAAATATACCGAGGCGATCGAGCAGTTTCAGAAGATATTGGCTTCAGGGAAGGCCTTGGCGACCGATCACTTTGACCTCGGCCTTTCGCTGATGCAGGCCAACAAGCTGGACGAAGCTTTTGGCGAGTTGACTACCGCCAGACAGATGGACCCCAAGCTCGTCGCCGTCGATTACAACCTGGGCATCCTGTACAAGCGCGAGCTTCGCTATCCCGATGCTGACGCTGCTCTCAAGCGGGTTATTGCCGCCGACCCGGAAGACCCCGCCGCCTGGTTCAATCTTGGAGAAGTCTACTTTGTGGAGAAGCGCCTGGAGGATGCGCGGGAGGCGTGGGAGCATGTTGTCAATATGGGTTTCGGCAAAGGGCAGAACTTTTACGTCGCGGCCTTATTCCACACCTTCACCACCTATGTCCGCCTGAAACGCGACGCGGACGCGGCGAAAGCCCTGAAGGTTCACGAAAAGATGCGAGACAAAGTCCCTAGTATTTCGCTTCAGAACCCCGCTCTGGAAGGAGGCAAGTACGGAGCCGTGCTTCTGCCTGCACTGCCGCCTTCGGAGCCTGGGCCAAGCAAGCGCCTCGAACGAGTGACCTTTGCAGACATCACCGGGCGCCTGGGCCTGACGTTGCCGACCCAGCAAAGCGTCCCGGCGGACTCTCAAGTTCAGATTAAAGCGGCAGATTATTCTCTCGATTACGCGCGGCGGACTCTCGTTCCTCTCTTCGGGCCTTCCCTGGCCTTCGGCGATTACGATGGAGACGGCCACTTGGACATCTACGTGGTCAACCCCGGGGGCTCCAACCACCTCCTGCACAATAATGGCGACGGGACATTCACTGATGTCACGGACAAGGCCGGCGTGGCCGGGGCGGGCGCTACCCTGTCCGCTACCTTTGCCGACTATAACAACAGCGGCAAGCCCAGCCTTTTCCTGGCCGGCCTGGACGGCGTGCGGCTCTATCGGAATATGGGCGATGGGGTTTTCCAGGATGAGACAGAGAAAGCGGGCCTGAATCCGGCTCCCGGCGAGCTTGACACCCAAGCGGTGCTGTTCGACGTCGACGTCGACGGCTTTCTCGACCTGGTGGTCACGGCCTACACGAATCTGAACGATCCGCCCAAGAAAGACTCTTTCACTTTCCCCAATGATTTCGCCGGCGGCACGACACGTTTTTATCGCAACAATGGCGACGGCACTTTTACCGAGGCCACTCCCTCTTCAGGGCTGGCCTCGGCCAAGGGACGCATGCGCGGCGCAGTCTTCGCGGACTTCGACAATGACGGCTACACCGATCTCTGCTTCTACCGTGACGATGGCCCGCCGTTGCTTTACGCAAACCTGGGCGAGGACAAGTTTGTGAACCGAACCGCTGAGGCAGAGCCTGCGTTTGCCCACTGGGTGGCCTACGCCGTGCAAGCGGCGGATTTCAACCATGATGGCCGATTCGATTTGGCCCTCTGGGGACCCAAAGGCTATCAGGTGCTGATGAACCGGGGCGATTGGAAGTTCGCTCCTCTTGCTTCTCTTCCGCCCATTTCCGCTCCGGCAGGTATCTTTGGATTTCGCGGCACAGTGGCGGATGTGAACGGGGACAGCTTTGGGGATCTGCTTACACGCGATGCGGGAGGCGAGTGGCGTCTGCTCGTCAACCAATTCGGCAAGTTCCGGGAGGGAAACATCAGCATCCCATCCGGCACGGCAAGCACCGTCGCCGCGCTCAGCCCCACGTGGTTGAGCAATCCCGGCAAATTGGACTTGGTGGGACTCGCCACCAACGGTCAATTGCTCGCCTATGAAGAAGAAGGGCCCACGCCGCACTGGTTGGAAGTGAAGATGATCGGCTACAAAAGCAACGCGGAAGGAATCGGCAGTCTGGTCGAGGTCAAAGCAGGTAATTATTACAACAAGATTGTGGTAACGGGAAATCCCATCCGGGTTTTTGCCGGAAACCTTTCCCAGGTTGATGTGGTGCGCGTCACCTGGCCCAACGCGGTCATACAAAACTGGATTGACGTGCCTACCGACAAGCCGATTGACGTCCGGGAGTCCGAACGTCTGGCTACCTCCTGCCCCCTGCTTTACGTCTGGAATGGAGAGCGCTATGTGTTTGTCACGGATGTTCTGGGCACGGGCCCGCTCGGCGAGCTTAACCCGGACGGAACTCGCATCAAACCCTTCCCTGAGGAGTTTGTGCGCCTGCCGCGTGACCTGCAAGCCCAGAACGGCCGGTACGTTTTCCAACTCACCGACGAATTGAGGGAAGCTGATTTCTTTGATCAGCTTCGACTCTTGGCAGTCGATCACCCTGCCGGCCAGGAGATCTACTCGAACGAGATTTATGCCTCTTCGCCCCAGCCTCCGGAGATCTATTCCGTGCGCGAAAAGCGCTTCCCGATTTCGGCGGTTGACGATCGGGGCCGCGACGTCCTGCCCTTGCTCTTGAAGCAAGATGGTGAGTATCCCACCGATTTCGCTCGCGATCGCATCCTTGGCCTCGCCGAGCCTCACTCGCTTACGCTCGATTTGGGAGACTTGCCGTCCTCCGCGCGTGCCTCACTGTGGTTGAACGGTTGGGTGTTCTGGACGGATTCGAACGGTTCGCGCGCCTTGATGTCCAACAAGCAGACCGAGCTGATTTCTCCTTACCTGCAAGTTCGCAACGCGCAGGGTGAATGGCAAACCGTTATCCCGGATATGGGTCTGCCTAGTGGCACGCGGCGTACCATGCGCATCGACCTGACGGGCAAGTTCCTCACCTCCGACCACCATGTGCGCATCGTTACCAACTTGTGCGTCTACTGGGACCAGATCTTTCTCTCATTGGACGATGCCCCGGCGCCCGCTCCGGCCGAGCTTCCGCTCGTCTCCGCGGACCTGCATTACCGCGGATTCTCAACCCCCGTCAGCGATCCGGAACACGATCGCCCCGACTCTTTCGATTATGAAAACGTGCTCGCCATCGCTCCCTGGAATCCCATGCTTGGCATGTACACGCGCTATGGCCCGGTGGAGAAACTGCTCGCTCGCGTTGACGATCAGTTGGTGGTGATGGCGCCGGGCGACGAAATTACGGTGAGCTTCGATGCCGGACCGCTCCCCGCCCTAAAGCCCGGTTGGGCGCGAGACTTCTTTCTTTATACGAACGGCTGGGCGAAGGACGGCGAGCCCAACACCGCTCTCTCATCAACCGTCCAGCCTTTGCCCTTTCACGGCATGACGAACTACCCGCCCGGCGGAACTGACCACGTGCCTTCGGGCGACGAGTACCGGCGTTACCAGCACGAGTATTTAACTCGCCCGCGGCTCTTGCTGATTCCGCCCCTCGCCCCGGCCGTTGGCCCGGGAATGTGAGCGTAGGCTTTGGTTCTGATGAAGACCGATGTGACTCCGAGTGGTCACGGTCCTGCGGCCCACCCAAAGAGATGAAAGTCGCTTTCATCCTGAGCGAAGCGAAGGATCTGCAGTTCCGGTCCGCGGCGAACTAATGCAGATTCTTCGCTTCGCTCAGAATGACAGACTTACGAAAGGCCAGATGCAAAAATGTTCAACCTAAATTTTGGAAAGATATTACACACCTTGCTGGCAGCACTTGTAGTGTTCGCGCTGGCGACCGGAGGCAAACTTATGGCAAATGAATTTCCCCAGACCGAGATTTCAAACGGCAAGCTTCGCGTGAAGTTATATCTTCCCGATCCCAAAAACGGTTATTATCGCGGCACACGGTTTGACTGGTCAGGAGTCATCGCCAGCCTCGAATATGAAGGTCACAACTATTACGGGCCGTGGTTTGACAGGATCGACCCGCCTGTCCACGATTATATTTTCAAGGGAACGGAAGTGGTGGCGGGCGCCTGCAGCGGCATTTCAGGGCCCGTCGAAGAGTTCCAGACCGGCGACGCAGCCCTCGGTTGGAACGAAGCCGAAGCCGGCGGCACATTTATCAAAATCGGCGTCGGAGTCCTTCGTAAAGTCGGCGAGAGCTACGACGCGTACACGCTGTATGAGATCGTGGACCAGGGGAAACGGACGGTCAAACTGCATTCCGATTCCGTCGAATTCACGCAGGAGTTGACTGACCCGTCATCAGGCTATGGCTACGTGTACCGCAAGATCGTGCAGCTCAAAGAAGGCAAGCCGGAGATGGTGCTCGAGCACAGTTTGAAGAACACCGGCCGCCGCACTATCCATAGCACGGTTTACAATCACAATTTTCTGGTGCTTGACAAGCAACCGCCTGGCCCGGATTTTTCTATCTCGCTCCCCTTCCAGATTCAACCCGCTCAGTCGGCTGACGAGCGCTTCGCCAAGGCTCAGAAGAACCGCATCGTTTTTACGAAGGCGCTCGAGGATGAGGAAGTAGTAGAGATCCCGTTTCGGGGTTTCGGCGACACTCCCAAAGACTACGACATTCGCATCGATAACGCCAAAGTGGGCGCGGGAATGAGGATTCAAGGAGACCGCCCGCTCTCGTTTGTAAACTTCTGGTCAATGCGCAATGTCCTCGCCATGGAGCCCTTCATCGCTATGACGATCGACCCGGGCCAGGAATTTACCTGGAATACGCACTACGAGTATTACACTCTTCCCGCAAGATAGAATCCCTAACCCCGATCCGTCGATAACCGTCCCGCTGTAGGGGGACGGCTTGCCGTCCCCTCATTTCCGCTGGTCCCGACGAGGGTAGGGCAAGCCCTACCCCTACGCCGCGCAGGGCCAGCCACGCTCGCCGCCGACGGTTCAAGTGCCTCACGGCCTGAGTGTCATCCAGGCGGCGAGCAGATCCATGGGCCATTGCATGAAGATCAAACAGGGGAGGTCGCGCGTGCGCAGATAGATAAGCTGGACGATCACGATCAACGGTAAGAACTGGAGGAAGCGAAACAGCATGAGTCGCCAGTCGGGGACCAAGGGGAACAGGCTGTGTTCGAAAGCCCACCAGAACCCGACCACCATCACCGTGACCCAGGTGTTGCCGGTCAGGGCCTTGAGCCGGGCGGCGCAATAGGCCTGGTAAATGGCTTGTTCGGTGGGCGACCAGACGAGCCAGAAGACAGACAAGCTGTAGTACACGGCCCAACGGGGCAGATGGCGCGCGGAGATGAGGCCCGGCGCCAGACCTTTAGGGCTGAGATGGGCAGTTCCGTAGACCAGCCAAGAGGCAAGCGTCGCGCCGCCCCCCACTACGATTGGGAAGAAAATGAGGAAGAGCACAAGGCCCCAAAGCGCCTCCCAACGAAGCTGGGATCGATCGACACCGAAAAGGTCAACGAGCCGGATACCTTCCGAACGCGCCTGTCGCCAGAGCAAAAGCAGACATCCGATATCGATGAAGGTTGCATAGACAGTCCACCACGGTGCCTGAGTGCGCCAAGGAGAAGGATTACCCCGGAACCAGAGGACGGCCGCCAATCCGCCTTGCACCAACAGAATCAGGCAGGCCCGGGCCGGTGTTAGGGCGAGCGGTCCCCACCAGCTGATGCGGCCGGATTGCACGCGTTGTTGGATTTCAGGTGCGGAGTTGGGGGCCAGCACTTCGTCCATCGGATTTCACCTCTTTGCCAGTCTCTTGAGGTAGTCCTCGACTTCCTTCAATCGAAACAGTTTGGAGAGGAGCGCCAACAGCACCAAACCTACCGAAGTGACGATCACCAAGATCAGCAGCGCCTGATGGGTGGTTTGCCAGCCAAGACGCACACCCAACAAATTACTCAGCTTGAAGCAAGCGATTCCCGCCAGCGCTGAAATCGCGCCAATCTTAAGGAAAAACACCAGAAACGCGCGGGCCTCGCGATTGCGGGTCCGGCGATTCAACAGAAAAAGGAGAATCACTGTGCAAGCAGTGATCGCCAGCGAACTCGCCCAGGCAAGACCAAGGTACTGAAAGTGGTGGGCGAGCCACCAGTACACAGGAAGGCTCAGGAAAGTAATCCCCGTACCCACGACAGCAGGCGTAATGGTGTCGCGAGTGGCGTAGAAAGCACGCGCCAGGATATTCTGCATCGCCCAGGCAAACATGCCGAGGGAAAACACCCGCAAGGCGGCAGAGGTGGCTTCGAAGTCGCCTCCGTGCAGGCGCGTGTGCGAGAACAAGAAATGGACAAGCGGCGTGCTCTGGGCGATGAACAAGGCGGAAATCGGGAGAAGCGGAATGAGCAACCCTTTCAACGTGGCGTTCACGGCGCGGTTGAGTTCTTCGAGTTTCCCCTCCGAATAGAGGTTTGACATAAAAGGAAACGATGCCACCCCCACCGACATACCGACCACGCCCAGCGGAACGCGCATCAGCGACTTCGCGTACGTCAGCCAGGTGATGGACGCGCGGCTCAGGAAAGAGCCGAACCAGCGGATGATCCAATCATCCGTAGCAGGGAGAGAGAGTGCCAGCATAATTGGAATCGAGAGTTTGATGAACGACCGGAAGCCGGGATGGCGGATGTCGAGGCTGGGAGCGAACCGCCCTCCCACCCGGCGCGCGCCGTAAATCTGGAGAAGGAAATTCCCAAAGAACGCGCCGACCACCACCCCCACCGCGAAACCTGTCATGCCGATTCGCGAAGAAAGCAACAGTCCACCGAGAACGACCCCGAGGTTGTAGATCACCCCACCCAGGGACGGGATGACGAACTTCCCCTTAGCGTACTGGACGGCCGTCAGAATGCTTCCCAGGTAGAAGAAAACCTGCGCGGGCAACATCAGACGGGTCAGAAACACAGTTTGCGCCTTGGCTGGGGGGGCAAAACCCGGGGCGATGGCTG
>Ga0181535_10001880_pt1 | contig 26490 bp, 16 predicted proteins | sample PEATcosm2014_Bin_44_FD_119774 | JGI IMG/M metagenome (GOLD analysis project Ga0181535, IMG submission 119774) | Peatland microbial communities from MTU Mesocosm Facility, Houghton, MI, USA - PEATcosm2014_Bin17_30_metaG | ecosystem: Environmental > Terrestrial > Soil > Wetlands > Peat | place...
GCCCTTTAACTTCCGGAAATGAAAACGGCGGGAATACTCGAACAAGAGCGTTGCGCTTTCGCGCGTTTGACGCTCCTGTTTTTATGCCATATAGTCTACTTCGAGAACGCAATTCCAGTTGCATCTTACGCATTATCAATCGCGAGCGATCGTCGTATGTGTAGAGGATCCGCAACGTGAATGATTCAGTCTCCAGTGACCGTCTCCGACACTTGTCCGGCATGGATATGTATCTCCACCGGAAGGATCTGCTGCGTCGAGGCATGCTTAAACTCTTAGCCATCAAGGATGCGGATGTTCGTATTCTGACACTCGAACAGAGCCGAGATGCAATAGATCAGGGCCTGCATGCCGGAGGCGCTTTCTCGGCGACAATTCCTCTCGTGGCCCTCTTTTATGGCGGGTTTCTACGTTTAGATATTGAGGATCCATCCCGGCGGGGACAGGACATGTTTACCTTGAGCAAGGGACACGCCGTGGCCACTCTGGCTTCGATATACGCGGACCTTGGATATATTGACAATGCCATTCTGAATAACTCGCGCTCCCATGAGAGTATTCTCAATGGTCATCCCGGCCCAATCCTTCCCGGTATACAAATCGCGACCGGACCCATGGGCCAAGGAATAGGCGCGGCACAGGGCTTTGCGATTGCCGGGCGCATCAGTCCAAGTTTTGATTCCTTCTGCCTGGTGGGCGACGGGGAATTGCAGGAGGGGATGGTATGGGAAGCGGTTATGTATGCGGGGCACAACCACCTGGACAATCTCTGTGTGCTGGTGGACAGGAATCATGGCCAGTTGGATATCCATAACAAGACGGTCTATCCAATGCCGGATTTCAGTGGAGTATTCCGCTCATTCGGATGGGAGGCTTGCGATGTCGACGCCACACAGTATGATGGCGTGCTCGCTGCGCTGGAACGATTCAAATTCGGAACGCGCAACGGCAGGCCGATGGCCATAATCTGTGAGACGACAAAAGGATACGGCGCTTTCTCCGACTTTTTTAACAAGCATAAGGTGACAGCGCCAACTGCCTTGATCGCGCAGGAACTCGGCCTGCAAAAGGAGCGCCGCCAGATACGAGTTGCGGAAGCGCTCGAATTTATTGAGGAGTTGAGCGCAGGACTAGAAGGTTCGGTTATTGAACGACTGCTCCTCGATGCGGCCCGCGAAATGCACTTGGAATTCGAATTCGCAAACGGAGACCGGAAAGCTGTTCGATCCGTGAACGGGCCGGTGCTCACGCGGCAGGTTCCGAGACGCGACAAACAGATTTGTTATGACGCGGGGCAATTGCCGAAGATTGATCCGACAAAGTTGTACAGCGCTGCCCAAATCGTATCCACCGCGATGAAAGTATTTGCGCGGGACATCCGCGTCATTTCAATCGATTCAGACTTGGCCTCGACCAGTGGCCTGGAGGCGGGCGTGGCTGCCGTCGATCAACAACGTGCGCTCAACGTCGGCGTAGCCGAAGCAAACATGATGCTGATCGGCGAGGCGTTTGCCGCTCTCGGATGCAATGTGTGGGTTAGTACATTCTGCCCATTCTTCAATTGGCAGGTGCTGCGCCGCATCGCCGTCGGCCAACAGGAGCGCCTGGAGTCGATCCACTCTGAAACCGGCTGGCTGAGCGAAGGGCATGGCCTCGACCTCACTTTTCTCGCCACGGCAGCAAACTTTGAAACCCGCACCAACGGCGCTACCCACATGGGGAACGACGACATTACGACATTTGACGCCGTGGGCCACTTGAGAATCATTGACGTGTCCTGTCCGCAGCAGTTGCTTTCCATCATGAAGTGGATCATGGAAGGGAATCGCGGCCTGGTATACGTGCGCGTCATGCGCGCCGAATCCGCGGTGTTATATGGAAACGAATATGAGTTTGCTTTTGGCAGAGCATATAGGCTGCGCGGAGGCGAAACGGAAAAGGCGGTAATCGTGAGCAGTGGCCGCGGCGTGCACGAGGCGTTGGCCGCATCAGTGATCTGTTCTCAGCGCGGACTCGAAGCGGGAGTCGTGGATATGCCCTCGGTAGATGGGGATTTTCTAATGAAACTATGCGAGTCCGGCAAGCTTATCGTCCTTGCAGAACAGAACAATGGTTATCTTTGGCAGAGCCTGCTCAAAGTGCTTTATCGCAATCGGCAACGAGTGGAATCGGAAGTCCTGAAGCGCGTCATTAGTATCAACACATTAAATACAGATGGCCGGCCCCAATTCATCCATTCGGCGACTTACGAGGAACTGACAGCCGCATTTGGCTTGACGCCGGCGGCAATTGCCGATGCAGTAGAAATCGGCGTTGCTTCATTGAAAGGTATTGACGGTATCGCACCAGGAAGGCGGGAAACAAAATGAAGCTCCCCATTGTGGACGAGAACACCATAGACGCGACAGAGCTCCCGGGCCGCCGTCTTCGCTGGATCGTTACGAACGAGAATACAAATGCCCAGCATTGCACCATGTGCGTTATACAAGTGCAGCCAGGCCAGACCGTGCGGCCTGCCCACTCGCATCCCAATGGAGAGGAAGTAATCTACATTGTTCAAGGATCGGGCAGGGTAATGATCGATGGGGTTGTCGAGCCAGTGAAGGAGGGATGTGCCGTACTCTTTCCTCAGGGCAGCATCCACATGCTGCAGAATTCGGGAGACAAGGAGATGAAGGTAGCCTGCTTCTTTGCGCCTCCGTCCGATCTCGGCACTTACCGGTTCTTTGAGGAGATTCGCTTTCCAGATTGAGGTCGATTGTGAAGTATGTGTTCCTACTCTCTGTGTTTGCAGCCGTCACTGTTTATGCACACGGCCAAGTTTCGCCTGCCGCCCCAACTCGCCCTGCGGCGGAAAGCACTTCTGCTATCCCTGGCCCTCCGCCGAGCGAAATGACTCCTAATCCGTCGAAACATCCTACGATCCAACTGTACCCGGGAGACGCTCCCGGCTCTGAGGGCAAGAGCGATCAACCAGAGAAGTACCGGGTGGGGAGCTCGATTGCAGAGGGAAACGACGACATACTGATCATTTCAAATATAAACAAGCCGTCGATTACGGCTTATCTGCCACCTGGGGACCTCAACACAGGAGCTGCGTTCATCGTCGCTCCCGGTGGCGGCTTCAGCGAAGAGTGGATCACGCCGGAAGGTTACCGCGTGGCTGACTGGCTGAGCCAGCACGGGATTGCCGCCTTCGTTCTGAAATATCGGCTGCCAAGGGATTTGGGAACCAAGTATACGATGGATGATGCTGTTGCAGATATGCAACGCGCAATCCGCACGGTGAAGTCTCGGGCTGCGGAGTGGGGTGTCGATCCGGACCGAGTGGGGGTGATCGGGTTCTCTGCTGGCGGGGCACTATCGGGCATGGCTAGTGCACGGTACAACGACCCTGTGAAGAATCCGGTCGACGACATCGATAAGCTGTCTGCCAAGCCGGCATTCGAAGCGCTCATTTACGGCACGCCATTTACACATCTCTTGGGGCAGCCGGCGACACCGATCACCCGGGACCTTCCCCCAACCTTTTTGGCATGCGGAGGCAGCGATCCCATTTCTGAAGCATATCCCGATATCTACAAGACATTGAAGGCTGCTGGGGTTCCGGTTGAACTTCATATCTATGAGGGTGTATCGCACGGATTTGGAATTCAAGAGTTCACGCCTTTGAATGTTTCTACGTGGCCCGATCGCTTGAGGGACTGGATGGCCGTATCCGGTTTTCTTACGAAGCACTAGGTTGTCAGCTAGATTATTCAGTCAAATTCTTTTTGCGATTGAAGTAAAAGCGGAGAATGCTGCCAAAAACCCCTTGGCGGAATTTGCAATCCATTAGGTTGAATTTTTCCGCTTAATTGGGTTTCTGTTGAGAGAAGGTATCCGAGGCAGATCCGCATTTCTGCTCGAAATCGCCGGTTAGGCCGGCTCATAGAGCATTCACAGGAATCAAGAATGGCCGATGTGAGAATCCGCTCGCAGGTTGGCGTGCATATGTGCTTCTGTCTCGGAGATATCACATGCGCGCTGTTTTGCTTCTGACCTGCTCCCGGAAAACTCGGCGAGTCGAGGCTGGGGTACTCTCTTCAGCTGAAGGAGAGGACCTTTAATGAAGAAGAGCCGCGACACGGAAGAGCAGAATATCGGAATCCAGAATCCCATCATGCCGGAGGCATTTGCTCGTTACCAATTTGCTCGTTACCAAACGTAGGAAGCAACTACCTGAGGAGGGCCAGGCAATCCGTCGGTGACTGGGGTCTGCAGAACCATCTGCATGTTCTTCCCTTCCCAACCCGGCGGGGCTGTTGTTAGGCCCGCCTGCAAGTACTCCGGACTTGAAACGAACTCCCCAGCCGCCTGCGTGCCATAGGACTTGATTCCGGCCACGATCACGACGAACTGACCGGTCCTGGAATTTAGAAGTCTGGTAACAAGAGCGTAGTCTTCCAGAGGGTTGCCGTTCGAGTCAGTTTTTGAGTACCATCGCCGTCCCTTCGGGCCGTCCTCCTGGATGATCGATTCATCGCCCTCATTGGCGAATCTGAAATGAAGACTGGATGTCATCTGCATCGCCCAGCGATTGTTGAAGGCTCCAATCACGACGGCAGGAGAGCTACGCAGGTCTTCGAACGAGTAGTTACCCTCGATTCTGACTTGATTCTTCTTGCCGATTTGGCCAAACAGAGAAGAAAGCTGAATCGCCGTGTAGACATCCCCGACGGCGAGTCCATAGTCAGGGTATTCGACCATATCACTCCAAGTGAGTTTGTCGTCCGGCTGCAAATCAGGCTTCTGGCTGAGCCTCTCATACTGGCTCTGGAAAATTTCCGGAGTCTTGGAATGACGCTGATAGAGCTGGACTGAAGGCAAGTAGACGGAAGGCTTGGCCAGGCAGATTAGAACTGGCTCTGTCGAGGAAAGCGCGGGAGACCAGAACCGATGCAAGACCGATTGATGCGCTTTGGCGCGATAGATCGTTGATCCGACCATCGCCAAACCAGCAATCATGACGAGGCTGACTGCTGAAAAAACCCACAGAACCCACTGGCGCTTCCCCAAAGCACGCTTTATTTCCGCGGATGGGAGCGATGCGACCTGGGCTGATTCCTGGCTGTACCCTATTCGCTGAAGTGCTTCTTGAAGCTCCTGTACAGGCTGAAGTGGGGATTCCTGCCCCAGATGTGTCCACTTGAATTCTGGAGTGTAAGACCCAATGTGAAGTTCGATACGGACTTCTGAGGTGTTTGGGTTCGCCTGGTAATACTGGTCCAGCCTTTTGCGTACCTCTCCCGCCTGCACCCGGACTATAGGATCATCCCCGGTTGCGTACCCCGCAGGACGCTGAAAAAGGTCCACTCCTATAGTGCGCTCTTTGAGTCGCTCGTGGTTCCCTTCTAAGCGGTGGTGGACAACGTAGGACAAAAACTGCTGGCAGCGCTTGCTCGGATGAAAAACGGGACTGTTCAAGATCGCATCAAGTTCGCGAAGGATCGAGGCTTTTTCCGGCTCATCGAGGATCCGGTCATCGCCATTAGCTTCTTCGCGCCACAGTGAGCTCGATGTCGAATCCATGGCACTTACCACCTCTAATTTGAGAACGCTGCGATTGGGGCAAGCCGCAGCATCCAATCACTTTACTCCTCTCCGTACCGATGAGCAACGTCTTTGTCACGCCCTTGCCCACGGGTTAACCGGAGCCGATCAGACTGCCTTTTTCAACTGACTCCTATTGGGCCTATCTTGCACAAATGGAAGTAGTTCGTCAACCCGGCGACGCAGTGACCTTCTGCCATCACACTGTAATACACCGTTATCTACTTGAAAAGCTTTCCACGTCGGTCGATGGTTGCATACCGGTATCGATCAATGGTTGTAGATCGGTGCCTAAACTTGGAGTGTTTAGCGTTCCTTCATGTTTTTATTCCCGGAGAGGTCTTCAAGCCGAACAATCTTGGCGGGTACCGTTCTCAATACTACGGCGGGTCAACGCGTTAACGAAGCATTGGCCGGATCGATTTCGGGTGAGAATTCAGAATTCTTGAGGCAATTGCGGGGTTTTGAAGACAAATAGATGAGACCGCCATTCTCCGGCTCGGACTTCCCAAGCGGTCTCAGTCCACGGCGGGGGTTTCCTGTGCATCTGGCACATTCAGGGGCTGCACATTCTGACCCGCGCCAAAATCACGGGCAATGGCGACAAGGGCTTAACTGGGCGCCAGGGCTCAAACCGAAACCATGGACAAAGACCAGACATCGATCGGTCGTCACAAGGTTGCCCGGAACGCAAGGGCGCAAACACTCAACGATGCTCCTGAATTCACTGGAGCGCACCTGAGTTTCGAGTTGTACAAGGAGACCAAATGACCAGCATCAGATTTGCGGCAAGGGCGTCGATCCTCGCGGTTCTTGTATTGGGCCTCGGAGGGTTGTCTGCATTCGCTCAATTCTCGAGCGGTATCGAGGGAACGGTTACCGAGACATCCGGAGCAGTGGTTGCCGGAGCCAAGGTCAGCCTCAAGGATGTGCAGATTGGAGTAACGAAAGAAACCACAACCAACCAGTCCGGATACTTCCGCTTCGACAGCATCGGCGCGTCCACGTATGACGTGGAAGTGCAATTGACTGGCTTCAAATCCTGGGAGTTGAAGGGCCTTATCCTTCAACCTGGAGAAATCCGTACTCTTTCTCCGGTGCTTCAGGTCGGATCGGTGTCGGTCAATATCGAGGTTTCGGCTTCAGAGTCAACCGTCGACCTGGTAACTCCGACAACGGGCGCTGTCATTTCACAACTTACGGTTCAGCAGGCGCCCCTTATGGGCCAGAACGCCTACTCCCTTGCCGCCTTGACGCCGGGTATGACGGGAGCAGCGGTTACTTCCACTTCCGTCGACAACTATACCAACGCGTTTACCATCAACCTCAATGCCGCTGGTCTGCGCCAGGAACAGAACGGTTACATGGTTGATGACGCATACGTCAATGAGCCGTCTCGAGGCGGCGGCGCGACGATCTCACCGATTCCCGACACGATTCAGTCGATGGATATCAAGACCAATGACTTCGACGCCCAAAAGGGCAGAGATGCCGGCGCAATTGTCGACATCTACACTCTGTCTGGATCGAATGACTTTCACGGCACGTTCAACTACTACTTCACGAACAATACGCTCACTGCTCGCACCGAGTTTCAATCCTCGCTCCCTTCCGCTCAGCGAAACGAATTCGGCGGAACGTTTGGGGGACCGATCGTCAAGAATAAGTTGTTCTTCTTTGCGGCTGCCGATGGACTGCGCTCCAGCACTGTCAGCAGCGGTTCGTCTACTTTTGAGACTCCGGATTTCCTGGCTTACGCAAAGTCGGCTTTCCCGAACGGCGTGGGCACCCAGGTCCTGACGTTGGCTCCGCCCATCGTCGCCCCAACAGCAAATCTTGAGACAGTTGCCCAGTATGAAGTTGCCACTCCGGGCTACTTTGCTCCGCCTGCAGGCATCAGCCCCACGCTCGATGTTGTTGGGACCTCAAATTACAGCATCACCACGCCAAGGAACGGATATCAGTATAGCGGCCGTGTTGACGCCTATCTTGGCAAGAACGATCGTATCTACGGGGATGCTCAGCGGCTGAGCCTAAACACTGGGGCCGGCGCCAACCGGCCGGCAATGGGCACTCCAGGGCTGGATCTTTCCACTTTTGCCAATACGAACTGGACCCACACCTTCTCTCCTCGTCTCCTGAATCAGGCAGGCGCCGATGAAGCCCGCATTGTGGGCGCGAATCAGGGCGCCCCAGCGCTCCAGATACCGTATGTAAACGTAAACGGCGGCCTGACAGGGTTCGGAGGATGGGGACCGGGGAATTTCGTCCAAACGACGATCGGCTGGCACGATGTAATGACGGCTACGATCAGCAAACACACGCTGAAGTTCGGCGCGGACTTTTTCAATATTCGCGAGGTCGATGACCAGGAGGGCGCAGTCGATCGCCCGACCTTCAACTTCTACAGCCTGCTTGACCTTGTGCAGGATGAAGCTCACGACGAGAACGGTACCCCAGTCAGCATCCTGACCCATCAACAAGCGCCCTACACCCGCCGGTATCGCGAACAGTATATGGGATATTTCGTCCAGGACGATTGGAAGGTCTCACCGAGGGTGACCGTCAATGCGGGTCTGCGCTACGACGAAATGTTCAATATGTTTTCAATTCTTAGCCCCACACTGACCAACTTCACGTTGGGCACCGGCTCAACGCCCAACGCCAAAATTGCAGCGGGCAGCGTCGGACTCACACCCAACGACCATATCCTGAGCCACAATCTTTGGGCTTTTACGCCTCGCGTTGGATTCTCCTGGGATGTCTTCGGAACGGGCAAAACAGCCCTTCGCGGTGGAATTGGCATGTTCGCGGATCAACCACCTTACCTCCATATGACCGACATTCTGGCTGATAACCCGCCCAACACCTTCACTCCTAATGTCAATGTGCAGTCGGGCGGACACCCAGTGTTCGCGCTTTGCAGCCCCCCACAGGGCTTTAATGAGACCTGCCCCGTCGTGAGCACGAACAACGTCTCAGTCAACTCGAATGGCGGAGTCCTTGTCGGCGGCGTTCTGCAGAGAGCGGGTATTGGAGGCTATGACCCCAACTACAAAATGGGGCAAGTCTACGACTGGACCCTCAGCATAGAGCAGCAATTGATGAATAACCTGGTTCTTCAGGTGAACTATTCAGCATCGGATGCCCATCACCTGCCGGTCTACAACCAGGATCTGAACCGATTCGCAGGCGACCTTATTGTCAACAACGGCACTCTGGAGCGCCTGAATCCAAACTTTGCCGGCCTTCCCTATGCCACTTCCGATGGCAATTCGATCGGCGAATTCGGATCGGTAATGCTGTCTCGCGACTACACTCACGGGTTGGCACTCCGTGGCATCTACACCTATGGCAAGGCGCTGGACGAACCTACCAGCAATTCTGCTTCAATCGATCAGGGATCGATCGTGTCGACCCAGCAAAATGGCCCCATTTTCGCGAACTTCGGCAACAAGGCGCAGCGCGGCCGGTCCGACTACGACATCCGCCAGCAACTCTCGGCCATTGGTACCTGGATGGTTCCGAATCATTACGACAGCGCGGCACTCAGAAACATCATTGGTGGCTGGCAGTTCAGCGGCGTCTACGTGATACAGACGGGCCTGCCCTTCACCGTCATGAACAACTCGGGGTTCTCTCCGATTTGCAGCGGCGGAGCAACTCCCGTCAACGGTGGATGCCCGACGGGCAGCACGATTATCGGCGACTCCGGAGGCGACTACAACGCGGACGGAAGCAACGTCGATGTGCCGATGGTGCCTTCATTCGGCTCCCACCTCAGCGGCAAACACAAGGCGGACTTCCTGAACGGAGTCTTCGGCACACCAGCAACAGCGGGCGCCAAATTCCCGGCTCCGGCTTTGGGTCAGGAAGGAGACCTGGGCAGAAACACGTACGACAATCTCGGATATAACAACATGAACTTCACCGTCGATAAGTCCTTCTCGACACCATTTTTCTTCTCGGAAAGGATGAAGATCGAAGTGAAGGGCGAGTTCATCAATCTGTTCAATCGTGCCAATTTGACTAACGTGTCAAACAACCTGACGTCGGGCAACTTTGGGCAGGCAACTGGTCAATTGTCTGCACGCTATTTCCAACTCCACTTACGCGCCAGCTTCTAAGTGCGCCTCTACGGCAAAGGCCAGGCATGCGCAGTCCGCGCTGCCTGGCCTTTGCGCTGACTATTCATCGTGAGGCGCCTTTCACCTAACAGCCCTCATCTCAACCCAGAATCATGAACCGCGGGAATGCCGATGAATGTCCTCAAGATAAGGCATCGGCCCCACACCGTCTTTGAGAGCTTCTTTTATGCAAAACGGCAAGCCGGTTGCCGGTCTCGGCGTCGCTGAGCACAGGGACAACGACCTCAGTCTTCAGCACACGCGCAACAAAGACCCGATGAACCGCAAGAGAATCGAATCGATGCATCTGCCCGCGAATTAGAGGCGAATTTCAAAACAGGATATGGTAAATGTATCGATCGGCCTTACTTCTTGCGTCATGCGTCATGGCTTGCCGCGTCCATGCACAAACCCCTAACAGCTCCCCGCCTGGTATTCCGGTTCACGACCCTGGCAAGGGATTGTCTCAGCACGATTTTATGTGCACAGGCGAATCGCACGACCGCCGCATCTTCATCGTGCGTCACGGCGAGATTGTGTGGACCTACGACGACCCCGCAGGGAAAGGCGAAATCAGCGACGCCGTCATGCTTTCGAACGGCAATATTCTATTCGCGCATCAGTTCGGCGTGAGCGAAATTACACCAGACAAAAAGATTGTATGGAACTACGACGCGCCGGCAGGCCACGAGATTCACACGGCAACACCGATCGGAAACGACCATGTGCTCTTCATTATGAATGGGGATCTTGCCATCGCACGCGTGGTGAACATCGTCACTGGCGTAACGGAGCGCGAGTTTGTTCTTCCAACCGGGCATCCTGTCAGCGTACACGGGCAGTTCCGCCACGTCCGTCTGACCAAAGATGGAGTCATGGCCGTCGCAAACACGCAATTGAACAAGGTCGTGGAATACGACTTCGACGGCAACGAGCTATGGTCGTTTCCAGCCACGGCGCCCTGGGGCGTTACCCCGCTCTCGAACGGGAATCTGTTGATTACCGACCGGATTGGGGTACGTGAAATAACCCACCACGGAGATGCGGTGTGGACATTCGCTCCGTCCGATGCTCCCGACTACAAATTCTCGATCCTGCAGCAAGCCTGGCGGTTGGCGAACGGCGATACCGTCGTGAGCAACTGGGTGAATGAGTGGAGCACAACAACGGACGAGCGCGTTGGCACTTTGCAGGCGCTGGAATTGACGCCATCGAGGCAGGTCGTCTGGGCGCTTGCATCATGGGCTCCGCCTGCGAATTTGGGCCCCGTGACAACTCTGCAGTTCCTCGACGAACCCTCGATCCCGGAAGACGTGCACTTTGGGCCAATCCATTGAGTGCAAAAGTGTGAAACAGCCATCAAACAAGTCTTGACCGGCGGGACGGTTTCTTGCCGGACAGGACTCATTCAGTGAAAGGGGTGCTCACCGGTAATTGGTAATCTCTTACCTGATCATTTAGCCCGCACGGTGTGCTGTGCAATGTGCTTACCGCTCCAGTCCGTACCAAGGTCCTTTCAGGATGAGACAGGAAAAGAACCGCACCATCTCATGGGGCAGTCAAATCGTCGTCAAATCCCTTCACACGAACCAGCGTGTGACTCGCCCGCAAGAAGATATGAGGGTAATCGATTGCAAAGATCGCGTAACACCGCACAACATGCGATGGAACGGAGACGAAGGAGGGCTGTTGGTTTGTTGTATTTGACGAATTCGATCAGGGGATCTTTAGAGGCGCACATGCTTACCATTTTGCTTTTTTGCTTGGGGCTTCTCTATCAGCCCCAACTTGCCGACGGTCAGCAGGATCATACAACCTGGCGAGATTATGAGGGCGGTCCCGATAACTCGAAGTATGTCGCGCTTGACCAGATTACAAAATCGAATGTCGGGCAACTTCGCGTAGCCTGGAACTATCCGACACGCGATGCCAACACCTATTCGTTTAACCCCATCATTGCCGGAAACGTGATGTACGTTTTGGCGCGCGGAAGTTCACTGGTTGCACTGAACGCGACAACAGGAAAAGAGATCTGGGTTCACGAAAACCTGCCCGGCATTTCGTACCGCGGAGTGAACTATTGGGAGAGCAAGGATCATCGCGACCACCGGCTGATTTTCCAGATCAACCATTATCTCGAAGAGATCAATGCCGACACGGGAAAGTCGATTCTGGCCTTCGGCAAAGGGGGATTGGTCGATCTGAGAGTCGGGCTGGGCCGCGACCCGGACACAATTGCGCGCATCAAGAACGATACGCCGGGAAAGACATTTGGCAACCTGATCATGATCGGATCGTCGACGGGCGAAAACTATATGTCGCCTCCGGGCGACCTGCGCGCCTATGACGTAATAACCGGAAGGATGGTTTGGATCTTCCATACGGTCCCGCATCCTGGTGAGCCCGGATACGATACGTGGCCGAAAGATGCGTGGAAGTACATCGGCGGGAGCAATACCTGGGGCGAAATCACACTTGATGAAAAGAGCGGTATCGCCTACTTTCCGACCGGTTCGCCAACATTCGATCTCTATGGCGGTGACCGCATCGGCAATGATCTCTTTGCGGATTGTCTCCTGGCGATCAACGCACGGACGGGAAAGCTGGTCTGGTACTTTCAGGATGTTCATCACGATTTGTGGGACTACGACCTGGCTGCGGCTCCGCAGCTAATTACGATACATCATGGCGGAAAAGAGGTCGACGCAATCGCTCAAGCCGGGAAAAACGGTTTTCTTTATGTCTTCAATCGCTATACGGGCGAGCCCATCTGGCCGATTGTCGAGAAACCGGTTCCGGCGAGCGGTGTGCCCGGCGAGAGGGCATGGCCTACGCAGCCATTCCCGACCGCGCCGCCTCCCTTTGCGCGGCAGGAATTCACGGTGAAGGATCTCGATCCGTATTTGATGACGGACGAGGAGCGGGCATCCTGGAATACGAAGATCGCTGATATGAATAACCAGGGCCTCTACACGCCGCCCTCCATCGATAAGGATACGGTTGAGATGCCTGGAGCTTTCGGCGGGGCAAACTGGGGTGACACTGCGTCGAATCCTCCCAAGGGACTGGTGTATGTACTGTACGATGACTTGCCTTCGCTTCTTCCGAAACTGAGCAACCAGCCCTACCCTGGCGGGGGTGGAGCGGGTGGCGGTACAAGTGGACAGGAAATCTATCACAACAACTGCCAGGTTTGCCACGGAGTTGACCGGAGGGGCACGGAGACAGCTCCGCCGTTAACCGGCATTGAGGGTCAGTTCAACCTGGATAGCTTCAGACAGTTGGTTGCTTCTGGAAAAGGAGACATGCCGGCGTTCCCTGCATTGAACAGAATGCAACTCGATCGATTGTTTGCTTTTCTCGCCGCTGCACGGGAAGGCGGAAGCGGCTCAGTGTTCGCGCCCCGCGGACCGCAAGGCGAGCTTGGCGGGCCCGTCGTAGGATCTGGCGGAGCACCTGGAGGACTGAAGCAGGATTTTGGCCGGACTGACCTTGCAGCGAAGTATCCCGGCAACTTTGCCGGGCCGCCATACCCCGCGGGTGTTCAAGCGCCGCCACGCCTCTACTCGGATTACGGGCTAGACGATCCCTATATCATCGGCCCTCCGTGGTCTTCGATGGCGGCTTATGACCTGAACATGGGGACTCTTCTTTGGAAGGTTCCGCTGGGCGAAGATCCGGTGGCGGCGAAAGAAGGGGGCAAGAACACGGGAGTGATTCAGGGCGCGAATCACCGGGGAATTATCGTGACCTCGACGGGCCTGCTCTTTGTCAACTGCGCTGATCGAAAGGTGCGGGCATTTGATGCAGATAATGGCAATGTGTTGTGGACTTATCAATTGCCCGCGGGTAGTGAAGGAATTCCTTCCATGTATGAGGTGAATGGGCGGGAATATCTCGTGGTCGGCGCCACGGCGGCGTCGAGGTCTGGACGCGAATCCTATCGGCAGGTTTCGCCAAGTGATTTGGCCAATCGGGCTTATATTGCATTCGCGCTGCCTCAGTGAGCAACAAAAGGGGCGGAGTGGGCTCCGCCGGCGAGCAGAGCGAAGAGAGAGGAGAGGGCATGTCGAGGCTTCGAGGATTTCATGGAGCAGTGCTTGTTTTGCTGAGCGCCATGCCTATGTTTGCTACGGGTCCTTCGTTCATACCGGACATAAATGTGCAGGGCTCGAGCCTGAGTGGATGGCATTCCGTCGGTTCAACGAAATGGACAATGGAACACGGCGTCCTGACTGGAACGCCGGAAACATCCGGAGATGGCGGCTGGCTGGTACTTGATCGCTCCTTTCAGGATATTGGTTTATACGTCGAGTTCAAGTGCATAGGCAGTTGCGATGCCGGAATCTTATTTCGCGCGGAGAGGACTCCAGATGGCGGCATGAAGGGGAGTTATGTCTCTCTGAATGACGAGAGCCTGAAGTACTACGCTGTGACAGTGGATGCGCATGGGAGGATTACCAATCTCTCGCCTCTTCCGCCCGGGGGAGGCCAGATGAGAATCGCACCTCCGCCCAATTCCAATGAAACGCCGCAGGTTTTCTCTAGGCCGCCCGGCAGTTTCAATGCTTATGAGCCGGCGCCGGGCGTCGACTATCCATTTCTGCCACCCGACAGTAAGTTATCCCCGGGTAAGTGGAACGCGATCGAGCTGATGTTTGATGCGAACATTCTGCGTGGCACACAAAACAATGGGGAGCAAAGCGGTGGCGTGGCGGACTCCGATGGATATGGGCCCATCGCTTTTTATGCCAGTGGACTGGGGAGCGTGCAATTCCAGAACCTAGCTTATAAGGATCTGAATCGCAAGTATCGAGCTCCCGATGAGACATCGAGCGACTTCAGGAAGCAGACGTTGAACGACTTCTATTATTCATGGGGAGCCGCAGCAGCCGACTTCAACCGTGATGGATTTCTGGATGTTGTCTCCGGGCCATACATTTATTTTGGCCCGGACTACACGACGTCACGGGAGATCTATCTCGGCCAGACCTTGAATCCCTCGACGGAATATGCGGAGAATGCCTGGATGGAGTTTGCCCTTGATTTTGCGGGGGATGGCTGGCCCGACGTGTTGACCTGCAAGTTTGGTGGCCCAACCCAGGGCTGCTACCTCTATGTGAACGCAAGAGGAGAACCGCGACGCTGGGACGTGCATCGAGTGATCGACAATTTTGATTCGGAGATTGCAGTAGTGCGGGATGTTGACGGTAGCGGAAAGCCGGCGCTGGTTTATTCCGCGGATGGTTATGTCCGTTACGCCGAGCCTGATCCGGCAGACGTGACAAAGCCGTGGATCGTACACAACGTGTCAGAGCGCGGCTACGGAACCGCACATGGGATTGGTGCGGGCGACATCAACGGAGACGGGCGGATTGACATTCTGAATGCATATGGATGGTGGGAGCATCCCTCAGCGGGAAGCAGTGAGGCAGCTTGGAAGTACCATCCTGTGGCCTTCGGCCGCTACGGCCGCGGAAAGCGCATGGGCGGTAGTGTCATGGCAGTCTATGACGTGAACGGCGACGGTCTCAACGATGTGGTGACCGTACTCGATGCGCATGGCTGGGGGATGGCGTGGTTCGAACAGAAGCGCGATGCGCGCGGGAACATCTCGTTTGTGCAGCATATGATCATGGACGATTTCTCGACGAAGAATGCCGGTGGAGTTACGTTTTCAGAGGCCCACGGCACAACGTACGCGGATATCAATGGAGACGGCATACCGGATTTCATCGTTGGGAAGCGCTATTGGTCGCATCGCGACGATCATATGGATGTCAATCCGTATGGGATGCCGGTCCTGTATTGGTATGAGACTGTTCGCGATGCGAAGGCCCCCGGAGGCGCAAGATTTGTTCCGCACTTGATCGACAATCGTTCAGGCGCAGGTTCGGACATATTGGCGGTCGATCTGAATCGCGACGGAAAGATGGATGTTGTTACCGCGACGAGATTCGGAACCTTCATCTTTTGGAACAGAATGGGCGGCACAAAGCGAAACACAGGTCAGGATGCGCCGGCAAAATGAGACCCCGAACCGGTCGCGAGTTGCAAATGAATTGAGGTGGAGAGGTTTGAGTCGAGTGCTCGAGATGGACAGGAATTCAGTTGGCAAAGTCCGCTTCAAATGATCCGCGAATCGGCTTAGCGCCAGCTGCCAGGTCAAGTTTCGGCTTCAGGGAAAGGATTGCAGATGTCACAAACAACTCTTCGAAAATCAATCATTCTAGCGACCACCGTCATGGCAACGCTTGGAGGCGGGTGGGCCGCATATCCTCAGGCAACGACCGCTCCGGTCTATACCCTTACGTCCGTCCCAAGCGGGATGGAGCTTCATGCACCAGATGGGAAGTTGATCCTGGAATACGTGACCGTAAGGCCTGAGAACATCGGCCTCACCGCTCCCAGTGCCGCGTACTTCGACCCGGTCAACACTCCTTCCGGCGAACGTGTGACGAATGTTGCACCCGACGATCATCCACATCACCGCGGAATTTTCTTCGGATTCATGAACTCCGAGTTCCATGTGCCAAATGATTACTCCAAAGCGCCGCCGACTCACCCGATTCGCGGCGACACCGTTGAGCGCGGCGATTTTTGGGCCTGGGGAGGTTATGCCCCCCGCGAAGGGCGCGTGATCCAAAATCGCAGCGTGAAGCTGATAAGCGCCGACGCTCATCAAGCACAGATCGAGATCCACAATGACTGGCTGATCGATAACCGAAAAATGCTCGATGAAACCGACGAGGCGATTGTCTCCGAGCGCGACGGCGTATACGTCCTGGATCTCTATTACCGGCTCGCTCCGATCTACGACTACGAGATCCTCGAGTCAGCATTTGGGGGTTTTTCATTCCAGGCGCAAAAGTTTGGGGAATCATATTTCTCCACTTCTTCGGGCAGAGTCACGCTTCCTGACCCGCACTATTCCTATCCGCGATCGGATTGGCCATCGGAACCATGGTATGACTTCACAATCAAGCTGAAGTCGGATGGCAAGGTTGTAGGTGCTGCGGTAGTGGACCACCCGTTGAATCCGCCGACGATGTGGCACAATGCGCGGTACCTATGGATGTTGGCTCCGTGCATCACCGCGCTTGGGCCGATGACGATTCATCCGGATGAGCCTTTAACGTTGCGCTATCGCGTTGTTGTGCATGACGGACCAACTCCGACGGATCAAATCGAAAAACTTTCGGAGGAGTGGCGCGGGATGAACATCGATCCTTTTGTTCACCCCTCAAAAGTATTCGAGGATATGCTTGACCGCCGATAGCAAACGATTGGTGCCAATTGCGCAGGAGTAGCTAATGGACTATCGAATTGAAGCGAAAACGGGATTTGTTAGCGCTGGAGCGAATGGGATCGGGGAAGCGATCGCCGACCTGCTGACGCAGGAGGGTGTTCGCGTGATTGTGGCTGACCAGGATGAAGTTGCGCTTCGTGAGAAAGCGCATCGGTGGGCGGGGGTGGTCGCAGCGGACCTGGCAACTGCCGGAGGCATGGACCATGCCGTCTCGGAAGTCCTCAAGGTTTTTGGAGATGCTCCTGACATTCTGGTCAACAATCTGGGCGTGGGAGATGCGGCGTCGTTTGAGGATATCTCCGACGAACGGTGGGCCCGCAGCTTCAACATTAATCTAATGGGGTGCATACGAGCCTGCCGCACACTGATTCCACGAATGGCAAAGCGAGGCTCGGGCTCGGTCGTGAACATTGCCTCCGATCTTGCGAAACAGCCGGAGCCCTCAATGATGGACTACGGGGTCTGCAAGGCCGGCTTACTCTACCTCACAAAGGCTCTGGCCGTGCAGTACGTTCCCCATGTGCGAGTGAATGCGGTCTTGCCGGGACCGATCTGGTCGCGAATGTGGACGCGCCCAGGAGGACTGGTCGATCAACTTGTGGCCACATATGGCGTGGATAAGGATCAAGCCGTAGAGCAATTCCTGAAAGAGCGGTATATGCCGCTGGGAATCGGAAAGCCGGAAGATGTGGCGCATGCGGTCGCCTTTCTGGCTTCACCATTGGCTAAGTTCATAACTGGCTCCAGTTTGGATATTGGCGGTACATTGCGAGGGCTGATATAGCAAGCGGGAGAGCTTGGGAACATGATGGTAAGGGATCGCGCACGTAATGGCCGCTCGTGGAGCCAATGGCGACTTCGATCGCAAATGGAAGTGCGGGCAGAATCTCAGCATTGAGGAGGGAAACTGCGACAACGGCGTTTTCAGGCACATTCGCCAAGGGAATGGGAGTGAGACGGTTTCCGGACCCAACTTTGGCGGACTGCCCATGGCGCTGTGCGTCTCGATGGCAACGTATGAGTGGTCGATCCTGTTGATGGGAAGACCACTTCGAGAAAATGGGCGTCTTCGCCCCAAAAAAGCAGGAGTGAGAAAGATGAAAAATTCATCCGCTATTCTGGCCGCACTTGCGGCCACGCTGATTGCTGCCACGCTCCAGGTTCAGATACAGGCCCAGGAGCGTCCGATGCCACGCATTGTGCAAAAGGACGGACGCTATGCCCTCTTCGTTGACGATGCTCCTTTCCTGATTTTAGGAACGGAAGACCTGACGATGGGGCAGTGGACCACGTCTCCTGACGTTTGGCCCAACATCGAGCACATGCAGGCAAACACTGTCGAGGTATCCATCTACTGGGAGCAGCTCGAGCCGCAACTTGACCAATTTGACTTCACCATGGTTGACCGCCTAGTAAGCGAGGCTCGCCAGCATAACGTCCACCTGGTGCTACTGTGGTTTGGGATGTATTACAACGGACACCAGCACTACACACCTGACTGGGTGAAGCTGGATCCTGTTCGCTATCCGCATGCGCTGAATCGCGAGGGAGAGGCGGTCGATAATTTATCACCTTTCGCGTCCACAACGCTTGAGGCCGACAAGGCTGCATTCACTGCTCTGATGCGACACCTGAAGGAAACCGATCCGCAGCGCACGGTCATCATGATACAGGTGGAGAACGAGACCGGGAACTGGGAATCCGTTCGCGATTTCTCTCCCGCGGCGCAGAAACTTTTTGAAGCGCCAGTGCCCCCCGGGGTCCTCAAAGCCATGCCTGCGTTATCGACCTCAGACTCTCCGGACTGGCAGCAAGCCTATGGCTCCAATGCGGACGAATACTTCAACGCCTGGGCGGTGGCGAGCTATGTGGGTCAAGTCGCCGCAGCGGGAAAAGCGGTATATCCCCTGCCCATGGACGCCAACTGCGCATTGCGTGATCCGCTGCGTCCAGGACCTCCCGGAATAGAGGGGCCTGCTTCTGGCCGGTACGAGAGTGGTGGTCCCACGGACAATGTGATTCCCATCTGGAAAGCTGCCGCGCCGGCTATCGATATTGAGGCTCCCGACATTTACAGGGGCGATCCAGCCTCGTATTTGAAGGATCTCGAGCTTTATCATCGCGACGATAATCCCCTTTATGTGGCTGAGACCGGTGGCACCGGCAATGCCCGCTTCTTCTTTTCGGCGCTCAATCTGCAAACGTTGGGATTTTCGCCGTTCGGAGCGGCAGATGATTCCCAAAAAGATGCAGAGCCCTGGGCAATGAATTATCGGTTAATCGGTCCGATACAACGCGAGATTGCACGGCTCAATTTTGAAGGCAAGCTCAAGGCGGTAGCCGAACCGCCGCACATCGACTTCTTCCAGGGCGGAGACGTGCCAAATCTGACGCAGACGATGTCGTTCGATGGGTGGGATGCGGTGGTGTCCTATGGAGTGTCCCGAGATGGCGCCGTAGGGTGGAATCCAACGCCGGAGGGGCGTGCTCTTGTTGCTCAGGTTGGGGACAACGAGTTTTTGGTGACAGGATACTTTAGTCACGTGGACTTCTGGCCAGCCGGCACGGAACAGCAGAGGAAAACGCAACTTATCGAACATGAAACCAAACTCGTGCCCGCGTCTCTGATCGACGGGAAATGGCTACACCGGCAATACGTCCACGTCGAGCAGGGGACCGAGGACAACGGTACCTACAAATTCCTTCGCATCCTAAGTGGAAGCGATCTGAACTCCGGAATCGACTTTGACGATAAGCCCATCGTGCTGCGCGTCAAGCTCAATACGTATTAGAGGCTGTTGCTGTATCAACTCCCTTGCATCCCGGCGGCGCGTGGCCATTCACGCCGCCGGAGTGCACGGTCTGCCGGTCAATTGCATGAACGGAGCGTTTGCCCAACCCAAGAAGGAGTCGCAACTGTGAAAGTGTCTTTGCCTCTACTAACCGTCCTCGCAACCACGTTGGTTGCGGGTCAGCTCTATGCACAGGCCACGGAGAGTCCGATTCCCCGTATTGTGCAAAAGGACGGGCGCTTCGCTCTGCTCGTCGACAATGCTCCATTTCTGATTTTGTCCGTCGAGGATCAGGACCTGGGTTTAGAGAGTTCCTGGCCCCCGCAGCCTAAAGACTGGGCGGACATGGAATATCTCCATGCCAACACGGTTGAAGTGCCGATTTACTGGGATCAGATCGAAGAGCAGCCTGGAGATTTCGATTTCTCGTCGATTGACAGGCTTCTGGCCGCGGCTCGCGGGCACAACATGCGTCTCATACTGCTCTGGTTCGCTACCTGGAAGAACGGCAGCCAGCACTACATGCCCGAATGGATGTTATCGGACCCCACAAGGTATTACCACGCCGTCAACCGGGAAGGAGAGGCGGTGGATTCGCCGTCGCCTTTCGCCACCGCGTCGCTCGAAGCAGACAAGAGGGCGTTCTCGGCAGTCATGCAGCACCTGAAAGAAGTCGATCCGCAGCGCACCGTCATCATGGTTCAGGTGGAGAACGAGACCGGCAACTGGAAGAGTGTCCGCGATTTCTCATCGGCGGCACAGAAGTACTTCGAGGCGCCTGTGCCGCCCGAAGTCCTCAAAGCGATGCATGCACGAACAAACGCCGTATCACCGAACTGGCGGCAGGCGTTTGGTCCCGATGCGGACGAGTACTTCAACGCATGGGCGACAGCGAAATACGTGGGCGAGGTTGCAGCGGCGGGCAAGGCTGTTTATCCACTGCCATTGGACGTGAACGACGCGTTGCGCAACCCATTCACTCCGGGTCCTCCCGGAGAACCAGGAGCGCCCGGCGCTTATGAAAGCGGCGGCCCCACAGACAATGTAATTCCCATCTGGAAGGAAGCGGCCCCGGCCATTGACATCTTGGGCCCAGACGATTATCAGGGCGACCCTGCCGCGCTTGTGAAGGTGCTGCACCTCTATAGCCGCGACGATAATCCCCTCTTCCTGCCAGAGAGCGGCTGTTTCGAGTGTGATCCGGCCAATGGAGACTACAGCCGCTATTTCTTCACGGCGCTCGATCTTGGCGCCATAGGATTCTCGTTGTCGGACACCGCCCCCGATCCGGTTCTGGCAAGAAACTTCGTGCTGGTGGCTCCGATGCAGCAGGACATCGCGCGGCTCATGTTCGACGGCAAGCTCCAGGCCGTAGCCGAGCCGCCGCACTTCACTGGAGGAGACCAGGGTGACCCCCGGCAGATCCTGCACTTCGGAACTTGGGACGCGGTGGTGAAATATGGGTCAGCCCGCTTTGGTCCCGCCACAACCGCATGGAACACAATCCCTGAGGGACGCGCTCTGGTGGCCCAGCTTGGGGAGAACCAGTTTCTGGTGGCCGGATATTTCTGCACCGTCGACTTCTACCCGGCCGGCACTGAGGAGCAACAGAAGACGGAGCATATCGTGGACGGAACCGGACAGATCCCCTCCGCTTTGATCGACGGCAAATGGCAGCATCGGCAGTTCATGCGCGTTGAACAGGGAGTATACGAGAACGGAACCTTCAGGCTGCTGCGCAGCCAGAATGGGGATGCTACGGACTATGGGTTACGGTTTGACGAGGAGCCAACAGTGCTGCGCGTGACGCTCGGATCCTATTAGCCCGTCGAGAGAGTTTCTATTTCCATTTTCTGCGGCAATGTCAGCAAGCCGGGCAACATCCGCGAGACGAAAACGAATACAACGTGGCACGCATGACAACTTGCCGTGTCGAAGAATCAAAAAGGAGTCATTTATGCGAGTGAGGAGGAATGCGCTAACCACACTCGGCCTGCTTGTGTGGATTGTCGCTTCTACGATTTCGGCCGAGGCGCAAGCGGATAATGGCGTCCCGCAATTGCGCAAACAGGGCGCTGCCATCCAGCTGATCGTGGATGGCAAGCCGTTTCTGGCTCTGGCTGGAGAACTCACCAATAACGCAGCGACCAGCCTGCCCATGATGGAGCCGATCTGGCCAAAGCTTGTCGCCGCCAATCTGAATACCGCCCTTGTAGGCGTCTCCTGGGCGCAATTTGAGCCTGAAGAGGGCAAGTTCAATTACACCCAAATTGATGGCGTAATCACCAAGGCCAGAGTGAACAACATGCACCTGGTCATTCTCTGGTTCGGTTCCTGGAAGAACGGCACTTCCAGCTTCGCGCCGTACTGGGTGAAGAAGGATTACAACCGCTTTCCGCGCATTCAGATCGGCAATGGCAGTACCGTCTCGATCTCGGGCCCCCTGGAGCTGCTGAGCACGTTTGGCGACGCTACACGGGATGCGGATGCTTCCGCTTTCGCGGCATTGATGCGGCATATCAAGGAAATCGACGGCGCCCAGCACACCGTTTTGATGATGCAGGTGGAAAACGAAGTAGGTGTGCTGCGGGATTCGCGCGATCGGTCTCCGGCGGCTAACCGCGCATTTGCCGGGCCGGTGCCGGCAGAGTTGATGAGTTACCTGGAAGCGAATAAAGATACGCTCATTCCGGAGTTCCGTGCGGTGTGGGCGGCAAACGGCTACAAAAGCTCAGGAACCTGGGAAGAGGTCTTTGGACCCGGCAAGCCGCCTAACCTGGAGATTCCGATTCAGACGACGAGCCCGCCCATGAGCGCGGATGAACACGAAGTCAGCTGGAGGCAACTCCACTGGCCTTCCGACGAGATCTTCATGGCGTGGAACTATGCGCGTTTTGTGGAGAAAGTGGTTAAAGAAGGCAAGGCCGCTTATGACATTCCCATGTACGTGAATGGGTGGCTGCAGCAGCCGAATCACGCCTGGCCGGGAACATACCCCAGTGGCGGTCCCATGCCTCAGGTGCACGACATCTGGCGGGCCGGAGCTCCTCACGTTGACATCCTCGCTCCGGATCTTTACTTGCCTTATTTTGACGAGATCTGCGAACGATTCAGCCGGAACGGGAACCCGCTCTTCATCCCTGAGACGGGAACCAATGCGGCAAATGTGATTATGGCGGTCGGAAAACACAATGCGATCGGCTTTTCTCCGTTCGGCGTTGACGGAGGAAGACCGATTCCGCAGGACCTTGCAGCCACGTATGAAATGCTCAACGAGTTTGCGCCGTTGATTCTGGCACATCAGGGGACTGACACCATGACCGCGGTTCGGATGGTTCAGGGCGACCCGCCCAAGCAAGTCAAGCTGGGCAATTACACCCTGACGTTTACCTACACGGGCCGGATCATGCGCCTCGCCCCGCAGGCCAAAGGCGGAGTATTGGCTTCTCCGCCTCCTCCAAAACAACCCGGAGCAGAGGCCGAAGAACCCCTCCCGCCGCTGGAAGCGGCCACAGTTGTGATTTCCACCGGTCCCGATGAGTACTACTTCGGGGGAGGTGGTTTGCGCGTCGACTTCACGCCCAACACACCCGGACCTCCGAACGTGGGACTCGGCGTCGTACAAACAGGCAGGTTTGTGGACGGAAAGTGGGAACTCACCCGTTGGATTGAAGGCGACGATGACGCCCAGGGGGAGATCCTGGTGCTGAATCCGGGCACGATCGTACGGGTCCAGCTTTACCGCGTTCCATAGGTTGAGAGTTCCAATGTCTTCGCGGTTTCTCCATTGCCGGGTAGATTTGTTGCATGTGCGCAATCGGTATGCATGCGAGACAACCCGTCCTGGGCGCAAGTATTTTGACAAACTCGCGTGCAGATCGCGGAAGAAATGAGGATTGAAGACGATGAAAACCTCGATCATCGCAGCCGTTTTGGCTGCATCGAGTATTGGGTTGGCATTGCACGCGCAAAGGAAAGAACGCCCCATTCCTCGCATCGTCGAGAACGACGGGCGCTATGCCCTCTTCGTTGACGGCGCGCCCTTTCTGATGCTGGGTGCGCAATCGAACAACTCCAGTGACTGGCCGGCCACGCTGCCCAAGGTGTGGCCCGCCATCGAGTACCTGCATGCCAACACGCTCGAAACTCCGATCTACTGGGAAGAATTCGAGCCCAAGCCGGGTCAGTTTGACTACTCGCAAGTCGACTCTGTTATCGCGCAGGCGCGCCAGCATCACGTCCATTTGGTGCTGCTCTGGTTCGGCACATGGAAAAACGGCAGCCAGCACTACATGCCCGAATGGATGAAGCTCGAGCCAGAGCGCTACTTGCACGTGATCAACAAGAACGGAGAACTCATCGACTCGCCCTCCCCATTCGCGACCGCGTCTCTCGAAGCGGACAAACGCGCATTCACCGCCTTCATGCTGCACCTCAAGGACGCCGATCCGGAAAGAACTGTGCTGATGGTCCAGGTGGAGAACGAAACCGGCACGTGGGGAACTCTGCGCGACTACTCTCCAGAGGCAAACAAACTCTTTAACGGTCCGGTCCCTGCCGAAGTTCTGAAAGCCATGCACCAGACGGCCGCTACGCCAGGCGCGAGTTGGGAGCAGGTTTTTGGTCCTGAGGCGGAAGTCAATTTCCATGCCTGGGCGGTTGCCAAGTACGTCGGGCAAGTTGCGGCTGCGGGCAAGGTCGTGTACCCGTTGCCGCTTTATGTCAATGCCGCATTGCGCGATCCGCTCAAGCCGGGGTCCCCGGGTACTTACGAGAGCGGAGGCCCTACTGACAACGTGCTTTCCATCTGGAAGGCCGAAGCGCCCGCAATCGATGTCCTTGCGCCTGATATCTATATGTCCGACACTGCGGCTTACCTGAAGGTGATCGATCTCTATCATCGCACCGACAATGCCTTGTTCATCCCGGAAACCAGCGGCGCCGTTCATGAGGCCCGTTTCTTTTTTTCTGCCCTCGGCCTTCAGGCCATCGGCTACTCACCCTTCGGCCTGGATTACACGCGATACCGTTCTGCCCAGCCCGGCGATCCGAATGCGCAGAATGCGTTTCTTGAGCCCACCGCGCAAAACTACCGGCTCATTGGTCCCATGATGCGCGATATTGCGCGACTCAATTTCGAGGGTAAACTTCAGGCGGCATCGGAAGTTGAAGGCGAACCGAGCCAGATACTTCACTTTGGGAACTGGGACGCGCTGGTTTCATACGGCTCAGGAGGCAGGGGCGCCGCCAAAGGAAATCCCGAGCCCGTCGGGCGCGTCCTGGTCGCGCAACTCAAGGACAATCAGTTCCTCGTTACCGGATACGCTTGCCGAGTTGATTTCCGTCCGGCCGGCACCGAGCAGCAGCGGAAATCCGGAAACATCGTGACGGGAGCGGGACAGACGCCTTCCGCGCAGATCGACGGCAAATGGCAGCATCGGCAGTTTCTTCGCGTTGAAGAAGGCGTTTACGAAATCGGCGCCTTCAGATTTCTCCGCATCCTGAATGGCGACCAGACGGACTGGGGACTCAACTTCACTTCGGAACCTGAGGTGCTTCGGGTTTCGGTCGCAACCTATTGAAAAAGGAGATTCTTCTTTATGCAACGGTCCAGTACCGGTATCGCACTTATTGCCGCCTTCACACTGGCTGCTCTTTGCTCACAGGCGCAGAACCCCAGCCAGCGCCTGGAACTCGACCGCAAAGGCGAGACCATTGTGCTTGAGCCCTACGCGCCCAATATTGTGCGCGTCACCCTCAGCTTGCAGCGGGAATCCGCGCTGGCCGCGCCCGGCTATGGAGTTGTGGCTGCGCCTGACGACGCCGGCTGGAGCGAAAGCCAGACCCAGGAGGCCGACGTGTACAGTTCGTCGCGGATGGCGGTCACGGTGGACCGCGAGCAGCCTGCCGGACCGCCGCCGCTTCAGACCATGGCCGACATAGCCAAGTACTTCAACGGCTCCACTCCGGGCGCGCACATCACTTTTCGAACACCCGAGGGCATAAAGCTGCTTGAACTTACCGACTGGGCCCAGGACGTCCTTAATCACAAGGCCGGCACGGCCAGCCTGGAAGCCGATCGCCGTCCCACCGACCCGCAGTTCTACACCGTAGGCGCGACCTTTGCCTCGCCCGCCGACGAGCACTATTACGGGCTGGGGCAGAATCACGAAGGCAATCTGGACCATCGCGGACACCCGGTCCATTGCTGGGCAGATTACAATGCTCCTGCCGCTCCCAGTTTCTGCGTGCCATTCCTGATCACCAACAAGGGTTATGGGCTCTTGTGGGACAACCCCTCAAAGACCACGATCGAGCCAGGATTTAACGAGCAGACCCGCTGGGCCTCCGAGGTGGGTACCCGCGTGTCCTTCTTCGTGATTGCTGGCGCCACCGCGGACGAGATCTATGCCGGTTACAGGCTGCTCACTGGCCCCACGCACATGCTGCCCAAGGCGGCTTACGGTTACATTCAATGCAAACAGCGCTATGCCAGCCAGGAAGAATTACTATCGGTTGCAAGGGGCTATCGCGATCGCCATCTGCCGGCCGACGTGCTTGTGGTTGATTGGTTCTACTACACGAAAATGGGACAGATGGACTTCGATCCCCGGTTCTGGCCAGACCCGTCGGCTATGAACAAGCAGCTTCATGACATGGGTTTTGAAAC
>Ga0181535_10001885_pt1 | contig 26439 bp, 29 predicted proteins | sample PEATcosm2014_Bin_44_FD_119774 | JGI IMG/M metagenome (GOLD analysis project Ga0181535, IMG submission 119774) | Peatland microbial communities from MTU Mesocosm Facility, Houghton, MI, USA - PEATcosm2014_Bin17_30_metaG | ecosystem: Environmental > Terrestrial > Soil > Wetlands > Peat | place...
GGCGAAGTGGGCCGAACCCAATCGGACCCACTCAAGCCGAGCTTCGATTGGGCCACCTATCACGACTTCGTCATCGTGATCTCGAAGCCCATCCCGTCTCCAACGATGTCCACGTTTGCGAAGTTCGTCTGCGCGAACATCTGCTCAAATTCCGTTCTTGTGTACGCACTGCGGATCAGCATCGTCTTGAACGCCATCTTGGTCAGAAACCGGTTGACCGGCGATAACTCCATCTTGTCCAGCGCACGGCTCACATCGTCGGGCCGTGCGTCCCTGCTTAGATCGATCAACAGTCCTCGCCCTCCCGGCTTCAGCACCCGACACATCTCCTGCAAAGCAGCAACAGGCTGGGCAAAGTTCTTGAAGGCGGCGCGACAGAGCAGGAAATCGAAGCTCTCTTTCGGAAACGGCATATTCGAGGCCGACCCCTCGATAAACCGCGCGCTAAGGCCTGCAGCAGCCGCCTTCTCGGTTGCCATCTTCACAAACGTGCGACTCAGGTCCATCCCCGTAATCGTGTATGGCCCCAGCTTGGCCAGCTCAATGCAAAGGTAGCCAGGGCCCGGCGCCACTTCAAGCACACTGCTGCCCTGCGGCAGTTCGCTCTCGATTTTCCGCGCGAGATCGACATACTCTTTCATCATCTCGCCGGTGTTGTTCGCATACCACTTCGCCATCAGACCTTCGATCGGCCTGTCTGCATGCGGCTTCCGCATCGTCGTCGTTGTCATCGCACTTCTCCTTTTCCGGGCGCAGATCGCCCCTGTGTGTGCAGAGGGTCCCGCCGCACACTGTTCCGTGTTTGGTTTTTGCCAATTGCACCAACGAGGGCTACGCTCTGGCGGTTATTCGCAGAAGACGCGAACCTTCGTGGTGTTTCCGTCTTTGCCGTCGACGTCGACTGTCAGATCTTCGAGGTGATCGATCAGCTCTTCCAGATTCTCCGGCTTGATCTGCGACAGCGTGATGGGCACGCCGTGCTTGCTGAACGCCTCGTCGAGCTGGTCGTGGGCCTGCTTGGGGATGAGTCCCGCGAGGCGCACACCCGCCCGCAACAGTTGCATCGGCACACGCACATTCACGGTCGTCGCGCCCTTCATGCCAGTCGTGGATTCGTCGGCTTCGACCTGAACACGCAGATACTTGGCCTTCGTCTTTGCGTGGGCGTCTTTCAGGCGATCAACCATGCCATCGAACTGGCTGGCCTTCGTTGTGCTGTCCGGCTCCAGAGCGGCCAGCAAGCGCTCGGCCTCATCGGCGGTGATTTTGCCAGCGGCCAGCATTTCAAGGATCTGACGGCGATTCTCGTTCATGACAGTCCTCCAAACCAATGTGGGTAGCATGCAAGCGTGGGCCGAACGATCGGCAGAAGCCCAGCCAGCGTGTGTGCGATTCCGGCAAACCACTCGCTCAGATGAGGGAGGGCGACCCAAACCAGTGCGAGACAGAGAGCGAACGGCACAAGCGCGTCTTCTCCACCTGGCCAGACAGCCAGCAAGCGCTCGGCCTCGCGCGGGGTGATGCGGCCCATAGCGATCAAGGACAAAATGGCACGACGATCTTTGTTCATGGCGGTCCTCACAGAATCCGAACCGTGATTCGTTTTTCCTCGGCGCAGACGCGGACGTCGGTGCCAGGAAGGCTGCAGAGAAGATTCCAAAAGGTCGCGACTGCCTGCCAGAAGCTGATGCGCCAGACAAAGCAAGCCACAAAGACGACCACAAGGACAAACGGCGCCAGGAGGATCGCCGGAATCCACAACAGGAACAGCGGCAGCCACAGGTGAATACTGCGCCAGTGGGGATTCTCGACGTGGACGATCGCGATATTTGGAGTCATTTCATAGCCTCCAGTTCGCGGATCGCATCGGCGGCCGTGATCTCGCTGTTCTTCAACCTCTCGAGCACCTCAGCGCGCGAAGGCGATGGATTGTTGTCGACGAACTCGAGCTGGCCGGCGATGCGATTGAGGCGCGCCTTGATGGTCGGATAGCTCACGCCGAAGATCTGCTCCATCTCCTTGATCGAGCCGTGGGAGCGCAGAAAGGCGGTGATGAAGACCTGATCTTCGAGGCTGAGGCGCACCAGTTCGGGGAGGGTGAAGGCGCCTTCGATGGCAATCTGCTTGTCCGGGATGCGGACGCGCTCGACGACCAGAGCGGCTCCCTGGGCGATCCTGAGGACGTCCTGCCAGTCGGAAGCCGGCTTTGGGTCGTTCGCCATGCTCTCAAGCCTCATTTCTTGAGTACAAGACTTACTGTAATGGCAAATCTCAATAATTGCAATAGTAATAATCAATTAAATTAAGTTTTGTCGGACGAATCCCTGTGAAACTCAATCTGGCAACCCGCAAGTTTCAAGAAATTCACCCCGGAGGCATACATCAAATGCTGTGATAACTTGAAGAAAGCGGTCGTACGAGCTCGTAGCTCAGGTGGTAGAGCAACGCCCTTTTAAGGCGTGGGTCCTGGGTTCGAATCCCAGCGAGCTCACCACGCTCAGAGCCGCTGTTCCTCCCTGGCCTCTTTGCTTTGCGCCTTGGCCTTCTCTTTGCGCAACGCCCCCTAAACGGCATCCAAAGTCCGTAGGAAGAAGATCATGAAGTCGGCCGAGGTCGCCCAGTTCTGGGAAGCCAATGCGGAAAACTGGACGCGCTTCGTGCGTGCCGGCTATGACGTCTACCGCGACGCGCAGAACACGCCTGCGTTTCTGGCCATGCTGCCCGACCTGCGCGGGCTTTGCGGCTTGGACATCGGCTGCGGCGAGGGAGCCAACACGCGCAAGCTGGCGCGGCTGGGCGCGGAGATGCAGGCCATCGACGTCGCGCCCACCTTCATCCGACATGCCAAAGCGCGCGAATATGCAGCGCCGCTGGGCATTCACTATCAGGTTGCCAACGGCCAGGATCTTCCCTTCGCATGTGAGACCTTCGACTTTGCCACCGCATTCATGTCGCTGATGGACATGCCCGATCACGGGCAGGCGTTGAAGGAAGCGGCACGCGTTCTGCGGCCGGGCGGGTTCTTTCAGTTCTCGATCCTTCATCCCTGTTTTGCGCCGCCCTATCGACGGGTGGTGCGGGACGCGCGCGGCCGCGTGCAGCACATCGAGGTGGGCCGCTATTTCGAGTCGACCAATGGAGTAGTGAGCGAGTGGACCTTCACCAACCTGCCTGCCCAGGAGCGCCAGCGTGTGAAGCCGTTTCGCACGCCGCTGTTCCATCGCACGCTGAGCAGTTGGGTCGATCTGATCGGTGCGGCAGGACTCATGATCGAGAAGCTCGGCGAGCCGACGGCAAGTGCAGCCCAGGCGGCCGCAGAGCCGACCGTCGCCGACACGCGCGTCGCACCGCTGTTTCTGCACATTCGAGCGCGGAAGGGATAGAAAACAACGTGACGAACGATTGGGCGCGGCCCGAGAGTACCGATAATCGCCAATCTGAGACGTAGTATCTTGGGGAAACAGACTCCTAAATCTACGTATGTGCAGGGGCTGATAGCCGCGCAAATGGTTGCCTACGCAAACTCACCCGTCTCGATAATCCGCTGGACGCTTTTCTGGATTGGAAAGATCGCCCGTAGCCGCGTCTTGTTCTGGGCAATCGCCGCTGGAGTGACAGCCTACGACGTCTTCCTGCTGACCGGCAGCCTGGGACGAAGCCTCTGGCAGGATGAGGCATTTGTCGCGAACTCGGTGATCGCGAAGACCGTCGACGGGATCTTTTATCCCCACGACTGGCTGCAATCCACTCCGCCACTTTTACTCATTCTGGCGCGTGCGGTCGTTCTTCTCTTTGGACTGAGCAATACCACGTTGCGAGTAGTCCCAGTGAGCATGGGAATACTAGCGATCGGGACCATGCTCTTCTTCGCCGTTCGCATTCTGTGGAGGCAGTATGCCCTGCTGGCGTGGACTATGGTTGTGCTTTCCCCCATCGAGATCACCTATGCGCGTCAGCTCAAGCAATACAGTTCGGAGTTCTTTGTCTCGACGGCGATCTTGCTGGCCTGTTCCTTGTATATGGAGAAAACGAGCGCCAGGCGCTTCTGGCTGCTGGTCGCAACAACCGCGGGCGGTTTGCTCGTCGGCTATGGCATCGCTCTTCTCGTGCCAGCCGTTGCGCTGCTGATCTGGATGTTTCCTTCCCGCACAGGCTCCTCATCCAGCCTCAGGGCTCGGCTCTCCAGTCCATTTGCAAGGGCAGTTGTTTTCGCTGCCATCACCGGCGCCACGGTTCTGAGCGAATATCGCGTGTTTTGCATTCCCAACGGCCCTGAAGTTCAGCACACGGCATTCGCCAAGAAAAATGCCGGCAAAACCTGGGGCAGCCTGGCAACTTCCGAGTCGTACCAGTTCATCGGCGAGATTCCACTGAACCACCGGTTCGATCGAACGGGAATCCGCCTTTCCAGCGCTGCGATTCTGCTTCTGATCGGCCTGATTCTCTCCTGGAAGCGATTTCGGCATGGCAGGCGCGAGTGGTTCGCAATTCAGGTTGTCTGTCTTCTCCCATGCCTCACTTTGCTCGTCTGCGATCATTTTGTTCTCTATCCATTCACCGAGCGCACCAGTCTGTTCTTGCTGCCTCTCCTGGTCACAGCCCTTGTCTCGAGTCTCCAACTGATTTCACTCTTCCTTTTCGCGCGATGCCGCGGCTGGCTCAGGCCTCTATTTGACGTCCTGATCCTGATGGCAATTGCGTTGACGCTCATCGCGAGCCGGGCGAAGAACTTCCGCCAGATCGATCCGGGAGAGGATGCCGATGGAGCCGTTTCGTTCCTTCAAGCGCATGTTCAGCCCCAGGACTTTCTCTGGGTGCACTCCTCGTTGTCGCAGCATTTTAAGCTTTACGTCCAGATGCATCAGTGGATGGACGCGCCGGCTCATTTTGGCAATACGGGGTGGCCTTGCTGCTCGCGCGGAATCCCGGACACCAAATACACGAGCAGCGAGCCACTCGTCCGCGAAGATTTCGGTAGGGCGCTCGATCACTTTTCCGGCAGAGTCTGGGTGCTCTACACCATGCGATCTGAGCACTGGAGTGGCTTTGCCGATGAGCCCGCAATCATGCGGAGGATCCTTCATGAGAGGGGTTGCACAGAGACGCCCACGCCCGCGTTCTTCCATGTGGGCCTGGACGCCTTCGACTGCGGCGCAAGTGCGGCAAGGGAGTCTCAGACGTCGCCGAGTCTGAAGCTCCCATAACACCAAAGCAGGAACCGCTCACACCTGGGCCGTCTTCATGCGCGCACCCGGAATGAGAGCCGAGAAGCAGCTTTTCAACGCGGCCAGAAGTGGGTCTCCGAGCAGGCACGCAGGCGGTCGGCGGCGATCTCTGGCGTGATGTCGCGTTGCGGCATGCCCAGCATTTCAAAACCGACCATGAACTTGCGCACCGTGGCCGAACGCAGCAGCGGCGGATAGAAGTGCGCGTGGAAGTGACCTTCCGGATGCTCTGCGTTGTCCGTGGGGTTCTGATGGAAGCCCATGGTGTAGGGGAAGCTGGTCTCGAAGAGATTGTCGTAGCGTGTCGTTAGGCGCTTCAACGCATCGGCTAGTGCATCGCGCTCTTCGCTGCGCAGCTCTGGCATCGCGCCCAGGTGCCTCTTGCTGACCAACAGCACTTCGAAGGGCCAGACCGCCCACCAGGGGACCAGCACACCGAAGTGATCGTTCTCCAAGACGACGCGTTCGCCCGCGGATTTCTCTGCGGCGAGATAGTCGCAGAGCAGACAATGGCCGGTGCGCTGGAGATGTTCGCGCTGGGCTTTGGTTTCGGCGGCCGGCTCATCGGGGACGAATCCCGTAGACCATATCTGGCCGTGAGGATGCGGATTGCTCGCGCCCATCATGGCGCCACGATTCTCGAAGATCTGCACGTACTTGATCCAGTCGAGAGCCGAAAGCTCGGCGAACTCATTGGTCCACGCATCGACGACGCAGCGAATCTCGGGCTGCGTCATGCGCGCGAGGGTCAGGCTGTGATCGGGATGAAAGCAGAGAACTTTACAGAGGCCGCGTGCGGGCTCAGCGACAAGCAATGGTGAGTTCGGCGATGCAGCATCCGAAGGTGAGTCCGGCAAGAGCGCCGCGTAATCGTTTACAAAACTGAAGACAGAATCGTACACGGGGTTGACGGCTCCGCCGGCGCGCTTGTTGCCGGGGCACAAATAGCACTCGGGATCGTGGGTGACCCCGGAGCGAACCGCAGTCTGTCCGACTTCGCCCTGCCAGGGTCGTTGCGTGCGATGCGGCGAAACCATGACCCAGGATTGCCGCAAAGGATTCCAGCGGCGGTGAGGATACTGCCCTTTCTTGTCCATGCTTGCTCCCGCATCGATTGTAGAGGGCCGACGAACAGAATCTGAACCGAGAGCGGCGAAGGATCTAGCGCCGCACCGGGAAGATCTGCGTTAGCCTGCACTCACGCAGATAGATTCCAGCCCAAATCAGAATCCCGAAAAGAAGGGGAAACATGGTTTCGAAGACGGGGCTGCCGGCGCGAAGTTGAATAGCGATGGCGCCGCCGAGAAAGCCGGTCAGCAGGACTGCGCCGAAAACTGCCGTTCGCGGAATGGCGTAGAAGAGCGTGCTCACCAGAAGCATAACGGCGATGGTCATACTGAGAGTGGTTGGGATGCCAAGCCGTGCGAAGGCTTCGATCACCTGCCGCGGCAGCATGATCTTTCCCACTGCATCGAAGACCAGAAAGAGAGTAGCGAGCACCGTGAGAACGCCTCCGGTGATGCGTTTTCTCTTCCCGATCCCCCTAGTTTCGAGCGATGCCGGAGCGATCGGCTGCGATCCGCCCATTGCGTTCGTCTTCATCATCTGCCTCCTCGTGGAGATGGGGATTTTATCCGCAGAATCAGGGTCGAAATGACTTTCCCTCTTGCTGCAGGGCTGCCTTCAGAATTGCGAGCGCTTTGGGCCCCATGCCGTGCAGTGTGGCGAGCTCGCTTTCGCGCGCCTTGGTGAGTTGGTCAAGGGTGCTATATCCGGCAGCGGCGAGCGCACGCACGGCGGGCTTTGCCACTCCGGGCGGGAAAGGCGTCGGCGCAGGCGTTGCGGTTTTCTTGGGCATGGAAAGCCTCCAGTGATCGTCTAGTCGCGTCGTGCTTGTTCGTACCAACGGAGCACCCGCAACGCGCGGAGCGTGTTCCAACGGCTCGGCTCGCCCACCGATTCACCGAGAGAAATCGCAAGTCCCTCGCCGTAGGAGCGTTCGAGCATCCATCGGCCGTCGGCCTGCTTCTTAGTCTCGATCAAGTGGATCGCTTCGCTCATACGTGGGTCGGGACTGAGATCGGCGGCCCGGAAGTAGTCGAGGGCACGAAGAATGCCGTAGCGGTAACGTGGCGGAAAGGCGAGCTCCAGGAAATCCGGATTCACGATCTCGCCCGTGGAGAGCCGACGGAAGAGGCTACGCTGGAGAAGATACTCTTCGGCGCGGCGGCGTGCGGACGCGATCTGCGGCGCGTGCGCGGGTCCCACGGCGCGCTCATATTCGAGCAGCCCCTCCAGCACGCAGATCGTGGTGTGGAACGAGGAGCGGGCGCTCTTCGGCGCTTCGCAGTTCCATCCGCCGTCTTCGAGTTGCTCGCCGAGCAGAAGGCCCGCCAGGCTCTCCGTGGGACGCCCGAAGTACGCACCAATGGCAAGCGCGCCACCGTTGATGCACGGCTCCTCTTCGCCCTCAAAGAAGGTGTTGCCGCCAGTCTCGGGCGCGCGTAACTCCCAGCAGCCTCCCACGTCGTTCCATCGTCGGCCGGCCTCCAGGCGCGCCATGGCCGCCTCGACGGCAGGCTCTGCAGGGTCGATACCGGTTGCGCGCAGGAGGAGCAACGTGAAGAGCGTCGTCAACCAGCCTGGGGCATCGGCCCGACGCCACGAGCCATCCGATTCCTGGCGCGCGAGAATCTCAGCGCCGAGGCCTTCATGGGCAACGCGGGCACGCTCGGCCGTGACTGCGACCGGCAAGGCATCGCTGAGATCGCGCAAAGCCTGCCAGCGGAGGCCAGGGTCCGAATCGAGCAGCCAGTCAATCGTATCCATCATGTGAGTCACGCGGGGGGGTGAGTCGTGCGACCGGGAGTTTCATGCAGTCGGTTTGGGCGGCGGAGGCATACTGGCCAGAAACTTCTCGGCAAATTGCACGCTGTACTGCTCGAGTAGTTCCCTCACCCGGCCGGCGCGTGACGAGCGTACGATCAATCCTGCGTGGTGATGCTTCTTCATGCGGTAGACGATCTCTGGCGCGTCGAAGCTCGAGGTATCGGGTTCTGCCGTCTTGGCAAGACAGAGGACGCTGCCCGCATAGTCCGATCGCGCCGGCGGGCAAACGTAGCGCTCGCCGCGCAGAGCGGCCACTTCGAGCCTGGCCCATTCGCGCCAGAGATTGATGCCGGTCGCGGTCTCGACCAGATCTGAAATGAAGGCACCACCGACCCGGGCGGCGATCTCGAGAAAATAGATGCGGCCGTCGGAGTGGGCGCGAATGTATTCGGCGTGAGTAACGCCGCGCACCATGCCGAGCGCAGGCGCAAGTTTGGCGTTCAGATCGGTCAGTTTCCACCACTCTTCACTCTTGCGATCGACGGTGCGGGTGGTAAAGACGCCGCCCTCATGCATCACCTGCATCGGCGGCCGGCCGTACTGATGCGAGACGGAGAAGACGACCTTCGACTCGCTGACGATCGAGTCGACGTGAAAGATGTCGCCTGGAACGAACTGCTCCAACAGGAAACGGCTCTGCTCGTCCCCCAGCTCATCCAGGGTACGCCACAGCCGCTCGGGGTCTTCGATTTTGCGGATCCCGAGCGCGGAGGCCTCGGCGCGGGGCTTGAGCAGCCAAGGCGGCTGCACGTGGGCCATGTAGGAGCGCAGAGCGTCGTAGTTAAAGACGCCGCAGAACTCGGGAACCAGAAAGCCCATACGATTGGCGGTGGTCCGCATGGCCAGCTTGTCGCGATAGCAGTTAGCCGTGCTCAGATTCATGCCCGGCAGGCGCATGTGTTCGCGGATGAGGGCAGCAGTTTCCTGATCGAACTCGTCCAGAGCGATGACCCGATCGAAGCGGCGGCCCCGGGACATCCAGGAGACGGTATTCAGGATTTGCTCGCGGCTGGCTTCGTCCCGAACCGCGGCTATGTCTTCGACGGCTTTACGCGGCCAGTCGGCATCGCGCAGCTTCTCGACGGTCAACAGGGTGGGACGCACGCCCAGCTCGGCGCACTGGCGTAGAAAGTCCTGACCCTTTTCATAGCTGGCAATGCAAAGGAATCGCTGCGGAGTTTCCGGCATGGCGTCCCCAAGGTTGGTGCGGGTGCACCGATAGTTCTACCATAGACGCAGATCGAGCCTGTGAATTCATGCAAACTGCTTCCTGGATGTTGTCGGCTGCTGCGATTGTGAGAATACACGACCAGCTGACCCGGCATTGGCACGAGATGAGCGAAGGTAAGACACAGGAGGGCCCGCTCGTGGCGACTGCCGGGGCTGAGCCGCCACCCACGGGTGAGGCTGCGGAGTTTCTGGCTCGCGTCGCGCGACAGCATCGCACCAACTTCGATCTCTGGCATATCGAGGATGAGGCCCGCACTCCCGGCGCAACCGACGCTGCTCTGGCCGATGTGAAGCGGCGCATCGACGCAACCAACCAGCTGCGCAACGACCTGGCTGAGGATCTCGACCGGGTGCTGATGGAGTGGCTCACTGCGCGCGGCCTGCCCAATCCCGAGGCTCCCTTGCACTCCGAGTCGCCGGGACTGATGATCGACCGGCTATCGATTCAGGCGCTCAAGATCTACCACACGCGCGAAGAATCGGAACGGGCCGGAGCGCCCCAGGGCCACAGCGAACGGAATCGGGACCGTTTGACGGTTCTGGAGGAACAGCGCGGGGATCTGGCGGCCTGCCTGGACGCGTTGTGGTGCGAGACCCTTGAGGGTAGGCGCCGGTTCAAGCTTTACCGGCAGCTCAAGATGTACAACGACCCCTCGCTCAATCCAGCTATCTATGGAAAAAGTGCCTGCGGCACCAACGATTGAAATGGCTGGCCTCGGCCAAAATTTGACGTTCCGGCGTCGAGTGGGTATAAAGATGGCTCTAGTGACGGATTTTTGGCGTTGGGGCAGCGAGAGATTCTGCCAGCCCTGTTCGCCCGGAAACCGCGCATATGACTGAAGAATGATGACGCAAGAAGCCAGATCCGCGGGAAGCCGCAAAAAGACTCCCTCTCCGACAGCCAAATCCGGCAGCTCCTCCGCGCCGACTTCTGCCTCACTTCAGCAGTATCAGTCGGCCGTGCAGCTGGTTCAGCAGGGTAAATACGACAAGGCTCTCGTGGCGCTCGAGAAGTTGTTGTCCACGGCCACGCCTGAGATTGCCGAGCGCTGCCGCATGTATGTGCAAACCTGCCAGCGGCAGATCGCGCGAGCGGGCCTCGCTTTCATCACTCCTGAAGAGCGGTATGACTACGCAGTGTCGCAGTTGAACGGCGGCTACTTCGAAGAGGCGGGAGAGCAGTTCCGCGGAATCATCGCCGACTTTCCCAACGCCGACTACGCCTTCTACGGGCTGGCTTTGCTCGATTCCATTACCGGCCGGGTACAGGGATGTCTGGACAACCTGGCCAAAGCGATCGAGCTGAATCCCAAGAACCGCTTACAGGCAAGGTCGGACAACGACTTCCAGAATATGGTGGACGATCCGCGCTTCACGGAGTTGCTGTATCCTGAGATTCCGTAATTAGTTCTGTGAGCTTTGTGCCGTCTGTCAAGATTGACGTAGAGAATCCGCAACCTTCCCAGCTCTCTTCGAGCGCATCTCAAACCGCGATGCGTCCTTTGCGCGTAGTGGCGATGGGCGGCGGTACGGGGCTTTCTACTTTGTTGCGCGGGCTGCGGCGGCATGTGAGCGTGCCTGGCCTGGCCAGCGCCGAACCTTCGCAGATCGCGGACCTTTCTGCCGTGGTAACGGTGACGGACGACGGGGGCTCTTCGGGCCGCCTGCGCAAAGACTTCAACATGCTGCCTCCCGGTGACCTGCGCAATTGCATGGTTGCGCTCAGCGAGGAAGAAGACCTGCTGGTGCAGCTTTTCTCGCATCGCTTTCGCGGGGGCAATGGACTGGGCGGACATAGCTTCGGCAACCTGTTCGTGGTCGCATTAACCGAGCTGACCGGCGACTTTGCCCACGCCATCCAGCTGGCTTCGAAGATTCTCGCCACGCGTGGCCGCATCTACCCCGCAACCACAGCCAATGCGACGGTAGTAGCGCGCATGGACGACGGCTCGGAGGTCCGTGGAGAAACGAAGATCACGGCCAGCCGCAAGCGCATCGCGGAGCTGACGCTCGATCCCCCGGATGCCGCTGCCTTGCCTGAAACGATCGATGCGATCGAGCGTGCCGATCTGATCACGGTTGGCCCCGGCTCTCTCTACACGTCACTGATCACGAATCTGCTGGTGCAGGGCATTCCCACGGCGCTCGCCTCGGCACGAGGTACCCGGGTGTACATCTGCAACCTGATGACGCAAGCCAACGAGAGCCTCGGGCTGACGGCTTCGGAGCACATCGAGCGCATTTATGAGCACACGCGCGCGCCGATCTTCGACTACGCCATCGTCAATACAGCGCCCTTCTCCCCCGACACTCTGGCACGCTACGCAAAGGAGAATGCTTCGCCGATCATGGCGGATATCGACCGGATCGAGTCGCTCGGCGTCTGCTGCATTGCCGGAGAGTTTGCCAGCGAGGAAAGCGTAGTCCGGCACAACGCGAACCGCGTCACCGCCGAACTGCTGGCGCTGGGCCACGCGACCCGCGAGCGGATATAGCGCGCTTCAGAGTCAGCCTCTTCCCTGACATGATGGGGCTGCCCAGTCGGAGTTCCTGCGTGGAAGTATCCGAGCACCTGAAGGTCCAGGGACAACCCTTCCTAGCGGTTTGCATCTGAATGGCTGTGGGATGTGCCTGAGCAGCCCCCCCTTTTCCCCCAGATCTGCCTACGCAACTTTGCAGCCAGTAGCCTTCGGGTCGCTGGCTGCACTTGTTTTTGGGGCGATGACGATCATTTGCCTTGGGACGTGACTGAGTGGGCTGAGCCCTCCACCGTCCTCTTCAGCTGCCCGCACGCTGCAAAAATGTCTCTTCCGCGGGGCCTTCGGAGATACGCAGCCACACCTTCGGCGCCCAGAGCCCGGCGAAAACGCTCGACCGCGTCGGACGATGGCATCGTGTAGGGAATCCCGGGCCCCGGATTCCACGCGATCAGATTGACCTTGGCAGGCAGGCCGGTTCGGCGCATCAGTCGAGCGACTTCCCGCGCGTCTTCGGGCTGATCGGTCACACCGCTCAGAAGAACGTATTCGAAGGTGACACGCTCGCGCGGGCGTAAGCGCACCTGACGAACAGCATCGACGACGGCTTCGATCGGCCACTTGCGATTGATGGGCATAATCTCGCTGCGCACCGTGTCATTCGGCGCATTGAGGCTGATGGCGAGCTTGGGCCGCAGCTCCTGTGGTTCTGCTGCGAATCGTTCGATTCCCGGCACGATGCCCGACGTGGATACAGTCATGCGCTGCGGGCTGATGCCGACTTCATTCACCAGCAGGCGCACCGCGGCCATCCACGGCTCATAGTTGAGAAAGGGCTCACCCATGCCCATGAAAACGAGGTTCACGCGGTCTTTGCCGATCTCCACGCCGTGGCGGTCGAGCACGGCAACAACCTGCCCCGCAATCTCGCCCGCGGTGAGGTTCCGTTGCAGCCCAAGTTTGGCGGTGAGACAGAACTGGCAATTGACGGCACAGCCGATCTGGCTCGAGACACAGATGGTGGCCCGATTCCAATGTTGTCGTTCGGCCTGCTGGTCGGAGTCGTTCGAGTCTCCAGCCTCGCTGCCGTCGCCGGTTTCGCCCTCGTCCCCCTCGGGCATCCACACCGTCTCGACAGTCCGGACACTCGCAGCCGCCGACCCGCCCGACATCGAGCATTCCACCAGGTAGCGCTCTGTCCCATCATTCGAGACAAAGGCCTGTGCCATTTTGGGCCTGCCAATCGCCCAGCCCTCGGCTGCCAGCCGCCCCCGCAATGCCTTAGGCAGCGTCGTAACCTGGTCCAGTTCCGTAACCCTCTGACGGTACATTGCTTCGGCCAATTGCCGTCCCCGCCACGCCTCCTCGCCCAGAGTGACCATCAGCGCACCCAGTGCCTGGGCCTCCAAACCGAACAGGTTCGCCCCGCTTCCCCCGGCAGGGGGGTTGGTGTCTAATTGAAGAAGTCGATCTGAAGGCGCGCTCACGGCTGGGCCCAGCATAGAGCATTTCTTCCCTCCCATGCAGCCACCGGCAACCTGACCCGCTTGTATCAGTTCTTTTTCCAGTATCCAAGAATCTAAAGAAATATCCTGTCGCGCTCGCAAGTCAGCCGGCGGCTGCCAAGCCTGAAACAGAAGACCATGATCAACGAACGCAATTTACGACGCACGGTATTGCCCAACGGGCTGATCGTTCTAACCGAACGGATGGAACATCTGCGTTCGGTGGCGATGGGTGTGTGGATCAAATCGGGCTCGCGGTGCGAGCCGGCCGAGACGAACGGGATTTCTCATTTCGTCGAACACATGGTTTTCAAGGGGACGCGTTCGCGCTCGGCGCAGCATATTGCCCGGGAGATGGATTCGATCGGTGGCAACCTCGACGCCTTTACCGGCAAAGAAACGATCTGCTTCAACGTGAAATCGCTGGCTGAGCATGTACCGATCGCGTTGGATGTTCTGGCCGACCTGGTGTTGAACCCGACGTTCGCCGCGGGCGACATCGAGCGCGAGCGTGGCGTGATTCTCGAAGAGATCAAGATCGACGAAGACAATCCTGACGTGCTGGTGCATGAGCTGTTCACGCAGAATTTCTGGAAGGACCATCCGCTGGGCAAACCGATCCTGGGAACCACGACGACCGTGGGCCGTTTGGATCAGAATAAGCTCTTCGACTATCACACCGGGCGCTTTCTGGGCGGCAACATGATCTTCTCCGCCGCGGGCAATTTGGAACACGACGCCTTTGTGAGCGCGGTGACCGAAAAGTTCGAAGGACTGCGGCTGGGCAAGGCAGTGCCCGAAGAGCATGCTCCCGAGGCCAGCGCGCGGATCATTCTGAAAAACAAAAAGGCGCTGGAGCAGGTGCAGATCTGCCTTGGCGTGCCGGCGCCGGCGATCACCGATGAGAACCGCTATGTGACGCTGATCCTCAATACCGTCCTCGGCGGGGGCATGAGTTCGCGCCTGTTCCAGACAATCCGCGAAGAGCGCGGCATGGTGTACTCGATCTACTCCGATCTAAATCCCTATCGAGACACGGGCACGCTGTGCATCTACGCCGGCACATCGGTGGGCAAGGCGCTGGAAGTTGTCGACCTGATCATGGCGGAGCTGCGCGCACTGAAAGAGACGGCGCTGGGTGAGGAAGAACTGAAGCGGGCGAAGGACCAGCTCAAGGGCAACATCCTGATGGGGCTGGAGAGCTCGAACTCGCGCATGGCGAATCTGGCGCGGCAGGAGATGTACTTCCAGCAGTTCTTCACCGTGGAAGAGATCACGGCGCGCATCGACGCGGTGCAGGCCGATGCGGTGCAGGCCATGGCGCAGAAGCTCTTCGATCCCAACCGGATCGCCGTAACCCTTCTGGGGCGGCTCGACGGCATCAAGCTGACGCGCAAGCAGTTGGTGTGCTGAGCGCTCCATTTCCCTTCTGCGTCCATCCGTTGTAGCATTTTGTCGGGTGGACCGGTGTGCCGGCCCGCAGGATGAGGCTTCGGATTCCTATGAACGGCAAGTTCCCCCTTTTTGGCATACGGCGGGCCGCGCGCCCCGATCGAAAACAGAACGGCTTCACGCTGATGGAGCTGCTGATCGTCATCTCTATCATCCTCATTCTCATGCTGGTGGCGATTCCGACAGCGGGCAAGATTCGTAAGCACGCCAGCGAGCTCTCGGCGGTTAAATCGCTGCAGACACTCGATCAAGCCGAGTCCATGTACAACTCCGACTACCCGGCCAACGGTTTCGCTTGCTCTCTGTCCGCACTCGGTGGAGACCCCAGCGCGGGCGCGCCAAGCCCCACCGGCGCCCAGATGATCAATGGCGAACTCGCCACGGGCATCAAATCGGGCTACATCTTCAACATCACCAACTGCACCAAGTCGACGGCAAACAACTCGGAGCGCATCACCGGCTATACGCTGACTGCAGTTCCGGCCACAGTGGGAAAGACGGGCGACCGCGGCTTCTGTCTCGAAGCGGGCGGCACCGTCAAAGCCGATCCTGCCGGAGGCACCAATTGCACCCAGATGGTGCAATGAAGAAAGACAGGGAACAGGGACTCGGTACTAGAGATCCGAAAGCCCTTCTGGTCGCGATGTGCTCTTTCTTGCTGCTCTGCCTCTCGGTTGGGCCGAGCCTAGTTGTGCAAGCACAGACGCCGCCCGACGTGCACACCGTTGCGCAACTGGTGGACAGCCACTACAACAAGCTGCACTCACTCCGCGCTAACTTCATCGAGAGCTACGAAGGGCTGGGGATGTCGCGCACCGAGAGCGGCACTCTTTCGCTGCTTAAACCAGGGCGCATGCGCTGGGACTACACCGCACCGGCGGGCAAGACCTTCCTGATCGACGGAAAATTCGCGTGGTTCTATGCCCCGGGCTCGGCACAGGTCCAGCGCATTTCCGCCAAGCAGCTGGACGATTTTCGGTCACCGCTGCGCTTTCTACTGGGTCATACTCAACTCGGAAAGGAACTGACCGGGCTGCAACTGACCACAGGGGCACTTGGAGAGTATGTGCTCACCGGAGAGCCGAAGGGCCAGGAAAATCGCGTGCACCGGGTGACCTTGACGATCGCACCCAAGAGCGGGGCCATTCAAGGCTTTGAAATCGAAGAGGTCGATGGAGCGCTGACGCGTTTCACCTTCACGGACGAACAGCTCGATCTCGCGCTTCCCGAGAGCTCGTTTCATTTCACGCCGCCCGCCGGAGTGCCGGTGGTGGATACCCTGCCGCCAGCGTAGTAGTTCTTAGTTCGCAGTTCACAGTTTTGGGTTCGGCACCACGACAGAACTGACACTTTGCCGACTGCCGCTGTGAGCCAAAGACTCCTACGGATTCTGAACTCGGAACGGTGAACTAAGAACTATGAACTGTATTACTCGTAGCGCAGGGCCTCGATGGGATCGAGGTTCGCGGCGCGGATCGCGGGGATCATGCCGCTGACCAGACCCGTGATCGCCAGAATCACGGTGGCCACAATGACCGACACGGGCGAGATCCTGAGATAAATGTCCGCGGCCTCGGCGTGCTGGGCCATGGCGCTGTAGAACGTGATCCGCCCGATCATCATGGAAACGAGATAGGCGAGAAGTATCCCGGCCATTCCACCGACGGTGGTAATGACGAATGCCTCGGCCAAAAACTGCAGCAGGATATGTCTCTTTCGCGCGCCCAGCGCCTTTTCCACGCCGATCTCGCGCGTGCGCTGCTGCACCCCCACCAGCATGATGTTCATCAAGCCGATGCCGGCGATGCCCAGCGTCAGCGCGCCCACCAGCGAGAGCAGCACCTGGAGCGCGACCGACAGAATCGTGAACTGATGCAACTGTGTCAGAAGATTGGCGACATAGATGGCATTGTGATCCGAGGGCCTAAAGTGATGAGTCGCCCCCAGCGTCGCGCGCATGTTCTTCTCCGCCAGCAGATAGTCGCCGGTGTAGTTGAACCAGATGCCATCGAGATACTTAGTGTCCTTGATGTCGCTCATAGTGCTGAAAGGGACGTAGACCTGGCGATTGCGATCGCTCTGTTCGCCTTCCTGCATTTTGGGCGCGAGGACGCCGACGATGGTGAAGAGGACGCCGTTGAGGCGGATGCTCTCGCCCACCGCCCATGCGCCGGAGAAGAGCTTGGTCTTGGCCTCGGAACCGATAACGCAGACATGCGCGCGTTGCTGGTCTTCTGCGCCGTTAAAGAAGCGTCCCTGATCGACATCCAGTTTCCAGATGTCCTGAAAGACAGGCCGCACTCCGTTGACCGTCCAGGTGTAGGTGTGCAGGTCGTTCTGCACCGGCACGTCTTTCTGCACCTGCTCCGAGATGTGGATGATTCCCGGCACCGAGTTTGCGATGCGATCGACGTCATCTTCTGTGAAGCGGACCTGTACGCCGGATTTCTCGCCGCCCGCCTGCTCGCTGGTGCGCCCCGGAAAGACACCGATGATGTTCGTGCCCCATTCGGCAAAGATCGCCTCGATGGCGCGCGTGAAGCCTGCGCCGTAGGCCAGCAGGAGCACCACGGTGGCGATGCCCCAGGCCATACCGATCATGGTGATGGCTGTGCGCCTCCTGTTGTAGAGCATCGCTTCCCAGGCCTGGCCCCAGATATCTCGCAACATAATTTCCAGCCCCTACGCTTTCAGCTATCAGCCCTCAGCTTGTACTCTTCGACCCACAACTTTCGCGCTCCGCCAAAATGTCCTCTCGCTCCGAACCAGCTAAGGGCTGATGGCTGTCTCTACGCTTCGCGCCGCAATGCTTCAATCGGGTCCATCTGCGCTGCCTTGCTTGCCGGATAAAGTCCCGCTGCCACACCGGACAGTACAAGCGCTCCCAATGCCAGCGCTGCCGACCACGGCACCAGCCGCGGCGGATCCCATCCCGGCATCTTGTCGGTAAGGGCGTATTGCAGCAGGCCCATGAAGCCTGCAGACAAGACAATGCCGATGAGTCCGCTGAGTCCAGTGAGCAGCAGCCCCTCCCAGAAGAACTGCGACAGGATGCTGCTTTTGGTTGCGCCCAGCGCTTTCAGGAGGCCGATTTCCCGGGTCCGCTCGGTCACTGAGACCAGCATGATGTTGACAATGCCGACAGCGCCTAGTCCCAGAGTCACGATCCCCACACCGCCGAGGAAGATGTCCATGGCGGTGAAGATGGCGCCAATCATCTTCATCTCTTCAATGGTGTCCCACTCCTGGAATGCATCCGTGAGCGAGGGGTCGAATCCGTGGCGCGCGCCGATCACGCGATGCACAGCAGCAAGCGCCGCCGTGGCGTCGCCCTTGCTGGTCGGCTGGTACTGGATCGACGTCAATGCGTCCTCGGGAATGTTTTCGCCCTTCAGCGGAAACAGCTCCTGCATGGTGGTGACTGGCACGTAGACTCTCTGGTCCTGCCAGTCGTTGTTGCCGCGGCTGATCTTCTCCACCGATCCTATGACCGTGAACGCCGTCCCGTTGACGGTGATGGTCTCGCCGACCATTGGCCGCCCGTTGTAGAGAATATTGGCCGCCTTCGAGCCGAGAACGACCACGCGGCGCCTCTGCACCAGATCGGCATCGTCGAGAAAGCGCCCGGTTACCATGGGAATGAAGCGGACCCCGGCGTAGTTGGGCATTGTCCCCACCACATGGCTCGAGGTGTTGCTCCACTGGCTTACCTCGTAGAGATCGGAGCGGCTGAGCTCGACGGTGGCCGCACGGACCTCGGGCAGATGGCTCACGGCCACCGCGTCGCCCATCGTCAACTCGTAGGGACGCATTCCGGTGTGCTGGTTGGCGACAGCCGGAATGGTCCCGTTCCACATCATGATGAGGTCGTTGCCGATATTGGAGAGATTGCGGCGCTGGCCGGAACGAAAGCCCTCGCCGAGCCCCACCAGCACCAGCAGCGATCCCACGCCCCAGGCAATGCCGAACATGGTCAGGAAGCTGCGTAGCTTGTTGGCCGCGATCGCGCGGAAGACCTGGCCGAGTGTGTCGGAGAAGGACTGCATGACGGTTCGACTCGTTTCCGCAGCGAATGGACTGCAGCCAAAATCCGGAAAAACGACGATTGCTTAAAAATACGCAGATCGGGGGCTCCCGGTTCCCGCGAGGACGACTCACCCTGCACACAATCCGTGCAGGAGTGCCGATGGAAAATGTAGCGAATTCGCCTGAATCTGTGACGAGCGGTTTTGTGCGAGCTCTCAACCGGCAGGATGTCGAGGGCATGCTCGCCATGATGTCCCCCAGCCATCGCCTTGTCGATTCCATGGGAACGATTGTGGAAGGACGCAAGAAGATGCGCGCCGGCTGGGCCGGCTATTTCAAGATGGTTCCCGACTACACGCTGGCCATCGAAGAGATTTATGTCAACGGGGCGGTCGTGATTCTGCTGGGTATGGCGCAGGGCACGTATACGCGCGACGGCAAGCTCACCCCTGAGAATCGCTGGTAGACACCGATCGCGTTGCGGGCATTTGTCGAGGACGGTTTGATTGCCGAGTGGAAAGTATATGCGGATAACGAGCCGATCCGGAAGCTCATGGCGAAGAGCGCCTAGGGACTCTTGAGCCCAGTCAGGCCCGTTTTTTGGCCTGAGCCTTCGGGTTCGTGCGCCTTTTCCTCAAAGGCTTGAGCCTATATCCGACACCTTCAACCTCGATGAACTCGATCCGATCGCCGGGCTTGAGACGCAGTTCTCTGCGCAGCTCGACAGGAATTCGTGACCACACCTCTAGGACCCACCCTTGCTGTGAAGTAGTACATATGAACACTATCGGCTGCTACTTCTCGTACGTGAAGAACCCCCGCCCCGCCTTCCGTCCCAGCCAGCCCGCATCCACCATGCGCACCAGCAGCGGACAGGGCCGGTATTTGGGATCGCCGAAGCCGTCCTGCAGCACGCGCAGAATGTCCACGCAGACATCGATCCCGATGAAGTCGGCCAGGGTGAGCGGCCCCATGGGATGCGCCATGCCGAGCTTGAAGACCTGGTCGATGGCTTCAGGCGTAGCGACGCCTTCCATCACGGCGAAGGCCGCCTCGTTGATCAATGGCATGAGGACGCGGTTCGACACGAACCCAGGCGCGTCGCCGACTTCAACCGGTGTTTTGCCGACGAGCACCGCAAGCTCATGCACGGTGGCATAGGTCGAATCGCTCGTCGCCAGACCACGCACGACTTCGACCAGGGCCATCACCGGCACGGGATTGAAGAAGTGCATGCCGATGACCTGTGCAGGGCGTCCTGTGACCGCCGCAAGCTTGGTGATGGAGATGGACGAAGTGTTGCTGGCCAGGATGGCGTTCTCCGGCAGAATCGCATCGAGGGAACGGAAGATCTCGGCCTTCAGATCGAAGCGTTCCGGTGCGGCTTCGATGGCAATCTCGGCCTCGGCCAAAGCGTCGCGGGTAGTGGTCGGCTTAATGCGAACGAGGGCTGGCTCGATGTCGGATTCAGCGATCTTGCCCTTCCCTGCCTCGCGGCCAAGGTTCGTGCGGATCTGCGCGAGGGCGCGATCGAGAAAGCGCTGTTCAACATCGCAGAGCAGGACCTGAAAGCCCGAACGCGCGAAGACGTGTGCGATGCCGGAGCCCATGGTCCCGGCCCCAACGATACCGACTGTGGTGATGTCCGCCATGGCCACTCTCCGATCCGACGCAAGAGGGAGTGTAGCAGGGCCCAGGGATCAGTTGTCAGGGTTCAGATCCCACACAAGCGAAGCACAGAGGTGCACCCCAAAAAGTATTCGGGCGCAACGATCGGCAATCGCTGCGCCCGCACCGCAGATATGAATCGAGCCTAGCTACCGCTGTTCGTGACCGGGTCGAGGTGCACGCGCTCGGTCACGGTCAGCATCAACACGTCGCCGGTATCGAGGTGCGCCTGCGGATGGCTTACGAGAAGATGCGTGGTCACCAGGCCGGCGCCGATCAGGCCACCTGCCAGCGCGCCCACCGGGCCACCCAGATATGCGCCAGTCACAGCGCCAACGCCCACCGCACCGCCGTACTCAATGCCGGCGCGCAGCTTGCGCGAATCGGCGGTGATCATTCCCTCGCTGTTCACATGCGTGTGAGTCGCCGGAGCACCGATGATGACCGCATGAAGACGGAAGCTCTGCCCGTTCGGCAGGATCACGGTGTCGGGCCTGAGCATCAGCGAACCGCGTCCGGCAAAATGGCCCGTCGAAGCGGCAACAACTTGTCCCGAAATCTCTGAGCCGGCCGGAATCAAAACATTGCCGTTTGCGAGCACATCGGTCGCTACACGACTCCGGAAGGGCTCGCCCTTTTCACTAAATCCACTGGACAGATCGTTCAGCAGCCGAACGCGAATCATGGTCCCTTCGCCCAATTCCCCGGGCCCGAGCGGAGCGGGATGCACAATGTCGCCATCGGGATCGGAAGTCATTGGCCCAGTGGTGAGATCGGCCGGAAGAGCGCTCGCACTCTGCTGAACTGCCGCGCCGTTCGCAGGAGCCGCCATCGTCCCATCCGAAGCTGCCGTCGCAGCCGCCGCCCCGCTTGTCGAATCCGGACTCATCGCATCCGGAGGCGTCGTCAGCGGATGCGCGGCAGACGGCTTCGCCAGCGGCTGCGCCTGATCGGTGTCGGTGATGATGGTCTCATCCGGAGGAGGGCTCGACGTGCCCTGATACTGGCCATTCTGACCGGCCTGCTGGCCGAACAACGGGCTCGTGGCGGCAACGAATGCGAAAACGAGAATCGACCGATTCATCCCAATCTCCTTCTCGTGAACAGGGATTTCCCTATCGTTTAGACCCTGCCGACGACGAAAAGTTCTCAGCCGATCCGCGCTCTTCCATGCGGACCCGCTTGCCTCATGCTACAGACGCTGTTGACGGCCGACGCAACAAGGCACTGCCAGCGTGCCTCGCACGATACGAATCAACTGAGGCAACGCACGCAAAGCGAAGACCATCGGCCCACGCGCCGCCTGCTGTGACCGCTGCCACACCGCCCGCCGTGCCCTGGTTTGCTAAGATTCATACGGACACACTCGCTGTATTTCCAGCATCTCCGCGACTGTTCTTCCCACCCGAATCCTTGCCAGCGAGCCATTCGCTGGTCTGTGCCCGCGTGCGGATGAATCGACCCCTGGAATGTGCTGGCCGAGGACGGGAGAAGCATTCGTGAGCACGCAAGGGCTTCTGGACACAATTCAGAGCGCCGCCGGAGAGGTCCTTGCCGTGGATCGCCGTCCCAAATTGAATGACCGGCTGCTGCACCGTATTGTGAGGACCGATATGACTGAGATTGTTGCCATTCGCGCGCGCGAAGTGCTGGACTCGCGCGGCAATCCCACCGTGGAAGCAGACGTGATTCTGGAAAGCGGCGCCTTGGGCCGTGCCATCGTGCCCTCCGGCGCTTCCACCGGTGAGCATGAAGCCGTGGAGCTGCGCGACGGCGACAAGAGCCACTTCCTGGGCAAGGGCGTTCTGCAAGCCGTGGCCAACGTAGAAACCGTCATTGCTCCGGAGCTCGAAGGCATGGACGCAGGCAATCAGCGCCTCATCGATGCGACGATGATTGCGCTCGACGGCACACCCAACAAGAGCAAGCTCGGCGCCAACGCAATCCTCGCAGTCTCCATGGCTGCCACGCGCGCCGTGGCACAGACCCTCGAGGTTCCGCTCTATCGCTATCTCGGCGGCATCAACGCCTGCGTTCTGCCCACGCCCATGCTCAACGTCCTCAACGGCGGCGCGCATGCCGACTCCAACGTCGACTTCCAGGAGTTCATGATCATGCCCGTCGGCGCCGAGCGCTTCTCCGACGCGCTGCGCTGGTCGGCCGAGACCTTCCACACGCTCAAGAGCGTGCTCAAAAAGAAGGGCTACAACACCGCAGTCGGCGACGAAGGCGGTTTTGCTCCTTCGCTCAAATCCAACAGCGAAGCCATTGAGCTGATCCTCGAGGCCATCGAAGCGGCCGGCTACAAACCCGGCGAGCAGATTGCCATCGCGCTCGATCCGGCGTCGAGCGAGTTCTACGACAAGGACAAGAAGAAGTACGTCTTCAAGAAGAGCGACAAGCGCGAGCTGTCGAGCGAAGAGATGGTCAACTTCTACGACAACTGGGTGCGCCAGTATCCCATCGTCTCGCTCGAAGACGGCCTCGCCGAGGACGATTGGGAAGGCTGGAAAATCCTCACCGACAAGCTCGGCAGCCGCATTCAACTCGTCGGCGACGACATCTTCGTCACCAATGTAAAGCGTCTGCAGCGCGGCATTGAAGAGGGTGTAGGCAACTCGATCCTGATCAAGGTGAACCAGATCGGCACCGTGACCGAGACGCTGGACGCGATCGAACTCGGCCGCCGCTACGGCTACACCTCGGTCATGTCGCATCGTTCGGGCGAGTCGGAAGATACCTTCATCGCCGACCTGGCCGTTGCCACCGGGGTAGGCCAGATCAAGACCGGCTCGGTCAGCCGCACCGACCGCATCGCGAAGTACAACCAGCTTCTCCGCATCGAAGAAGAGCTGGGCGCCGGTGCGGTCTATCTTGGACTCGAAAGCCTCAACTACGACGACAACGAGTAAGCGCATTTGCCATGCGATCCGAATCCGAAAGGAGGGGGCAGCGGCCCTCTCCTTTTGCATTTCACGAGCTCTGTCATCCTGAGCGCAGTCGAAGGGAACCTGCGGTTGATTTTAGCGCTGTCATCCTGAGCGGAGCGTAGCGGAGTCGAACGACCTGCGGTTGCTTTTCGGAGCAGTCGAAAGCCTGCCCTGAGTGAAGCCGAAAGGGACCTGCGGTTGTTCTGGCTTTTGCTCTTGCACCCCTCAAACCAGGACGAGCAGTTCAACCTCCTTTGTCAGCGGTCGGATCGATCGGATACCACCCCGCGCTGAGATCGCTCCAGGTTGGATTTGTCTTTTCGATCAAAGCGATCTTCTTCGCCCGTATCCACCCCTTCAATTGCTTCTCGCGCGCAATCACGCCCTTCGGTCCGGTAAATCGCTCGAACCAAACCAGCCGATTACAGTTGTACTTCGCAGAGAACCCTTCATGAACTCGAATGGGCATGAATATTCTGTTCAAGTTGCAGTCCCTGTTGAGGCGTGAAGACGGTCAGGAACTTGTCGAATACGCCCTTGTTGTTGCCTTAATCGCATTCGGCGCCGTTGCCGCAATGCAAGTTTTAGCCACCGAAGTCAACACCGCATTCAACGTGATCAGAAGCGATCTCGGAACGGCTCTCTAAGCTGCATCCCCCGGCCAAGAAGGAGTAGGGTCGCTATCCAGCCCCAAACGCAAAAACAGCCGGTACCTATTCATTCCCTGAGAGTACATTGGTACTGGTACTGAAGTGACATATCGACTAACGCTAAAGTGTGTCACGGTAATCAATCAAGCTACTTTCCATGTAAGTGTAAGAAACAAAAGACTTAGGAGGATCAACGTGAGTATTCTGTTCAAATTGCAGTCCCTGTTGAAGCGTGACGAAGGCCAGGACCTCGTCGAATACGCTTTGGTTGTTGCCCTGATCGCATTCGGTGCTGTTGCCGCTATGAAGGGCCTCTCCTCCGAAATCAACACCGCATTCAACGTGATCAGCAGCGACCTCGGAACGGCTCTCTAAGCGGCAACCCCCGGCCAAGCACGAGCGGGGTGGCTATCCAGTCCAAAAAACAACAACGGCCTGGGAGCATCTCTCAGGCCGTCGCCGGTGAACTGTTGGGATTGGACTAAGGCCATCGCGCTTCCGCGAGAGCCAGAGACCCGGCCAGTCTATCCTGCGTCTGCCCGGGGCAATTCTGGGGTCAAGAGCGCGATGCCCTAGGCCTCAGTCACCTCACGTACCGGACTACTTGGTAAATCAATCTTCATAGGCTGGATCATCCTCCTTTCCCGTGTAAGCCCAAACTAAATCGCCTTGCGCGAGACGTCAAGCACCTGCCGAGATTCATGGGTAACCACCGGCACGACTCTCTTCAACCGCCAAGATGCCTCTCGTAGCCGACAAAGGGAGCCATGCCGCGCAGGTTGACGGAGCTCGGAGTCAACCGGAAAGCGGTATCTCTCATGCGGCACAGAAACGGCGACTCGAGTTGACCGATGCGTCCCAGGCGCCGCGACGCCAGCACAACCGACCGTGTGCGCGGAATGCGGCCGGCCTCATACGCCGTCAGTCCCGCGGCCGCGTTCGGCTCGGAGTGAAGAAACTTCGCAAGCTCCAGAGCATCTTCAATCGCCTGGCAGGCGCCCTGCCCCAAATCCGGCGTCATGGGATGGGCTGCATCTCCCAGAAGGGTCACGCGTCCCCTTCCCCAACTCGAAACCGGGTCGCGATCGTAGATATCGTTTCTCAGCACGTTGGCTGCCGACGCGGGATCCCCGGACGCCCGAATTAAGGACTCGATTGGCTCATGCCAGCCCTTGAAGAGCGCGAGCAATGTTTCGGTCGGGCCGGTGTCCGGGTCGCGTTCGCCCTCGGGAGCATTGCTGGCCGCGTACCAGTAGACCTTGCCATCGCTCGTGGGGAGAATCCCAAAGCGCCTTCCGCATCCCCATGTTTCTCCCGGCACAATTGCGGAATCATCAAATGGAACAATCGAACGCCACGCTGTGTAGCCGGAATAGCGTGGCTGACTGTCGTGTCCAAGCCACGCCCGCACCACGGAATTGAGCCCGTCGGCGCCGATCAGAACATCGGCTTCTGCGGTCGCACCGTGGTCGAATGCGGCCCGTACGCCGATGGCGTTTTCTTCGATTGCAGTGCAGGCGTGGCCCAGGTGGAGAAACTCCTGTCCCAGGCCAAGAGCAAGAATCTCCAGCAGCGCCGCGCGGTGAAAGATGAGGACGCCGCCTCCAAATCGCCTCTCCAGCTCCAGCGCTGGTGTACTCGCGATCACGGATCCATCCCATCGCCGCAGAGCGAAATCCGCGCTCTTGCGGCTGATGGCGCTTAGGCGTTCCCTGAGACCAAGTTGCACGAGCGCCTTCACGGCATTCGGCCACAGCGAGATGCCTGCTCCGACATCTCTCAGGATGGGGCTGCGCTCGTAGACATCGGCCTCGATGCCGGCCTTCCGCAACGCGATTGCTGCCGTCAGACCACCGATGCCCCCGCCTATGATCGCGACTTTCATCTCCATTCACCTTCGCCGAAAGCAGTCTCGTGGCCCTCTTGAAGTGCCATCACCGCTTTCCCTTTCGCTTCGCATCCACGCGCGCCCAATATTGAAACTCATCGGCGTAGAGTTCTCCGCTCAGATCGGCCACGCGCGTTGCCATCCGGGCTTGTGCATCGGCAATGGCCTGGTTGTAGATCACGGGGCCGATCTCTTCCAGAATGAAATTGAGCAGCAACCCCGCCGGCAAATCCCCAATCGGCTCCGGCAGCTCCTCCTGAAAATACCGCTTGATCGACGCAACCGCCTGCTCCCGTTCCTTCTTCTCCAACTCAATCGCCTTCATAACGCCTCAAGATCAAGCTAAACCACCGCCAACGCCTCCGTCCCTCAGTGCCTAGTGGACTGTAACAGCTGAAACGATAGTATAATCGTGAGCATGGAAGCCACGATCGTACTGACGGAAGCGGAACGTATGGAACTGGATCAGCGAGCGGGGAGACGGAGCGGGCGTGCCGAC
>Ga0181535_10001888_pt1 | contig 26414 bp, 21 predicted proteins | sample PEATcosm2014_Bin_44_FD_119774 | JGI IMG/M metagenome (GOLD analysis project Ga0181535, IMG submission 119774) | Peatland microbial communities from MTU Mesocosm Facility, Houghton, MI, USA - PEATcosm2014_Bin17_30_metaG | ecosystem: Environmental > Terrestrial > Soil > Wetlands > Peat | place...
CTCCTCCGCAATTCGCGACGGGGCTAATGTACGGAAGTCTAGCGTTGGGGCCGGAGGTGGATGGAACACACAACTATGAAACCGCGGAAGGTAGTGGTTACTGATTACATCGAGCCTGATCTCAATTGGGAACGCCAGGAGATGGCCCAGAAAGGCGTGGAATTCTTAGCTTATCAACTCAAATTCGCGCCGAGCTCGGAAGTTATCGCGGCGACGCGCGATGCCGATGTGGTGGTCGTCAACATGGTGCCCATTACTCCCGAGACTATCTCGGGGTGGGAGAGGTGCAGGCTGGTGATCCGTCACGGAGTGGGCTATGACAACGTCGATGTAGCGGCGCTCGAAGAAGCTGGAATCCCGCTTTGCTACATTCCTGATTACTGCGCAGAAGAGGTCGCCGAACAGGCCATAGCGCTTCTGATGGCTTGCGGCCGCCGGCTTGCCGCCAGTCGGCGTGCACTCGATATTTCGTCTGCGCGGGGCGCCTGGGATTTCAAAGAAACGGTGCCTATTTTCCTCATGGCGGGCCAGAGCTTGGGCATCATCGGCTGCGGCCGCATCGGTTCTTTCGTCTATCGCAAGCTGAAAAGTTTTGGGTTCAAGTTCCTGATCTGCGATCCCTATCTCTCGGAAGAACGAAAAGCGGAGTTGGGAATCGAAGTGGTAGACAAGGAGACGGTTTTCCGCAATGCTGACTTCATCACGATTCACACTCCGCTGACCGCCGAGACACGGCATTTGGTGAACGGTCAGACCCTCGCCATGATGAAGCCCACGGCCTACCTCGTGAATACTTCCCGCGGACTGATGGTGGATTTGCAGGCCCTTGCCGAGGCCCTCGAGAGCGGTGTGATCGCCGGCGCGGGCATTGACGTTTTCGATGTCGAGCCCCCGCCGCCGGATTCCCCTCTTTTCCGGCTGCCGAACACCGTTCTGACGCCGCACTTGTCCTGGTATTCGGAGAACTCCGGACGGCGCATCCGGGAGCTGATCGTGTTGGAGATTGATCGATTCCTGGCTGGCCAGCCGCCGCGGTTTGTGGCGAAGATAAGTGTCTGAGCGGCAGGGCCTCACCTGCTGCGGTCTCGAAAGTCTGTCATTCTGAGCGAAGCGAAGATTCTGGATTGGTTCGTTTCGGAACGGAACTACAGATCCTTCGCGCAGTTTACCCTGAGCGAACAAACTGTAGATTCTTCGCTACGCTCAGAATGACAAGCAAACGGGCTCAGGATGCCAGCGGCATCGTGATTTGCCTTGGTTACGGTCAGCAATCGCCGCTAAAGCGAGAGGTGCACGATGAGTCAAAAAATCACATCCGTAAAAGGGCCGCTGCCCGGTCCGCGCTCGAAGGAGTTCCTTACGCGCTGGGCGCGCGTCGAGGCACAATGCACGGGCTACCAGGCGCAAGTTGCCTGGGACCATGCTTCCGGCGTGGTCGTAACCGATGCCGACGGCAACACATTCATCGACTGGACCTCCGGCGTGCTGGTCACCAATGTGGGGCACTGCCATCCCGACCTGGTCAAGGCCGTGCAAGCCGCCGCCGGCAAGCTCTTGAACAATTATGAGTGCCCGCACGAATCGCGCGTGATCGCGGCGGAGAAACTCGTCTCCGTCCTACCCAAGTTTCTTGATAAGTGTTTCTTTCTTTCCACAGGGAGTGAGTCTATCGAGGCTGCACTTCGCATCATGAAGCGGAAGACCGGCAAGTTCGAGGTCATCAGTTTTTACGGCGGCTTTCACGGCCGCACCTATGCAGCGTCGAGCGCGGGTGGTCTGCCCGGTCCGAAGAAGGGCTATGGCCCGACAATTCCCGGCTCGATTCGCGTTCCGTTCCCGTATTGTTACCGTTGTCCGTTTCGTGCCGAGCCCTCCACCTGCGACATGCTCTGCCTGGACTACCTCGAAGACGCCGTGCGCGCCAACAGCACCGGAAGCCTGGCGGGCCTTATCGTGGAGCCCTACCAGGGCGCGGCGGGGTTTATCTTTCCTCCCCAAGGATGGCTGACGCGCCTCGAGCAATGGCTGCGGGGGCGCGGCCTCCTCTTCACACTCGATGAGGTGCAGTCCGGCTTTGGGCGGACAGGTAAGTTCTGGGCGATGGAATGGGAAGGGTTGACGCCCGACCTGGTCTCGATCGCCAAAGGGCTGGGCAGCGGCGTTCCGGCCTCCGCGGTGGCCGCGCGAGGCGAGGTGATTGGGGTGTTGGGTTCCGGGGAAATGAGCAGCACCTTTGGAGGGAATCCGCTGGCCAGCGCTGCTGTCAGCGCCGTCGTCGATATCATGAGGCGCGAACGATTGGAGGAGAATGCCTTGCGCATTGGGGCGCTGATGAAATCCCGCCTCTTGGAGATGCAGGAGAAATCGCCCTACGTGGGCGAAGTGCGTGGCATGGGCTTGGTGATAGGAGTTGAACTCGTCAAAGACAAGAAAACCAAGGAGCCCGCCCCGGACCTCACCCGAAAACTGATTGACCAGGCGGCTGAACTCGGCCTGTTGATAGGTTCCGTCGGAGTCTTCGGCAACGTGATCCGGGTGGCGCCGCCGCTGGTCATTACTGAGGATGAAGCCAACGAAAGCCTGGACATCTTCGAGAAAGCGCTGTTGCGCCTATGAATCAATTGACGCTGCCCGAAATTCGCGCTGTGGTCGAAAACCTGCGCAACATTACGGAACAGTTTCTCTGCGATTTGATTCGCTTCCCCTCGCTTCCCGGCAAAGAACAGCAGGCTGCGGAATATGCTGCGCTGCGCTTTGCTGAAGTCAGCGAGGTGGAACGAATACCGCTCTCCAACGCGTTGCGGGAGGACAAAGATTACTCCGACCCGGTGCAGGGGATCGAATACGAAGGCCGCTCGAACCTTCGCGTGCGCGTGGCCGGAACGGGCGGGGGCCGCTCGCTGCTCTTCAATACGCATCTCGATGTGGTGCCGGCTTCGCCAGGGCAAGAGCAGGCCTTCGACCCCCGCGTCAGCGGCAATCGCGTGCATGGTCGCGGCGCTTGTGATGCCAAAGGCCAGGTGGCGGCGCTGTTCACTGCCTTGTTGGCCCTCGAGCGCCTGGGCGTAAAGCTCAACGGAGACGTCCTGGCGCATCTCGTCGTCGAGGAGGAGGTGGGCGGCAACGGGACACTGGCGATGGTGCGCCGGGGCGAGCAGGCCGACGGCTGTATCGTGATGGAGCCGACCGACCTGCGCATTCTCTCCTCGGTGCGTGGCGCGGTGTGGTTCCGCATCACCTGCACCGGCAGGGCGGGGCACAGCGGCAGCGGCGGCACGGTAAGTGCTTTAAAAATGGCCATACGGACGATTGAAATCCTCGAGCAGTATCATGCCCGCCTGCTGGCTGCCTCCCGGGGCATCGCTTTGTTCGACCAATTCGCCAATCCGATGCCTATTACTTTCGGCAAACTGGCGGCGGGCGTCTGGCCGGCCACCACACCCGCAAGCGCCTCGGTCGAGGGCGTTCTGGGCTTGCTTCCCAACAAGACTCACCAGGCGGTGGCGGAGGAAATGCGCCAGGCCATCCACGACGGTGGGGACGAATGGCTGCGCGATCACTTCAAGCTGGAATTCATGTACCGCCACGACTCCCACGTGCTCGATCCGGGGCACCCGCTCGTGAAGGGACTCGAAGCTTGCTGCCGGGAAGCGGGAACGAGCGGCGAGGTCACCGCCATGACAGCTTCCTGCGACTCCTGGTTCTATAACAATCAACTGCACATACCCACGGTGGTCTTCGGGCCGGGCAGCCTGCGGTTTGCTCACACGAACGAAGAGCAGATCGGGCTGGATGAGATCAGCGAAGCGGCCGTCATCCTGGTGCGTTTTGTGGCCGAATGGTGTGGAGGCGCCCAACGATGAAAGCTCTGGTGAAAACTCAAAAGGGCGCGGGGTTTCTCGAGATCCGCGATGTCCCCGAGCCTTCGCCGGGCCCCGGCGAGGTGCTCATCGAAGTTCAAGCCTGCGGAATCTGCGGAACGGACGTGCATGTCTGGCACGATGAATTTCCCTACTGGCCTCCGGTAACTCTGGGGCACGAGTTCTCTGGCCGCATCGTCGAGGTTGGTCCGGAGACCGGACTCTTCAAGACTGGCGAGCGGGTGGTGGGCGAGCCGCACACGCGCGCCTGCGGCCACTGCTACCTGTGCCGCACCGGGAACATCCAGATCTGCCCGCTGAAGCGCTCGCCCGGCTGGGGGATCGACGGCGCCTTTGCAAAATACCTGAAAATGCCTGAGCGCCTGCTGCACCGCATCCCGGACTCCATGAGCTATGAACTGGCTGCCGTCGTGGAACCGACAGCCAACGCCGTGCACGACGTCGTGGAACGGGCCAGAGTTGATGCGGGCGATTTTGTGGTGGTTCTGGGGCCGGGGCCCATTGGCTTGCTTGCGGCCCTCACAGCGCGGGCTGCCGGTGCGCGGCACGTGGTTATTGTGGGGACTCCGGCGGATGAGGCTTTGCGTCTGAAAAAAGCGAGAGAGCTTGGATTCGGAACGGTGATTAACGTGGCGCAGCAAGACCCTGTCAAGATCGTGCAGGAACTCACGGGAGGGCTGGGCGCGGATCTTGTCATCGAATGCAGCGGCGCGGCTCCGGCGATTGCCTCGACCGTCGAACTGATTCGCAAGAAGGGACGCATCTGCGTAATCGGCTTGACCGGCAAGGCCTCAATCCCGTTTCCGTGGGATAAGGCGGCTTTCAAGGTGTGCGATGTGCTCTTCAACCTGTCGACCAGCTACACAAGCTGGGATAGAACGATTCATTTGATCGCAAGTGGCCAGCTACCGGCAGGCGAGATCATCACACGCCGGGCGCCCCTGCTGGAATGGAAGAACGCCTTCGAGGATATTGAGGCGAAGCAGGCGTTGAAGGTGCTGCTGATTCCGCAGTGAGCCGGCCGTAGGGGCGGCCTTTGTGGCCGCCCTGTCTTGCGGAAAGGCTTCGAAAAGTCAACCTCCTGTCATCCTGAGCGAGGCGAAGGATCTGTAGGTCAGCTTTACGGCGACTTACCGAGGATTGCAGAATTAAGTGACATCACCCCTTCACCCCCCGGCCCCTCTCCCCCAAAGGGGCGAGGGGAGAAATAACCCGAGTTTATGCACTCGCCCCCTTGGGGAAGAGGGTGTCCGTCAGTCGACGGACGGGTGAGGGGGTCGGCCACGATATTACGTAACCTTCAGTAATGCGGATTCTTCGCTGCGCTCAGAATGACAGTCAAGTGGGGGAAGAATGACAAACGACTCACGACTAGGTTTTGGACTGCTCGGGACGGGCCTGATAGCGCCCTTCCATGCTAAGGCTATTCGAGCCTCGCACGTGGGCTGCCTGGTGGGCGCCTCAGACTTGTATGCCGATCGCCTGGCCAAGTTCACGAGTGAATTCGAATGCAAGGCATACACCAGCCTGGAGCAGATGCTCCTCGATCCCGAAGTGCAAGTGATTTGTATTCTCACTCCCAACCATCTGCACGTTGACGCCGCGCTCAAGGCCGCGCGCGCCGGAAAGCACGTCCTCGTGGAAAAACCGCCTGCCATGTCATTGCGGGAAGTGGATAAAATGCAAAAAGCCTGCGCAGCCGCTGGCGTGAAGATTGGCGTGGTTCTTCAATGCCGGACGCGGCGCTCCGTGCAGGCCATTCGCAAAGCGATTCTGGAGGGCCGCTTCGGGAGAATCCTTCACGCCGATACGTATATGAAATGGTTCCGTCCCATCGACTACTACACTTCGGACGGTTGGCGCACGCAACGGCGTTCCGGGGCGGGCGTCACCATTCAGCAGGCCTTCCATTACATCGATCTGCTCCAATATCTCGTCGGCCCGGTAAAGCGAGTGCAGGCGCAAATGACCAACCTTGCGCACCCGAGCATCCCCGTCGAAGATACTGTACTGGCCTTCGTCACATATCAGAACGGTGCGCAAGGCGTAGTGCAGGCCTCAACGGCGCTGTGGCCGGGCACTGATATTCGAATCGAAGTGAACGGGGAATTCGGCACGGCGATTATAGTGGGCGAGCGCATGGACACCTGGAAGTTCAAGGATCAGCGGCCGGAGGATGAGGAAATCCGCCACTACGGCAGTGCCGCCGCGGCTACCGGCGCGACGGGCGCAGCCGCTCTCGGCTTTGAGGACCATCAAGCCGTGATCGAGGACATGGCTGCCGCAATTGAACACGGCCGCGAACCCATGATCACACTCGCCAGTGTGCGTCCGACTCTCGAATGGGCGCTCGCCATGTATCAATCAGCCAAGCAAGATGCTCCCGTCGATTTGCCGCTCGCTGATGAGCAGGACGTTTGGTGAGGCTGAGTCGCCTTCTCTAAAACAGCTCGCTCTAAGACACAGAGTGGGCCGCCGAACCGTTCGCCTCGGCGGACGCAAGGCAGTGCGCGGCGGCGCGGGGCTATGGACTTCACGTCGTCCAGTTGCCTTTAGCGGTATAATAAGAGTCGGGCGACCGAAGGCTGGACAATTCCGTGCGAGGATCGAGGCTGAAGTATGGGCTGGATTGAGAATCGCTTTGAGCAGAATTTCATCGTCACCACTGTGGACCAGATTTTCAACTGGGCGCGCAAGTCTTCCCTTTGGCCGCTCACCTTTGGTTTGGCCTGCTGCGCGATTGAGATGATTGCTTCCACTACCTCGCGCTTCGACATGGCGCGCTTCGGAGCGGAAGTATTTCGCCCCAGCCCGCGCCAAGCCGACCTCATGATTGTTTCCGGCACGGTAACCCTGAAGATGGCGCCCGCCATCAAGCGCATCTGGGAGCAGATGCCTGCCCCGAAGTGGTGCATCTCCATGGGCGCCTGTTCGAGCGTGGGCGGCCCGTTCAATACCTATGCGGTGCTTCAGGGCGTTGACAAGATCGTGCCCGTGGACGTTTACGTGGTGGGCTGCCCCCCGCGTCCCGAAAACCTCTTCTATGCTTTGCTGAAGCTCCAGGAGAAGATCGACAGCATGAGTCTGGGCAAGCGGCCCACCGAGGTCCGCCTGGAAGAGAACATGCTGGAAGAGTTCAAGAAATCCGTCCGCATCGGCAAACCCGGAACGCCGGAAATGGTCCAAATTGGTTAGGCGGAATCCCGGGCGGGGAACTTCAAAACCACAAAGTGGTGTGTAGCCGCGACAAAGGAGGAGTGCGTATGGCCGAGTTCATCAAAGTTGCGAACCTCAATGAGCTGTCTCCAGGGTCGGCGAAGTTCGTCGAAGTGGCCGGGAAGACCATAGCGCTTTTCAACGTGGGCGGCACGATCTACGCCACCGACAACACCTGCCTACACCAAGGCGGACCGCTCGGCGAAGGTGAACTTATGGGCGAGGTGGTTGTCTGCCCTTGGCATCAGTGGGAGTACAACGTTTGCACCGGCGAGAACGTCGGTGACAGTTCCCTCAAGATCGCTACCTATCCCGTGCAAGTCGAGGCGGGTGATATCAAAGTAGCTGTGTAATCCGCGGGCCCGTCTTCCCGTTTGACGCAGTTTGCGACACAGATTGTTTCGTCTCTGAACCCTGCTGTTCTGGCCCTATCGGCCCTGCTGGTTGCTCTGACAGGTTTGGCGGCCGCTTATTTGCCGGCTCGCCGGGCCACCAAGGTCGATCCCATTCTGGCGCTGCGCCACGAATAAAGCAGTGGCTAGTGGTTAGTGGCTAGCCACAAGGCACTAGGCACTGCCCTTAAGCCATGCCCGAACTTCCCGAAGTCGAAACAGTTCTGCAAGGTTTGAAGCAGCGAACCTTGGGGCGCCGCATCATTGCCGTCGAAGTCCGCCATCCGGGCGTTATTGCGGGCTCACCGGAGCGGTTCGCCGCTGAGGTCGAGGGGCGAACAATCGTCTCGTTGCGGCGCAAAGGCAAGGCGCTCGCTCTCGAGCTCGAGGCCGAGAACACGCCGCCGCGTTATCTTCTCGTGCGGCTCGGCATGACCGGGCAGTTCACCGTCTCCGGGCGCGAAACGCCTCTCGCGCTGCACACCCACGTGCTGCTCGCCGTCGGTGAGCACGATGAGCTGCGCTTTCGCGACGTGCGCCGCTTCGGCAGATTGCGTTCTTGCACGCGCGAGGAACTGGAATCCGTGTTCGACCGCCTCGGCCCGGACGCGCAGGAAGCGACCGAGGCTCAGTTCCTGAACGCTATGCGCGGACGGCATGGCGCCATCAAAAGCTGGCTGATGAACCAGCAGTTGCTCGCAGGCCTCGGCAACATCTATGCGGATGAGTCGCTGCATGTGGCCGGCATCCATCCGCTGGCGCAGCCGGGCAGGGTTTCTGCTTCCAAAGGCCGCCGTCTCTTCAAGGCCGTCAGGAAAGTACTAGACCAGGCAGTGAAGCTCCAAGGCACCAGTTTCCGCGACTACGTTGACATCGAGGGCCGCCCCGGTAACTACGAGCCGCGCCTGCGGGTTTACCAGCGCACCGGAGAACCCTGCCGCCGCTGTGGCCGGCCGATCCGGCGCCTGGTGATTGGCGGCCGCAGCAGCCATTTCTGTCCCCGGTGCCAGCCGCGTCCCCGCCACGTCGCCAAGATGCGCCGAGCGCGCCGATAATCCTGTCAATCTGTCATTCTGAGGGAAGAATGCCGGCAATTAACCCCTTGCGCGGCTAGCCTGCATTGTGCTAAATCAGCGCCAAGTGTCCAACCGTTCGCTTTCTTCGAGAGATGGGGAATGGTACAATGGAGATCTGTGGCTTTTGCGCGCCGTGGTTAGGTAACCCTATGCAGCTTACGATTCCGATTCCAGACTCTCAGAAGGCCGTGCGTTTGCCGCCTGGAATAGTCGACGGCAACGAAGAGGAATTCTTCCAGTTCTGCCAAGCCAACGGCGAATTGCGCATCGAACGCTCTGCCGATGGAGAAATCATCGTGATGTCGCCAGCAGGGGGGTACTCCAGTTTTCAGACTCTCAAAGTCGCAAGCGAACTGTTCGCTTGGGCGGCCAAAGACGGAAGCGGCGTAGCCTTTGATTCGAGCGCTGGGTTCCGTCTCCCGAACGGTGCGATGCGGTCGCCCGATGCGGCCTGGGTTCGGCTTTCGCGGCTGCGGGCATTGAGCCAGCTTGAGAAGCAACGGTTCATACCGCTTTGCCCGGATTTCCTGATCGAAGTGGCGTCTCCTTCCGACGAGGTCAAAGCCCTCCGCAAGAAGATGGAGGAGTACCGCGCCGTCGGTTTGCAGTTGGGATGGCTGATCCTTCCAGAGTCCCGGCAGGTTGAGATTGACACTCCAGCGGGAATCGAAACCCTGCTTGCGCCAGACACGTTAAGTGGTGACCCGGTTCTTCCTGGTTTCAAACTGGAACTGGGTTTGATCTGGGATCCTCCCTTTTAAATCAGGAATTCCGATTCCTCTCTGCTTGGTCAAAACCCCATAACAACCTCATTCGGATTGGTGGGAATCCTCAGGTTGATGCCACGCTCCCGATTGGCGGCGGTGCTGACTTTGAGATCGAGATCCGTAAGCGGTATGCTGCGCTGTTTTCCGTCAAGGGTAAGCCGCAACAAGCCCCCCAGGATAGTGTAGCGACGAACCTCAATCCTTTCGCCGGCCTTGAGCACGAACACAGTGGGCTGCCGGGGCTTGGCCAGCGGCGTACTCGGGCCCGCGGGGATCTCGATGAGCTTCGCGGTGATGGGACGGGTCGTCTTGGGCGCGGAAGCACGCTGCCCGCTGCCTCGCGCTGCGTTCGTGGATGACTGGCCGAGCCCGGCGTGTCCCAACTCCCATCGCAGCCACTCTTCCCCGCCCCCTGCCGCCTCCGCAGCAGTGTTCCCCTCTCGGTCGATCAGGACGTAGTAAGGAAAGCCCGAAGGCCTAAACGCGCTGACCAGATCGCTGTGGCCTTCCAGCACGATGTGGCACGACCGGCGGTGCACGGTTAGATAATCCTTCACCGTTTGCTCGTCTTCATCCACGTCCACAGCGATGACCACCAGCCCCTCGCCGCCGAAATCACTTACGATGCTGTTGATCGCAGCCTCCTGGCCGCGGCAATGCGGTCACCAGGTGGTCCAGAACTGTAGCAGCACCACTTGGCCTCGAAGCGAGTCGTTCGTGAAAGTCTCGCCCCGAAGCGTGTGAGCGATAAACGGCGACGCGCTCTCGCTGGCCGCCGCGGTCAGTGCCGAAAGAATTATCAGAAAGAATAGTCCGCGCAGCCTTCCCAACCGCATGAAATCCCTCCTACATTTTGTCTACAGTCTGATGTTTCCATTTGGGTTCATGAACGCCGCACAGTATACACCTCTCTGTACCTCTATCGGCTCTGTTCCGGATTTATCTTGTTTCGGATTTATCTTGTTTTCGGACTTGTCTTGTCATTCCGAGCGAAGCGAGGACTCTCGCTCTGTTCTTTGTTCGTCGATTCGCCCGAAACAAGGCGGGATTCTACGCTTCGCTCAGAATGACAAGGTTTGTTGTGTGGTTTCTGGGTTGAGGGGAGGTGTGCACGGCAGTTCTGAAAACGAGTAGGGGTGGGGATTGCCCTACCCTCGTCGGCCTAGCAACCCTCAGGGGACGGCAAGCCGTCCCCCTCCAAGCAGTTAACCCAGGGGAATACTCGAACTCATCGCAGCTTTCCGCGAATCACCGTAATCGATCCGATGGGCAGGGTATACATGCCATCGGGGCTGGGAGCCATGGTGGTGTTCTTGTTCTCGCCGGGAGTGTTGCAGAACTGCACCAGGGTGACAGGCCCCGCGAAAGAATGCGCGTGCTTCGCGTCGTCGATGACGAGATGAATCTGGTGCGCCGCATTCAGGTCGTGATTGATCAGCATCAACGCCCAGGTTCCATCCGGGCGATGCACTGCGTAGGACGTGATCACCGTGCGCCCGGCGGCGTCAAAAAGATCGGTCGAGGCGGGGAAAATCTGGTTCGCCCCCCCGCCGTGCTCGAGCCACTCAAGATTGATCATGTGCGCGGAGGTGAACGGAGTGTATTCCGGCGTGCCGTAGGCCCCGCCCCCGTTAGGATCTCTTCCGGCGCCAAGGAAGCCCCCGCCGCTGGCGCCATCATTAATGGCCGGCCTGTAGAACGCCTTGCCCCCCTGTTGGAAGAACGTGCCGAACGCGTCGCATTCCCAGATGGCGCGGCCCGTCACGCCCAGGTAACCCCGGGAGCTGTGGCCTGCCGTGATTCCGCTTTCGGAGATAATCAGCGGCACGTCTTTGGGAACGCCGTCGTCACGCCACATCTGGAGGACATGCTTCATGATTCCCGGTTCGATGTAAAGCGTGTCCCACTCGTCGGGGGGCCCGGCGCCGTTCTGCATGAATGGGTAGTGCTCGAAAGACATGAAAGCGAGGTCCTGAAGGTGTCCGTGGGCCTTGAGGTAATCGACGAAGCGAGCCATCCACGAGGTGCGGCCCTGGTCGTCGACCCAAAGGGTGATGTCCTTGTTGACGCCTTCGAAAACAGGGCCGCCCAGCTTGGCGCCGGGAACGAGTTTGTGAATGGCCGTCGCCCATTGGCAGTAAATGGCCCCGTAGTCTTCCGGCATCATGTGCTTGCCGTCGCATTCCTCGCCCATCTCAATTCCTACCACCGGATAACCGCGCTTGTGGATGTACGAAACCTCGTTGGCGCAATCCTCCGGCGTGTCATAAATCGCCGCGCAGGCCACCAGCGCCGGGTGCCCCATGGTCAGTCCGCTGGTAAAGAAATTGTCCATGCCGTTGTATTCGTCTCCGCCGCCGGTGACGAGATTATCAGCCTGGTGCCAGGGATCGACGGAAGAAGCGCAGAAGTTCCCTGCGGTGTCGGCCGCTGAGTTGGGGAACGCAACGGGCTGACCGGCGGGATGATGGTGACGCTCGCCGGGCACGGAAGGTTTCGGTTCAACGCCGTCCGCCGGGTAGGCGATCGCGTACGCGCCGCTCGCATCCATCGTCCCAACGGACATCGTCTGGAGCGCATAACCCACGCAGTTGCGAATGTCCTGCGCGTCATGCGTATCGCAGGTTCCGGAGGATTTTGCCATCAAAACGCGGACGAATCGGGCGGCAATCGGCTTATCGGAGAGTTTGAGGTGCACGTCCCCGCCGGTGCCGTTCTCGACCGTGCCCGAGGGGAAAGCCCTCCAAACGCCATTCGGACCCATGTCCCAGTCGAGCGCGTTGTCGTCGCCAATCCAGTATTGCACCACATACGTGACCGCGTAGGGATTAACCCACTCGATGTGGATCGCATTGACGGCGCGTGCAATGCCCATATCGGCCACCACCCACTGCGGGTGCAGGGCGTCGCTTTCGCCGGTGAAATGGCTGGTGAGGTAGGGGTTGCTCTTCCAATAGCTTTGGAAACCCGCCACCAGGGGGGTGTCCCCGCTGGTCATGAAATCGCGATGGGGCAGCGAGTAAGAATAGCCATAATGGATCGGCTCGCCCAGATCGGCGCTGCCGGCGTAGTATCCGCTCTTCGTGGCCGGATCGCTCCAGGTGCCGTTCTCGTTCCAGTGCCATGCGGCCAGGCGCAATTCGCTGTTGTTGCGCATGGTGATCGATCCCCAACCCAGGTTCTTAATCCCTTGAATCGTCTCGGGCTTGCTGAGCTTATCCACCTGTGTCTTCGACAAGTCGTCCATCCAGGCCCCGGTGGCCGTGTCGGGATAGATCGTGTTCAGGATGTGCCCCGGCGTTACGTCCACATGCACCGTGGCCGCCTGCGGAGCCGTCTGCGCCTGAACCTGGGAAAGAATGCCGATGCAGGCCGCTACGAAAATGAGCGCGGCGCCAACGGATACCCATAGAAATTTGTGAAGCGAAATTCGTTTGCATGAACTGGCCTTTAGCATGAGTACTCCTTAATGAACGGGATTTACGGTTGGATCGTTCACGGATTCACAATACTAAGTAACTCAACCCCAGCGCGCTTCGCGGCGGCACGCAGGTTGTTGTCCAAGGTAGCAAGGGGCAGGTTTTCGGCGACCGCGAGGTCTAGATACGCCGCATCGTAGGACGAAAGCTGATGTTGCCGTGAAAGCCGAGCTATCGATGAATAGACTCTCTTGAGGCCTTCGAAGTCCACGACCACTGGCAGGTCGTTGAGGTCCTGCAAAAAAGCCTCGAATTGCGCGGCACTGATTCCTTTCTGGCGCACCGCGACGATCAGACTGTTCACGACTTCCAAGGGCCAGAGTGCAGGGACAAGCGCCTCATCGCCTCTCGACAGGCAATCGAAAACTGCCTCTGTATAGGCCGTCTTCTGCTCCTCAAAGTACCAGCATAAAGCGACGGAGGCATCCACCACAAACCGGCTCAAAACCGCCTCCCTTCCTCAACCAGGCGTCTCAGCGTGTAGCCGGCGGGCACACGCGCCCCCTTCCGGCTTTCGCGAATATGCTCGACAACGTCCCGAGCAGCACGCTTAGACCGCTTGCTAGCGGGCACCAGCATAGCAGCCTCCTGCCCTCGCCGGGTAATCATAATCTCCTCCCCCCTGAACGCTCGTTCAACCAGGGCAGAGAGCTCGTTCTTAGCCTGGAATAGTCCGACACGATGCATGCGTGACACCCCTTTCCTCAAATAAGCTAGCTGACAGTCTAGCTCATTAAGGGACTATGGTCAAGCTGAGTCCCCTGGCGATTCCCGGACAGCCTGCGGGGAGGGATGTTTGACCTGCGTTTCATGCCTTTCGGCGATTTTCGCTTGACAAATCCGACGAGCTGTAGTAGCCTATCGTTGTGCTCAACTTGTGGACACAATGTCGTATGCAAGCCCTGGGAGTGCCCATGTGCAAAAGCGGACCCAATGCCCTCGGTGAAGGTGGAAGAAGCAATTTGGGAAAAACACAAAACAGTGGGAACGAAACCAAGAAGTACTTGAAAATAAAGGATAATCACTTTTTGAATGCTGCAAATTGCGCGCATTTTGCGCACAAAGTAGCACAAAGTAGTGCTTGAAAGGAGCAAGGACAAGACATTCTGCAACGCCTTCAGCCCCAAAGGGGCGCCATAACTCAGCCCAGGCCAACGGCCTGGGTCACTAAATTCGTTCCTCGCGGGTTCGCAGAAGCCCTGAAGGGGCGTGATTAATCCGCCGAACAGGCTTCGTAGCGGCGCTCCCCCACGGCTTATTTCGCCCTTGCAGGGCTTAACGCGGATGGAAGGCCGGATTCGCGGACCCAGGCCGCTGGCCTGGGCTGAGTTGTGCCGCCCCTTTGGGGCTCAGTTCGAACTCCGATGACGCACTCCAGAATTGTCGGAACAAAGCGAGAATGTTATTGAAAACAAAGGACAGCTGTGAGAATCAACAGGACTTTGCGACCTTTGCGTGCTTTGCGCCTTGGCGTGAAACCGGGCCGGTGGAGGAATGTAGTGGAAAGTGGGGAAAAGTATGTTCTTTGGGGAACGAACTCATCGATCTATTGTAAATAAATGACTTAGCTTTTTTTGTGTACACAAAACGAACTGCTTTTTGAACAAAACGAACTCGAATTAAGATGAAAGATGCCATGTCCAACACGGATTTGCTCATTGAAACGCTAAAGCGACGCATTGTCATCATTGACGGTGCCATGGGCACGATGATCCAGGCCCACAACCTGGAGGAGGCGGACTATCGCGGCAAGGAGTTCGCCCGCCACGAGCGGGACCTGCACCTTTGCAACGACGTCCTGAACATCAGTCAACCGGCGATTATTGAGGATATCCACCGCCAGTACCTCGCGGCGGGCGCGGACATTATTGAGACCAACACGTTTAACGCCACCGCGATCTCGATGGCCGAATATCGCCTCCAAGATCACGTTTACGACCTCAACAAGGCCGGAGCGCAGGCAGCGCGCCGAGCCGTGGACCGGTTCACGGGCGAGAATCCCGGGCGCTCCTGCTGGGTGGCCGGTTCGATCGGCCCCACTAGCCGTACGGCCTCTGCATCGCAGGACATTTCGAGCCCCGCGGCGCGCGCCGTGACCTTCGACCAGTTAAGAGACGCTTACTACGAGCAGATCCGGGGCCTCGTGGACGGCGGCGTTGACTTGCTTCTGGTGGAGACCATCTTCGATACCCTCAACGGCAAAGCAGCGCTTTTCGCCGCCCAGCAGTATTTCGAGAACACGGGCAAGCGCCTGCCGCTCGCGGCTTCCGTGACCATCGTGGACCTGAGCGGACGCACGCTCTCGGGCCAGACGGTCGAAGCCTTCTGGATTTCGGTGTCGCAGGCGCCGCTCGTGAGTGTGGGGATCAACTGCGCGCTGGGCGCAAAGCAGATGCGCGCGCACATCGAAGAACTCTCAGGGATCGCGCCCATCTTCACAAGCTGCTATCCGAACGCCGGCCTTCCCAACGCCTTCGGGGGATTCGACGAAACTCCTGAGAGCATGTCGGCGGATTTGCGCGAGTTTGCCGCAAATGGCTGGGTGAACATCGTGGGCGGCTGCTGCGGGTCAACGCCCGCGCACATTCGCGCCATCCGCGAAGCAGTCAGCAAGATCCCGCCGCGCGTGCCGCCGCAGGTCGAGCGCTATTCGCGCTACAGCGGGCTCGAGCCCCTGGTCATTCGTCCCGAAACCAATTTTGTGAATATCGGCGAGCGCACCAACGTGACCGGTTCGCCGAAATTCTCGAAGCTCATTCTGGGCGGCCAATTCGAGGAGGCCCTGAGCGTCGCCAAGCAGCAGGTGGAAGGCGGCGCGCAGATCATCGACGTCAACCTGGATGAGGCCATGCTGGACTCCGAGCAAGCCATGACCACCTTCCTGAATTACGTCGCCTCCGAGCCTGACATCGCCCGCGTCCCCATCATGATCGACAGCTCCAAGTGGAGCGTCATCGAGGCAGGGCTGAAGTGCATCCAGGGAAAAGGCATCGTCAATTCCATCAGCCTCAAAGAGGGCGAAGAAGTTTTCATCGAGCGCGCCCGATTGATCAAGCGCTACGGCGCGGCCATGGTGGTGATGGCGTTCGACGAGGCGGGCCAGGCAGTCTCGACGGAGCGGCGCGTGGAAATCTGCGCGCGCTGTTACCGGATTCTCACGGAAGAAGTGGGCGTGGATCCCTGCGACATTATCTTTGACCCCAACGTCCTCACCGTGGCGACGGGAATCGAGGAGCACCGCGACTACGCGGTGAGCTTCATCGAAAGCACCCGCCAGATCAAGGCCGCATTTCCCGGATGCAAGGTGAGCGGCGGCATCAGCAACATCTCGTTCTCGTTTCGCGGCATGAACACCATTCGCGAGGCCATGCACTCGGCCTTCCTGTACCACGCCATACGAGCGGGACTGGACATGGCTATCGTGAACGCCGGGCAATTGGCCGTGTACGAGGAACTGCCGCGCGACCTGCTCGGATTGGTGGAGGACGTCGTGCTGAACCGGCGGGCCGATGCCACGGAAAGGCTGCTGGCGTTTTCGGAATCCGTGAAGCAGCGCGGCCGGGCGGAGGTGCAGGAAGACGCCTGGCGCCAGGGCACGGTGGAGGAACGCCTGCTGCACGCGCTGGTGAAAGGCGTCGCCGATCACATCGAGGCGGACACCGAGGAGGCGCGGCAAAGACTTGGCAGGCCGATCGCCGTGATCGAAGGGCCGCTGATGGCCGGCATGAGCGCCGTGGGCGACCTGTTCGGCTCCGGCAAGATGTTTCTGCCCCAGGTCGTCAAGAGCGCCCGCGTCATGAAGAAGGCCGTCGCCTATCTTCTGCCGTTCATGGAATCGGAGAAGGAAGCGGGCGGCAAAGCTCGCGCGGAAGGCAAGATCGTGACGGCCACCGTGAAGGGCGACGTGCACGACATCGGCAAGAATATCGTGGGCGTGGTGCTGGGCTGCAACAACTATGAGGTGATCGATCTGGGCGTGATGGTTCCGTGCGAGAAGATTCTCGAAACCGCCCGGGCGACCCACGCGGACATGATCGGCCTGAGCGGGCTCATCACTCCCTCACTGGATGAAATGGTCCACGTCGCGAAGGAGATGGAACGCGAGGGATTTACCATTCCACTCCTCATCGGCGGCGCCACCACCAGCCGCGTCCATACGGCGGTGAAGATTGCGCCTCATTTCCGCCAGCCGGTCGTTCACGTCCTGGACGCTTCACGGGCCGTGGGGGTGGTCAGTCAACTCAAGAATCCCGATTCGCGCCCGGCGTTCGAGGAAGAAAACCGCCGCCAGCAGGAAAAGCTCCGCGCCGCGCGCAAGCCCGCCGTACAGAAACTCTTGCGGCTGGACGAGGCCCGCCGGCGCAAGCCGCCCCTCGACTGGAGCCGGACGGACATTCCGCGTCCCGAGTTCACAGGGAATCGCGCTTTTCCCACCGTGCCCTTAGAGGAGATTGTTCCTTACATCGACTGGACGCCGCTCTTCCAAGCCTGGGAGCTGCGCGGAACGTATCCGAAGATCCTGGAAGATGCAACCGTGGGCGGCAGGGCCCGCGAGTTGTTGTGCGATGCGCAAGAACTGCTGGCGCGCATCGTGAAGGAGAAATCCCTCACCGCCAACGCCGTCGTTGGCTTTTTCCCGGCCGCGAGCGTGGGAGACGACATCGAGGTGTATCGTGACGCGTCTCGCTCCGGGATACTCACGACTTTCCACACTTTGCGGCAGCAGATGGAGAAGGCGGCGGGCCATTACAATTGGGCGCTGGCGGATTTCATCGCCCCCAAGTCAACCGGCCTGGAAGATTATCTCGGCGCATTCGCAGTGACTGCGGGCATGAATCTCGATCCGCTCCTCGCCCGCTTCCACCAGGACCACGACGACTACAATTCCATCATGGCCAAAGCTCTTGCCGACCGGCTGGCGGAGGCCCTCGCTGAGTTAATGCACAAAAAGGTTCGTAATTATTGGGGTTATGGCATGAATGAAAACATGACGCCTGAGGACCTGATCCTGGAACGCTACCGCGGCATTCGACCCGCGCCCGGCTATCCGGCCTGCCCCGACCACTCCGAGAAGCGCGAGCTGTTCGAGCTCTTGCAGGCGGAGAAGAACACCGGCATCCGGCTCACCGAGAATTTCGCCATGTCGCCCGCCGCATCGGTGTGCGGTTTGTATTTTGCCCATCCCGAAGCGCAGTATTTTGCCGTCGGCAAGATCGACCGAGACCAGGTGGAGGATTACCACCGCCGCAAAGGCATGGACCTCCGCCAGGTGGAGCGCTGGCTCAGTCCCAACCTGAACTACGATCCGGAACTGGAAGACACCGCGCGCGTGAGCGACGGCGTACCTGCTATGCGGTGATCTGGAGTTCAGAACTGGTAGGGGCGAGGCGTCGCCTCGCCCCTACGCACTCTTGGTATGCCCGCACAGTATCGACGGATCGGTGACCTGACATTCCACTTGCCTGCCAGCGCCTTCTTGCCGTACGATACGATCATTATGAGAACCGTGCCTCGGTAGTTCCGAACTCGCGTCGTTTTTGATTCCGCATGACCCCGGTCCGGGTCGAAATCTGAAACCAATTCTACGAAGTCATATCTATGGCAACCGCCGTCACCACCAGCGATTCGTCTTCATTTTGGGCCTCTCTGCGCGAAGCATTGCGAGGCTCGCACCAGGACTACACCACGGGCAGCCTGACGCAGGCGATCTTCCTTCTCGCGGTGCCCATGGTACTCGAGATGTTGATGGAATCGCTCTTCGCCATCGTGGACGTCTTCTGGGTGGCCCGCCTGGGAGCAGACTCGATTGCCACGGTGGGACTGGTCGAGGCGATGCTCACGATCATCTACGCAACCGGCATGGGGCTGGGCCTGTCGGCGACGGCCATGGTGGCGCGGCGCATCGGCGAGAAAGACCGCGAGGGAGCGGCGGTGGCCGGCGTGCAGGCCATCGCTCTTGGGCTGGCGGCCAGTCTGGTGATGGGGGCATCCGGCTTCTTTTTCGCGCCCCACTTGCTGCGCCTGATGGGTGCGTCGCCGGCCGTCGTTGCGGTCGGCACGCGCTACGCCCGCATCACTCTGGGGGGATGCAGCGTCGTGGTGTTGTTAATGCTGAACAACGCGGTGTTTCGCGGCGCGGGCGACGCTGCCATCGCCATGCGCGTGCTCTGGCTGTCGAATTCCATCAACCTGGTGATCGACCCCTGCCTGATCTTCGGCATCGGACCGTTTCCGCGCCTGGGCGTGACCGGCGCCGCCGTGGCTACACTCAGCGGGCGCACGATTGGAGTGGCCTATCAATTCTACCGGCTCTCGCGCGGCGGGGAACACATCCGGATTCTGGGGCGGCAGATTCGCCTCAACCTGCAAATCATGGCGAGGCTGATCAAGGTCTCCGTGACCGGAATCGCGCAGATGCTGATTCCGCATATCGCCTGGATCAGCCTGATGCGCATTGTGAGCGTGTTCGGCAGTTCCGCCCTGGCCGCTTATACCATCAGCATCCGGATTCTCATCTTCTTTATCCTGCCCGCCTGGGGATTGAGCGGCGCGGCCGCTACGCTGGTCGGCCAAAGTCTCGGCGCCGGGCAGCCCGAGCGCGCCGAGCAAGCCGTGTGGAAGACCGGCTTCTATAACATGCTGGTCATGGGGGGCGTGGGCGTGTTCTTCGTTTTGTTCCCGGGTCCGGTGGTGGGCTTGTTTACCCGCGATCCGGCCATAGTCTCGCTGGCTGCCGCTTGTCTGCGCATCGTGAGCATCGGCAACATCGGCTACTCCTATGAGATGGTCATGATGCAAGCCTTTAACGGCGCGGGAGACACTCTTACGCCGACAATCATAAACGCGTTCGGCTTCCTGGTTTTCGAAATTCCCTTTGCCTACTCGCTCGCCCTGCCACTGGGCATGCGCTCCCACGGCGTATTCTGGGCGATCTCCGTTTCCGAATCAGCGATTGCTGTCGCCATGGTGGTGCTGTTCCGGCGCGGCCGGTGGAAGGAGAAGAGGATTTAGCCTGGATATCGTACGCTTGACGCCTTGCGGTCGCGCGCCCCGCGGCCCCATGCCTTTGGGCGGCGACCCGCGGGCAGCCGCAAGGGCTGCAAACCTACAATAGGAAACTGCGGACGCCCGCTTTTTTCGCAGCTTTCTGCAAATCGCCGTCAAGCGTCGCCAGGGGCGCGTTGTGACGGATGGCTAGCTCGACATAGGCTGCATCGTACGCTGAAAGATCATAAACGCGCGCTAGCGGCAAAACACTGCTTACGTGATCGCTGACCTCCTGGCCGTCCTGGAGAATCGAAAGTCCCTCCAGGAGAGTCACGAAACGCAGGATTTCCGGCTGCCTCAATCGTTTGCGGCGCTCACCGACCAGCAGAGCGTTGGTGACTTCGAGACTCCATACGGCTGGAACAACGATAGTCTGCCCCTTCAGGGCCACCAGCACTCTATCTGCATATTCACTGGATTCATCAGGAAAACACCAAGCTAGCGCCACGGATGCGTCCACAACTGTTCCGCTCAATATCTTCGCCCTTCCTCTATCATATCGCGCACGCTCATCGCACTGGTCTTTACACGTTTCCGCAATGCCCGCATGCCTTCGACAATTTGCTCATGCGTCAACTTACGGCCTGTTTCTTCAACCGGGACCAGCATTGCTGCGGGGACGCCGTGTCTGGTAATGGTAATACTCTCGCCCCGCGCCACCCGGTCGAGCAGGGCCGACAGGTGGGTCTTCGCGTCGAATGCACCTACAATTCCCATACGTTCTCCTTCAAACCAGTTCCAACTAGTTTATCCTAGCCGCTAACCCAAGTGAATGTAAAGCCTGACACTGCCTCGCCGCCACCGGCTCCACGGGTACTCCGCGGAATGGCACACCAGAAGGGTTCTTGCGCAGCGTGTTCAGCCCGGCCTTTCCAAACTTCAGGAGAACACCAGGTTATGGCCGCTGGGCAGCGCTGCCGTCGGCATGGGCATCGCGGTACGGCCCTTTGACGATCCTGGCCAGTTCCGCGATCGAATAGTCAATGTGGATATTTCGCCGGTCGAGGAGGTAGACACCCTCGAAGTTGAGCAACTCGAGGACATGCGGGCCGACCTCCTCGCCGGGTGAAGGGTGGAGAAAACTCTCTTGAAACACCGGAACCATGGGCTTGCCGAATTCACAAGCCAGCCGGATTTCTTCCTTAACCCAGCCGGAGCGGAGCGTGGTTTTGGCGAGCAGGCATACGAAAATATCGCAGTCTTGGATCGCCGCCTGGACTTTGGCGGGAATCCGAATAGCATTATCGGCCTGCTGTGTGTCAACAAAGGCGAAGATATTGTGCTTTTCTTTGAGTTCCTTGGCGAAGAGCACGGCCCAGCCCGCGCTCAGATCGCGCCGGTAGCTGATGAAAACGTGGGGTGTTTCGCGGCGAGGCGGATTCGCGCCGGAAAGCGCCTGCTGCAACGCCAGATAAAAGTCGCGCACGGAAGGAAAGCGATCTTCGGGTTTGACGCGCATTGCCCGGCTGAGCGCATCCGAGAGGGCCGGGGGCAGGCCGGCGACTCCGTTGCGCGCGGCTTGTTCGTGAGCCGGCACGGGCCCCCGGGCGAAGTTCTTTTGGCGGTTGTCCGGGTCGTCCTGGCCTTCGTAAGGGCGGCTGCCCGTCAACATGAAGTAGGTGAGCGCGCCCAACGCGTATTGGTCGCTCGCGGCAGTCGCCCCGGACCCCTCCCACTGCTCGGGCGCGACGAAATCGGGGGCGCCCAGGAGCGGCCCCTCTTCCCTTCCTCCGGGAGTGCTGGCCAAGCCAAAATCTGTAAGATATGGCGCGCCCTCGCTGTCAAAAACGATCGAGGTGGGCTTGAGCCCCATGTGGAATACCCCATGGCCGTGCAGATACTGAAGGGCATCGCTCAGCGCACCGAGCCAGGTCGCCACTTGCTGGACGGGAATGTGGCCTCCGGCCGCCAGGCGATCCGCCAGGCTGCCGCCGTCCAGGAGTTCCATACACAGGTAATTCGCCACAGCCTTCTCGCCTCCCGGCAGGCGCAGGGAAGTCTGTCCGTGGTCAAGCACCTTGCAGATATGGGAATGACGGAGCGCCGCAGCGGCCTCGGCTTCCCGATCGAATTTGTTGAGATAGCCGGGATACCTCGTGAGACTGGGGGAGAGCAACTTCACGGCCACCTTGTGAGGCAGACGGCTGTCGCTGGCCTCGTAGATCGCGCCTTCGACGCTGGCGCGGATCAAACGCGTGAGCCGGAACCGGTCGCCGACGATCTGGTCTGTCAGGTCGGGCAGTTCCGAGACGTCTTCAGCGACAAAGGTCAATACGGTCGACATGCTGAGCCGGATCACAGCTCCAAAGGGCAGCGACTCCGGCCGCTCGGGGCGAAGGCGCTTGCCATTCAGGTAAGTCCCGTTCCTGCTTCCGGCGTCGCGGATGGTGAACTCCCTGCCGTCCCAATCAATCACTGCGTGTTGGCGTGAGAGAGCTAGGTCCGAGCAGATGTCGAGGTCGTCTTGCGCTGACCGCCCGATCAGAAACGGAACCTTCCGCACGGCGACGCTGCGGCCCACCCGGAAGCGATCCGCGCTGGACCTGAACGACAAGTGGACCCGCGGCAGAACCCCGCCGGCCGGCTCTAAAACCTGGGTGCCGTCGATGGCAGGTCCAGCCGTGGGAGGTTGCACCGCCGGAATTTGCGGCGGTGGGACATCCGCCGACAAGACGGTTTTTGGCGGCGATTGCACCAAGCGAGTGCTCTCTCCCTCGTTGCCGGCTTCGGCTGCGAAGTGCACGGCGCCCGCCGGGGACGGCTCGACCAGCGGGCCCCCTGAAACGGGGAGCCTCGGCACCGGCGTTGGCGCCTCGGCGACCATCTTCTCGGCTTGCTCGATCTCTGCAATGAGTGCGCGGGCGCTGGCCGGGCGCTGGCCGGGCGCTGGTCGGGATTCTTTTCCAGGCATCGCATCACCACGCCGGCGATGGCATCAGGAATTCGCAATCCGGCCCCAGCTTGCTGAACAGACTCCGGCGGCTTGTTCATCTGCGCCAGCAGGAGTTCCATGGTTGAGTCGGCCACGAACGGCGGACGGCCGGTCAGCATCTCGTACATGACAATTCCGAGCGAGTAGAGATCTGAACGGCCGTCGAGCTCATTGCCCGGTGTCCCCCTGGCCTGTTCCGGCGACATGTACTGGGGAGTTCCGATAACCAGTCCGGTCTGGGTCAGGGAGGGACTGGGGCTGGCTGAGGTGTGCGCGTCTTTGAGCTTCGCAATGCCAAAGTCGAGAACTTTGGCCTGCTCCCCTGACTTGGTCTGAACCAGCACGATGTTGTGCGGTTTGATGTCGCGGTGCGTGATCCCCAATTCGTGGGCTGCCGCAAGGGCGGAGGCAACCTGCTTCACGATAGAACAAACACGAGAAACAGGGAGCGGCCCTTTGGCTCGCATGAGGCTCGCCAAGCTGACGCCTTCAATGAATTCCATGACGATGAAAGGGCAGCCGTCTTCTGACTGGTCGAGGTCTTCGACCCGCACGGCGTTCGGGTGATCCAGCTTGCGAGTGATGATAGCTTCCTGCTGAAAACGCGTGACTAAAGTGTCGTCACCGGCAAGGCTCGAGTTGAGCACCTTGAGGGCTCGAAGCTCATCGAACACCAGGTGCTTCGCTTTGTAAACCGCCCCCATGCCTCCTTCGCCCAGCTTGGCAAGGATGCGATACTTTCCCCGAATCACTGCGCCCTCGGCCCAGGCATTTACCGCGACGAGCTTCGTCCCGTCGCGCGGACAAAGGGTGAAATCCGCGGGATAAGTATTATTGCAAGCAGGGCAGTATTTCATGGAGAGGGCTCCGCCCGGTAACGGAGCAAGTATAACATAACGGGTAAAAGACGCCGCGAAGCACCAATTCCAACGTCGTTTGCTTTCGCCCCTCTCGCGAGGAATCCATGTGAAAACTCGTAGACAAAATGTATGGTCTTTCCCAGCTAGCTGCCGATTGTGGTCTGATTGTACCACTGCGAACGACGAACGAATATTCAAGGCTAGGCAGCGGGGATGAAGTGGCGCAGCACCAGGAAGCATACTGCGGAGACGAGGGCAGAGGCGGGAATAGTCACTACCCAAGCCCAGATGATCTTCCTAGCCACGCCCCAGTGCACGGCGGTCAAGCGCTGGACGCTGCCCACGCCCATGATGGCGCCCGCGATGGTGTGCGTGGTAGAAACCGGAATGCCCGCCGACGCCGCTGCTAACAGGCTGATGGCCGCTGCGGTCTCGGCGCAGAACCCCCCGACCGGCTTTAGGCGTGTGATGCTCATGCCCATCGTCCGGACGATCCGCCACCCGCCTGCCAGGGTTCCCAGCCCGATGGCGGTGTGGGCCATCAGGACAATCCAGAAGGGGATGTAGAAATGGTCAAGAATTCCGGCCGTGAAGAGCACTCCGGCAATAATCCCCATGGTTTTCTGAGCGTCGTTCGTGCCGTGGCCGAAGCTGTACGCAGCGGCCGACAGGAGTTGCAGCTTGCGGAAGTGGCGATCGACTCGCGCCGGCGAGAAGTTGCGGAACAGCCAGTACACCGCAATCATCAGTGCGCCGCCCAGGACCAAACCGACGATTGGAGAGAGGCCGATGAAGAGCAGAGTCTTGGTCCAGCCGCTCATGATGATGACTTTCCAGCCCGCCTTGGCTACCGCGGCGCCCGCGTAGCCGCCAATGAGCGCGTGGGAGGAGCTAATGGGCAGACCGTAGTACCAGGTGAGGATGTCCCAAACTATCGCCCCGATAAGACCGGCGAGAATGACATACAGATTGACGAATTCCAGGCGGATCATGCCACCGCCCATGGTCTTGGCCACGGCGGTGCCAAAGGTAAAGGCGGCGACGAAGTTGAAGAAGGCTGCCCACATCACCGCAATCCGCGGAGACAACACGCGGGTTGAGACGACGGTGGCTATGGAGTTGGCGGCATCGTGGAAGCCGTTCAGGAAATCGAAGGTCAGGGCAACTAAGGTGAGTCCGACGGCAAACCAGAACATAAATCCTTGCGTGTGGGATCGTCTTAAGGGGCTGCGGCTAAGGCTTCGAGAGAACTAAGCGCTTTTCAGAGCGACCGCCGCCAGAACGTCCGAAACGTCCTCGCACTTATCCGTGGCAGCTTCCAGTACTTCGTAGATCTCTTTCCATTTGATGATCTCGATCGGCAGCGTCGAGTCCTCGAATAACCTGGCGATGCATTCGCCTTTGATCCGGTCGCTCTCTTCTTCGATCTGGTTGAGCTGCTCGCAGTATTTCAGAATAGTCTGAGGCCTTTTCAGCTCTGAAATGGCCTTGACCAGTATCTCCGCTCCGCGCAGGATGACATCGGCCAGTTGCAAGGCTCCGGGTGTAACGAATTTCACCTTGTAGGTGATGAGCCGAGTCGCCGCCGCATCCACCAGATCCATCACGTCGTCAAGCGCCGAACTGAGAGCATGGATATCCTCCCGGTCGAAGGGAGTAATGAAAGTCTGGTTCAGCTTGGTCATCACGGAACGCGTAATCTGATCGCCCTTATGCTCGGCGACCCTGATCTCTGCAACTCGCTTTTCAACCTCCTTAAAGTCCCGGAAAAGGATGACCAGTACTTGAGCCGCCTGGTAGATATTCTGGGCCTGCTCGTTGAAAAGATCGTAGAATTTCCCGTCTCGCGGGATGAGCTGCACGACAGTTCCTCTGCTTCAATTCCGTGGTTTGGCTCTCAATTGTTATCGAACTGGGGAGAAAACACAAGGGACAGGGAGCCCGATAGACATGTTGTCCTTAATCAGCACTCCACCGCTCGGTCCGTTGTAGTTCTGAGCTCGAGGTTTTGGAAACCCAGACTCTCAGCGCACGCTCTCGATTACTGATTCTCGTCCGAGAAAGGCCAGTCCGTGTTGAGGAGCAACTCTTTCTCCCTCGCCTCGCGTGAGCGCTTATTCACTTTCAAGTTCTCCAGCCAATGAACACCGGTCTTGCCGGCCACCAGGACGTCGAGGTCCCCGTCGCCATCGATGTCGGTTACGACGAATTGCGTCCCTGCGCCCGCCGAGCCGTTGTAGCTGGCGGTGTAGCGCGTGAAGGTGGCGTTGCGGCGATCGATCTTGTAGTAATAGATGGCCAAAGGCTCATAGGAACCGGGGTCGTGGCCGTTGTGCCCGCGGTAGCGCTTGCCGGCGAGGAGTTCCAGTTCGCCGTCGCCATCAAGGTCGGCCAGGGCCAGGACGTGGATCTGCGAGAACGAGTCGTCAATCAAGTGGGGGTTCCAGGCGCGCTTGCCGTTCTGTGTGGTCTGCTCCAGCCAATAGAGGCCGTAGCTGTGGCCATGCCCATAGATCAGGTCCATCTTTCCATCGTTGTTGACATCGAAGCCGAGGATCGGAAACCCGCAGTCCCCCAAATTCCACTCGGGATGCCACACCCACTTGTCGTGAGCGGCGTCAATGTTCTGAAACCAGCCGTGAATCGAGATCACGTCAGGCTTGCCATCCCCGTCGATGTCCGCGACGCCGCAGCCGTGGCCGTCCTCATCATGGCCGCCAATATTGTGCACGGCCGGTTCCGGTCCAGCGAAGTTGATCCAAAG
>Ga0181535_10001892_pt1 | contig 26387 bp, 24 predicted proteins | sample PEATcosm2014_Bin_44_FD_119774 | JGI IMG/M metagenome (GOLD analysis project Ga0181535, IMG submission 119774) | Peatland microbial communities from MTU Mesocosm Facility, Houghton, MI, USA - PEATcosm2014_Bin17_30_metaG | ecosystem: Environmental > Terrestrial > Soil > Wetlands > Peat | place...
GAAGAGCCGGAGACGCTGGACGCCATCATCATCACTCACGAGCACCAGGATCACATCAACGGACTTTCGGTGACCGCCCGCAGGCTGGGCATCCCGGTTTACTTTACCGATGGAACCCACCGCGCCTGGATGCGCTGGCTGACGCCGCGACGGCAAATGACCTATGCACAGTGGCTGGAACAATGCCGGAAGCAGGCGGCAGAGCGCCAGGCGGAGGCCGAGGCGGCTCTTGCAGAGCCGGAGGGCGAGGCGGATGACACCGACCTCGTCGCCGACGACGAACCGGCTAGACCTTGTTCCACGCAGGCTGCATCCGCAGGATCTGAAGCGGAAACACCCCCAGTTGAACCTGCGGCGGTACCTTCACCCCACGAGAAGGACCCTACCTGGCTGCCGGCGGTGGAATACTTCCATTCAGGGCAGCCGTTCGAAATCGGCGACATCGCGATCAGCCCGTTCACCATCCCTCACGACGCTGCGGATCCGGTGGGGTTTGTGTTCAAAGCTGAGGGAGTGCGGATGGCTTTTGCCACCGACCTGGGATATATCCCGCCCAATGTGAAGGCGCAGCTGAAAGGTGCGGATCTGCTGCTTCTGGAGTCGAATCATGACCTGGAGATGCTTCGCGACGGCCCTTACCCATGGAGTGTGAAGCAGCGCGTCCTCTCCCGTGTCGGGCACCTGTCGAATGAGGCGGCTGCGGCTTACCTTGAGAACGAATACGACGGCCAGGCGGCCTATGTGATTCTTGCTCACCTGTCGGAGAGCAATAACCTGCCTGATTTGGCGAGGGTTACCGCGGAGCGTGCTTTGAATGGGCGGGCGAGCCTGCTTGCGAACCGGCTTCTGTTGGCCGCTCAGCACGAAGCCTTGTCGTCTATTTACTTTTAAGTCAATTAGATTACAATCGTGTGAGACAGGCATTCCACTGAGCCGCCCCCAATGGGCAACGGGAATCGCAAGTGCAATTTTGCCGTGGCAAGGCAAAGCCGGGCGCCACTCAATCCGAAAGGGCCAGTGGAGCATCTGAAGGTCTGAAAGTTATTTGCCACGAAAGCCTCGCAACACGTTGGCGGGCCGGCACATCCTGTTCAAAGTGAGCTTTTACACTTATGGCAAAAACTGAATGTACCGACGTAGTCGTGGGCGCTATTCTGGCAGGCTGGCGCTATGACATTTCGGGGATTTTCCCAGAAATGCGTAAGGATTACGAACAGCATTTTTCAGAATGTTCTCATTGCCGCGCTCGGCAGAAATTCCATCGCAGCCTGGACGTCACACTGGCTATCCTCACATCGCTCGCAGCAGTCTTCTTTCTCTTCGCGCTGCTGGTGGTAGTGCACGTCAAACTGCTTGAATACGTCTCCTTCAACATCTTCGGCCTCGATATCTACGACATGTACCACATGCTGGTTTCAGCGGCGATTGCCGGGGTCTGTTTCTCGCTGATTGGCCTGGCGCTGGTGCTTACCACTACGCCGGTGCCCTCTTATTTGGGCGGTATTGCGGCTCAGCGGGCGAAAATCATTGAAGAGCGCCTTCCTGAGGCGATCAAGTCGTTGCGCCCACGCTAGTTATTTTTGGCCCTGCAAGTTTGAAGGCCTTCCGCATGCGGAAGGCCTTCAGTGTTTCGGGCGAGTTTCGGCTCTAGGTGGGGGTCCTCAGCAGCATGTAGCCGCCGGTCAGGGCGAAGAGAATGTCCGGGGACCATGCGGCAAGGGCGGCGGGCAAATAGTTGACATTGCCCATGGCACTGAACAGGCCATCTACAACAAAGTAAGCGAGCGCCACCGCGATGGCCACGGCAATGCCGGTGAGCGAACCCCTGCGTCCCATCGACAGCGCAAAGGGAATGGCCAGCATGGCCATGACGACAGCGATGAGCGGGTAGGCAAGCTTGTGCCACAGTTGGACGCGGAGACGCATGGTGTCGAATCCGCTTTGGCGCAGATCGGCAATGTAATGGTCGAGCTGGCTGAAGTTCATCTCCTGAGCTTGCTTCTCTTCCTTGGTGAAATAGCCGGGGTCTTCGTGAATTTCAGGGAATGAGGTTTGCCGAAATTCGCCGTAAGCCTTCACTTTGCCGTTTTCAATGTCATGCTGCCAGCCGTTGAGAAAACGCCAAGAGGCAGATTGCGGATCCCAGCGCACCCGCTCGGCGAAGATACGGCGCGAGAGCGAGAAAGTGGAGGGATCGAACTCGAAGATGGAGAGGTTGGCGAACTCGTTCTGGTCAGGATCGAAGAATTGATAGTGAAAGATGCGGGAAGGCGCGCCAGGGTGTGATTGGCCGAAGATCCAGGTCTGTTCGGGGTGCAGGACGGTGCGCGGGGGGCGGCCCTTGATGAAGTCGCGCAGCGCTTCCTGGCGCTGATTGGCCTGGGGCAAGTAGAACTGATCAAAAAGAAACAGGCTCAGCGCCAGGATAGCGGCGATGCCGACAACCGGAATCACCAGCCGGTAGAGGCTGATGCCTGTGGCCTTCATGGCAATGATTTCGCTATTGCGGTTCAGTGCGCCAAAGGTGACCAACACGGCGATAAGCACGGCCAGAGGCGCGAGGTGGTAGAGCATGTCCGGTGTGAGGTAGATCAAGTATGCGCCGACTTTGGAGAGAGCAACGTGGTTGCGCAGGATGTCTCCAAGAAGATCGAAAGCCGTGAAAACCAGCATGAGCATCACAAACGCCGAAAGCACGAGGGAGAATGTCTTCAGAAACTCGAACACAACATACTGATCGAGGATGCGTGGAAACACGCCGCGAACGCGTGCTCGGCGCGAACTCCGCTGCAGCCTGCTGAAGAAGCCGAGCTGGGGCGTCCCGTTGACCTTGCGCAGTACTTCTGGTTTGGGTTGGGGAGAATGAGAGAGCCACGCTGTGAAAGCGCTCAAGACGCGGCCCCCGCTGGCCATCTGCCACAACAGGAAGATTCCGCCAGCAGTGAAGAGGATGTTGGCCGACCAAACGGCCAGAAATGCTGGAATCCAGTTCTGACGCCCCAATGCGCTGCCGATCAGCGAGAGCGAGTAATAGATGATGACCAGTGCTAGCGTGGCCACCATTGCAGAGCTTTTGCCGCCGCGTCGCGAAGTCACGCCGAGTGGAACCCCTACCAGCATGAGCACCAGGCAGGCGGCTGGATAGGCGAAACGCTTGTGGATCTCGAGAAGGAAGCGCTTGCCGTCGGGACCGTGACTACGGGTCTGCAACTCGTCCATGGTCATCGCGTAAATAAACGTGTCCAGGCGCACGAAGTGGCCTTCGCTCTGCTGGCCTGGAGCAAACGGGCGATCGGTAACATCGAAAGTGGAAATATTCGACGATTGCGGCTGTCCGGTAGCGGTTTCGTCATCGATTCCATTGCGCAGGCGCATGAGCAGGTCCTGTGAGGAATCGCTGACGACTGTGGCCGACGCTGCGGTGGTGATTTTTGGCTGGGACGGGTCAGTGACATCAGCGATGAAAACCTGGCGCCAGTTGACCGCGCCGGCTCCGGAACGCACGTCTTGGACGTAGAGGACAAAGTTGTGGAAGTCCTCGTCGAAGACGCGCGGCTGAATCTCATACGAGGCCTGGGAAGCAAGCGATTTTTGCAGCTCGAGAATGGCCTGGTTGGCGCGCGGAATCACGTAAAGCGAATTCCCAAATCCCAGCAGAGTTCCCCCCACCGCAACAATGGAAGCAACCCGGACAAAGTAGCCGATGCCCAGTCCGGAAGCGCGCATGGCGACAACTTCGCTGTCGGCGGCAAGGCGGCTGAGGCCCAAAAGCACTCCAACCAGCACAGCCATGGGAATGGTGACCATGAAAAAATTGGGCAGCGTAAAAAGAACCACTTCAACCACGTTGGCGAAGGTAGAGCTGTTGCGCACCACCATTTCAAGGATGTGAGGCAGTTCCTTCATGAAGAGAATGAAGGTGAAGAGCGCGCAACCAATGAGCGTGTGGGAGAGAATCTCGCCGAGGATGTAACGGGTCAGGATGCGCACAGACAGGCTCTCAGCTTAGTTTAGCTTGCTGGAGCAGGCGAAGTGGGAGGCGATGCAAAAGAAGGGCTCCATCGCCGCAGGCGCAGGCTGTTGGCCAGTACGCAAACAGAGCTTACAGCCATGGCAGCCGCGGCCAGCCAGGGGGTGAGCAGAATGTGGAAGGCCGGGTAAAGTGCGCCGGCGGCCAGGGGAATTCCGAGGAGGTTATACGCTACCGCCCACACGAGGTTCTGCCGCATGACACGCACGGTGGAGCGTGCCAAATCGAGCGCGGCCGGGATCGCCAATGGTTGGGCGCGCAGAAGCAACACGTCGCCGGCTTCCTGCGCCAGCTCAGCTCCGGTGCCCATGGCGATGCCAGCGTCAGCCTGGGCGAGCGCCGCAGCGTCGTTGATGCCGTCGCCCACCATGGCCACGCTTAGCCCTGTTTGCTGCAGGGCACGAATGCGGGCGAGTTTGCCGATGGGGTCAAGACCGGCTTCGACCTCGGCAATGCCCGCTCGCCGCGCAATAGGAACTGCTGCCGCTGCTGTGTCTCCGGTGAGCATCAGGGTGCGCAGACCGAGCTGATGCAAAGCGGCAATGGCGCCGGCGGCATCGGAGCGAAGCGCATCGCGGGCATCAAAATAGCCGACGGGCACATTGTCGAGCGCCATCCACAGGCGGGTTACGCCCGGGTCCGGCGACGAGATTCCAGCAGGAAGGGGGATCGAGAATTCATGGAACAAAGTCTCATTGCCAAGCAGGCAGCTGTGGGCCTCAATTGTTGCTGCCAGGCCTCGACCTGGAAGAATTTGCACGTCCTGAGCAGGCTGCCAGGCCAGTCCGCGTGCCCGCGCGGAGTCCACAACAGCGTGGGCTAGAGGATGATTCGATCGCTCCTCGGCTGCTGCAGCCAAGCGGACCATCTCGTCTTCGGTCATGTGTGTTGAGGGATGGATGCCTTCAAGTACAGGGTGGCCCACGGTAAGTGTGCCTGTCTTGTCAAGGACAATTAGATCCAGGTGTGCGAGGCGTTCGAGAGCCTCGCCGCCTTTGAAGAGAACTCCAAGCTGAGCCCCGCGACCCACGGCAACCGTCAAAGCGGCGGGAACGGCCAATCCCATGGCGCATGGGCAGGCAACCACCAGCACGGCTACGGTATTGGCCAGGGCGAACGAAAGCGAGTCTGTGACAAGGAACCAGCTCAAAAAGGTAATTGCGGCCAGGGCCAGGACGATGGGGACAAAGATGGAGCTGGCGCGGTCGGCGAGCCTCTCCATGGGTGCGCGCGAGGATTGGGCCTGCTGGACCATGCGGGTGATCTGCGCCAGAATCGTGGCCTCGCCCAGCGATTCTGCCCGGCAGGTGACCGCTCCATCATAGTTAAGCGAGCCGGCAAGAACCTTACCGCCGGGCTCGCGAGGCAACGGCGTTGGTTCGCCGGTGAGCATGGATTCGTCCACAGAGGTGCGGCCTTCAAGGATCACGGCGTCGACAGGGTATCGTTCTCCAGGCAGGACCAGGATGCTGTCGCCGATCTCAATCTCGGCAAGCGGAACGACGGTCTGGATCTTGTCCCGTATGCGGCGCGCGGCGACGGGGCGCAGGCGGGAAAGCGAATCGAGCGCTGCGAGCGCACGGCGTTTGGCGCGGAGTTCAAGGCTCTTGCCCAACAGGAGAAATCCGATGATTAGAAGGACCGCATCGAAATAGACCTCGCGGCCCGGTGCGGGACTGATTGTCGCGTATGCCGAGTATGCGAAGGCGACGCTGGTACCCAGGCTGACCAGCGTGTTCATGTTTGTGGTTCCGTGGCGCAGGGCGACAAAGGCGCTGACATAGATGCCCCGCCCGGCCCAGATCATGACGGACGCCGTGAGAATCAGCAGGGACAAGCGCAGCGGATCTGGCGGAAGCGCATAAAGCCAGGGCACGATTCGCATCAATGCATGGTCAATCGAACCCATTTCGCCGGCCAGGGGCATGGCCAGCAGCATGGCGGCTGCTCCGGCAGCCAGCGTGACATACGCCTTGAGCGAAGACGAGTCAGGATCCGACGACGGATGAGAAGGTGCACCGGGCCGCGGCAGGACGGCATCGTATCCAGCGCCTCGAATTGCCTCAAGCAGAGTCTCGGGAGCGGCCAACCCAGGGTCGAAGACCACGCTGGCGCGATTGCCCATGAGATCGACGCGCGCGGATTGAACGCCGGGTGTGGAGAGCAGCGCATTCTCTACATGGTGCTGGCACGAAGCGCATGTCATGCCCAGAACCGGAAGTGTAAGCGATTCTGTTTCGGGAGTGGCCACTTATTGTTCCAGCCGGGCCATATAGCCGGCCTTGGCAAGGGCCGCAATTGCCTGTTCGACCGGCGCATCGGCCTCGGTGGTGCTGAGCCGTGCCGCGCCCAGCCGGACTTCCTGGACCTGAATACCTTTGGCCGAAGCCAGCGCCTGGCTGACGCGGCGGATGCAGGAGCCGCAGTGCATTCCATCGATCCGCAGCGAAAACTCTGTCATTTCGTTCCCCCCGCATGACTTGGATGTTAGCCCGGTACCAAAGATGCACCCAATGGCAATGGTGATGGCGCGAGAGTGCCGATAAACAACTATTGTAGAGATATTTGGGATTGAGGGAAGGTTGATGCGGCGAGAGTTTCCCGAGGCGCCCCTGGTGGGCGTGGGCGCGGTCATCGTCCAGGACGGGCGCGTGCTACTGATTCGGCGGGGAACAGAGCCGCTTCTGGGCCGGTGGTCGCTGCCGGGGGGAATGCTTGAGTTGGGCGAGTCGCTGACAGGCGGCGTGATTCGCGAGGTGGGCGAGGAAACCGGTCTGATGGTGGAGGCCCTGGAACTTGTAGAGTTGCTGGACCGCATTCACCGCGTGGGAGAATCCGTCCGTTACCACTACGTGATTGCGGATTACCTTTGCCGCGTGGTGGGTGGGGATTTGAGGGCTGCATCGGATGCGGATGCCGTGCGATGGGTGGAACGGGCGGAATGGAACAGCCACAGCGCTCTGCAACTGGACCCGGTCACAGTTCGAGTTATCGAGGCGGGTTGGCAGAAGGCAAGATCATGGGACAAGGAAGGGCAGAGGGAAAGATGAGACTCCGGAAAACGGTTTTACTGTTTGTCGGGTTGGTCATTCTGGTGGCGGGTATCGGGTTCTGGATGCGGCCCGTGAGTTACCTGAACGAACTGATGTATGCGGAGGAGTGCCTCTCCGGAATCAAGAGCACGACTGTTGCAGTGCAAGGTTACCGGCTTCATTACCTGGTGGAAGGTCCCGCGGACGGCCCGATAGTGGTGCTGATTCACGGATTGGGCAGCAACGCGGAAGACTGGCGCGACCTGGCACCCTACCTGGCAAAGGCAGGTTTCCGTGTTTATATCCCGGATTTGCTGGGCTATGGACGCAGCCCGATGCCGGCGAATTTCTCTTACTCAATCCATGATGAAGCCACGATTGTGTCTGGCTTTATCAGTGCCCTGGGATTGAACCAGGTGGATTTGGCGGGCTGGTCGATGGGCGGCGGAATTGTGCAGCATGTTGCCGCAGACCATCCAGAGCAGGTAAAGCGCCTGATCATGCTTGACTCGATCGGGATTTATGTCGTCCCGGCCTGGAATGTGCAGCTGTTTACCCCGCAGACGCCCGACCAGGTCAACGACCTGGACGCGTTACTGACGCCCAACCCGGCTCCGGTTCCGACGTTCATCGCGCAGGATATTGTGCGGATTTCAAATAAGCGAGGGTGGGTGGTTCACAAGGCTCTCGACAGTATGCTTACCGGCCAGGATGCTACGGACAAGCTGTTGCCGCAACTGAAGATGCCGGTACTGATGATCTGGGGTGCCGAGGACCAGATTGTGCCGGTGAGCCAGGCAGAAACCATGCACGGTCTCGTCCATCAATCGCAACTGGATATCATTCCCGGTTGTGGCCACCTTGCACCCAGGATTTGTGCCGCGCAGGTAGCGACGCCACTGCTGGCATTTGTGAAACAGTAAGCGCGAAAGAAAAGAGATGCACAAAAAATCCCAGGTCTCGCGTGGCAGCGCGTGACCTGGGATTCTTGTTTCAAAGTGGGACGACCAGCTAAACGCCGATAACGGCACAGAGTTCCTTCACGGCTTCGGCACTCTTCTTGAGCGCGGCATCTTCCTCGGGAGTCAGCTTGATTTCTATGATCTTCTCCAGGCCTGCTGCGCCCAGCTTGCAGGGAACGCCGATGTAGTAACCGTCGATGCCATATTCGCCTTGCAGGTAAGCGGCGCAGGGCAGAATCTTCTTCTTGTCCTTAAGAATGGCCTCAACCATTTCCACCGCCGCTGCCGAGGGCGCATAGTAGGCGCTGCCGGTTTTAAGGTGCTTCACGATCTCAGCGCCGCCGTCCCGGGTACGTTGCACGATGGTCTCCAGGCGATTCGGGGCGATGAGTTCGGTGATGGGAATGCCGGCAACAGTCGAGTAGCGGGGGAGCGGGACCATGGTGTCGCCGTGGCCGCCAAGGACAAACGCGGTGACGTTTTCAACGCTGACATTCAGCTCCAGCGCGATGAAGGTGCGGAAGCGCGCCGAGTCCAGAATTCCGGCCATGCCGATGACGCGTTCACGATTGAAACCAGCCTGGCGATAGGCGGCCTGGGCCATTGCGTCCAGCGGATTGGAGACGATGATTAGGATCGCCTCGGGCGACTGGGCGACAACCTTGGCCACAACGTCAGACATGATCTTGAAGTTGGTGTGCAGCAGGTCGTCGCGGCTCATGCCCGGCTTGCGGGGAATGCCTGCGGTGATGACAACGATGTCAGAGTTGGCTGACGCGGCATAGTCGTTTGATCCTGTGACGTTGACGTCTCGCTTCTCAATCGGCAGCGCTTCAAGCAGGTCGAGAGCCTTGCCCTGCGGGATGCCTTCGACTACGTCGATAAGGACCACATCGGCCAGTTCCTTGGCTGCAATCCAATGAGCGGCGGTTGCGCCCACATTACCCGCGCCTACAATGCTTACTTTTTTACGCATGGTGTTTTGCTCCTCTTAAGTGCCACAGGGGCTGAAGCCCCGTGCTTTGATATCGAATTCTGTGGCATGGCTGAAGCCGTGCCCTGTTACAAAGCCGCCGTGATTTGGTTCGTTCCTCACGGCTGAAGCTCTGACGGGCAACAACCGTGCCCTGATTTGGTCTGCTCGGCATGGCTGAAGCGCTGTCTGGTTGAAAAACCGGCCGCCTACATGTTGCCGATGATGCGGTTGGCAAACTCGCTGGTGCCGACTTTGGTTGCGCCGGCGGTCTGGCGCTCGAAGTCGTAGGTGACGAACTTCTGCTGGATGGTTTTCTCCATTGCCGTCTCAATCAGCTTGGCGGCTTCCTTCCATCCAATAAAGTCCAGAAGCATAACGCCTGACAGAATCACAGAGCCGGGATTGATGACATCCTTGTCGGCATATTTTGGAGCGGTGCCGTGGGTGGCCTCAAAAACCGCAAAACCATCGCCGATGTTGGCGCCGGGAGCGATTCCCAGGCCGCCGACTTGCGCCGCGGCTGCGTCAGAGATGTAATCGCCGTTGAGGTTCGTCGTGGCGAGAATGCTGTAGTCGGAGGGGCGAATGATGATCTGCTGGAAGATCGAGTCGGCGATGCGATCGTTGATGAGAATCTTGTTCTTCCATGCGCCGTTGCCGTGGGTCTTGCCGATGGAGTCGAGCACGCCTTTGATTTCGGCATAAAGGTCGTCGCGGAATTTCTGATTGCCGAACTCGAGACCCGGCTCAATGAGAGCAGCGTTCTGTTCAATAGTGATGCCTGGGTTGGCGTCGACGTTGCCGAGAATCCAGCTTTCGCGCTCGGTGACGGTTTCCTGGCGAAACTCTTCGACGGCGACTTCGTAACCCCATTCGCGGAATGCACCTTCAGTAAACTTTTGAATGTTTCCCTTGTGAACCAGGGTGACAGTCTTGCGGCCCAGGTCGAGAGCGGCGCGGATTGCGTAACGGACAAGGCGCTTGGTGCCGAAGATACTGATGGGCTTGATGCCGACGCCGGAATCGGAGCGAATCTTCTTCTTGCCGCCCTTGAGCAGGTCATCGTTGATGAACTCGATGAGGCGTGCGACGTCGGCCGAGCCTTGCTTGAACTCGATACCCGAGTACACGTCCTCGGTGTTCTCGCGGAAGATTACGATGTCCACCTGCTCGGGGTGCTTCACTGGGCTGGGAACGCCCTGGTAGTACTTGACCGGGCGGACGCAGGCGTAGAGGTCCAGCAACTGGCGGAGAGCCACATTGAGCGAGCGAATACCGCCGCCTACCGGTGTAGTCAGCGGTCCCTTGATAGAGACACGCAGATCGCGCGCCGCGGCCACTGAATCGTCAGGCAGCCAGGTGCTGAACTGACGGAATGCCTTTTCCCCAGCGAAAATCTCAAACCATTTGATCGAGCGTTTGCCGCCGTAGGCTTTTTCGACTGCGGCGTCGAAGACTCGCTGCGAGGCCCTCCAGATGTCGCGCCCGGTGCCGTCGCCCTCAATGAAAGGGATGATTGGATTGCTGGGCACTTGAAACTGGCCGTTCTTGTAGTCGATGGGTTGGCCGTCTTTGGGGAGTTCCAGACCGTTGTAAGTGGTTTGCATAGATTTTTGAGTTCCTTTTTTATGGATGCGCCAACGATCAGGCTACCACCTGCAAATTGGGAGTGGCAATGGCGGGCAAAACCGCTCCCGGCGTCAAGCCGGTATGAAAGTGCGATGAAATTAGAAGCAGTCCTGTTCTGAACCGCCTGAATGCGATAGACTCATGCGGGAACGTTATCAGCGGCGGCGACATTTCACATTCACGGAGGTTACATAGAAATTGGGAAAAGCAATGGTCCCGAGGAAGCTCTTCTTCACCAAGGGAGTAGGAAAACACAAGGAGCGTCTGACTTCCTTTGAGCTGGCGCTTCGGGATGCGGGCATCGCCTCGCAGAATCTCGTGCGTGTTTCATCGATCTTTCCGCCACGCTGCAAGGTGATCGGGCGCAAGGAAGGTCTCACTTATTTGAATCACGGCGAGGTTGTTTTCTCAGTGATCGCGGAAAACTCCACACGCGAGCCACACCGCCTGATTGTTTCTAGTATCGGCGTTGCCATTCCTGCCGATCGCGACACCTATGGCTACCTCAGCGAGCACCACAGCTTTGGCGAGACCGAGGACCAGGCCGGGGAGTACGCGGAAGAGTTGGCAGCCGAGATGCTTGCCACCACCCTTGATGTGGATTTCGATCCGGATACCAGTTGGGATGAGAAGAAAGAAATCTACCGCATCTCAAACAAGATCGTGCGCACCAGCAACATCACCCAATCCGCTGTGGGCGACAAGCGCGGGCTGTGGACCACTACGATCGCAGCTGCGGTTCTGATTCTCGAAGAGTAGATTCACGTTCAGTTGGAGATGCTGAGGCCAATTCCGCCAGCCGGGGTTGGCCTTGCTGCTTCCAGCAGGCAGAGCGCGCGGGGGGGTGAGCGGCGAATGACATTGAATATGCGCAAATACGTTGTTGGGCTCGTGCAGATGCGCATGGGCGCCGACCCTGAGGTGAACTTCGCTTCGGCGGTCCGGCACATTGAGGAAGCGGCGCGCCTGGGGGCGAACATCGTTTGCCTGCCGGAGCTTTTCCGGGCGCAGTACTTTTGCCAACGGGAGGATACGCGCCTGTTTGACCTGGCCGAGCCCATTCCTGGGCCGTCAACGGCGAAGTTGGCAGAGGCGGCGCGCAAGTCGCGCGTTGCGGTGATTGCCTCTCTGTTTGAACGCCGTGCGCCGGGGCTTTATCACAACACTGCGGTGACGTTGAACAGCGATGGGGCTATTGCCTCCGTCTATCGGAAAATGCATATCCCCGACGATCCGCTTTACTACGAAAAATATTATTTCGCGCCGGGAGACCTGGGGTTTCAAGCGGTGGACACGGCGTTTGGCCGCGTAGGCACGCTGGTATGCTGGGACCAGTGGTATCCCGAAGGCGCTCGGCTCACCGCTTTGCAGGGTGCCGAGGTGATTTTCTATCCAACAGCCATCGGCTGGCACCCGGCAGAGAAGGATCAGTACGGCGCGGCCCAGTATGAAGCGTGGCAAACGATTCAGCGGGCGCATGCCATTGCCAACGGCGTCTACGTTGCCGGGGTCAACCGGGTGGGTCTGGAGCACGGCGATGTGAGTGGAAATCGAGCGGCCGGGCCGGGGATTGAATTCTGGGGCGGCAGCTTCCTGGCCGATCCATTTGGACGCGTAATCGCAAAGGCCTCGCATGACGGGGAAGAGATTCTGCTGGGCGAGATCGACCTGGATCTGATTGAGGACACGCGCCGCAACTGGCCGTTTTTGCGCGACCGCCGCATCGATGCCTATGGGCCGATCACCAAGCGTTTTCTCGATCCGGTGAATACGTGGTCGCAGGACGGAGAACCCAAGTAGTGATGGCCGCAAGCACCCCACAAAAGCTCGGCTATCGCATGCCTGCAGAGTGGGAACCGCACGATGCAACATGGCTTGCCTGGCCGCACAACCCTGAGGACTGGCCAGGAAAGTTCCAGGCGATTCCGTGGGTTTATGCGGAGATTGTGCGCCTTCTCTCCGCGCACGAGCACGTACATATTCTCGTCGACCACGAGAGAGCCGAACACATTGCCCAACGCATCTTGAATCGGGCGGGGGCGAAGCTGGACCAGATAAGCTTTCATCGCTTGCCGACCAATCGCGTGTGGACCCGCGACTCCGGGCCGATCTTTGTGCGGAATGGCAGCGGCAAGGTTGCGGTGACGAATTGGCAATTCAACGCCTGGGCCAAGTATTCCGATTGGCAGCTCGACGACCAGGTGCCGGGGCATGTGACTCGGTTGCTCGGCCTCCCCGCCTGGGAACCAACGGTTGAACTAGAAGACGGCTCAACGGCGAGGCTGGTGCTTGAGGGCGGTTCGATCGACACCAACGGCGCGGGAGTCTTGCTGACCACCGAAGAGTGCCTGCTGAGTAAGGTACAGGAACGGAATCCTGGCGTGAGGCGCGAAAATCTGGAGCGCGCTTTTCACGATTTTCTCGGCATTGACCAGGTGATCTGGCTTGGGAAGGGTGTGGCCGGCGACGATACTCATGGGCACGTGGACGATATCAGCCGGTTTGTGGACCCGACGACAATTGTGACCGCAGTTGAGCCAGACACGAGCGATCCGAACCATGAGCCGTTGGCCGAGAACCTGGTGAGACTGAAAGCAGCGCAGACACTCGACGGAAAGCAATTTACGCTGGTGGAACTGCCGCTGCCGCGGCCAGTGGTTTTTCGCGGCCAGCGGCTGCCGGCCAGCTACGCAAATTTCTACATTGCGAACGGGCTTGTGCTGGTGCCTACCTTCAACGATCCCAACGACCGGATTGCGCTGAGGATTCTGGCCGAGGTCTTTCCAGTCCGCGAGGTGATCGGGGTTCATTCGGTGGACCTGGTATGGGGGCTGGGTACGCTGCACTGCATGACCCAGCAGCAGCCGGCGGCATTACCATCAGAATCATGATTGCCGACCTTGAGGCCATGCAAGCTGCTCTCGATGATGCCCGCATGGCCGTGGAGGCGGGCGAGGTACCGATCGGAGCGGTGGTTGTGCGAGCGGGGGAGATCATCGCGCGCGGTCAGAATCGTGTACTGCGCAACGTGGACCCGACGGCGCACGCCGAAATTGTTGCCTTGCGAGCCGCAGCCACGGCGCTGGGCAACTATCGTCTAAATGGATGCACGTTGTATGTGACGCTGGAGCCTTGCGCGATGTGCGCAGGGGCGATGATTCATGCGCGGATTGACCGGCTTGTGTTTTCTGCCAAAGATCCCAAGGCGGGCGCCGCGGGATCGGTGCTCGGTGTACTCAATCATCCTCAACTCAACCACCAAATGCAGGTAGAGCAGGGGATTCTTGGCGAGGAATCGGCGGAGTTGCTGCGGGGTTTTTTTCGCGAACGGCGTTCGTCTTAGTTCCTGGTCAAGGCTTTGATGCGTTCTGCTTCAGCCGGCCAACGAGCTGATAATTCTGCAAATCTCCCAGCTTGATAATCGGCAAAATCGAAGCCCGGCGTTACAGTGCAGCCGAGCAGTGCGGCCCTGCCATCGCCGATGAGGCGCGTGCCCTGCCAGACGCCGGCGGGGACAACCAGCTGGACATGCTGGTCCGTTGCTAAATCTGGTCCGAGAGTAAAAACAGCGGAGCTGCCGTCGGGGTGGAGCTGCAGCATCTCCACCGGGTCGCCGAGATAGAAATGGAAGATTTCATCGGAATCGAGCAAATGCATCTCAGAGAAGGTGCTTGATTCCAGGAGGTAGTAGATTGCTGTGCCAAGGGGGCGTGCGCCGCGCGGCAACTCGACAGTTCCTTGAGAGACATAGGTGCGGCGGAACGAACCGCCCTCGACCGGATGCGGCTGGAGGTTCAGCAGCGACTTGATCTCTTCTGTGGTCATCATCACAGATGGTATCAGCGGAATATCGCTACAATTGCGGTATGAAGGTGCAAGTTTACACGTCGTCCTGGTGCCGGGATTGCCGGGCGGCGAAGCAGTTTCTCGAGACCAACGGCATCGAGTACACAGAGATCAGCGTGGACCTTGATCCGGCGGCTTCAGCAGAAGTGATGCGCCACGTAGGCAAGCGCGCCATTCCCCAACTGGTGATTGACGGGGAGTGGTTTCAGCCCTACAAGCCGGGCCGCGGGCTGCTTTTCGAAGAACTGCAGGTTCGGCTGGGAATTCCTCGCTCCTGACTGCCTTCTCCTCGTACAATCAACAGTTGGCAGCAGTTGGCGGAGGCCGCTCTACGCGCTCCGGTGAGGAGATCCCCAGTTGATCGAACGCTATACACGGCCGGCGATGGGCCGGATCTGGACTGAAGAAAACAAATACAACTGCTGGCTCCAGGTAGAGTCAGCGGCGAGCTCGGTGCTGGCCGAAAACGGCGTGATTCCGGCCGGAGCGGCAGAGGCCATCGCCACCAAGGCCGGCTTTTCGGTTCCGCGCATTCAGGAGATCGAGGCTGAGGTCAAGCACGATGTGATCGCTTTTACCACGGCCGTGGCGGAGCGGTTGACCGCCAGCGGGCTGGCTGCGGAGGCACGCTGGCTGCATTACGGGCTGACTTCGAACGACATTGTCGATACCGCGCAGGCGCTCCAGGTGAAGGAGGCCTCGGTGCTGATTCGCGCCGGCCTGGTGGAGTTGCAGGATGTATTGCGGCGGCGCGCGCTGGAGTTCAAGCACACACCGACCATTGGCCGCACCCACGGAATTCATGCCGAGCCCACGACCTTCGGCCTCAAGCTGCTGAACTGGTACGCCGAGATAGGGCGGAATATCGCCCGCTTTGATGCGGCGGCAGAAGATATGCGCGTGGGCAAGCTCTCCGGCGCGGTGGGCACGTTTGGCCACTTGAAACCGGAGCATGAAGAGCGAATCTGTGCGCGGCTCGGCCTGAAGCCGGCGCCGGTGGCTACACAGGTGATTCAGCGCGATCGCCATGCGGCCTACATTTCCGTGCTGGCCATTATCGGCAGCACACTGGACAAGATCGCCATTGAGATTCGCCATTTGCAGCGGACAGAAGTCCGCGAGGCGCAGGAGTTCTTCAGCGAGAAGCAAAAGGGCTCGTCGGCCATGCCGCACAAAAAGAATCCCATCAGCAGCGAACAGATCAGCGGGCTGGCGCGCGTGCTTCGCGGCAATGCCCAGGCGGCATTTGAAGACATTGCGCTGTGGCACGAGCGCGACATTTCACATTCGTCGGTGGAGCGTGTGATTTTTCCCGACTCGACAATCCTTGTGGACTATCTCCTGGCCCAGGCCGAGCTCCTGATTGGCAGGCTGCTGGTGTATCCGGCCCGGATGAAGAAGAACCTGGAGAGCACGGGGGGGTTGATCTTCAGCGGACAGCTTTTGCTGGACCTGGCTGAGGCTGGCATGTCGCGCGAGGATGCGTACCGGTTAGTGCAAGGCCTGGCCACGAAGTCATGGAAAGAGGAACTGGTTTTTCAAGACGAGGTTGCGAAGGATCCCGCTGTTACAGCGCTCCTGAGCCCCGCCAGGCTCTCCGTTACATTCGATTACGAGCGTCAACTGGGCAACGTGGACTCGATCTTCAAAAGGGTGCTTGGGACTTAGTGATTTTCGAAATCTTGATGGCTCGGGCTGGCCGGGCATACCCGGCAGAGGCGCGTTCGGAGCGAAATGAATATTACCATTGCAATTACCGGCGCATCCGGCGCAATCTTTGGGCGCGAGATGCTGCGTGCGCTGGAGGCGGATGAGCGGGTTGAACGAGTTCACTTTGTCGCTTCAGAAAACGCCTTGCGTGTGCTGGCAGAGGAACTGGGCGTTAGTGGCCGAAACGAGCTCATGGAAAAACTGCTGGGCGCGACGCCGCGGAAGACGGCTCACTGTTCCGATGCGGATATTGGCGCGGCCGTTGCCAGCGGCAGCCATCCCTCCAACGGCATGATTGTGCTGCCGTGCTCCATGGGGACGCTGGGGGCCATCGCTCACGGGCTTGCCAATTCATTGATTGCACGTGCGGCCGATGTCACTCTCAAGGAAAGGCGGCCGTTGATTCTCTGCGTCCGCGAGACTCCGTTCAACCGCATTCACTTGCGCAACATGACGTTGGCCGCCGAGGCTGGCGCGGTGATTTTTCCCTGCATTCCTGCCTTCTACAACAAGCCCATCGACTCTACAGAGATGGCTCGACAGTTTGTCTGCCGGGTGCTGGCACACATCGGATTGCCGCAGCCGGGCGCTTATGTTTGGAAGGCGGAGGAATAGCTGGCCGGGGAAGGCTGCGAACGGTGAAAACCACTTGAACTTCCCCATGATTTTGATTTGACTTTAGCCGTGCCTCGTTCGATACTGCCACTTATGCGGGATTCAACGGAACACGGAATTGGGGTCATGGCTATGTGCATGTGTACGCCTTGCGGACCCTTCCGTGCGGTTCTTGAGATACGAATGCGCTAGGCGCACACGATCTTGAAACCAGGCGGCCCGGGTCCAGAAGGATTCGGGCCGCTTCGTGTTTTTTGACGCAGCCCGGACCTGAACCTCGGCCGTATTTCGACCAGCCAGACAAAAAACAAGGAGCCCACCATGTCCGAAGAGAAGCAGCATTTTGCCACCCTTGCAGTTCATGCCGGCCAATCGCCCGATCCGGCCACCGGCTCAAGAGCCGTGCCCATCTACCAGACCACTTCCTACCTCTTTCAAGATGCCGACCACGCGGGGCGTCTGTTCGGACTGAAAGAGTTCGGCAATATCTATACGCGCATCATGAACCCCACCACAGATGTATTTGAAAAGCGGGTTGCTGCGCTTGAGGGCGGAGCGGCGGGGCTTGCCACGGCCTCAGGCCAGGCCGCCGAGACGCTTACGCTGACCACGCTGGCATCGGCGGGTGAGGAAATTATCTCCACCACATCGCTTTATGGAGGCACCTACAATCTCTTCCATTACACGTTTCCGCGGCTGGGAATCAATGTGCGGTTCGTCGATGCGGATGATTTCGACGGCTTGCGGGCAGCCATCAACGACAAGACCCGAGCCATTTATACCGAGAGCCTGGGCAATCCAAAGCTCGATGTTGTAGACATTGAGAGGATGGCGGCAATCGCCCATGAACACAAGCTGCCGCTGGTGATCGATAACACCTCGGCATCGCCGGCGCTGGTTCGACCCATCGAGTGGGGCGCGGATATTGTGGTCAACTCGGCTACCAAGTTTCTGGGCGGCCATGGCACCAGCATCGGCGGCGTAATTGTGGACGCAGGCAAGTTCGACTGGGTAGCATCGGGCAGGTTCAAGGAGTTTACGCAGCCGGATCCTTCGTACCACGGCCTCTCCTACACTGAAGCTTTCGGGCCGCTGGCCTTCATCCTGAAAGCGCGCATTCAGGGGTTGCGGGATACCGGTGCGGCGCTGTCGCCATTCAATGCGTTTCTGCTGCTCCAGGGGATTGAGACGCTGCACCTGAGACTGGAGCGGCACTCAGAAAATGCGCTTGCGGTTGCAAGGCACCTGGCAAACCATCCCGGCGTTGAATGGGTGAATTATCCGGGCCTTGATTCAAGCCCCTACTTTGAACGCGCCCTGAAGTATCTGCCCAATGGCCGTGGAGCCCTGGTAACTTTTGGCATCAAAGGCGGCTACGAAGCCGGGAAGAAGCTGATCGACACTCTGGAATTGTTTTCGCTGGTGGCCAACATCGGCGATGCCAAGTCGTTGGTGATCCACCCGGCGTCAACCACACATGAGCAACTTTCAACGGAGGAGCAGGCGACAACCGGCGTGACTCCGGAGCTGGTGCGGCTCTCGGTTGGCATTGAGGATCTTCGTGACATTCTTGCCGACCTTGACCAGGCCCTGGCGGTGGCAGCTGGAGAAGCGGGTGTCGGCTTACCCATAGCTGCGGACCATGCTGCACAATGAGTTTGATGACTGAAACCATCATTGGCGCGGCCGGAGCGACTGCCGGCACTGTCGCCGCGAAGGCCGGAGTTCAGGCCCCGGAGCCAACCTACGAAGGCGACTTTGTGCTCGATGAGCCGCTGTTGCTGGATTGCGGGCGTGTGTTGGCCGGCGTAACGCTGCACTACGCGGTCTACGGCAGGCTCAATCCTGCTCGCGACAACGCGGTGCTGGTGTGCCACGCGCTGTCAGGGTCGGCCCTGGTCGGGTCATGGTGGCCAGAGATACTTGCTCCGGGAGCCTTGTTGTCACTGGAGCACGATTTTGTGATCTGCGTAAATATGCTGGGCTCCTGCTATGGTTCCACCGGCCCCGGCTCTGTTGACCCCCAGACGGGCGCGATCTACGGACCCGATTTCCCACTGATTTCAATTCACGACAACGTGCGTGCGCAGGCGCGGCTGATGGATTCGCTGGGAATCCGGCGGCTGCGGCTGATTCTGGGCGGATCCCTCGGGGGAATGCAGGCTCTGGATTGGGCGATCCTCAATCCGGAACGAGTGGAGCGAGCTCTTATCATCGCCGTGGCGCCGGTTTCAGCGATGGGCCTGGCACTGAACCATCTGCAGCGCCAGGCGATCCTGCACGACCCGGATTGGGCAGAAGGACGCTACCTGCCGCAGCATCCCCCGAAGCGCGGACTTGCTCTGGCCCGGCAGATTGGCATGCTCAGCTACAAGTCGGCGGGGCTGTTTGACGAGCGTTTCGGGCGTAATCCGAACCGCAACGGAGAAGATCCCTGGGGACTCGACGATCTTGGCGGAGGGCTCATCGGAGGCCGCTTCGATATCGCCGGCTACCTCGACCTGCAAGGGCAACGATTCATCGACCGTTTCGATGCCAATGCCTACCTGGCCATCCTTCGGACCATGGATACCTGGGACCCGATGCACGGACAATCGACGCCCAAGGATGTATTTGGACGCATCCGCGCGCATCTAAGCTTTGTGGGCATCAGTTCCGATTGGCTCTTTCCGCCGGGAGAAGTACGTCAGTTTGCCGAAATGATTCAGTCAACAGGCGTGCGGGCAGACTATCGAGAGATGGCCAGTGCCCATGGCCATGACGCTTTTCTGGCCGAGCAGGCGGAATTGGTACGGCTGCTGCAATAGAAAGCTGCGACCACTGTGGATCGGAACTCCGGGAACAGTTCTTGATTGGGTGGTGTCTAAACTGTCATGGCCGGCGGCGGCCAACTCTGGGGGAGGGTAGTCAATCAATGGCAATCTTGTTTTCCTGCACAACTTTGCTTGTCATGGGGGATACCTGTTTCTATAATCGCTTGAAGACCGCCTAGGCAATCGTGGTATCGTTTACCCATCACCCCGGCACAGGACCGCCTCATTGAAGGGTTGCGTTTTCCGCCAGGCGATTGCTTGAATATTGATCTCCATTTCGGCATTTCTCAGGAGCACTAAATGAAGAAGTTTGTCGTTGCGACCGTGATGGCCTTGGCGAGCCTCAGCCTCGTTCCCGCGCCCACGATGCGAGCGCAGGATTCGATCACGATCAAGGATCCTGCGGAGTTCAACTCCTATCAAAATGCAACCACGCAGTCCGACCCGAAGTCCAAGGCATCCGCTCTGGAAGGGTTTCTGACTCAGTATCCGCAGAGCGTCGTCAAGAAGGCCGTTCTTGACCTGCTGGTTGACACCTACCTCGGCCTCAACGATTCCGACCACGCTCTCAGCGCAGCCAACCGGCTGTTGCAGGTGGATCCCAACAATATGAAGGCCATTTATATTTCGGTTGGGATCAAGAAGAGCCAGTGCGGCAGGACACAGGATCCGCAGACTTGCGATGATGGTGCTGCCCTCGCGCAAAAGGGGCTTGCGATCCAGAAGGAACCGGCAACGTCCGATGATGACTGGAAGAAGCAGACCAGCGCGACTTTCCCGATTTTTCACTCGGCCATTGCACTTGACGACGCCATTTCAAAGAAGGACTTCAAGGCCGCCATCGCTGAGTACCGCACCGAATTGATGCTGTTGCCGCCCGAGGCAACCACCGTGCCTGGACCGGGATTGGCCGATACTCTGCAACTGGCTGAAGCCTACGTGAAGCCGGGTGATGGAAAAGACCTGGTGCAGGCTGTCTGGTTCTACGCTCGCGCCTGGAACTACGCTCCAGCGGCATTCAAAGCCCAGATCGAACCCAAGATCGAGTATTACTACAAGAAGTATCACGGTGGCCTCGACGGGCTGGACGGGATCAAGACCCAGGCTGCCGCAACTGAATTTCCTCCGGGAACGTTCGTGATTCCTCCCGCGCCCACACCGGCAGACCTTGCTCACAAGGCAATCGTTGAGACTCCAGACCTGACGACTTTGAACCTGGGTGACAAGGAGTTCATTCTTGCCTCCGGGACCAAGGAAGATGCGGACAAGCTTTGGGACCTGCTGAAGGATAAGGCCACGCCGGTTCCGGGAATCGTGCTGGAAGCCTCGGCCTCAGTGATCAAGGTTGCCGTGACTCAGGATGCCAAGGATGCCAAGATTCCTGACTTCATCGTCAACATGAAGGCGCCGATTGCGGACAAGGACATCCCCGCCGTTGGATTCGAATTCAAGCTTCAGCCCGCAGCCGAGCTGGATGGAACCTACGACACCTATACGCAAATCCCAGCCACAGCCACCATCGCCCAGACCGCGCAGATTGTTCTTCGCGACGGCGTAATCGTGCCAGAAAAGAAGAAAGCCGTTCCTGTGCACAAACCAGCCGCGGGCCACAAGCCTCCGGCCGCACACTAGACTGTCGAGCCAAACCTGAATTTCCCGATCATCGTTTGGCCGGGGAGTCGGAGGGGCAGCCGAGAGGCTGCCCTTTTTGCGTCTGATGCGCAGGAGCTGAGAGAGCGATGGAGCAGTGATAATCTATGGAAAGCATGGCGCATCTTCGACTTCTCCCGCTCATACTGGTTGTTGCACTGACCGGCTCTGCCTGCGCTACGCTGAAGGCACAGACTGAAGCGGCCCCTGAGGTTCCATCGACTCACTACAAGGTGAGTGAAGTGCCCAATACCCTGCCGCCATCACCGTTCCCTCCGGAAAGCGGGACTCCTGGCCGGGTGGCGCCGGTTGAGTTCCGGTCCGCAGACCAGATGAACCAGAAAGATCGAGAGTTGGAAGCGGATGCTGAGTCTTCAATTGGGGAGCGGGCTGCATTCCTGGGATTGGATTTCGACAACGGCAAATGGAGCTATCAAGAACTTGTTTGCCCGGCACTGCCCAACCACATCTTCCTGCGCTTCATGCGCGATAGCGGCGCCGGAGATGTGAGTCTTTTTACCGCATCGATCCCTCGCGGCGGCGATGGACGCGTGCGGATTATTCCCATCCGGATGCGCGGCTATTCGCTGTTTTCGCCGGCGCCCATCAATGCGCTCACACTTTCGGCTTTCAATCATATTCGCGGAGAAGAGAACCCTGACAAGGCGCCGGACTGGCTGGGCACAGGACTCTGCTACGCCGCGCTGGCCGGCGGGCACCCGCAATCGGTGAGTTTGATTCAGGACACCGAGAGCCAGAAGATTCCCGCGGCCATTCCGGCAATGGTGCAGATTCCTGTTCGCGGGGGCGCTGTCATCGAGTTTACGGATGCCGCGGCCGCACCCAGGCTGATGCAATGGACCATGACGTTCGACCCAAAGGGGAGACTGCTCAAGGCCACGCATGTGCCAGTTGGTCTGCTCACGATCACTGCCCTGCCGCCGACACTTGGTGATGTAAGAGGCGCGCCACTGCCCGCCACTGTCAAGGACATCAACCTCGCAGGCAACGCAGTCCAGTAGAAGTAAAGTGGACAGTGAACAGTGGTCAGCGAACAGTATTCACTGCCGCTGCCCGGTGATGACAAGTTAAAGCCGAACTTCCCAACGGACTACTCACTGTTCACTACCCACTGCCCACCGTTACTCACCAAGCATGATTCGCTGGATGGCGGAAGCGCGGCCCGACAGGGCGTCGCACGTGACCAGCGCGGCGCACATCTTCGGGTTGCCTTTGGCAGCTTCAAACTTGCTGGGCATGCTGGTCAGGAATTTGTGCAGCACCATTTCCTTCTCAACGCCAATCACACTGTCGTAGGGTCCGCTCATGCCCACGTCGGTCTGGTAGGCGGTTCCTGCCGGCAGCACGCGCTCATCGGCGGTGGGAACGTGGGTATGTGTCCCGAGAACAGCGGTGACGCGGCCGTCCAGATGCCAGCCCATGGCCACCTTCTCGCTGGTGGCTTCGGCATGGATATCCACCACAATCACCTTGGCCATGATTCCCGTAAGCAAGTCATTTACAGCGTGGAACGGATCGTTGGTTCCGTTCATGAAGACACGGCCCATCAGGTCGATCACCGCATAAGCCACTCCGCCGTCGGTGGTTCCTTCGTAGATGCCATGGCCGGGCAGACCGGGTTGCAGATTGGCAGGCCGCAGCACGCGTCGCGCGCGTGCATGGCTATCGATGTGAACGGAGTTCATGTATTCGATCAGCTCGCGCTTGTCCCAGACGTGGTTGCCGGTGGTCAGCACATCCGCACCCAGGTCGAAGAGGTCTTCGGCAATCTGTGGCGTCAGGCCAAAGCCTCCGGCCGCGTTCTCTGCGTTGATGATCACCAGGTCGACATTGTGCGCCTCGCGCACATGGCCAAGGTGCTCGCGCACAATCTTGCGACCCGCGCTGCCGAAGATATCGCCGACGAAAAGTATGTTCAAAAATAGCTCCTACCTTTTAGCCGCCAGCTTTCAGCCTGGTTTTGGGCTCCCGACGAACATTTGCGAGATTGCCTAATTCCATCGGTTGAACACAATCAAGACAGCTTTGAAAACGCGCTTGCAGCAGCCAGCAACTCAAGAGCCTGAGGCCGGAAGCTGCTTCTCCTGCTCTTTTCTCATCAGCGGAAAGAGGATTACATCGCGAATGGATTTGGAGCCGGTGAGCAGCATGATGAGGCGGTCTACACCCAGGCCTTCGCCGCCGGTAGGTGGTAGCCCATAAGCCAGGGCACGCACATAATCTTCATCCATCTGGTGCGCTTCGTCGTCGCCACGATCGCGCTCGGCAAGCTGCTCGGCAAATCGCTTGTGCTGCTCGACAGGGTCGTTCAGCTCGCTGAAGGCGTTGCCCAGCTCAAAGCCTCCTGCAAAAAACTCGAAGCGCTCAACGTGGGCCGGATCGTCAGGTTTGGCTTTGGAGAGCGGAGAGACTTCGACGGGGTAGTCGTAGATAATGGTCGGCTGGACCAGATAGGGTTCAACCACGGCCTCGAAGAGGTTGTAGACCGACTTGCCTAATGGCGCGCCCTTCATTGAATCGTAGTAGACCGCGGTGATGGCGCCGTGGACTGTTCTCAACTCCGCGATGCGCTCCGGTGACAGCCGCGTGGTTTGGCCCGCCGCAGATTCCAGCGAGCTCATGGCAGCATGAAGCCGCCCCTGCAGCGCCTGCGCTGACTCGAACGCCGTGTTTGCCGGTTTTACGCCAGCCTCTTCCGGCCAGTATTCACGGATCGCCTCACACATGGTCAGCCGCGTCCACTTACCCAGGTCAATCTCGACACCGTTGAATGTCGTCAGCGTGGTCCCGTTCACCTGTTGCGCCACAAAAGCAATCAACTCCTCGGTGATCTGCATCAGGTCGTGATAATTCGCGTAGGCCTGGTAGAACTCGAGCATGGTGAACTCGGGATTGTGCTGTGTACTCACGCCCTCGTTGCGGAAGTTGCGGTTGATCTCATAGACCCGGTCCAGGCCGCCCACTACCAGGCGCTTCAAATACAGCTCCGGTGCGATGCGCAGAAACAGGTCCATATCCAGCGCGTTGTGGTGGGTTCTGAAGGGCCGTGCCGCGGCTCCGCCGGCTACTTGCTGCATCATGGGCGTTTCTACTTCGAGGTAGTCGCGGTCGTCGAAAAACTTGCGCAGTGCCCGCAGAACTTTGGCGCGCTTCACAAAGACCTCGCGGGCATCGAGGTTGGTGAACAGGTCCACGTAGCGCTGCCGATAGCGCAACTCCACATCGGCCAGGCCATGAAACTTCTCCGGCATAGCCAGCATGGCCTTGGAGAGAAAGGTGAGGCGTTCCACGTGGATGGTCAGCTCACCAGTTCGGGTGCGAAACAAGTAGCCCGCTGCGCCAATGTGGTCGCCCATATCGAGCAGTTTATAAAGCGCGAATCCCTGCTCTCCCACGGCATCGAGGCGGACATAGATCTGCAGCCGCTGTCCACCTTGCTGGAGCGTGGCAAAGCCGGCCTTGCCCTGTGCGCGGATGGCCATGATTCGCCCCGCAATGGACACAGTGATGCGGTTGGCTTCAAGATCTTCGGCTTGCACCTGGTCCCACTTGGCGCGCACCTCAGGAATGGTGTGCGAGGCAGGGAACTGGTTGGGATATGCGGCCTGGCCGAGCTTCTCGATTTCTTCAAGCTTTGTCTTGCGCAATTCAAAAAGACTGCGCTCAAACTCTGAGTCGAACACGGTGATTCCTTCCATCTCTAAAGGCGTGGGCCTATGGGGAAGTATACCCGCTCCAACTGTTCAGAAATCCTGTTGAGCGAGCATGCGCAGCGCCATTCACCGCCTGGCCCTGTATCCTTGAAAGGAGATCAAATGCCATTCAACCGCCCCATTCCGGAGTCCAAGCAGCGCGGGAAGATCGCGGGCGGGATTGGGGCCATTGTTGAGGCTGAAAAGCTGATGCAGATTGCTCTGCTGCTGCCCTCGGCCGCGGTGATTGGGTGGCTGGCCGGCGCATTTCTCGACAGCCGCCTCCACCAGTCCTGGATCGCCATCTTCGGGGTTGTTTTTGGATGCATCTCCGGACTTGTGTTTGTCATCCGGATGGCATTTGCGGCCGAGCGGGATTCCCGAACCGGAACCAAGACAAGCGATGATGCCGGAAAGGGGAGTTCCAACCCGCAGCCATGAGCGAAGAAACCCACCCCATTCTCGATTTCAGTAACCAGACTGTTGAAGCTGTATTTCAGCGGGCCCTGCGCAACACGCTCATTTTAGGCCTGGTTGCTGCGGTGGTAGTGGGCATTGCTTCGGGCTGGCGCGACGGCGCCATGCTCGCCACGGGCACGCTTATCTCGGCAGCAAGCATCTTCGAATGGCAGCGACTGGTGCGGCTGATCAACGCCAGGCTCGATCACCAGAAGACGCCAACGAGCGCTGGTGCTGTGGTGGTCTTCTTTGTGCTGAGGCTCACCGTTTTCGCAGGGGTCATTTATGGTAGCCTGAAGTGTTTCCAGGGATCTGTAACTGCGCTTCTATGCGGCCTGGGCCTGGCAGCACTGGCCATTGGCTGGGAAGCGATTCGGATGCTTCGTGACTGACGCGCCCGGCGACAGATGCGAGACCTCCCACCCCGGAGCAGAAGGACTCAAGTTTTCATGCCGGAATCATTTGCATTCGTACGTCTGCTGAACGGCCTCTTCATGGGCGTCGAGGTCAAAGCCTTTCAATCAATTGGAGTTGTTTCGACTGAAGCCGCGCAAAACGCAATCAAGGTCAACCAGGCGCTTGCCTTGGAGTTGTTGGTGACCGTCGGCCTGATCGCCTTCTTTGCTATTGTGCGGATGACTCTTTCAGTTGAAAGGCCGAATCCGGCGCAGCAGATCGCCGAAATGATTCACGAGACCGGCGGCGGCCTGGCCGACCAGATCATCGGGCATGGGTATGAGCGGTTTCAGGCTTTCGTCACCTGCATCTTCCTTTTTGTTTTGATCAACAACCTGTTGGGTCTTATCCCCGGCATCGCAGCTCCGACCGTGTCGCCCTGGGTTCCGTTGGGGCTTGCGGTACCGACATTCATTTTTTACAACTATCAGGGAATTCGCGCGCAGGGATTCATCGGCTATCTGAAGCACTTTTGCGGGCCGATCTGGTGGATGGC
>Ga0181535_10001894_pt1 | contig 26367 bp, 24 predicted proteins | sample PEATcosm2014_Bin_44_FD_119774 | JGI IMG/M metagenome (GOLD analysis project Ga0181535, IMG submission 119774) | Peatland microbial communities from MTU Mesocosm Facility, Houghton, MI, USA - PEATcosm2014_Bin17_30_metaG | ecosystem: Environmental > Terrestrial > Soil > Wetlands > Peat | place...
CCCCACCGAGCTATTGCCCAAGATCCGCAATCTCCTCGGCGCCTTCCTCTTTCGCGGCGACGATGTCGAGAAGAGCGTCCGTGTCCTGTCGGGAGGCGAGCGCTCGCGCCTCGCCCTCCTCAAGATGCTCTTACATCCGGCCAATCTCCTCGTACTCGACGAGCCGACTAACCACCTCGACCTCACGTCGAAGGACGTCCTCCTCGAGGCCCTGAAGTCCTTCGAGGGCACGGTCCTCTTCGTCTCGCACGACCGGCTCTTTATCGAGGAGCTGGCCGACCGCGTCCTCGAGCTGGAGGACGGCGCCCGCCCCCGCTGGTACGTCGGGGATTACCGCTACTACCTCGAGAAGAAGGCTTCCCTCGCGGAGGAGCCGAGGGCCGAGGGCCGAGACGCGGCGGTCCGGGCGGGGCCGGCGAGCTACGGCGAGGATAAGGCCCGCAAGGCCCGCTCCCGCAAGCTCCAAAGGCGGGAAGAGGAGATACTCGCGCGGATCGAGGCGATCGGGGCGCAGAAGGCGGCGGCCGAGCGCGAGATGGGCATGCCGGCGAACTATTCCGACGGGAACAAGATGCGGCGCCTGGCCGAGGGGATCGAGGAGCTCGAGGTCGAGGCGGCGGCTCTCAACGCCGAGTGGGAACTGGTGGCGTCCGAGCTCTCGTCGACCTGATCCTCGGGCATGACGGCCGCTCCGGTCCATCGGCTCCTCATAATTCCATTCGCGAATGTGGACATTTCCCCGTCGCCGGTCTATACTTGCCGACAATTAACTTAGAATCTTGCGACCAAGGAGTACCAGGATGGAAACCAGGAACGGTCTGATAACCTTCGGGATCTTCGTGCTGCTGTCCGTTTTTACATTCGTATTCTGCCTGGACGCGCTAGCGATCCCCAACATGACCTACGGAGTCCTCGCCCTCATCGGCTTCGTAGTCGTCGTCGCCGCATCTTTCTTCAACGGCTTCACCTCCAGCAAGAACGGCGAGGCCCTCGGCATCTGGTTCAATAGCTGGGCCGTCGTAGTCTCGATCGTCTTCGTCTGGTACCTCACCCGCTGCGGCACCGCCTTCAAGTGGTGGTGACAGATCCCGGCTACCTTAATAAAGCGAGAAGGCCGCCGTCTCCCTCGGGAGACGGCGGCCTTTATGTTGAAACGCCGCTTCGATCCGTCACTGCTTCTTGGCGGGGAGCTTTTCGGCTATGACTTCCAGGACCTTCTTGGCCAAGACCGCGTAGCGGGGAGGGAGCGTCGAACCGTCAGGCCCCGAGTATTGGGCGAGGAGGGACTCGAGCCCCTGCTTGGCGGCGGCGTAACGCTTCTCCTTGTAGGCGATAAAGGCGATCTCGTACTCGGCGGTCGACATGTACAGGGGATCGGTGCCGAAGCGCTCGTTCAGCGCCTCGTAGTACGCGATGGCCGCTTTGTAGTTGTAGGCATCGGTGGCCTCCTGGCCGCGCTGGACTAGCTCGCGCGCGCTGAGATCCTGGGGTATGACCTTCGGGACTCCGGCGCAAGCGACGAAGAGGGAGGCGGCAAGCGCCGCCTGGGCGATGAATCGGGCTTTCATGAGACCTTCCGTTAGGGCGTGTATAGCTCGTCGGTGCTGGGCAGGAGCTTACGGAGGTCCTTTATGAACTCCATCGCGTCGCCCATGTCTTCGTACGAGTCGCAGCTCTCGATGCTGCGTCGGGCGACCGTGAAGTACTTGTAGACCTTCTCGTCGCCGAGTTTCTTGCGCCATTTGCCGGCCTCGCAACGCACGCGCAGGCGATAGCTGCCTTCGGCGTCGGCAGGCGCGGGAACCAATTTGCAATGGATGCAATTCGCGCAAAAGATTCGCCCGGAGGTTCCGGCGCCCTCGGACTCGGCCGTCGCGACCGATTGAGAGAGGTATTCGTAGCCTTCCATGCCCGCTTGCCTCCTCGTGCGGCGATTATGCTATACTCTCGTCGGCGCGGTCAAGGCGCGCCTGAAGCGAAGCTCGCTAAACCTCAAACCACGATGCGGCGGAGACCTCGATGCTCGCGACAGTGATAAACGCCCTCGCCATAGTCGCGGGCTCGTTCATCGGCATACAGCTGAAGAAGGGTCTCTCCAAGCGCTATGAGACCGCGATTTTCACGGCCGCGGGCGTCACGACCGTCGTCATCGGGATCCAGATGGCCCTTAAGACGAATCATGTCCTCGCTTTCGCCCTCGCCCTCATCGCGGGCGGGCTCGTCGGAACCAAACTCAAAATCGAGGATGCCGTCCTCCGCCTAGGCGAGCGGCTGAAGAGCCGCCTGGCACGCGGAGAGAGGCGCGGCGATTTCGCCCTCGGCTTCCTCAACGCGACGGTGCTCTACTGCTCGGGAGCGATGGCCATCATCGGATCCTTCAAGGCAGGCACGGAGGGCGACTACGGCATCCTATTCACCAAGAGCATCCTGGATGGCACGCTCTCGATTCTCTTCGCGAGCGCCATGGGGATCGGCGTCGCCTTCTCGGCTATATCGGTCCTTGCTTATCAAAGCCTCCTTACCCTCCTGTCGATTTGGCTCAAGCCCTTCGTGACGCCGCTGATGCTCGGCGAACTTACCGGAATCGGAGGGGCCTTCGTACTGATGATAGGCTTGAATCTGCTGGACATCAAAAAGCTCAAGACAGGGGATTTCCTTCCCGCCCTCGTTTTCACCCTGCTTTTGGTCCTCGCCATGCCCTATGTAACCTTTCTTTAAATGGGAGGTTACATAGATGTCAGATACAGTTATGAATTATGTAGAGGAAAATAGCTGTTTTTGCATCTATTGACATTTTTTTTCGTTTTCTGTAGATTCCTTCTACCACGGCGCAGGGTAGAGCAGTTGGCAGCTCGTCGGGCTCATAACCCGGAGGTCGCAGGTTCGAGTCCTGCCCCTGCTATAGGCTTCTGATGTACTTCCAAGTTCAACTGCTATTAGGGTAATTCCTAATGAAGCCGAAAGTTAAGGCCCCGGAGCAATCCGGGGCCTTTGCTTTGCATAGCGACGCTCTCGGGCTCGTCCACGTGCGTGCGTTTCCATTCGCCAAACAAATGAAAGCCAATGCCGGGAACAAGCCTGTATCTTCAACCCTAAGCAGCGTGGCTTTTTTGCAACCGATTGACAAAAGAACAGTCTTTGTAGGCATGTCCGGGCATTTTTAGGAGTCAAGATGGTCAAGTTGAAGCTGAAAGGTCTGAAGCTCGGGAATCTCGTCGCGAAGGTCCCGATCGTGCAAGGCGGGATGGGCGTGGGCATTTCGCTTTCAGGCTTGGCCGCCGCCACGGCGAACGCGGGAGGCGTCGGTGTCATAGCCGCTGCGGGGATCGGACTGCTCGAGGACGACGGCATACGGGATTTCCTCGGTGCGAGCCTCCGCAGGCTGAGAAGGGAGATCAGGAGAGCGCGGGAGCTCACTCGCGGAGTGCTCGGCGTCAATATAATGGTAGCCTTGAGCAATTTCTCCGACCTGGTGAAGGCCTCCGTGGAAGAGGGGATCGATATCGTCTTCGCCGGCGCCGGGCTTCCGGTGAACCTTCCCGATTTCGTGAAGGGCAGCTCCACGATGATCGCGCCCATAGTATCCTCCGCTCGAGCCGCCGCGCTGATCCTAAAAAGGTGGAGGGACAAATACTCGTACGCGGCGGACGCCGTGGTCGTCGAAGGGCCGAAGGCGGGCGGCCATTTGGGATTCAAGCGCGATCAGCTCTCCGACGGGAATTTCGCCCTTGAGAAGATCCTGGTGGAAGTCGTCGAGGCGGTAAGGCCCTTGAGCGAGGAGGGAGGGAGGCCGATACCCGTCATCGCGGGCGGAGGCGTCTACACCGGTGCCGACATCCGCCGCATCCTCGAGCTTGGGGCGTCGGGGGTGCAGATGGCCACCCGCTTCGTCGCGACCGAGGAGTGCGACGCTTCGCCCGCGTTCAAGAACAGCTATATCGAGGCGCGCGAGGAGGACCTGGAGATCATCGCGAGCCCCGTGGGGATGCCCGGGCGCGCGATACGCAACGGTTTCCTCGACGATGTCTCCGCCGGCCTTCGCAAACCCTTCGCCTGTCCCTTCAAGTGCATCGTCACCTGCGATTACGAGAAGGCCCCCTATTGCATCTCCCTCGCCCTGCTCAACGCCCAGAAGGGTCGCCTCGAGAGCGGTTTCGCCTTCGCGGGATCCAATGCCTATCGCGTGGAAAGGATCGTGAAGGTGAGCGAGCTCGTAGACTCCCTGGTCGCGGAATACGAGGAGTCGGGGCCGGACGAAGCTTCCCCCCGCCTCGCGTCGCCCTCGTCTTCATCAAGCGAGGCTTCGGGCATATAATCCGGGTCATGCTTCTCTATTCTGGCAGAGGCATTCCGCTCGTCATGCCGCCGGAAGATACCGACGGCCTCGCCGACTGGCTCGAGGCGGAATACCCGGACGAGTTCTGCGCGAGCGCGAGTTTCGAGCCGGGTTTCGTGGATTCGCTCTGCGCCTCGGGCTTCATCCCGATGGCCACGAGCGGCGGAGGCGAGGACGAGTATCTGATCCCGAAACTGCACACTCTGCGCGCGGTGCTGGATCCCCGGGACACGGTCGTGACGCGCACGACTCGGCGCGAGAGCTCCCGGTATTCCTTCGGCCTCGACGAGCGCTTCGACGAGGTCCTCTCCGCCTGCGCGGAGACTCACGGCGACGATTGGCTCAGGCCGCCCTTGCGGGAGGCTTGGCTCGAGCTCTTCGCCTCCAGGCGGGACCGCCGCTGCCGCTTCGCGTCGATGGAACTCTATGCCGAGGGCGGGCTCTCCGCCCGCGATCCTCTCGTCGCGGGGGAGATAGGCGTCTTCGCGGGCTCCTGCTATACGAGTCTCACGGGGTTCCGGCGCGTGTCGGGCTCCGGGACCGTGCAGTTGGCCGCGACCGCGCGCTATCTGGAGGCGTCGGGTGTGGCGCTATGGGACCTGGGCATGCCGCTCGATTACAAAGCCGGCCTGGGAGCGCGCAACGTGTCGAGGAGCGAGTTCCTCTCGCTCTTCCGCAAGGCGCGCGAAAAGGCGCCTCGCTTCGCGATGCCGCCTGCCGAGGGGCGCTTCTCGGCGCGCGAGATCATCGACCGCCGCGCGAGCGAAGCCGTCGACGCGGCGGCGGTTCGCGGCGAGGGGTCCGATTTCCCCTGATTCGGTCGATCGATCCCGCCCTTCGGCAGTCGCTTTACAGCCGCCGCCCGGCCGCATATCATCCGGGCAGATCGTATCGAAGGAGGCCGCGATGAATGCCGTCGAGGAATGGCGCTACGAGACGATTGGCAAGGAGGCCTGCGAGGCGCTGAAGCGCTCGGGCTTCGACGCGCGCTTCGTCCTGAGGGGCGGGGAAGCTCTGGAACTGATAGCCTCCTTCGTCAAGCCGGGCATGAAGGTCGGCTTCGGCGGATCGATGAGCCTCCGCGCCATCGGCGCCCCCGAGAGGGTCAAGGCGCTGGGCGCGGACGTCCTGGATCATAACGCCCCCGGTCTCGATCCCGACCGGAAGCTCGAGATCCTCCGCGCCCAGCTGACCTGCGATCTCTTCCTCTCGAGCTCCAACGCGGTCACGCTTGAAGGCGATATCGTGAACGTCGACGGAAACGGCAACCGCGTGGCGGCCCTGACCTTCGGACCAAGGAAGACAGTCGTCGTCGTCGGGGCGAACAAAGTCGTGCGCGACCTCGACGAGGCTCTGTCTCGCCTTGAGACCGTGGCGGCTCCGATGAACAACAAGCGGTTGAATCGACCGAATCCCTGCATCAAGTCGGGCACCTGCGAGGATTGCCGGCTCGAGACGAGGATATGTCGCGTGTACCAGATCCTCAGGCGCAAGCCGAGCCTCTCGGATTTCACCGTCATCGTCGTAGGCGAGCCTCTGGGATTCTGAGGCCCCCGCGCGAGCGCTCGAAGCTAGTCCAGGATACTCCGCGTCGGGGCCGCGAGGTCCTTGCCCGAGGCCAGCCTCCCGTCGGGGCCCACGTCGAGCACTGGCAGGTCGTCGTAGCGGCCGGAATTATTCCAGAACGTGAGGCCGAGATTCACCGAATCGCGGACTCCCGCCACCTCCCGCTTCACGTATTCGGCCCCGTAGTAGGCCTTATCGTAGCTGACGTTGAGGAAGAAGGCCTGCACGTAAGGCCTGACTACCACCTTCTTGCGCGCGATATAGGAGGTTCGCAGGGCTCCGATCCTGTAGATCCGGTACGGCCTCTGCTCGGCGGGCGCCTGGGCGAGAAAGCCTTGCTCGAAGTGCGAGGGATAGAGCATCGGGCAGATGACATCGACGTATTTGGCGAGGAGCTCGACGTCCTGTCCCGTCCTCACTCCGGAGCGGTACCAGCCGTTCGCGCCGTAGATGTCTATGCTGATCGGCGCGGCGATGTTATCCCGGGCGAAGCGCAGGAACGAGGCCAGGGCGCTCTCCTTGTCCATTCCCTGGTCCCTCCAGCGATAGGATGCGTCTCCGATATTCTCGCCGTCCGTCGGGAAGCGGATATAGTCGAACTGCACCTCGTCGAAGCCGCGGCTCACCATCTCGTTGGCTATCGCGACGTTGTATGCCCAGATCTCCTCGCTGTATGGGTCCACCCAATATTCCCGGATGAGTGCGCGCTCGTCCTGGACGCCCGCCGCCTGGGCCGCCGGAGGCTGGGGGGGCAGGGGCCCGGCGTCGGGCCCCGCAGCTCCATTGGGCAAGATAAGCGGAGGCACGGCGGTCGCCTTCTTTACTAGTTGGTATCCTCGCCAAGGGAGGTTCTGCGCCGAGTCCCAGACGGCGTACTTGCCGCCTTCATAATCATAGGCGACTTCGTCCTTGAACACGGGGATGCGCGCGATGAGGTACCGTCCCTTCGCCTTCCATTCGCGGGCGAAGGATTCCACGTCGAGGGGGTTCGAGACCTTGCCGATCTTTTGCAGCAGGGGATCGCGCGGCTCGAAGCGAAGGCGCCCTAAGTCGTCCTTCATGTCCACGACCACCGCGTCAAGTCGGCGATCGTCCATCAATTTGTCGTACTTTGAGCGGGTTTCAGACCGCGCTACGAAGCCGGCCGAAAGGTAAAGCGCGCGCCTGTTCTCGGCCTGGGCGCGGTAGGGCTTGCGGTCTTTGAAGGAGACCAGCCACAGCTCCGAGAGGGATGACTGCCTTTCCGTCTCGGTCCAGGACACGCAGAGGGCCTGCCAGTCGGGCTTGGCCCGCAAGGCGGCGCGCACGACCATCTCGGCTCGCTCATCATGTCCGGCTTTGCCCGTCGCCGGGTCGAGGCGCGCGACGTAGCCGTCGGCGACGAAGCGCAGCGTGCCGTCGGGCAGGGGATCGAGGGACTCGGCGCATCCGAAGTCGGAGGCCTCGGACCATGCGACGGCGAATGTCCTGGCCTTGGCGTCCATCCTGTAGACGCGGGGTATGAAGCTGTCGGATGCCCATACCGCGCCGTCCCTTCCGGGCGCCACGCTGGCGATTTCCTCGACGCTGGTCGTGCCTAGGATGCTCTCGAGTCCCGCGTTCGCGCTCGCCCACCCTCCCGAGGCGAGCTTGCGGACGAACAGGCCCTTGATAGGATGCGAAGCCCATAGCGCGGGTTCTCCCGTTCCCGGATAGGGCGCGAGGGATACGCCCTTGAGGCCCGTGGTGTCGACGGGCGATCCGTAGGATTTCCAGGACTTTCCGCCGTCGCGAGAGACGTAGGCGGCGTCCTCCGTGCAGGTGGCCAGGACGAGCGGATCGCCCGGGTCGATCTCGAGGTCCTTGAGGTCCTGGGTTTCAGTCACGAAGCTTTTCTTTCCGTCCTCGAAGCGCTTGTAGGTCTTGACGGGCAATCCCGTTGATCGGTCCTCGAATACGCCCAGGTCCGGGCTGTTGAGCACGCCGAGCGAAGTGAGGAAATACCAGCCCTCGCTCGACTTGATGATCTTCCGCACTTCGCCGTCGAGCCAGAGTGGCACGGCCCTGTCGCCGCCGTCCTCGACGCGGTACAGGCCGGCGTCGTAACCGGCGAGGAATTCTCGGGGTACCGCGGTCGAGGGAGCATCGATTCGTCCCTGCGGAAGGGCGAAAAGGCCGTGGGCGGGCAGATAGAGGACCGCGACGGCAAAGGCGGCGACGGAAATGCGAAGCTTCATGCGTACTCCGTGTCGGGAAATCGTCGCTTATACTATCGGAGCGTCGGTTCTTTGATAAGAGCGGCCGCCGAGCTCGCCCGCGGCGCTTGCCATTCCCTTTCGATGATCTCACAATCCCCATAGGAAAGAGGAGGCGCATATGGAGTTCTTCGAGAGCGTAGAGTCGAGGCGCAGCATACGCGGCTATAAGCAGGATCTCGTTGAAGACGAAAAGCTCGACGCGATACTCGAAGCGGGACGGCTCGCGCCGACGGCCTGCGACTACCAGCCCTTCCGCGTACTCGTCATCGAAACCAAGGGGCGCGAGGCCGAGCTCAGAAGGATCTACGACAAAGAATGGTTCGTGGCCGCGCCGATCGTGCTCCTGGTTTGCGCCGTACCCGGCGAGGCCTGGTCGCGCAAGGACGGCAAGAACTACGCCGACGTGGACGCGGCGATCGCGATGGACCATATGATCCTCGCGGCGGGAGCGCTCGGGCTGGGGAGCTGCTGGATCGCCGCCTTCGATCCCGATGCGGCGCGCGATGTCCTCGATCTCGAGGCCGGATGGGAACCCCTAGCCTTCACGCCGATCGGCTACCCGAAGGAATCTCCCGCCCCGCGGCCGCGCAAGGCCCTCGAGAAGCTCGTGGCCCGCGTATAGCTAGTCCAGGTTTCGCCCGTAGAGCCGGGACATCTCGGCGAGGCCCCGCGCGATCTTCGGGGTGAAGGATCCCTCGGTCATTCGCCAGGTCCAATTGCCGCCCAAGGTCGAAGGCATGTTCATCCTGGCTTCCGAGCCCAGGCCGAGTATGTCCTGGAGGGGGAAAATGACCCAGGCGGCAATCGATTTCATGAGCTCCCGTATGAGCGCGCGGGCCGGATCCGGGGGAGAGTAGCCGAGGTAAAGCTCCACGTATCGGCGTTCCGCGTCGCTCGCCCGCGAGATCCATCCGGCGAGCGTGTCGTTGTCGTGGGTTCCCGTGTAGGCCGCGCAGTGCTCGGTGTAATTGTGGGGCAGGAAGGAGTTCTTCGGGTCGAAAGCCGTCCCGCTCTCGGACGCGTCGAAGGCGAATTGAAGGATTCGCATCCCCGGGAGCCCGAGCCCGTCGCGGAGGGCCTTCACTTCCTCGGTGATGAAGCCCAGGTCCTCGGCTATTATGGGCATCTCCGCCCCGAGCGCCGATTTTGCCGCCGCGAAGAGCTCTTCGCCCGGGGCCTTCTTCCAAACTCCGCGTCGCGCGGTCGCCTCGCCCGCGGGCACCGCCCAGCATGCCTCGAAGCCGCGGAAATGGTCCACGCGCAGAACGTCGAAGCGCTCGAGCGAAGCGCGCAGCCTGCGGATCCACCATGCGAATCCCTGGGCTCTGTGTCGTTCCCAATCGTAGAGCGGATTGCCCCACAGCTGGCCGTCCGCGCTGAAGTAGTCGGGGGGGACTCCGGCGACTTCGAGGGGGGCTCCATTCGAGTCAAGGCTGAAGAGGCCGGGTTCCGCCCAGACCTCCGCCGAGTCCTGCGCGGCGAAGATGGGAATGTCGCCCACGACGACGAGGCGCTCGGCGTTGGCCGCCGCCTTCAGCGCCGCCCATTGCTCGGCGAACAGGAACTGGAGCGCTTCGTAACGCTCTATCGCGGGCGCCAGCCTCTCGCGCTCGAGGGCTATGGCGGAAGGCTCGCTCATCGCCAGATCCCTGGGCCAATAGTTGTTCCATAGCGCTCCCTGCCGCCCCTCGGCCCGAGCCTTGGCGTCGTACTCGTCCTTGATCGACCTGAACAGGGAATAGCGGGGGAGCCAGGACTCTTCCTCGGACTTGAACAGCGCGAGGTCCTCGCGGCGTTCGGTCGAGGCGCCGGCGATGAAGGCGGAGGCCGCACGATCCAGGAGTCCGCGCTTCCAGGGAATGACCGAGCCGTAGTCGACCTTGTCTCGGGGAAATGGAGGGGCGCTGCGCAGCTCGCGGCGGTCCAGGAGACCTTCTTCCGCGAGAAGCTCGGGGCTGATGAGTAATTCGTTTCCCGCGAAGGAGGAAAAAGGAGCGTAGGGAGAATCGCCGTAGCCGGTAGGGCCGAGGGGCAGTACCTGCCAAATCCGCTGCCGCGCTTCGGCCGCGCGTTCTACGAAATCCAAGGCGGAGGGCCCGAAGTCGCCGATCCCGTAGGGTCCTGGGAGGGATGTCGGATGCAGCAGCAAGCCTGAAAGCCTATTCATGCGCATTAACAGCGCCTCCGTCGAACGTAGCTTATATCCGAATAAACCGGTTTAGCAAGGAGTAATACCGATCTGACCCCGCCGGGTCCTGCCCCTTCGAGGCCCGATGGTCCATACTGAGCGCATGAACATCGATACAGAGAGCGAACTGGAAAAGGCCGCGCGGATACTGGCATCGAGTCGCAAGCTCATCGCATTCACCGGAGCAGGCATTTCGGTCGAGAGCGGCGTACCCGCATTCAGGGGGGAAGGAGGTCTCTGGGAAAAGATCGATCCCGGACTCCTCGATATCGACCGCTTCAATGCCGATCCCGCTGCCTCGTGGACTGCGATCCGGGAGCTTTTCTACGCCTCGCGCCGCTACGCCGGAGCCGCGGCCGGGACGCGAGCCGCGCCCAACGCGGCACATCGCATCCTGGCCGAGTGGGAAAGGGATGGGATACTTTCCTTCCTCGTGACGCAGAATATAGACGGCCTTCATTCGGCCGCGGGATCGCGGAGGATCGTGGAGTTCCACGGCTCGGTCCGCGAGCTCGTCTGCCGTCGTTGCGGCGCGCGCGTATCGGCGACCCCCGAGGCCCTGGACGCGGGTCTTCTCGACTCGCTGCCGCCGCGCTGCGCCGCGGTCGGCTCGGGGAATCGACCCTGCGGGGGCGTGTTGAAGCCGGATTTCGTATTCTTCGGCGAGAGCATCCCACCCGAAGCCTACGGCTCCGCCTTCGCCGCCGCCGAGTCCGCCGACGCATGTCTCATCGTAGGATCCACCGGTGTCGTCTATCCGGCGGCGCAGGTGCCGATTATAGCCAAGCGAGCGGGGGCCGTCGTGATCGAGGTCGATCCGGGCGATACGGAGTTCAGCGAATCGATAGCCGACTTGCACATCAGGGTCGGCGCGTCCGAGGCGCTGACGCGCCTCGACGATCGAGTACGCGCTCTCCGCGGGAGGCATGGAAGCGAGGCCTGATGCGTCTATCGTAATGCTTGGACTGCGACAGTCCGCGTGCTATTATCATAGAGGATAATCCTGCTCATGAACCTAGGACGGCGTTCCGCCACAAGGGCGTTCCTTCTGACCTCGGCCGCCTTGGCTTCGGTCCTGTCCTGCGGGATATCTTCGGGTCTCCTCTCCGATTCAGAACGGAGTTCGCTCTATACGCTGAATATAAACTCGCCGGACGGCTCGAATATCGCGGACGGCGTCGTACTGCTTCCCGGAACGGGAATCTCGGCTATCGTCGCCAAGAAAACGAGCGCCGGCGACCCCGCCGCTCTGGATTTTTCCCTCGCGGGCCTCGACGGCGCGCCGGTGGCCGCGCTCCATTTCGCCTCTTCTGCGGCCAAGGGCTCCGCGGGCGGAGGGACTCAGCAAGCAGGCTCCCCTGCGGCCTCTCTGAGCGTGGCGCGGATAGACGGCAAGCTCGATGGTTTCACGATACCGGCCGGTCTGTCTCAGGGGGCCTATGCCCTGTCCGTCTCCCTCTCCGGGCCGGACGGCTCGCTCCTGCTTCAGGAGCAGTTCCACCTATTCGTCGGCGGGAGCGTTCCGATGATAAATTCGGTGTCCGCCTTCCCCCCGGCCGTCGAACCGGGAACCTCCGCCCTCTTGGGCCTCACCGTCTCATGGACTTCCATTCCGGCTCCCGCGGCTCCGGCTTCTCCCGCGGCGGCCGGAACGGCCGCCGCGCCGCAGGAATCGCGCGATCCATGGATACGATGGAGCAAGGACGGCGCCTCCTTCGCCGAAGGTCCGCTCTCGGCCGGCTTGGGCAAGGTCGTCTGGTCGGCTCCCAGTGCCGAAGGCGCTTATTCCATCACGGCCGAAGTCTTCCCGGTCGCGCCGCCGAAAGGCTCGTCGTTCCATTTCAAGGCCGCCTCGAGCCAGGATCTCAAGGTCATGGTGATCGCGGCTCCGGGGGGAAGCGGGAACGATTTCGCGGATTCCCCGGCCTTCTATTCTCTTCTCAGATTCGACGGTTCTTTCGACGACATAGGCACGAGGCCGAGGAGCGCCCAGCCGAAAAGCTTCGGCTCGCCGATCCTCGATACCTATTCGAGCGGTTTCGGCTATCGATTCGGCGCCAATGCGGGCGTCGTCATTCCCGGGCTCATGCCTCCTTCGGCCTCCGGGATGCTCGGCGCTTTTTCCGTCGTCCTGCGCCTCGGCGCGGATCAGACCGACGGAACCCTCGTCGGTTTCGCCTCCGGCGACGGCTCCTATCGCCTCGTCCTCGGAATAAAGGCTTCGAAGCCCTATGTCGATTCGACTTCCGGCGGGAAGACGCTCCGCTCCCTGGCCTCGGCCTCGATTCCCGGGTCTCCGCTCACGATCGCCGCGACCTTTCGGCCCTACGACGGCAAGCTCGCGATTTCCTGGAGCGCGGAGGGGGAGCGGATAGACGCGCCCTACCTGCCTTTGCCGTCGGCTCCGCCCGATGGAAGCGCGACGTTGGGAGGGCCCGGATCGCTTCCGGGCGTATACGACGGATTCGGCCTTATGGTGGGCTCCTCCCTGCCCTTCTACCGTCTCGCCGCGAGGCGCTTGTGGAAGGCTGCCTTGATCATCGCCGAATCCTTCGAGGACGGGGCCCTGCCTCCTCAATCCTCGCCGGCGGGCGGGGTCTCCGCCGCCTCGGGCGCGCTCGAGCTGGAGCCGGGGGGCTCCCTCACCCTCGCTCCCTCATTCGGCATCACGTCGGCCTTGGAGCTCGAAGCGGATATCGGAGGCGATCAGGCTTCCTGCGTATTGGACGTCTCGACCCCCGAGGGATCTCGGGTCTTCTCGATCCAGGGAACGGGAACCATCGCCGACGCCGCGGGCAAGGCCATCGGCTCTTTAGATACCGCCGGCGGACGAATAGCCTTCGCGTTGGAGTTAAAGGAAGGTTCTCTCTATCTTCGCGGCGCGGCGAGCAAGGATCCTGTCCTGATTCCTTCGTCCGCGAGGCGATTCGTGCTTTCCCTGGCGCGGATCGGCGGATCGGGCGAGGCGGCCTTCGACAGGGTGCTCGTTCGGTCCTCGGCGCGATCGTAGTACCATTAATCTTGCATCGCGGGTTTTATATTACTATATTTTGTGGCTAGCGCCTCTTCCCGTTATTGCCGGAGGTAGTGGTTTTTCCCCGACGTCCCGCGCTAGACTTCTGCAGAGCGTAGATAAGGAGCATTGAATGGGCGATGTAATAAAGGTCGCGGTCGCCATCGCGGCCGCCATCCTCGTCGTTTCGTGCGCCAGCACTCCCGCCCCGCAGGCACAAGCGCAGGCGCCTGCCGCCCAGAGCGCCTCCAATGATCGCGCCAAGGCCATCGTACAGGGCGGAGCCGAAGTGGGCACGCCGGCCACCGCCGCCGCGCCGGCTCCCGCCGCTCAGCCCGCCTCCGCGACCTCATCCGACCAGCCCGCGCCGCTTCCCGGCCAGCTCACTCCCGATGAGCAGGCCTACCTCCAGAATTATCTCGCCCGCCTCAATTACATGGTCTATTACAACGAAGACTCGAAGATCGATCCGAAGCTCGCCAAGGTCGCGGTTTCCCAGGCCAACCGCTTTCTCCTCGAGAAGCTCGGCTTGTCGGTAATCGACTTCGACCAGATCGAGAAGAACAAGAAGGACCAGCAGACCGCGTACCAGAGCGAGACGGGCGGCTCCATCGACCTCATACAGTACCTCGCGCAGAAATTCAACGCCGACGTCTACGTCGAGATCGACTTCGCCCTTACGAGCGAAACGAAGGACAGCAAGTACTATGCGTCCGCCCAGGGCTCGATGAAGATATACGACACTTCTACGGCGACGCTTATGGGCTCGGTCGTCCTGTCCAGCCAGACCGCCTTCAGTCCCGACTCCGCCGATGCGGCCGCCACCAACGCCATCGCGAGCTCCGTCTGGATCGCGATGCCGAAGATGATAGATCAATCGAGGGAACTGCTCAAGAACTCGCTCTCGCGCGGAGTTCGCTATGAAGTCGTCATCCAGAAGACGCCCGATTCCAAACAGGTCAGCCAGCTGCGCCGAGCCCTCGCCAAGAAGATGCGCGAGGTGGAGCAGGTCTCCTATTCCCCCGACACCACCAAGCTCTATCTCTACACCTTCCAAACCGGGGACAAAGTGGAAGACGCGATGTACGACGCGGGCTCGGCCTCCGGACTGAACGATTTGAGACTCGTATACTCGCGCGGCAAGTCCTTTACCTTCGATTCCGGATTGTGAACAATCGGCGCGGGCGCGCCGTCCTGCGCGACCCGCTCCGCTTATTTAACGAAGGGCGTCGCCCTTCCCGCTCAATGCGACCGCCCCTTGCCTATCGCAGGGCGGGCGCGCAAGACCTAAGGAGGTCATCGTGAGGAAGATCCTCGGGATTTTCGTAGTCCTTCTTTCGCTCGCAGTCGTGATCGGCTGCGCCAGCAAGCCCAAAGCGCCCCAGGCAGGCGTCAACCCGCCCGCCCCGACGGTCAAGGCCTATCCGCCCCAGATCATAGAGCACAAGGGAACGGCTTTCGGCCAAGACTATCCGAAGTGGATGTCCGCGGCTCTGGACGGACCCAAGGCCGTGGAGAAGCTGCCGGACTACGCGAACAAATACATCGTCGTCGTCCAGGAAGACGGCGCCGATCTCACCGGGGCCCAGCTCGCCGCCAGCAGGCTCGACGCCCAGACTACCATCGCGGCCCTTATCTCGACCCGCGTCAAGGACACTTTCGCGGGCGCCCAGGTCGGCGACAAGGACAAGATAGAGACCTACATGGAAAGAGCCGTGAAGAGCGTCTCCGAAGCCACCTTCACCGGTTTCGCCATGGAGAGCGACTGGTGGGCAAAGCTTCAGACCTTCACTTCCGACGGTAAGGCCGACAAGCAGGTCTATCGAGTCATCCAGATCTGGAGCATCGACCAGGACAGCCTCAAGCAGCAGATCAACGCCGTCCTCAAGGGAGCGGCCGCCGCCGAGCCCGTAACCGCGGACAAGCAGAAGGCCATCGACCTCGTACAGCAGTCCTTCTTCGACGGCTTCTGATCGCCGGCCGGGACGGCGCAGGAGGCCGGCTGACGCCCGGCCTCCTGTCTCGATTCCGGGGTTCGTGAAGGAGGTCCCATGAAGTGCGGCATGATCTCGGGCTTGGCCGCGATATGCTTGGCTTTCGCATCCTGCGCCTCGTCGCCGGCCCAGAGCAAGGCGCCGGGCTGGATCTTCACGACTCCGAAACCTGACGCGACCGATACTTATTTCGTAGGATCGGCATCCGATTCGGCGGGCGACGTCGCAGCGGCGACGAACGACGCGGCCGCCAATCTCATGTCCTCGATCACGCAATATATCGGCGTCAAGGTCAACGTCGCTACGAGCGCCCAGGCAAGGGCTACGCTCGATTCCTATTCGGCCCACATAATATCGACGGTTACCAGCTCCTCCGAGAATCAGGTCTCGGGCTTCTCGGTCAGGGAGCGCTTCGTACAGACTGATAAGAAGTCCAAGCTCGTTACGGTATACGTCCTGGCCGCCTACTCGACCGCCGACCTCGAGAAGGAAAAGGCGCGCATCGCCGACCTCATCAAGCAGGGGATCGAGGCCGTCGAAGGTCCCGAGCGCGAAGGCGCGACCTTGTTGGACCAAAACCGCAGCTACGAAGCGGTGCGCAAATTCGTGGAAGCGGCGGTCGCCGCTTCCGGGTCGCAAATCGACAATGCCGACGTGTACCTCGAGCGCGACATCAACTCCGCCCGGACCGCCCTTTCCAGGATCCGTTTCGATACTTCCGGCTCAGCCGGATATAAAGGCCATGTGGGACAGGATTTCAAGCTGCCCTTCACGGCTAAGGTCGTATCGGGCGAAGGCGCCTCGGCCCCCGGCGTCCCTGGAGCCGTTGTGCTGTTGAGCTACAAGCGCAAGGGCGGGACGAGCCTCGTCTCTAAGACCGAAAGCGTGATGACCGACGCATCGGGCGCGGTCGTTTTCACTCCGCCGCCTCCCGATTTCGTCGGTAAGGCCAAGTTCGGCCTGAGGCTCGACTTCCAGTCGACTCTCGACCTCCTCGACAAGCTGCCGGAAAAATACGCCCCGTACCGCGACTCCCTCGCCGCTGAGCTCACGGCGAAGACCATTGACGTGCCGTACGAAGTGGTATCCGACGCAAGCGGCGCTTCCATGGCCGTAGCGATCCTCGACCTCGACGAGTCTGGCGCAGTCGTCGGCTCCACCGCGCAGGCGGGGCTCGTCGAAGCGCTCCTAAAGCAGAAATTCAGCGTCAAGGGTGTCTCGATCCCGAAGGATTCGATCGTCGCGATGGATGAGGCCGCCGTTTCGGCGGCCGCTACGTCCGCGGGAAAGTTCGATAGGGTCGCCTTCGGTACGGCGACCATCGCGAGCGTGCGGCAGGACGGCTCCAACTACCTCGCCGAGGGCAAGGCGGTCGTGAAGGTTCTGGATATCGCGAGCGGCCGTACCCTGTATTCTACCGAGCGAACCGCCATCGGCCTGGGCACCGACGAAAAATCCGCCCGCGCTGCCGCATATCGCGAGCTCGGCCTTAATGCCGTGGGGAAGGACATGCTCTCCAATTTGCCCTAATCGGGAGAGTTCGTCGTCGAAGCGGGGCCTTCCGATCCATGAGGATTCGCGACATTAGGAATGCCGCGAATACCGGGCGGGCCCTCACCCGCCGCTCGCGCTTCTATCCTTGTCACGAATACCCAGCTCCTGCGGTCGGTTGGAAATAAGGCCCTCGCAGCCGAGGGAAAGCAGGCGTGCCGCTTCGGCCGCGTCGTCCACGGTCCAGGGTACGACGGGATATCGGCCCAGCTTCATCCAGCGGAGGGCGGAGAATCGCGTGACTTTGGCCCTATCGGGCTTGAGCGCGTCGACCTTCCCGATCCATCGGCCTTCGCCGTGGCGCAGGTATGCCGGGACATCCGCGTCCCCGGACCAGATGACCGCCGTAGGAATCGCGGGCGACAGGTACTTGAAGCGGGCGAGGGCCATCGGGTTGAAGGACGAGACCAATATTCTTCCCGTCAGGCCCGTCTTCGAGGCGAAAGCGTCCCGCAGGCAGGTCGATACCGCCGCTTCGAGGCCGTAGTCCGCGGCGATGCTGCTCTTGAGCTCCACGTCGTAATACAGGGACTCCCCGAATTCCTCGAAGAGCTCGCCGAGCTCGATCATGCGCTCCGCCTTCCATTGGCTCCCTTTCCAGGAGCCGATGTCGAGGACCGATAGATCCTTCCAGGCGGATCGCTCGAGCTCGAGCGCGGCCCCTGCGATCCTGGCCGTCGAATGGTCGTGGAAAACGGCCAGCTTGCCGTCGCTCGTGAGATGCACGTCGAGCTCGACGCCGGGCATGCCCATGTCGCGCGCGAGCTTGAAGGCGGCCATCGTATTCTCGGGAGCGGAGGAGGACAGGCCCCTGTGGGCGAAAAGCAGAGGCCTAGCGATGTCGGGGAAGAGTCTGAGCCGGCTCAACGCTTAGCTCCTTCGGATGCGCGCCGCTTGAGCGCCTCGAGCTCCGAATCGGCCTTCGCCTCCGAATCCAGCTTGGCGAACTCCGCGTCGAGCGGCCGCTCGCCGAGAAGCTCGCCCGTCATCATCTGGAGCTCGGCGAGGAGCCTGTCGGGGTCAACGCTCCGCTCGTGCGCCTTGATCGCCGGCAGCTGCGCGGTCATCCGAGCGACCTTTGAGCGCAGGTCGGCGAGATCGCTTTCGAGGGAGGCGATCTTGCCGACCGCCTCCTCGACTTTGGAGCGCGCGGCCTGGACGAGGGCCGCCATGGCATGGTCGCCGGCGCCCAGCTTACCCTCGGCGAGGGCCAGCCTGGCTTTCCAGCGCTCGAGATCGGCCCCTGCGTCGGCTATTTCCTTTTCCAGCCGCTTCGCGTCGACCGCGTAGGCGAGGATGTACTCCTTCGCGGCGGCGAGGTCGAGGCCGGCGAGATCTACGTCTTCCATACTACAGTTTGTATGAGGCGCCCGCGCCGAAGCTTGCGCCGCCGTAACTATTGAAGAAATTGCCGTCCATCGACACCCAATATTCGTAGCACGCCTCGGCGTAGATCGGAAGCTCCCTTGTAAATAGGAAAGAGGCGCGTAAGTAAGCCTGACCCCCGATGTGGGAGAACCGGTCCGTTTGGCTGGTCGTCGTAGTAGTATCGGGCGACGCGACCACGTGGACGTAGCCTACCCCGATGCCGGCGTAGGGCGTCAGGGTGAAACGCCTCGCATAAATGTTATACTCGCCGCCGAGTATGACGTTGACCGGGATGATGGTCCCTAGATAATCCACGACATTATTAGGATCGTTGTAAGCGTTGACTTGGCTGAGCGGAATCTGAACCGCGCCGTAGGGCCTGAAGCCGTAGAAGCCGCGGGAGGGAGCCGCCCGTATGCCGACCGTGTCGGTACCGTCGCTCATCGCGTGGAAATAGGCTTCGAAGTCGACGCCGAGGCGCGGTATCTCCTTAAGCTCGACGTCCTTCGAGAGATTGATCGAGGAGTAGACCACCCGGCCGGTGGAAACCTCGGAGCCGACATCCTTGATCTGTATCAGTCCCCTCTCGGTATCGTTCTTGAAGCCCTCGATGGTCTCGCTGACCATGATGGAGTACTCGTCGCCCTTCTTGATGCCCATGTTCCTGCCGAGCTGGAGCTTGACCTCGTTCCCGGATGCCGCCAGGACCCGGGTATTGATCTGGAAAGCCTCTATCTTCGGCACCTCGAACTGGAGCTGCATCGGGATGCCGTTGATGGCGTTCGATATGGACTTGTTCTGGTTGCTCTTGTCGCTTCCCGAGCTCTTGACCTCGGCGATACCCAGGATCGATCCGCCGCCGCCGACGTCGATGAAGGTGACATCGGTCCCGATGTCCGTATCCCACTCGGACTTGTCCGTGTTGTACCGAGAGTTGAACTCGGTGACGATCGGCGTCGCTATTATGAAGGCCCCGATCAGCTTGTTGAACTCGGCCTCGGTGAGGGTAGCCTCGCCGAATTGGAATTTATCGGGCATGACGAAATTGGCCTCTTTCGCCTTCTTGAGAGTGTCGATGAATTGCTGCAGCCCGCCGGAGGATAGCCTTTCCGCGTAATCTATGATGTTGAACCGGCCGAGGTCCGCGAATACCTTCTGTATCTCCTGGTCTATGCTACCGAGGGTTTCCAGGGGGATAGCCCACCCATAATAGCCCAAGGCGAATATGGCGACGTCCTTCTTCTCGCTGACCGTGGGCGCCTGGGCCGCGAGTGGAGCCGTAAATAAAATAGCGGCAAGGAGCCCGGCTATGAAAATCCTGGCCCGATTCATTCTTCCTCCCTGAATTCGCCTGGACCTGCTTGTTAGGCCCATTACTCTCATTCTCATTGCCATTAGCGCCTCCTGTCAATAGAAGCGGCCGACCCGGCCTTGTGTCGTATCGGTCTCAAGCGATATCGTGGCACCTGCGATGCAAAGAACGTATTTCGATACGAATCGCCCGATAGTCGCCCTCGCGACGGTGCCTGGGGAATCCGCCCTGGCTGTCATCCGTAGCGCCGGCCCCGGGGCCATCGAGCTTGCGGCCTCCCTCTTCTCGAGGCCGTCCGCACTCCTCTCCGCCCGGAATATGTCTCTCGTCCACGGTGAATTCGTCGATCCGACAAACGGAGAGGCGGTAGACGAAGTTCTCGCCGCCGTGTTCCGTTCGCCGGAAGGCCCTATCGGAGAGGATGGAGTAGAATTTTACTGCCATGGCTCGCCGGCGGTCGTCCGTAAGGCGCTCTCCCTCCTCGAACAAGCTGGATTCGCGCCTGCCTTGCGCGGCGAATTCAGCTTCCGCGCCTTTCTAAAGGGAAAGACCGACCTGGTCAAGGCCGAGGCCGTGCAGGAGCTCGTTCGCGCAGGAAGCGAAGGGGCGAGGGCCGAGGCGCTCCATCGGCTCGAGGGCGGCCTCTCGAGGGCGCTCGCATCGTCGCGCAAGGCCGTCGTCGACGCGCTCGCGGAGGCCGAGGCGAGGCTCGACTACGCCGAGGAGGACGACTCGCCGGCCGGCGGCCTCGATGCCGCTTCGATGCGAAACGTCCGCGGCCTCGTCGCTCGAATCGCCGATAGCTACGCAGCGGGCAGGCTCTTCGAAAAGGGCGCTCGAGCGGTCGTGGCGGGCAGGCCCAACGCAGGTAAGTCAAGTCTGTTCAACCTCCTGGTCCGGGAGGAACGATCCATCGTGGCCCCCGATCCGGGCACCACGCGCGATTGGATCGAGGCGGGTATCGAGCTGGGCGGCCTTCCCATCAGGCTGATCGATACTGCCGGCCTCCACGAGGCCGAGGGCGGTGTCGAGGCCGAGGGAGTCTCGCGCAGCAGGCGCCTCGCCGGGGAAGCGGAGGCCGTCATCTATGTCGTCGATGGCTGTCAGGGCCTCTCGCCTGCGGACGCCGGCTTCCTGGAGTCCAGATCGGATTCTTTACGCGTATGGAACAAGGTGGACGTGCCGGGCTGCGCGCCGGCTCCGCCCGAGTTCATCCGCTTCTCCGCGGCCACGGGCGAAGGCCTGCCCGCCCTGGCGGACGCGTTGCGCGAGCTTATCCGCCCCTCCTTCGGGCTCGGGAATCCGTGGTCGCCGCGAGCGGCTGCCGAGGACGAGCTTCGCATCGCGAGCGAGAGGCAGAAGCTCCTCCTCGACAGGGCCGTCGCGGCTTTCGACGCCTGCCTCGGCGGGCTCGACGCGGGGATGCCCCTCGACGCCCTCGTACTCGACCTGCGCGACGCGGCCGACGCCCTCGGCGAGATTACCGGGGAGATCGCTTCCGAGGAAGTCCTCGAGGCGGTATTCTCGCGCTTCTGCCTGGGCAAGTGAGGCGATCGTGGATTACGAGGCGATAGTCGTCGGCGGCGGCCACGCGGGGATCGAAGCGGCCTTGGCCTTGTCTCGCTTGGGTCGGAGGACCCTCATGGTCACGCAGGACATCGACGCGATCGGCCGGATGTCCTGCAATCCCTCCATCGGAGGTCTCTCGAAAGGCAACCTCGTGCGCGAGGTGGACGCCCTCGGTGGCCAGATGGGGCTCCTCATCGACGCCTCGATGATCCAGTATCGAGTGCTCAACCGGTCCAGAGGCCCCGCAGTGCAGGCGCCGCGCGCGCAGGCGGACAAGGCGCTCTACGCCGCTCTCGCGAGGCGGGCCCTCGAATCGCAAGCCGGACTCGAGCTCTTCATGGATACGGTCGTCGACCTCGTGCTCGACTCGTCGGGCCGGCGCGTCGAGGGCGTCGTCACCGAGCGAGGGACCCGCATCGGCTGCCGCGTCCTCGTACTCACGACCGGAACCTTCATGGAAGGGAGGCTGTTCATCGGCGAGTGGAGCGCTTCGGGCGGGAGGCTCGGCGAGCGTGCCGCGGTGGGCCTCGGCATGTCTCTGCGACGCCTGGGTTTCCGCGTGGGCAGGTTCAAGACCGGCACGCCCGCAAGGGTCAAGGCGGCATCGCTCGACTACGGCGAGATGGAGAGGCAGGACGGCGAAGAGCTCGGGCCTTTCTCCTTCGCGAACGAGCGAATCGCCCGGCCGAGCCTGCCTTGCTGGATGACGTATACCGGCGCGGCGACGCACGACATCATAAGATCCGGGCTCGGAAGGTCGCCGCTCTACGCGGGCGCGATAAAGGGCAAGGGTCCCCGCTATTGTCCCTCGATCGAGGACAAGGTCGTGCGTTTTCCCGAGAGGGAACGGCACCAGGTCTTCGTCGAGCCCGAAGGCGAGTATACGGACGAGATGTACCTCAACGGACTTTCCTCCTCCCTTCCCGAGGACGTCCAGGCGTCATTCATCCATAGCATCCCCGGATTGAGGCGCGCCGTCATCGCCAGGCCTGCCTATGCTGTCGAGTACGACTACCTCGATCCTTCCCTCCTCTCCGCGTCGCTGCAATCCAAGCTTGTCGAGGGCCTCTATGTGGCGGGCCAGACCAACGGCAGCTCCGGCTACGAGGAGGCGGCCGCGCAGGGCGTCGTCGCCGGCATCAACGCCGCGCGTTCCCTGCAGGGCGAAGAGCCTCTGATCCTTTCCAGGTCCGAAGCCTATCTGGGCGTCCTCGTGGACGACCTGGTCACCATGGGCGCGGACGAGCCGTACCGCATGTTCACGAGCCGGGCGGAACGACGTCTGGCATTGAGGCAAGACACGGCCGACGCGCGCCTCACGCCCGTGGCCGAAGCCATCGGACTCGCCTCCCGGCCGCGATTGGAGCGCTTCGAGCTGAAGATGGCGGGAATCCGGGAGATCCGCGAGCTGATCAAAGAGCGTCGCATAACGCGCGAAGACGTCGCGGCGAGCGCGGGACTCGAGCCCCACATCGGGGAGAACGCATACGCGGCCCTTCGCGATCCCGCCATGCGGGATTGCCTGGGGCTTCTGCTGCCGGACCTCGCGGCGCGATTCCCCCGCGACTGGATCGAGACGGCGGAGCTCGACGCCCGCTACTCGGGCTACGAGGAGAAGGAAGCGAGGATCGCGGGGCGGATGGAGCGTTCCGAGCGGCTCAGGATACCGGATGACTTCGACTACCTCGAGGTGCCCGGACTCTCGACGGAGGCGGCGCAGAGGCTTTCCTCGACCCGCCCCCTCACCCTCGGCCAAGCGGCCAGGCTGCCCGGCGTCAGGAGCGCCGACGCTGCGCTCCTCATGGTGGCTCTTACGAGGCGCGGCGGGGGCTGAAGGCTTCCGGAGAGCCGGCCCCGGAGCTTCACTTCCCCTCGACCCCGATCATCGCGGCGAGATCATCCTTGGCTTTGTCGAGGGCCGCCTGGTACTGCGCGCGCGCCGCGCTGACGTTCTGCTTGTAGAAGGCGGCGAACTCGGGATCGGACATCGGGTCGATGCGTACGTCCTGGCCCATCCTCGCGGCCATCTGCCGCTCCTTCTCGCGAATCTTTGGCCCCCACTGCTTGCGGATGGCCTGCTCGACGTTCTTCATGTCGTCGAGGTACTGCTTGAAGAATCCGGCGAGCTGCTGGAAGAGGGCCTGAACCCTCTTGTCGGCGACCGCCGAGCCGACGCTTCCGAGGAGGCCCGAGCCCGAACTCGCGGCGAGGGCCGAGAAGCCCGCGGACAGCATGTCCAGCTTAGCCGCTGAAGCCTCATTGCTCGGAAGCTGAATCTGGGACGCCAGGACTTCGAACATTCCCTCGCGAACAGAGGCGCGCTTCTCCTTCGCATATGCCGCCAGCCGATCGGCGAGGTTTCCCGTCTCCGGGTCGTCGAGGTATCGGCCGGCCGCCTTCTTGCCCTCGATGCGCAGGGCGTTGGCTTCCAGCGCGGCCTCGTCCACCTTGATGTCCTTGGAGCGCTCGAGGGCGATCTCGAGCGCGCTCTTAATCATGGCCATAATGAAGCTCCTCTCGCGATCACGCGGACTTCGGGAGTTCTCGGGCGAACGCAACGACCTTGTCGACCATGCTGAGGAGCACGATCGCCGCGGTCGCCCACTCCAGCACCGCGATAAATTCTATTCGGCCAAGGCCGAAGATGAGCCTGATCACTTCCACCGCGTAGAGCACCATGATGGAAGCCACGGCCGCCTTTCCCATGAAGGTCGTCTTCGGTTCGAATCTCTTGTTCACGAGGACGAGGATGAACACGAAGACGGCCTGCTCCCCGAGGCGCGCCGTAACTAGGAGGAAGAACCAAGGCGGCACTAGCGTAAAATAATAAAAGACGATGGTGAGGACAATGAGGAGAGCGTAATCGCTGGCGCTGTCCATCATCCTTCCGACCCGCGTAACCTGCCCGGCCTTGCGTGAGATGTATCCGTCGGCGAAGTCGGTCGCGAATACGAGGACTACCAGGCACAGGAGCGGCAATCGGATGCGATAGTCCTTAGCCGCCAATACCAGGAAAAGGAGCGTCGGCATGCTCGTGACCCTGAAGAGAGTCACTACGTTGGCGAGATTGACGCGTTCGAGTCGCTCTCCCGAAGGCTCCTTGATAAAGTCGTTCTTGAAGATGAAGAGCATCGTGAGCAGGACGGCGTAAAAGGGGAGAGCTACGAGTAGGAACCATGGGCCGTAGCGGAGTATGAACCCTCGAGGAACGGAGGGATTCGAAGGGACCGCCGTCGCCGCGAAGGCCGAGAAAATAAGTATCTGCACGACCGCGAAAAGGCCCATCGTGGCGAGAATGCTCTTTCCGAGTCTGTTCATAGCGCTCGTCTCCGCCTTCCCGCAGTCCGACCGGGCATTCACCGGCCGCGACGGCGAATAATACAACTTGACACTCGCGCTGTCAAATACCCATACTGCGCGCATGACCCTGGCCGATAGGCTCACTGCGAGCCGACTCGCTCTCGCGCCCCTCTTCTTCGCCTCGTACCAATGGGGAGCATGTTTCGGCCCGGTTCCCTACGTCGTCGCGCTCTGGACACTTTTCCTCGTCATCGAAATCAGCGATCTCTTCGACGGTCTCGCGGCTCGTCGCACGGGCACGGTGAGCGATTTCGGCAAGCTCTTCGACCCCTACGCCGACGTATTCGCGCGCATAACCTATTTCGTCTGCTTCGCTCTCGACGGCATAATGCCGGCGTGGGTGCTTATCGTCGTTCTCTATCGGGAATTCTCCATCAATTTCATCAGGATGCTCCTCGCCCAACGGGGTGTTGCGATGGGCGCGAGGCGGGGAGGCAAGCTCAAGTCCGCGACTTATATGGCGGCGGGCGCCGCCTCGCTGCTGCTCGCGAGCGCCACCAAGCTAGGTCTCCTTTCGGGAATCAGGGCCCCCTTTACCGTCGCGATATACGCGCTCTACGTCCTCGCCGCCGTCCTTGCCTTGGTCTCCTTCGCGGACTACCTAATCCAATACCGTAAGCTGACCGCTCCTCGCCCATGAGGCTCCCCAAGCCTCTCAGCGAGCTGCCCCGAGGCGAGGCCGCCGGCATAGGGTTAGTCCTCTTCGACATCGACGATACCCTTACGGAGAACGGGCTCCTCGTCGAGCAATCCTATTCCGCCCTCTGGGCACTGCGTCGGGCCGGCGTCGCGGCGATCCCCGTCACTGGACGGCCCGCTGGTTGGTGCGACCTCATCGCGCGTCAGTGGCCCGTCGCGGGAGTCGTAGGGGAGAACGGCGCGTTCGCGTTCTATATGGAAAACGGGCGCCTCGAGCGCATCTTCCATCCGGAAGCCCCGTCACCCGATTCTTCGCGCGAGCGTCTGTCGCGCCTAGCTTCGGAGACGATAGCCTCAGTCCCGGGCCTCCGACTCGCCAAGGACCAGCCCTATCGGCTTTTCGATATCGCGCTGGACTTCGCCGAGGAGGCTCCGCGCCTGCCCCTCGAAGAGGCCTTGAGGGCTAAAGACATCTGCGAAGCTTCGGGAGCCCGCGCCAAAGTGAGCTCGATCCACGTGAATGCCTGGTTCGGCGATTACGACAAGCTTTCCATGTCCATCCTTTTCCTATCAAGAGTCCTCGGTTGGGATCCGATGCTGACTCCGCGTGCGGCGATCTTCGTCGGGGATTCTCCGAACGACGAGCCCATGTTCCGTCGATTCGAGTTGTCATGCGGCGTCGCGAACGTACGGCGCTATGAAGGTCTCTTGGAGTATCCCCCGGCCTATATCACCGATAAGCCCTTCGGCGCCGGATTCGCCGAGGCTTGCGCGTATATCCTAGCGTCTCGGTGAAGTTACCTAGTCGTCCTTATGATTTAGCCATCGGCGCGCCGGCACTTGACATCTCTTTCGTGAATTCGAAAGTGTCCTGTTCGCGCCAAAGCGGTTCCCGAGCTTCGCTCGGGACTGGAGATCGGACAAATAAAAGGAAGGGGGAGGGGTGCGATCGCTTGACAAGGTGCGGGCAACTACGATAGTTTCATCGAGCGCCTAAAGAGCAGAATGGCGGCTACGATAGCCCGGCTGAAGATAATCAGACAGCGTAAGGCATTCGGGCGGCGCCCGGTCCTTGGCGAATAGAGGCCAAGGTCGGCGGGGGTCGGTTTTTGTCGCCTTCCTGGTACGCGGGGAGCCTAAGCGGGAACTACGGCCGCGAGTTGGGATTAGGAATTGATTGGTTCTTGACAGGGATAGGAAAGCGATGCTATAAGACAGCTCCTTCTGGCACGGA
>Ga0181535_10001895_pt1 | contig 26351 bp, 22 predicted proteins | sample PEATcosm2014_Bin_44_FD_119774 | JGI IMG/M metagenome (GOLD analysis project Ga0181535, IMG submission 119774) | Peatland microbial communities from MTU Mesocosm Facility, Houghton, MI, USA - PEATcosm2014_Bin17_30_metaG | ecosystem: Environmental > Terrestrial > Soil > Wetlands > Peat | place...
CAACCTGAAGCCGCTTTCTAATCGCGACCTCAACGCCTCGGATGTCATTCGCCGGCTACAAACCTCACTGCAGAACGTCGAAGGAATCAAGCTCTTCATGCAGCCGGTGCAAAACATCACCGTCGATGACCGGGTGAGCCGCACCCAGTATCAGTACACCCTTGAAGACCCCGACCCGCAAGAGCTGGACTTGTGGACCAGTCGTTTCATCGAACGTCTGAAGCAACTGCCGCAACTCGAAGACATTGCCACCGACCAGCAGACCGGCGGCCTGGCGGTTTCGATGATCATCGACCGCGTCACTGCCTCGCGCCTTGGCATCGCTCCTTATACCATCGACAACACGCTTTATGACGCTTACGGACAGCGGCAGATCAGCACCATGTACACGCAGCTCAATCAGTACCACGTGATCCTGGAAGCTCTGCCTGATTTTCAGAAGGATCCGGGTAAGCTATCGAGCCTATACATCCAGGCCAACGCGTCGTCCGGGGCGACCGGCGCCGGAGCTTCCACGTCCTTCGCGGCATCCAGCTCTGTATCCGCTGGTTCCAGCGCCACCACTGCGGCAGCCGCATACACGCCCTCTTCTGGCGCGCTGACCGCTCTGTCGAATGCGCTGACCCCAGTGGCTTCCACTTCGAATGCCGCCAGCAATGCCACCCCGGCGAACGCTGTACCGCTCAGCGCCTTCACCCACTACAGTCTCATCAACTCGCCGCTTTCCATCAGTCACCAGGGTCAGTTCCCCTCGGTCACCGTCTCTTTCAATCTGGCGCCGTACGCCTCGCTGGGCGACGCCATTGCCGTGATTGACAAGGCGGAGAAAGACATGAACGCGCCGGCCAGCCTCCAGGCCGGCTTCCAGGGCACCGCAGCTTCGTTCAAGAATTCGCTGTCCAATGAAGCGCTGCTCATCCTGGCCGCACTGGTCACGGTTTACATCGTGCTCGGGGTGCTCTACGAGAGCTTCATCCACCCGATCACGATTCTCTCCACGCTGCCTTCGGCCGGCGTGGGCGCGCTGCTCGCACTGCGCCTTTTCCGCCAGGATCTCAGCGTCGTGGCCATCATCGGGATCATTCTGCTCATTGGCATCGTGAAGAAGAACGGCATCATGATGGTGGACTTTGCCCTGGAGGCCGAACGTAAGCACGGCAAGAACTCCACTGACGCCATCTACGAAGCCAGCCTGTTGCGCTTCCGTCCCATTATGATGACCACGATGGCAGCGCTCCTTGCCGGCATCCCACTGGCCGCGGGCACCGGCATCGGTTCCGAACTTCGCCGGCCTCTGGGCATCTGCATGGTCGGCGGCCTGCTGCTGAGCCAGGTGCTTACGCTTTACACCACGCCCGTCATCTACATCTTTTTTGACAATCTGGCGCAGCGCTTCTCGCGTTCCAGGTCGCGTTCCAGCAACGCGCCCAACACCCCGGGCTCCGAGCCGCCTCTGGAGCAGTCATGAATCCGTCTCGGCTATTCATTTACCGGCCCGTCGCTACCACGCTATTGACCGTGGCGGTCGCCTTGGCCGGGGCCGTTGCTTTCATGGTGTTACCGGTGTCTCCGCTGCCTCAGGTTGATTTTCCCACTATTTCCGTCGGCGCCGCCCTGCCCGGAGCCAGCGCCGAAATCATGGCAGCTTCCGTCGCCACCCCGCTGGAGCGGCAGTTAGGCCACATCGCCGGCGTCACGGAAATGACCTCGACCAGTTCGCTTGGCACCACTGCCATAACGCTCCAGTTCGACCTCAATCGCAACATCGATGGCGCAGCGCGCGACGTGGAAGCCGCCATCAACGCGGCGCGCACCTACCTGCCGGCCAACTTGCCCGCCAACCCCACCTACCGCAAGGTTAATCCGGCCGACTCGCCGATCATGGTCATCGCCCTCACCTCGGAAATCTACGACCGAGGCAAGCTTTACGACGAGGCTTCCACCATCGTCCAGCAGAAGCTCTCGCAAATTCAGGGAGTAGGCCAGGTCACCACCGGCGGCGGCGCGCTACCTTCCGTCCGCGTCGATGTGAATCCCACCCAGCTCAACAACTACGGGCTCACGCTCGCCAACGTTCAGTCCATGCTGAGCCTGCAAAACGCCCACCAGGCGCGCGGCCAGCTTTCTGACGGCGTCGTCACCGCCGACATCATTACCAACGATCAGATCCGCTACGCCCAGGATTACAGGCCACTTGTCGTCGGCTACCACAAGGGCGCCGCCGTCCGCCTCTCCGATGTTGCCAACGTGACAGACTCGGTGCAGAACATCCGTTCCGCCGGCTACCTCAACGGCAAGCCCGCCATCCCTGTCATCGTCTTCCGCCAGCCCGGCGCCAACATCATCCAGACGGTTGAAAACATCCGCAGCGAGCTGCCTTCTATTAAGGCCTCCATTCCCACGGCCATCGAAACTACGATCGTTGTCGACCGCACTACCACCATTCGCGCTTCGGTGAAGGACGTAGAGCGCACGCTGCTCATCTCCATCTGCCTTGTGGTGGGCGTGGTTTTTGTTTTCCTGCGCAACCTGCGCGCCACGCTGATCCCCTCGGTTGCCGTGCCGGTTTCGCTGGTCGGCACCTTCGCGGTGATGTACCTGCTCGGCTACAGCCTCGACAATCTTTCATTGATGGCGCTCACCATCTCTACCGGATTCGTCGTGGACGACGCCATTGTGGTTATGGAGAACATCACGCGCCACATCGAGAACGGTATGAAGCCCTTCGATGCTGCACTCAAGGGCGCAAAGGAAATCGGCTTCACGGTTTTCTCGATTAGCATGTCCCTGATCGCCGTCTTTATCCCCATCCTGATGATGGCCGGTATTGTGGGACGCCTTTTCCGCGAATTCGCCATTACCCTCTCGACGGCCATCATCGTCTCCATGGTCATCTCGCTCACCACCACGCCGGCGATGTGCGCGCACCTGCTCAAACCCCACGAAGTAAAGCGCGGCCGCCTGTATCAACTCAGCGACAAATTCTTCGCCGGGATGCTCTCTTTCTATCGGCGCTCGCTTCTCTGGGTGCTCGACAATTCCGTGCTCACGCTGACCGTGCTGGTACTGGTCGTCGCGCTGAACGTGGTCGTGGTTGTGCTGATTCCCAAGGGTTTTTTCCCGCAGCAGGACACAGGGGTTATCTTCGGAGGACTGCAGGGACCGCAGGATGCTTCGTTCTCGGTCATGAACGACTCCGTCCGGCGCCTGATATCGGTCATCAAGAGCGATCCTGGAGTGGAGAACGCCGTCGGCTTCACTGGCGGTCAGGGGAATACGAACGGCGGCTTCGTCTTCATGTCACTTAAGCCGCTGGGGGAGCGCAAGGCAAGTGCGGCGCAGATACTCGGCCGGTTGCGTCCCAAGATGACGTCCCTGCCCGTCGCCTCCGCCTTCCTGCAGCCCGCCCAGGACCTCCGCATCGGCGGACGGGCGAGCAATGCCCTTTACCAGTACACGATTCAGTCGGACAACGTGCAGGATTTGGCGCACTGGGGGCCCATCCTGCTGACTGAGATGCGCAAACTTCCGGGATTTCAGGACGTTAACTCCGACCAGCAGAACGGCGGCCTTGACCAGTACCTCACCTACGACCGCACTACGGCCGCCCGCCTGGGCATTACCGCGCAGAGCCTTGACTCCACTTTGTACAGCGCGTTCGGTCAAGAGGAAGTTTCCATCATTTATACCCAGCTCAACCAATATTACGTGGTGCTCGAAGTCGCGCCTCAGTTCTGGCAGACCCCCGAAGGACTGAAGTACATCTACGTGAACTCGGCGAACGCCGGCAACGTGCCGCTCACAGCCGTCGCCAGCGCCCGCAGCAACACCATCCCCCTGTCCGTCAACCACACCAGTCTCTTCCCCTCGGTCACGGTCTCCTTCAACCTCAATCCGGGAATTGCGCTCAGCGACGCTACCCGCGAGGTCGCGCAGATGCAGCATCAACTAAACATGCCGCAAACGGTCCGTGGCTTCTTTGCCGGAACCGCACAGGCCTATCAGGTCTCGCTCTCCAGCGAGCCCATCCTGGTAGCCACTGCGTTGCTCGCCGTCTACATCGTGCTGGGTATTCTTTATGAGAGCCTGGTGCACCCGCTCACCATTATCTCCACACTGCCGTCTGCCAGCGTCGGAGCCATGCTGGCGCTCATGTTCTTCAAGATTGACCTCAACGTCATCTCCATCATTGGCATCATCCTGCTCATCGGCATCGTGAAGAAAAACGCCATTATGATGATCGACTTCGCCCTGGCCGCTGAACGCAACGAGGGCAAGTCGACCACCGATGCCATCTTTGAAGCTTGCATGCTTCGCTTCCGCCCGATCCTGATGACCACCATGGCCGCCATCATGGGTGCCCTACCGCTGGCCTTCGGCACCGGCATCGGATCGGAACTGCGCCGCCCCCTGGGAATCACCATTGTCGGCGGCCTCATTATGAGCCAGCTGCTCACGCTCTACACCACTCCGGTCGTGTATCTGTTCCTCGACCGCCTGCGCCTCCGCCTCTCGGGTAAGGAGCGCGACACGTTCCGACCCACCAACGGAAGTTTGCCGGAAGAATCCGTATAGCGGGGGCTAAGATGAAAGAACTTGATATCAAGATGCGTATGACCCACCTCAACCTCGCACTACGCTCTCCGCTGCTGGCCGCCGCTGTGCTCTCGTGCGTACTCGCCGGATGTATGGTTGGCCCCAAGTATCACCCGCCGACGACCCAAGCCCCGCCCACCTATAAAGAGTCGCCCGCGAACGTCCCGCCGAAGCCCGCGGTGCCTCCGGCAACCACATCGACCGACCCGACCCTCGGCGGCCTTGGGGACTGGACCGTCGCCCAACCTCAGGATGCCTCGCTGCGCGGCAAATGGTGGGAAATCTACGGCGATCCGGAATTGAATGCACTCGAAGAGCAGCTCAACATCAACAACCAGAACATCAAGCAGTTCTTCGAGAACTTCATGGCCGCTCGCGCCATTGTCCGCCAGGCCCGCGCCCAGCTCTTTCCGACGGTGTCGACCGCGCCTTCCTGGTCGCGTTCGCGAAGCTCGTCTAACATTGCCAACACCACGGGAGGTGCAGGAAAGGCTCCCAACGGCACCGCGAGCACGCTCATTGACCTGCCGGCTGCGGTCTCATGGGAGCCCGATCTCTGGGGCAAGATACGGAATACCGTGCGCCAGGCACAGTATTCTGCCCAGGTCAGCGCCGCCGACCTGGAAAACGAACGCCTCACCGAGCAGGCCAGCTTGGCTACCTTCTTTTTTCAACTCCGAGGACAGGATGCTCTTCAGCAGATTCTGGACGCGACGGTAGTCGCCGACCAGAAGTCCCTGGAGATCACCCGCGCTCAATATGAAACGGGACTTTCGGATCAGATTGCGGTCGTCCAGGCGGAGACCACCCTGCAGAGCGCAAAGTCGCTGGCCACCAATCTCGGCATCGCACGCGCGCAGTACGAGCATGCCATCGCGACCCTGATTGGCAAGGCAGCATCAGGCTTTTCGATTCCCGCCAAGCCGGTGCTCACTACGCCTCCGCCCATCCCGATCGGACTGCCCTCGCAGCTTCTCGAGCGCCGTCCGGACATCGCTGCCGCCGAGCGCACCATGGCCGCCACCAACGCGCAAATCGGCATCGCCTACGCCGCTTACTACCCCAACCTGACCCTTTCGGCAACTGGAGGCTTTGAAAGCTCGACATGGAAGCACCTCTTCGACGGGCCTAGCCGCATGTGGTCCGTTGGTCCCTCGGTTTCGGAGACTGTCTTCGATGCCGGCCTGCGCCGCGCCACCATTAATCAGTACGTCGCCACTTACAACGCGAATCTAGCCTCGTATCGCCAAACCGTGCTCACTGCCTTCCAGCAGGTGGAAGATGCCCTCGCTACGCTCCGCATCCTCACCCAGCAAATTCAGCAGCAGCACCAGGCGGTCGAATCCGCCAGAGTTGCTCTGGATCTGGAAATGAAGCGCTATGAAACTGGCCTTGACCCCTACATTAACGTGGTCACCCAGCAGAACATCCTGCTCTCTGCCCAACAGACTATGGCCCAGATTGAAATCCAGCGCGCCACTGCCTCTGTGCAGCTCATCGAAGCCCTGGGTGGAGGATGGGACAACTCGCGACTGCCCACCCCGAAGCAGGTCAGCGCGAAACCCGACAAAGCAGATACGGCACTGCAGCAATAGCAGTTGGCAGGCCAGCGAGTGCAAAGATAAACCGGCTAGGAGCAGAGCAATCTCGGAGAACAGTTTTTCGGGATCGCCATTCGCGGCCTTGTTGATTGCTACCGCGCCTGCTCCCCGGCTGCTTGTTCACTGCCAGTTTTGCCGGTGCCGGTTCCGCCACCAACAGGGAGGATTCCACTGCGACCCTGCATACTGCGGAAACATGGACCGCGAGCAGTTCTCGTCTGCCGTTCCCATGTAGTCGTATTCGGCTTTGCCACCCTTGAGCGGTGTTTTCAGATATTGCTCGATTGGGACGCTTTGCAATCCCGTTCCCCGCATAAGGCGGACCTCGAAGACGCTCCAGTCCGCGGCGTATAAGAGCGCCAAGCTGATCAGCAGGTACTTTGCTGTTTGTCCAAAAATTCGCAGAGATTGGGTTCGCATTGCAAGCCGCAGAAGAATTTCAGGTACGCTAAAAGACTATAGTAGTCGCTATATCTCTGATTTGGGAATTCTCAATTACGTTCAACTAGCGTTAAATGAGTCGCTGACCCTAGATTTCGTGGCACAGCACAGTGTGCTCAACTCCAGCCTGATAGAAGCCGTTGAACCGACGGACCCGTCCGTGTCGTTTGAGCTGTGCGATCTCCAAGTTGGTTTCCACCGCAGCTTTAGTCACCAGGGTTTCGATCCTGCCGTCAGCGATGCTCCTGCAGCTGCGCGCCGCCTCCAGGCGGACCAGCTCGAACATCAGGTCGTCTACGCTTTCGCTGGAGGAGCCAACGCGACAGCGGCCTCGGCGGTGAGCAGCAGGAAGGTAAACGTCTCCTGCAGATACAGGCGAACTACGGCATCCGTGTGATTGGAATAGCCGATGGAGGTGTCCTGACCGAGGCGCAGGGCGAAGTCGCCGCCACGGGTGGTCAGTACGAAAGCGCCGGCGATGGCGGGTGCCCAAATGATTTTGTCGTCAACCAGCCGCTTGACATGTTCCAGTACCGGATATCCGTGGTCGCTAGTCTCGGCGAGTGCGGTGTAGGCGTCGGCGCCGAACAACACAGAGTAGGGGCCGTCGACGCCGACAAGACGCAACCTGCTCAAGCCTTGGGCAATGGCTGCCGGGTACTCGCGCACATTGCTTGGGAGCGTCATGATCGGATTGCTGGTTCCCTGGCGAATGCCCCCAATGCCTGCGGCGCCATAGCCCTCGAAAATGGCGCCGTCCTCGGCAAAGGCAATCTGGCGCGCGGCGTCCTTCGCCGGTTGCCAGTCCGAATCGTTCGCGCCACGCTCGACGTCATCGATCGCCTGCCGATCCAGCTCGAACGGAACACGCAGCTCGACCAGCGCCTTCACCTCGCGCTGCCTCGCGACGATGCCGTCTCCCGGAGCCGCTATCGCACGCAGGTGACCGGTGCCGACGGCGGAGAGGCCGATGCCGCCCGGCTCCCGCACGTCGACCACGCGCCGTCCAGCGAGGTAGCGCTTGAGGGTGCGCGATGTCTCCTCTTCGATCTGAGCCCACGCCGCCTCGGAAATGGGGGCAAGTTCGCGATGCAGATTATTCATGTGCGATGTCTCCTTTGAGAGAGCCGATGGCAAGCGAACCATCGTGCCCCGACGGTATCAAATGAGATGGCTCTGCCGCCGGAGGCACGGCTTGGGGCACTGCATCCGCAGGCTGGTCCTCGGTCACGTTTTCCAGAAATGTCGCAGACGGCACGAAGAACAGGTTTCCTGTCACGGCACGGCTGAAATCGAGCAGCCGGTCGTAGTTGCCGGGTGGTCGGCCGACGAACATGTTTTCGAGCATCTGTTCGATCGTCTGTGGCGAACGGCTGTAGCCGATGAAATAGGTGCCAAATTCACCCTGCGAGGGCCGGCCGAAGGGCATGTTGTCGCGCAGAATCTTAATCTCTTTTCCGTTTTCGACAATCGTGGTAAGTGCGTTGTGGGCTGACGTTGGCTTAACGGAATCGTCTAATTCAATGTCCGACAACTTGGTGCGGCCGATGATTCGTTCCTGAGCCTCCGTGGAGAGCGCATTCCATCCGTCAAGATCGTGGAGATATTTCTGCACGATGACGTAGCTGCCGCCGACGAACGCAGCGTCCTCGTCACCGATGAGCACAGCATCGACCACTGCTTGTCCCCTCGGATTCTCTGTCCCGTCGACGAAACCCATGAGATCGCGGTCGTCGAAGTAACGGAATCCCTGCACCTCATCTACCGGCGAAACGGCCTTTCCGATACGCGCCATGATTTGCGTGGCAATCTCAAAGCACAAATCCACGCGCTTCGCGCGAATGTGGAACAGCACGTCACCCGGCGTGGAAACCGCGTGCCGCGCTCCGGCGCGAATCTCCCGGAATAAGTGCAGCTCTGCCGGCCGGGGCGCACCAAAGAGTCGGTCCCACGCTTCGGAACCAAATCCCATGACGCAGGAGAGCCCTCCTTCAAGGTCGCGAAACTCCACTGCGCGCAACAGCGCGGGGAGGTCTCCGCAGAATGACCGCAGCGTCGCGCGATTGTCGGAGCCCGGATTTAGTGTCAAGACCAGGAAAATAGCGGCGCGGGTAAGCGGTGCGGCCACCGGTTGCGCAACGACACGCAATCCACCTGACGATTCGGGCGCACTGATCGGTTCGGACTTCATCGGATGACGTCCTGATGGGGCTGGCCGCTCTTCGAAATATCGCGCCCGTCTCGCATGCGACGTTGGGTCTGCAAGATACCTTCGTTAGCCGACTATTTTGGGCAGTCTGACGCCTCGTGTCGCATTGGAGTTGTTCGGCGCAGGAACAAAATGTCAGCCCTTATGAATCAATGGATTGCGGCGGCGCGCAGGACGGTTATTTGCAGGTGCACCGCCGGCGCGTGCCGGACAGCAGCCATCTTCCAGGAATGAGACGGTATTCAGGAGTTGCCAGAAGGAGCGCCTGATATCAGAATAAGGAAACTTATTACAAAAATCGGTTTCGCTATGTCGGAAGTTGCCTTCCGGGGCTTGCCGTCCAGCGGGATCCCTGACATTTGCGAAGGAAAACACCCGATGGCCACAGAGTCCACCCAGGCAGCAACCATGACGGTGAGCGAGTTGCTCGGCAAGTTGGAGAATTCAAGGCTTACCGCCAATCATTACAAGCTCATCATCACAGCCATGCTGGGTGACATGCTTGAGTTCTTCGACTACTGGATCATCGGCTTCATCCTGGCCTTCATCGTTATTCCGTGGAAGTTGAGCTTCGGCGCCACCGCCGTCGTCTTGCTCAGCGCCGGAGTCGGCAGCCTGATAGGCGCGTTCTTCTTTGGCCACCTGGCCGACCGCATCGGTCGCATCCCCGTGTTGATGATCTGCACCGTTACTTTTACCGTGCCCAGCGGCATCATGTATTGGACTCCGGAGGGCAGCTGGATGTTCCTGGCCTTCTTTCGTCTTGTGGTTGGCCTCGGCGTGGGCGGGTTGTACGCCGTTGACCTGCCGCTGGTGCAGGAGTTTGTGCCGACGAAATATCGCGCCATCATCGGCGGCATCGTAACCGCCCTGATCCCGGCGGGCAGCTTGCTGGGAGGCGTCTGCGCCGCCTACCTGACGCCGGCCATCGGCTGGCGCGGACTATTCCTCATCGGGTTGATTCCGGCCGTGTTGTCGCTGGGTTTCCGCTTCTGGATGCGCGAGTCGCCGCGCTGGCTGATCAAGCAGGGACGCTACCGGGACGCGGTCAATTCCATCAACTGGGTGACCGGACTGAACCTCGATTATCGCAACCTGGTGGTAACCGCGGCGGACACGGCGCAGGAGAAGAGAGCCACATTCACCGAGATCTTCCAGTGCCGCCGCAGCGTGGCCGTCACCTGGACCACCGGATTCATGCAGGCGCTCATGGATTACGGTTTCACCCTCTGGGGACCGACGTTGCTGGCGTTGGTGCTGAAGGTGCCGGCTGCGAAAGCGGCGAAGATGTTCATCTTCGTCGCCATTTCCAGCATCATCGCCAAGTTCACATGGCCTTTCCTGGCGGAAAAGTTCGGCCGGCGTCCCTGCGGAATGGCCGTGGGGATTGGGGCTTTCATCACCTGCTTGATCATCGCCAATTACTGGAGCGCCCGGTGGGGCAACGTGCCGGTGATATTTGTAGCGTTCCTTGCTGTTTTTGCTTTTATCGGCGGGGGATGGGCGATTACCGGACCGTATGCGACCGAGGTTTGGCCACAGCGGCTGCGGGCCACGGGAATGGGTTCGGCTTACGGCATTGCCGGCTTGGGAAGAATAGTCGGGCCCTTCGTGCTGTCGCTGTTTGCTGGCGCGGGAACGGTGGTCTCACCGAAGGCGACCACTGGAGCCATCGGCCCGACCTACGTTTTCTACGCCATCTGCGGCCTGGTGCTCTCGGCGGCCTACTACTTCGGCATCGAAACGAAGGACAAATCCATCGCTGAAATCGAGGCGTTGGTACTTCCGGTTCGCACGGGGCCGTTCGGAAAGCGCGCGCGTGATTAGATCTGATTAGGATTGGTCAGCGGATGACACCCAAGACCACGAAAAGCAGTGATAATCCAACAAACAGAGCGCAAGAACCCACCTCTGGCTTCCCAGAACGCGGTTTCGGGCCCCGGAACGCCGTCGCTTTAGGCTGTGGTTCTACGATTCCTTCCAGCCCACGAGGGCAAGGGAAAAAAACCGAAAAGCATGTGCCCGAACCTCCGTCTCTGGCGACGGTGCGAAGCCGGAGTATTCCATCGTTGTTTTCGATGAAGTTGTCAACGGTACCGGGCATTACCACATGTCCGATCCCGTTCCTCTTTTGTCCGTCCCCAGACGCTGAGAATCTTATGTCATAAGAATAAAGTATTTCAATTCTCCTGACTATATTCATATTCTCACTCGCAGTCTGCCGACAGCGATGGGCGGAGCAAACACAAAGCTGCTTGGGCTGCGCATCACGGCCCTCTGGAAGCGCGCTGTGCGGTTCCACACACTATTCAGCAGCTTTCGGTGGAGATCGATGCGGCGTTCTAGAGATCGGTGCATAGGATCGGCCAGCCGCACTAGAACTCCTCGAACGCCTCTAACAATAAGACTAATAAGCAGAGCCGTGCAATTGTATAAATTTTCCGCGCGAGATGAGAGGAAGCAAATATGAGTACAGTTGACTCTAAGGCAACTGCAGTTGAAAACCGCAAGAATGTTCCCACTCGACATGAATCTGAAGGCAGTTTGGCGAAGATAGGCCTCGCACTGGCAAATTGGAGCGAACGGTGGTTCCCGGATCCTCTCGTGTTTGCACTAGCGGGAGTGGTCATCATATTCATCTTCGGCCTGCTGCTTCACCAGTCGGCGTCGAAATTAGCCGTGCAGGGTGCCAAGAACTTTTGGACGCTGGTTCCGTTCACCATGCAGATGGTGATGGTCATCATTGGCGGCTATGTAGTTGCGACAACACCTCCGGTGTATCGCTTTATACGGTGGGTCGCGAAAATACCCAAGACCGGACGTGGCGCCATCGCGATGATCGCATTATTTTCATGCCTGACCTCATTGATCTCTTGGGGTCTGAGCCTGATCTTCAGCGGGCTGTTGACGCGTGAACTGACTAAGCGGGTCAAAGGAATGGACTATCGGGCAGCCGGCGCGGCAGCTTACCTGGGTCTCGGAGCGGTCTGGGCGCTTGGCTTGTCTTCGTCGGCGGCAATGCTGATGGCAACAAAGGGCGCGATCCCTCCTTCGCTGCTGGCCATCTCAGGCGTTATCCCGTTGAAGCAGACACTTTTTCTCTGGCAAAGCATAGTTATGGCCTTGGTGCTGGTTGCAGTATCGGTAGTGATTGCATACGCCTCAGCACCCTCGGCTGAAAAAGCAAAAACCGCGGAGGATTATGGCATCGAGTTCGAATCAGTGGACCGCTCGTTGGAGCCAAGGACGAAGCCAGGAGAATGGCTGGAGTACAGCCCGCTGTTGTCGATCCTGATTTCAGCTCTGATGATCTGGTATCTCGTTGACTTTTTCCGCAGTTCTCCCCAAGGCGCGATTGCCGCGCTCGACCTGAATACCTATAACCTGATCTTTATTACCGTCGGCCTGTTACTGCACTGGCGGCCAAAAAGTTTTGTCAAGGCCGTTGCCGAGTGCGTGCCTGCGACGGGCGGCGTATTGATCCAGTTTCCGTTCTACGCCGTTATTTTTGGAATGATTGTAGGTACGGGCATGTCCGACTGGCTCGCTAACGTGTTTGCGCGTATCACAACGCATGGGACATATCCTCTCCTTGTAGCGGTCTACTCTGCGCTCATTGGCGTCTTCGTGCCATCCGGTGGAAGTAAATGGGTCATTGAGGCGCCCTACGTCTTGCAAGCCGCAACCTTGCATAATGTTCATCTGGGCTGGGTGGTACAGATCTATAACGCCGCCGAGGCGCTGCCCAATCTTGTCAATCCATTCTGGATGCTTCCTCTGCTAGGCATCCTGAAACTCAAGGCCCGTGACCTTGTCGGCTACGGTGTGTTACAGATGTTTATCCACATCCCACTAGTATTTTTCTTGTGCTGGATATTCGCCAGATATTTACCTTATTTGCCACCGATCCACTGAGGCGGACCGTTTATTGAAAATGCCTCTAAGTACATTGCGCACCAGCTTGAATCTGGCGAAGTAGATGAGCTTCACCTGATGCGGATGAAACTTGTGAAGGATGAAGGGCGGCGCATTCGGGCCGCCTTTTTTTGCGGGCACGTTGTTACGGGGACTCCACGGAAGGTCCAGGTCCGTGTCCCAGGCACAAGTGGCGCGTGCACCGCTAGCTCAGGTGTTTCGAAGCTCACCACCAAGAGATGAAGTCGATCTACTTGAACATGTCCGATGGATTTGATGGTGAGGTCACTATTGCCAAGTAATCCGTGCTCCGATGTACATTCTCGAAGTGCCGTGGAATTACAGACCTCTTTTGTTGAGGGGACCGGCGGCGAGCAAGTCGTCCATATCGGGGTCGCGCTGTTTCTCCGCCTCAATCACTTCGGCAAATTTGCGGACACCTTTGAGAAACTCCGAGAGGTGCGCCAAGACATCGTCTTTGCGGTAGGCGATAAGCAAATTCAGCTCCGGAGTCGGCTCGAGATCAAGGTGACGAGTGACCACACCTTTAGGCACAATGTTGCGGACATACTCAGTTAGAATGCAGAAGCCGAGACCTGACGCAACTGCATTCATCGCGGTCATCAGGTTTTCGGTGTTCAGGTGGGTACGGAAGGTTACGCCGCCGAGCTTGGCAATTGTATCCACCACGTCGTGCACCGCCGGTGCAACCTCGCGAGAGATGGCAATATGCGGCTTGGTCGACAGTTCCGCCAGCGGTACCGGATTCTTGCGGGCGATGGGCCAGCTCTGCGGAATAAGGACAACCACTTTCTCGCGCGAGTAGACGTCGTAGGCGATCTCATCGGACTCGATCGGGCCACGCAAGAATCCGACATTGATGTCGCGTTTGAGCAAGGCGTCGATTTGCTCGGGTGAGGTCATCGTCCGCAACAGAAGTTGCACATCCGGGAACCTGCGCATGAAATCCGGAATAGCGCGCGAAAAAACCAGCCCCTCCGGACCCGGAACCATGGCGACGGTGATAGTTCCGATCTCAGAGCGGCCCTCCTGGCGAGCGTGCATGAGCGCTCTCTCGGTCATCCTCAGTACTTCTCTTGCTTCCGGCAGCAGCACGCGACCAGTTTGGGTAAGGCACAGGCGATGCTTACCCCGCAGGAATAGCGGCGCTCCGACGATATCTTCGAGCTGCCGAATCTGATGACTCAACGAAGGCTGGGCAGTATGGAGTTGTTCGGCGGCGCGTGTAACATTTAGCGACTCGGCAACTGCAACGAAATACCGTAGTAGGCGAAGTTCCATAAGTCCGCTCTCGCGATCCGTTGTGCGCAATAACTATCCACGTTCATCTAATTATGCATGAATTGCAAGTCGAATTGTAAACGCCCTATTACTCGCCGCCATCTGGGTTCTGACCGAATCGGTCAACGACTGGCACCGGAACCCATAGCTCACAAGTCTGGATTCAGAAGAACAAAGTATTTCACAAAGCATTCCCGATATTCATAAAGTTCTACGACGATTTGTGAAACTGTTCACTGGCGAAGCAGACTGCTTTTTCGCAGGCTAGATCTGTGATGTGCGCCAATTCAACGTCAGCTCTACCGAGGAGTCAAGTATGTCTAAAGTCATTACTGCAGAACAAGCTGCGGCGAAAGTAAAAGACGGCGCAATCTTGTGCGCGAGTGCTCTGACGCTTGCCGGCTGGCCTGAAGAAGTGGCCATGGCCATTGAAAAGCGGTTCATGGAAACACAACAACCCAAGAACATCACCCTGGTGCACGCCTCCGGCATCGGCGACTGGAAGACGAAGGGTACGCAGCACTTCGGGCATGTCGGCCTGGTAAGGCGCTGGATTGGCGGACACACGGGAATCGCGCCCGGGATGGCGAAATTAGTGGTCGAGGGCGGCTGTGAGGGCTATTGCCTTCCACAAGGTGTCATCTGCCAGCTTTGGCGCGAGATTGCAGCAAAGCGTCCCGGCCTCATCACCAAGATCGGCCTTGGCACCTTCGTGGATCCGCGGCTCGAGGGCGGCAAGATGAATAAGGCCACCACCGAGGAATTGGTCAAGGTCATCCAGTTCGAGGGCGAAGAGTGGATGTTTTATCCCACCTTCAAGGTTGACGTGGCTATTATCCGCGGCACCACCGCCGATGAGAATGGAAACCTGACGGTGGACGGTGAAGGTGCGCTGCTGGAGTGCCTGCCATTGGCCCAGGCTGCCAGGAACAGCGGCGGAATCGTGATTGCCCAGGTCGAGTACTTGGCTCAGGCGGGCTCGCTTCATCCGAAGAATGTGCGCGTGCCGGGCGTGCTGGTGGATTACATCGTGATCGCAAAGCCGGAGAACCACTGGCAATCGGCAGGCACTTCCTTCAACCCAGCGTTCTCGGGCGATATCAAGGTTCCACTCAACGCAATTCCGGAACTTCCTATGGACGAACGACTTATTATCGCCCGTAGATCCGCGATGGAACTGACCCCGGGTTCGATTGTAAATCTCGGCATTGGAGTTCCGGATGGCATTGCGATCGTGGCTGGACAAGAAGAAGCGTCCGACCTGCTGACACTCACGACCGAGCTGGGCGCAATCGGCGGCGTGCCGGCCGGTGGCGAGAACTTCGGAATGTCCTTCAACGCCCAGGCATTTGTCGAGCAGCAGGCGCAGTTCGATTGGTATGACGGCGGCGGACTCGACCAGGCGTTCCTGGGAGCGGCCGAGGTCGATCGCACAGGCAACGTCAACGTCAGCAAGTTCAAAGGCCGCTGCGTGGGCTGCGGAGGCTTCATCAACATCACGCAGAACGCGAAAAAGGTAGTGTACTGCGGCAGCTTTACCGCCGGCGGACTGAAGATTGCCGTCGTGGACGGCAAGCTGGTCATCCAGCAGGAAGGCAAAGGCAAGAAGTATGTGAACAAGGTGGAACAGGTCACCTTTAGCGGGGCCTATGCCAGCCAGACCCGCCAGCCGGTGCTTTATGTGACGGAACGCGCCGTCTTCGAGTTGCAGGACGGCGAAGTCACGCTGATTGAAATTGCGCCCGGAATCGACTTGCAAAAAGACATTCTGGCGCAGATGGAGTTCAAACCTCGCATTTCTGCCAACCTGAAATCAATGCCTCCCGAGATCTTCCACAAGAAATGGGGCGGCCTGCGAAAGATCATTGAAGCTAAGAAGACCCAGCCAGTGCAGCCGGCTGAAGTGGCAAAAGCCATGCTGGCAAAGGCGTAAAGGAAAGGTCGATTGAACATGAGTAACCTGACAGCGGAACAAAAACAGATTCAGCAGACGGCGAGAGAATTCGTCGCGAAGCACATCATACCCGTCGCCGCCAAGCTCGATAAGAGCGGCGAGTTTCACCCCTTCCTGGTGGACGAGGCGCGCAAGAGCAAGATTTTTGCCATGGCCGTGCCCAAAGAGTTTGGCGGGCTCGACTACAGCGCGCTGGCCCAGGCGCTCGTACTGGAGGAATGGGGCTACGGTTGCGCCGGCATGGGCACCACCCTCGCGGCCAGCGTCCTCAGCATGGACTCCGTGCTGGTGGCGGGCACCGAGGAGCAGAAGAAGAGGTTCTTTGAGCCCATGGTGCGCGGCGAGATCGGCTCGTTCGGCTTGACCGAACCGGGCGCCGGATCGGATGCGGGAAGCGGCAAGTCCACGGCCGTCAAGGTCGGCGACGAGTACGTCCTGAACGGCACCAAGTGCTGGATCACCAACGGCGGCTTTGCCAGCGTGTACGTCATCTATGCGCTGACCGATCCCAGCAAGGGAATGAAGGGCCTGAGTGCCTTCATTGTTGAAAAAGGACGGCCCGGCTTCACCATCGGAACGGTAGATCACAAGCTGGGCATCCGCAGCTCGAATACCGTGGAGCTGCTCTTCAAAGACGTTCACATCCCCGCCTCCAATTTATTGGGCAAAGAAGGCGACGGCATGAAGATCGCCATGAAGACTTTGGACATGGCGCGACCGGCAATCGCGGCGCTCAGCGTGGGGTTGGCGCAGCGCGCGCTGGACGAGTGCGTGAAGCATCTGCAAAAAAAGTATCCCGACCCGAAGGTACAGCCCGGACAGACTCTGCAGTTCAAACTGGCCGACATGCGCATCGAAGTCGAAGCCGCGCGCCAACTGCTGCACCACACCATGGACCTGCGGGATGCCGGCGTTCCATTCTCGGTGGAATCGGCGCTGGCCAAGGACTTCTGCGCGGATGTCGCGATGAAGATCACGGCCCAGGCTGTACAACTGATGGGCACTTATGGATACACCTCCGAGATCGCAAAGCTGATGCGTGACGCCAAGATCATGCAGATCTATGAAGGAACTAACCAGATTCAGCGGTTGGTGATTTCGCGTGCTGTGCTCACGGCCGCCCCGGCGGCCCTGGCAGCAGCACAGAAAGCAGGCAAGTAATGAGCACTCATCTTACGGAAGAGCAAGAACTGATTGCCAAGAACGCTCGGGATTTCGCGGAGGAGTATCTCGACCCGATCGTAGCGGAGCTGGACCGGACGGACGTCTTTCCCACTGACGTGGTGAAGAAAATGGCGGAGCAGGATTTCCTCGGTCTGTTTCTTCCCGCCGAATTCGGTGGAGCCGAGGCCGGCTATGTGAGCTTCGTGGGCGTTATCGAAAACCTTTCGCGCAGTTGCGCGGCGGTGGCTTCAATCGTCGTCAACCATTCGCTGGCGGCCTATGCCATCCAGCGCTGGGGAACTCCCGCGCAGAAACAGGACTATCTGCCGGCGTTGGCGAGCGCCAAGACTTTGGGCGCCTTCGCAGTTTACGAGAACGGTCCGACGCCGGGGGTTGGACCAGACGCGCTGATGGCAGTCAAACAGCCTGAAGGCTGGCTGCTGAATGGCACTAAGGCTTACGTGCGCAATGCCGGTAAGGCGGACATCTACGTGGTGCTGGCCTGCACGGAGGTGGCCGCCGGAGCTAAAGCGCTGACCGCATTCGTGGTGAGCGGCGCGGCAGTGGGTCTCACCGTAGGCGAACCAGCGGAGACTATGGGACTGAAAGGCTGCCCTGTGGCCAACCTTGTGTTCAAGAACGTGATGCTCGCCGAAAGCGCCATGTTGGGCGTACCAAATCAGGGTATGGTCATTGCGGCCGAAACCCTCTCGCTCGGCGCGCTTGCAGAAGCGGCACAAACGGTCGGCATTGGACAGGCAGCGGTTGAACATGCCGCGGCTTACTCCAAGACGCGCGTGCAGTTTGGCCGTCCCATTTCTGCTCTGCAGGCAATCCAAACGCTGCTGGCCGAAACCGTGACGGACTGCCACATGGCGCGTCTAGGTGTGCTCCATGCGGCGCAACTCATGGAAGACGGCGAGCCGTTCCAGACGGAGGTCGCCATGGTTAAGCAATTCCTGGCGCGCCTGGGCTCGAAGATGCTGCTGGACACGGTGCAGGTAGAGGGCGGATTCGGATACTCCGAAACCATGCCTTTGCCACGCCTGTTCCGCGACATCGCGGGTACAACTCTGCTGGACGCTCCGGCGGATTTCCCGGAAAAGACAATCGCCGCTGCGCTGTTGGCGTAGCACGGAGACTGGAATGCCGAAGCTTCTTGTTTGTTACAAATGGGCCCTCGACGAGCAGGACATCAAAATCAATCGCGACGACCTGAGCCTCGACGCGAGCCGGGCCAAGGGCAAGATTAGCGACTTCGACCGCAACGCGATTGAAGAAGCCAGCCTGATCGTCGAAAAACAGGGGGGTACCGTGGACGCTCTGTCTTACGGTACCGCCTCAGTAAAACAATCGATCAAGGACGCCTTGTCGCGCGGTCCCAACAAAGTAATGTGGATCGGCGACGGCTCGGCGGAGATCGCCGACGCGTTCGTCATCGCCAACGTGCTGGCGGCCGCCGCTCGCAAATTCGGACCCTACGACGTTATCCTCTGCGGCGAAGGCAGTTCGGACATGTTCTACCAGCAGACGGCGCCGCGTTTGGCGCAACTACTTGGGCTTCCCTGCGTGAGCTTTGTGCAGAAGATGACGCTGGAAGGGGAGGTGCTGACCGCCACGCGCAAGCTGAGCGATTGCCTCGAACAGGTCAGCGTGAAAGGCCCGGTGGTGGTCAGCGTATTGAGCGAGATCAACAAGCCTCGCATCCCCACGCTGAAGCAGGTGCTTGGGGCGGCCAAGAAGCCCAACGCGGAGATCAAGATTGCCGACCTCGGATTGACGCCTGAACAGCTGACACCGAAGGCAGTTCGTAAGTCAGCAAAGGGTTTCGTGATGAGCCGCAAGAACGTCATTTACAAAGAGAGCGACGCAGCCGCAAACGTCGCCAAACTCGTAGCCAGCCTCGCTGCCGAAGGCCTGCGCTAAAGGAGAAGGCACGATGGCAGGAGTATTTGTTTTCTCGGAAGACGGCGCTCTGGCCCAGCAGTTGCTGACGCCAGCGCTGGAATTGAAAAAGGCACTGGGGCAGCAGTTGGTCGCAGTGACGGCCGACGAGGATACGGCAAAAAAACTGGCGACGCTTGGCGCGGACTTGGTGGTGCTGCTGAGGGCGGAGCAGAAAACGCCTGAGGCCCTGGTTCCCGAATTCGGGGATCTTTGCGCGCGCGAGAATGCGTCCGTGGTGCTGGTAGGCGGTACGCTGCGCGGCAAGCACGTCGCAGCGCAGGTGGCTGCCAGGCTCCAGGCCGGACTCGCCACCGATGCCAAGACATTGCAAATTGCCGGCGGCAAATTGCTGTGCACGCGCATTCTCTACGCCGGACTTGGGATCTGCGAGGAAGAAGTGGAGTTGCCGGCAGTGGCAACCATTCCTCCGCGGACCTTCCTGGCTCCCGCAGCAGCGGCTTCGGCTGGAAAGGTGGAAACGCTGGACGTTAAAGCTGACACTCGTGTTGCTGTCGCCAGCACCACGCCGATCAGCACGGAAGGCGTCGACATCTCCGCGGCCAGCAAACTGGTGTCTGTTGGCCGCGGGTTCCGCAAGCAGGAAGACCTTAATCTGGCCCAGGAACTTGCGGGGTCACTGAAGGCAGAACTCGCCTGCACGCGCGGCATCGCGGAAGACGAGCACTGGCTCCCGCTTGCACGCTATGTTGGCATCAGCGGACAAACCGTGAAACCTGAAATTTACCTGGCTGTCGGACTCTCAGGCCAAGTGCAGCACATGGTGGGCTGCCGCGAGTCAAAAGTGATTGTGGCGGTGAACAACGATGAGCGCGCACCTATCTTCGAGGCCGCCGATTACGGCATCGTTGGCAACCTCTATGAGGTGCTGCCGTTGTTGACGGCAGCGCTTAAGAACTGAGGCAGACAATGGCGGACGATAGCTTTGACGCAATTGTCGTAGGCGCAGGCCCGGCAGGCTGCGCCTGCGCATATACCCTCGCTAAACAGGGCAAGAGCGTATTGCTGCTGGAGCGGGGCAACAGCGCGGGCGCCAAGAACGTAAGCGGCGGGCGTTTGTATACCTACGCCCTGGAGTTATTGGAGCCCGGCATGTACCTGCGGGCTCCGCTGCAGCGCAAGATCGTGCACGAACAGATGATGCTGCTCGGCGAGAAGAGTGCGACAACGATCGACTACTGTGATTACGGCTTAGGGGAAGATGTGCCGCAATCGTATTCGGTCATTCGCGCCTCCCTCGACGAGTGGTTCGCCGGCGAGGCAGAGGCACAGGGTGCAGTGTTCGCCAGCAGTCAACTGGTTGATGGCCTGGTGGAAGAAGAGGGCAAGATCGTCGGCATAAAGGCCGGTGAAGACGAGATGCGCGCCGGCGTGGTGGTGGCGGCGGACGGCGTCAACTCGCTACTGGGCCAAAAGGCGGGACTGTTTCCGGATGCAAAGAGTCACGCGGTTGGCGTCGGTGTGAAGGAAACTATCGAACTTTCGGACGCGCTCATCAGCCAGCGTTTTGCGCTCAAAGATGACGAGGGAACGGCGCGCGTCGCCATCGGCTGCACCGAAGGAATCTCGGGTGGCGCATTCCTTTACACCAACAAGGGCAGCGTTTCGCTCGGCATCGTCTTTAACCCGCAGCAGGCTGCAAAGAACGGCCGGCACATCCAGGACATCTTCCAGGATTTCAAGATGCATCCGGCAATTCTGGCCCTGATCGAGGGTGGTACCAGCGTGGAGTTTGGTGGGCACCTTGTGCCGGAAATGGGCTACCACGGCATCCCCAAGCAGTTGTATCGCGAAGGAATGCTTGTGGTGGGTGATGCAGCACAATTCGGCATCAATACCGGCATGATCATCCGCGGCATGGACTTGGCAATCGTGAGCGGCCTGGCTGCGGCAAATGCCATTCTGGCCGCGAAAAGTGCCGCGGAAACCGGTCCGCTCTACATGAAGCAGCTTGAAGAACTCTTGCTACTACCGAATATGAGGGCCTACTCGGAATTTCATAGCATGTTCGAGATCTCGCGAATCTTCAATGCTTATCCTGTGCTGGCCAATCAGGCCATGCATTTCCTGTTCACCGTGGACGGGCGCGTGCCCCCGCCGATGCTGAAGAAGCTGATGCAGATCGTGAAAAGCAACGTGACATTTGGACAGATGGCCGCGGATAGCTGGAAAGCGTATCGAAGCATATGAATATCAAACGACTGAGTCCGGAAGAATTACTTGCCCTGAATCGCTACGAGGTGGACGAGGGCAAGCCGCACATCTTGATAGATAAGGCGGTCTGTTCGCGCTGTTCGCCTCGGCCGTGCCTGGTGGTTTGCCCGGCGCGTTGCTACCAGCTCAAGGATGGCGAGGTGAATTTCGAATACGCCGGATGCCTTGAATGCGGAACCTGCCGCGTGATGTGCAGCGATAAAGGCGTAACCAGTTGGAATTATCCACGAGGTTCATTCGGCGTGACATTCCGCTGCAGTTGAGCAGATGCCGCGCCTTCATTGGCAACAAGCATTCATACACGCCGCACCGTTCGCGCGGTTGAATCTGGAACGGGTTCGGCGAACGCGATTTTTAAGGAGATTAGAAATGGAAGCAACAGCAGCAACAGCAACGGAGAAATTCTATGTTGGCCTTACCTATACCTACTCCCAGGTGATTGACGACAAGTTGGTTCGGGCCTTTGCCGACTTGAGCGGCGATCACAATCCCATCCACGTTGATGACGAAATTGCAAAGAAGAGCAGATTCGGGCAGCGCATCGCGCACGGCGCAATCCTGTTCAGCATCATCTCCAAGGTTTTGGGTATGGATATGCCGGGCGTGGGCGCAGTGTATCTGAGCCAGCTTTGCAACTTCAAAATGCCGGTGTTTATTGGCGACACCGTGACATTGGAAGTCAAGATCATTGAAATGCTGCCCAAAAGCGTCGTCAGAATCTCCACCATCATCAAGAAGCAGACTGGCGAGGTGGTGATGGACGGAGAGGCGCAGGCAAAACTGCCGGGATGGCTTTTCAAGTCCTAGCTGGTATGAATGCTGAAAGTGTAAAGGCAAGGCCTTTGCCGCAGCAGGTCGAACGTGAGTTGCTCATCGAAGGAGAACCTCGGGAATTTCACCAGCATCGGGGAGATAGTGGTATTGGCTGTTTTCCTCTGCAGTGACGTTGCTTAGAACGTGGCTGGTGTTTCTATTGCAAACGACGGCGGCGGGACGGCGAAGTAGGTCCTGTCCGCGAGCACGCTTCAAACCTAAACTCGCGGGCGGGCGCGCAGAGTTCGCCAACCGCACTCGGAGGAATTCAACATGGCACAACAGATCGCGGAGAGCGTACAAGCGGGAGTTGAGAAAAAGCCTCAGTACGTCAAGGTGGCGTTCGCCAGCCTGATCGGCACATCGATCGAATGGTACGACTATTTCTTATACGGCACAGCCGCGGCGCTTGTATTCCCCAAGCTGTTCTTCCCGAAGTTTGACCCATTGGTGGGGACGCTGCTGGCCTTTACCACCTACACAATCGGCTTCATTGCCCGTCCTTTCGCGGGCGTCGTCTTCGGGCACTTCGGCGACCGCATCGGCCGCAAGCAGATGCTGTACATTACGCTGCTGTTCATGGGCGTTTCCTCCACGCTGATTGGCCTGCTGCCGACTTACTCTCAGGTTGGGATCTGGGCTCCCGTCCTGCTGACGCTGATGCGCATCTGCCAAGGGATTGGACTTGGCGGTGAGTGGGGCGGTGCCGTACTGATGGCGGTGGAACACGCTCCGGCCAAGCGGCGCGGCCTCTTCGGGTCCTTTCCGCAGACGGGCGCGATGGTTGGCGGACTGCTGTCGGTCTTTGCTTTCTGGATGGCGAACAAATTGTTAACCGATGCGCAGTTTCTCGCCTGGGGCTGGCGCCTGCCGTTTATATTCAGCATCGTGCTAGTCGCGGTCGGTATCTGGATCCGGATGACTCTCGCCGAGTCGCCCGCCTTCCAGAAGATCAAGGACGAAAAGACCGAAGTCAAGATGCCGGTGATCGAGGCGATCAAGAAGCACCCGAAGAATCTGGTGCTGGCGGCGGGCATGCGCTTTGCCGAAAACGGACTGTATTACATCATTACCGTATTCTCGCTGACCTACGCAGTGACGGCGCTGAAGCTCAGCCGACAGGCACTACTGCCAGCCCTGACCATCAACTACGCTATTGGCTTGGCGATGATGCCGTTCTACGGTTGGATTTCCGACAAGATCGGACGGCGCGCGGTTTATATGTGGGGGGCCGTCATGTGCGGCGTGCTGTCGTTCCCGTTCTTCTGGATGTTGGATAAGGCCCCCACCAACATCTATTGGGCTTGGGCGGCTATCATCCTGATTGGCCAACTGGGCCACTCGGCGATGTACGGACCGCAGGCGAGCTTCTTTGCGGAACTGTTTCCGGCGAAGGTGCGCTATAGCGGCGCATCACTCGGCTATCAGCTGGCATCGATTTTTGCCGGTGGCATGGCTCTTCCAGTCGCAACCGGACTGCTGGCGTGGGCTCATAACAAGTCCTGGCCAGTGTCCCTCTACATGATCTCCTTCGTAGTTATTACCGTTGTCTCGGTATTCTTCTCGGAGGAGACCTACAAGAAAGCAGACGTGTCGTAAGGGTAACAGGCCAAGGAGGGCAGCCGAAGCACGCTGCCCTTCTTGGAAGGATATGGACCTGCCATCCCCAGATTCAGGGTCGCCTTTTGCGATTCCGCGGCAGACTCAGTTCGAGTGTGCCGGAATGCAGCTTTGCGGCGGCCTGTTCGGGAACAACCTCCTCGGGCAAAGAGACTGCGCGAAACGTTTGCTCGGGCGGCTGCCAATCAAAGTAAAAGAATTCCGACTTCTCCTTCTTCCTGCCGGCAATCATCAATCGCCATGGCTCAATCGACGCCTGTAGTTCAGCTTCTTCGAAGTCCCCGACGTCGGCTCGGACGACGATCTCTGCTGGCCGCTTCTCAATCTCAACTCGAACGGGGCGCAGAAGCTCTGACTCAGCTTTAAACCAATCTTCCCGATCTTTGCCAGGCTTGCAGCCACGAATTCGAAATAACTGATACGCGCGTCGCGCGGTCAGCTCATATATTTCCATCGGGTCGGGCATTTCTTCAGGTCGGCAGAGCTGAAAGCATTCGTGTTCGCCGGCTTTACTCGCTTCGTCCATCGTAGCGTTCATAAAGACCTCCTCCATAGAGCAATGCTGTTCGCTGTTGTCTTCCGTGTTCCCTGCTTGTCAGGTCGCCATGTTTGTCGTCAGCCGACGGAAAGGCTCCGCCCAGCAAATCCGGCTTTACACGTGTGACGCGACGAACGTCACGATCCACATATTCAACATGACGTCGTAAAACGACTCTTCAGCGGGAGGCTCCTCGGTAGATCCTGTCCTGACGAGCGAGAGAGTTAAGCAAGCAGCGCTCTCACCTTCGCTGTCGATTTCAGAGTATTTTCTGGCCACGTTGAGCATTGTCATTCTCCCTTCTAAAGCCCATGGGCGCCGTTTGCGTGCAGCTCCGGCTCTGACCAGTGCACGTTCGCTGCCATCGCGTCGGTTCGCTGCTGTACCCGGAGCCATCACCGCCGGGCTCATAAGCCCGGCTGCTTCGCGGGGTGCACCTTCTGCGGATCCGGTCCAGTCGCATCGACGCGCCACCACAGCGGGTAAGACAAACGGTAAACGAGCAGACATCTCGCGCCGCGTCATTCGAATTTCAATGCATCTCTCTCCGTGCTGTCGGATGTTAGACAATCACTCGCAATGGACACACCATTTGCCGCTGCTTTGCAATCGTGCCCACACATGGGCACTTTGCCCATTAGTGGGCACTGCTCAAAGCACGCGATTCGACCTGAATAGTCAAATACGGGACACTAAGGACACTGAAGAAAGGCCGAGACTTGCCAGCCGTGCCTCGCTCAGACGAGCGGTGTCCAGGATTACGATTGAAAACCCCCACGGCCTCCGATCTAACCGCCAGTCATCCAACCACAGGCAGCACGATCAGGACCGTCATCAAGACGCCGCGCAACCACGCTGCTGATATCCTGGCTTAAGAGCAGTGCCGCTAGGTGTTTGGTCCCGGTATTTGATGGGTTGGATCGAGTCTAAAGCGAGCTGGCTGTTGAGTCCAGAGTTTGCAGATGTATTCGTACGGGGTTAGGCCGCGAAGGATTTTCAGCCGCTTGGCGAAGTTGTAGGCGGCGATGAAGTCGGCGACACAGGCCATGGGCTTTCAAAACGGACATGGAGGAATAGATGAAGCTCGCTTTCATCGGAACGACGGTTTTGCTATCTTCCTTGATGGTTGCGGCGCAAACGAACGTCCCCGCTACTCCGCGGACGAATCCACAAGGCACGCCAGCAGGCATCACCGCTCCGGGATTTCCATTTCCGGATGGCTTCAATCCACCAGCGGGACTCTTCGACCAGTTCTGGAATGATTCGGCGGTCGCTGCTGAATTGCAGCTCACCGATGTGCAGCGAAAGCAATTGCAAGATGCTGCGCTCACCCAGCGCTTATTGCTCATTGATGGTGGTGCCGATGCATTAAAAGCGCTTGCCCGATTGTCAGCTCTCCTGGAAGCCGATCAACTAGACGAGGTGGCCTATAAGGAACAACTGAATAATCTCGCGGTTGCATCTGGAAAACTTGTTCAAAACGTCGGCGAAATGGTCGCTTCTCCGCGCCGCGTTCTCACAGTGGAACAATGGCGAAAGCTGCAAATCTTGCAACGAGCGAAGCGGGCTGCGGTCCAGTCGGCTGTTCCGCCACGCCAGCCAGTGACGCCAAAGACGGGCGATAGACCGTAACCTCACAACGGCGGCATACCGGAGTGAACCGTTTGCACCACTCGGCACCTCCATCTCGCTAGAGACGGCCAAATTTGGCAACCGCCTCCTGGATCGACTTCAGTTGTTCAATCGTGCCGTAGCAGTATTGCCGTATGAACTGCGACCCCAGCTCACACCTTGAGCCTGCGACCCAAAAGAAGCCGTATAGCGAGCAGACTGAACCGCAAACGCACTGCGGATACTCAGGAGGCTGCGGTGGCGACCCTGCAAATTGCTGGTAAGATCAGCCCACCGGCAAGCCGGAAACGAATGCGCTGGGGCAATCGGACGAGTGAGGTGATCCTGCCATGGCGGCGATGGCACTAGCGATAGGTAGCCAACACATTTTGCAGTTCGTTCGAGAAC
>Ga0181535_10001897_pt1 | contig 26319 bp, 21 predicted proteins | sample PEATcosm2014_Bin_44_FD_119774 | JGI IMG/M metagenome (GOLD analysis project Ga0181535, IMG submission 119774) | Peatland microbial communities from MTU Mesocosm Facility, Houghton, MI, USA - PEATcosm2014_Bin17_30_metaG | ecosystem: Environmental > Terrestrial > Soil > Wetlands > Peat | place...
GACATCCACCATTTCCAGCCAAAGCCCGTTCGTGTCGAATGAGTAGGATATACCATTGGTGGAAGGACTGCCGCCGCTGCCGCCATCGCCGGGAGGAGTGGGCGGGCTGTCGTCCTGCACTGCCCCGCCAATCCCGGATTGACGACCCACGAAATCAAGATCGTCAAGGAGGTAGTTGCCATCGCCAAAATCCCAAACCGGCAGATTGGCGAAGTCGCTGGGAGCGGGCGGGAGATTGGGATTTTGCGCGGAATAAAACAGTCCCACCATGGGCGCATTGGAGAAGGCAATGGGATCGGTTTGTGGGGCGGCAGCAGCAACGGCGACAACCTTGGGGGTCAAGTGTGTTGTTTGCGCATGAAGCAGAGGTGAAAAAAGCAGTCCCAACCCAAAAAGAACCATTCCAATTTTTTTCATTTTTTGTTTCCCGCGCGGCTGTGTCCGCGAAGCTGAAGGGGCGCGAACTCAACGCACCCCGGCTGCAGGCACCGCTAAGCGCCCTCCCCAAGGGTAACGCCAAGCCGCGCCCGATGGGCGCGCGGCTCGACAGAGTCTTGGGGCAGGAGAGAAATTAGCGGTTTTGCAGCCAGCCCGTAGTCAAAGCTACGCAAATCTATGTTCGTTTATGTTTTTTACATTCGTTTCTGTGAGTTGTCCTGCATGACGGAACATCCAAGTCTGTAAAACAACTTTCAAGCGACTCTGAGCTGATTTCTGATTTTTGCAAGTTTTCTTTGACTGGTTCATTTTTCCCAGGTGGATCCATTTTGTTCCCAAGGGTCGGTAACGTTTGGTTCCGGGCCGGCGCTTTTTATTCCAGCTTATAGACATGCACGCCGTAGGCGGGAAAGTCGTCCGCCAGGCTGTCTCCGTCCACTTTTGCGGCATGTTTTTCAAACAACACCGACACTTTTTTGCCTTGCAGGAATTCCCCGCGCCAAATCGCGTGTTGCGCCTGGCCGGATTTGTTGGCCGCCATCAGGTAAATTGCCCCGTCCAGTTTCCGCGTGGCGAAAATCACCGGCAGATTGGTTTGGGTCAATGCCATTTCGACCCCGGCGGGCGGGGCCATGAGCACGGGGCTGAAGTCGCGCAGTTCGCCCGCCAGTTGTTTCACATAATCCCAACGCCCGGCTTCCGGCTTGTTCAGGATCCCGGACGGTTTGCCCGCGTAATCTTTCTGGCCCGATCCGCAATAGAAGAAAAGTCCTTTCGCTCCGTAAATGAGGCTCGAATAAGCCTGGCAGCGGTATTCTTCCGGGGTGGGAAAACGCGCTCCCTGCGTTGGCTTCTGGTAGGCTTGAATCGCAATCCACAACGGCTTTTTTGAATGGGTGGTGGTCAGCCAGGTTGGCGCTTCCATGATGTCCCCGGAGTTCTCGTTTCCTTCCAGCGCCGCGCCTTTGGCCGCCTTTTCAGGGATCGGGTACCACCACCAAATACCGATGTCCATTGCGTTGTCCGGGAAAAAATCCCGCCGGTCCGTCATCAGTTTTTCGATCGCATCACGGGTGTCGCCCAAGACCAGCGGATGGTCCGGGTCCAGTTTGTGGATCAGCGCGTAGAGCGCGGCGATGTTGGTCGGCGATGTCAGACCCCGCGCCACCCGCTCTTCCGATCCCCAGCACAACAAACCGGGATGATGCCGGAACGTTTCAATCCGCCGCCGCACCGGGGCCCACTGCCCTTTTTCAATCGCCTGCCGCGGCAGTTCCACCATCATGCGCAATCCATTGGCCCGGGATTTGTCCAATAAACCCTGCAAATCCGTGTCAGTCGGGTCGATTGCCTTGGACGCATCGCCGTAACTGATCTCGTATTCGTGGGTGGCGTTAAAACCGGCGGCGCTCAGTTCCTCGTTGCGGGACGAATTGTAAAGACCAATGGGAAATTCCGCCTTTCCGCCGACCCGCAGGAAACCGTCCGGCCCGACCCGCACCTCCGCCTCCCCGGGCGCAATGACGTGAATCTCGCTATCCGCCGCAGCCGCTTCATGCCCCGACGCGTCAACGATCCGGGCCTGCACCTTGAACCAATTCGTGGCCGACAGCGGAATGGACATATGCAGTTCCGTCAAGTCGCCCTTGGAAATGACGGTGAGCGCCGATTTCAATTCCTGTCCGTCGGAATTCCGGAGGGTCACGTCCAACTTCAGACCCTCGCGCTCCGCCGGGTTGATGTTGATCCGCGCGTCAATCAAGGTGTCGCCATTTCCGGCGCCGGCGATCTGATAACACGGGCAGGGAGGGCAAAGCGTCAGCGGCGGCGCGGTCAGGAATTTGCCCCGGATCACTTTCACCGCCTGGCCCGCCTGATCCAGCAAACTGATCGTGTAAGCGTGCTGCCCCACACCCTTCAAAGTGATGGGGATTTCAAAGATCCCGCCGGATTTTGCCGCCAGGTCAACCGGCGCCGATTCGGTTTCGCGCCCGATTTCCACGGTCACGCTCCCCTTGAATTCGCTTGACATTCGGCTGGCCGCGCGCACCGCGATCTTTTGCGGGCCGGACCACGGTTTGGCCTCCCTGGACAAGGAAAGCGACAACGCGCCGGCAAAACCGGCTGAGGCGTCGTCGTACCAGATTGTTCCCGGCCCGTTGGTGTAACCCAGGTGCATCTCCGCGAAGGCCGCCCGGAGAGGGGCTTCGGCCGATCCCGTAATAGGCTGCCAATCCCCGCCCAGCGGCGGCGACGCGGTATAACGCCGCGCCACTATTTTTCCGTCCCCGTCCCGGAACACCATTCCCGCATAAGTATGATTCCGCCCCGCCGGAAGGTTGGAGCCTCGCGCCCACACCTCAAATTGAATCACATCGCCCGGAGCGACGGCGAATTTCCGGCTCACCAGCACGCACTTCTCCTCCCCGCCCGATGTCAGGCGCACCGACGCCTGGCCTTGATGCGCCTGGGTGCGATCCACCTTGGCCGCAGGCTCGCCCGCGCTCGGCGCGAGATACCAGCCGCCGCCCGGCAATCCGGTTTTGCCGGCCGGTTCTTCAAAACCGCCGTTGGCCACCAAATTTTCCTGCGCGCCCGCGATCAGTCCGCCACCGCACAGTCCGATGAAAATCAATAAAAACAACCTTCGCATGGTGCCGCATCAAAACCTTCATTTCCCCCCGGAGCAAGACCAAATCATCCCAACCGGTAAAAAATGGCGGCGGGGGGCGATTTGGGCTTGTCATTCCCTCCCGGTCTGGTAATGCTGCCGCCATGCCAGATATAGCTGACTTTGTGCATCATGGGGCGGCAATGGTCACGCCCACCATTCTCAAAAGGACGCATAAGAAGCTTCCCTACCTGAAGCTCAAATACACCGAGTTCGATGATCCGGCTTTTCCCCATTTAACCGACCAGTTGGAATTCCTCGCCGATGTTCTGGAGGATTTTGCCGAGGGGGTCGAGGACGAACTTCCCTACTACACGGTTGCGGCGGTCGCGTTTGCCATCATTCATTCCCATCGCCAATTTGATTTGATTCCCAATGCCATTCCGAATGCGGGTTTGGCGGACGATTCGGCGGTGGTGCGCATGGTTCTATTTGAGCACGAACGGGTTCTCTCCGCCTACGCTCTTCGTCACAAAATGAAGTGGGAAGCCATCACCCTCCAACCTTAGTGACCCGGGATGTGATTTTCCGGCAGGGATATGGGCGAGGTATGCGTCTGGAATATATTCCAGTTGTCGGCATATCGGGCCACCACGACCACGATAATAATCAAGGTCAACCCCAAAAAGCAGGCCAGCGGGATCATTCGCCGCACCTCCAACTCCCGGCCGTCTTTTCGGCGACAGTGTTTGTGCCGTCTGCGTCCCGTCTTTTTCGGTTCGGTCGCGCCTGTTGCCAAAATTGCCGTGGCGGGTTTTGACGCCGGCGGCGTCGCTGTCGTGATTGCCCCGGGTGTCGCCGCACGCGCCGGTGGCCGGGTGAATACCATGGGCGTCCATTTTTCCGGCAGCGTCCCGAAGTCCCCCCGCTGATGCGGGCGTGATTCTCCCACCGGCAAAAGCAGCGACCAGACTGACTGCGCCTGGATTTTTTTCAGCGCGTGGCTGTGTTCATCCAAAGCTTCCGGCGGCACCGCATCCGCCAGCGTCGAGAACATCAACTTAAGCGTCCAGTTTCCGGTGTGCGCCCGGCGGTGATGCATAAAGCGCAGATAATTCGTCCCCACGCTTAACTGCTGCGACGCCATGGGCGGCAGCGTGACCGAATACAGCTCAATCGTGTGCGCGATGTGGCACGGATACGGCAGCCCGAAGGGCATCCGCCGCGGCCCGCCTCCCGGCTTCTGCAGGAAGTCGGCGATGAAATTGTTGGACATTTCCAGCCTGCACCACTTCGACTTGGGTTCCAACACGAGGAAATCGCTGATCTCGAAAACTTCGGCCAGAAAAAACTCGTTGGCCGTCCGGTCATCCCGGTATTTCAACTCGCCCATCCGCCGCGCCTTGTTGAACCGGTTTTCGTATTGGCGCAGCCGTTTTCGGGCGAACGCCTCCAATCCTTCGCTTTCCAGCTCGCGCCGCAACGCCTCCGCCTGGACGCCCCGCGCCGCCACCACCACCTCCAGCCACGACCATGAGCCGGTAGTGTCAATCAAAATAGTTTCCTTCAACTCGCATACATTCCGCCCCTCCGCCTCGTCCGGCGACTCCATCAGCCCGGACCGCAGGCCGCCCGCCGTCAGTCCCGCCCCGTAACCGCCCGCCTGCTGTTCTCCCGCGACATCGGCCCAGCGCGTCTCACCGCCGGCTTCGTATTCCACCAGCAGATGATTGAACAAGCCGGGCGAGGGCAGCAACCCTGCCACGGAGCGGCGCAGAGTCGTGTTGACCAAAACCGGGCGTGCCGGGATTTGCAGTTGTTTCAACAGGTCGATCAGCAAAAATGACAAGTCCTTCCCGGACCCGTAGCGCCGCCGCGCCACCACCCCGGCCGGCGTCGGCAGTTCGCCGTCCAATTCCCCATCCGCCGGCAAAAAACGGTATTCGTCCCGCACGATCCGGATGATCCGGGCTATTTGTTCCAGAATCTCGCCGCCCGAAGGCGTGACCAGCCCCGCCGCCGTGTTCTCGTCCCGTTTCTTCCACGCCTCGACAAACGCCGCCGCCACCCGTCCCCAATCTCCGCCGTCGGAAATTTGAATCCACGGATACGCCATGAGCCATCCCGGCGAATTGTCTTCCGCGTGGAATCCTTCGTAATTCTCCCGCGTCCAAATCCAGCAAACCTCGCCCCCCTCTTTTTGCTCGGTTGGTCGCCATTCCGGCTCCCACGCCTTCCATTGCATGTGCCGCGCCGCATTGAACCGCGCCGAAAAATAAAACTTTCCCACCGGCGCCTCCGCCGGCATCCGGAACAGCGCCGCGCAAACCTCCGGCAAAATCAGCCGCCGGGTTTCAATGGTGTAACACCATTCCACAATGTCTCCCGGGCGCACATCCTCCAACATCAGGGCGAGAGTCATCCGGCCCGGCCCGGCCGCCCCCACCGCCGACTCGTCCACCACACGCGCCGAGGACAGGTTCGTGTGTTCGAACTGCTTCCCGCCCCGCCGGGTTTTGATCCAATGCAGGATCACCCGCTCCTGGCGCGCGTCGAAATCCAGATGCCATGGCGATTGTTCCTGCACCGCTTGCGCGGTCTGCAACCGCCGCGCGCCATGGAAAACCGTCTGGTGAAGTTCCGCATGAATCTGCTGCTCGAAAAGCAAATGGATGATGGACGCCCCTGCGTCCCCCGCGAAATCGCACGAAAACGAGCACAGCTTCACCCAACCAGGAACCGGTCCCAATCGAATTTTTTCGTTGGCGACAAGCAATGGCTTCTCTGGTCGCACGGTGGAGTGATCGGTGACAGTCACGCTTTTTTATAACCGGGAACGGAAACCCATTCAAATCTAAACTGTTGTCCGGACTCGTTTTCCCCGGCGCTTGCGGTTTCGAAATAATAGCGGGCCGGTCCTGATAACGGAATGGTTGCCGAAGCGGCAAGCCTGGCCTGCGCGCTGCGGTCGAAAAGGCAAGAGCCGGCCATCAACAGTTTCCCATGGAACTCTGGAACTGTGAGTCAACAGGCCCCATGGCGTGACGGGGCGCTCTAAATTTGAAGGATATAAATCAATGCACTAACTTCTGCTTGGCCGGCTTGCGCAGCAGACGGACGTCCACCGCGTCCATGCCGGCGGCGCGGATGGCGTCCAGCCCAAGGTCGGTGTCCTCGTAGGCGCGGCAGAATTGCGGCGCCACCCCCAATTGCCGGGCCGCTTCCAGGAAAATGTCCGGCGCCGGTTTCTGCCGTCGCACCGCTTCGCTCGTCACCACCGCCTGGAACAGGTGCCGGAGGCCCAGATGGGTCAGCACGGCGTCTATGTGTTCGCGCATTCCGCCCGACGCCACCGCCATCGGCACGATGCCGTAATTTTTCCGCGCGACGTCCGCCACTTCCTTGATCTCCTCCACTTGGGACAAAAAGGGGATATAAGCCGCCTCTTTCTCCTTGGAGACGGCCAGGGGATCAAGAACCCTGCCTTGTTCCTGACTCAACATTTTCAAGATGTCGCGCGACGGCACTCCTCCCAGCGAGTAAAAACGATCCTCGGGAAAATCCAGATGGTAGCGTCCGGCCACCACCTGCCAGGCGCGCCAGTGCAACGGCATGGTATCAGCCAGGGTGCCGTCGCAATCAAAAATCAACGCTTTGGGAACCATATTTAAACTTATAACTGCAACGCGGCCAACCGTTGCTCCAAGTCATCCGCCATCAACGGCTCAATCACGCAATCTATGTCCCCCTCGATAAACGTGGGCAGATTATAAAGCGTCAATTCGATGCGATGGTCGGTAATCCGGTTTTGGGGGAAATTGTAAGTGCGGATGCGTTCGTTGCGTTCGCCTGTCCCCACTTGTTCCTTGCGGTGCGCGGCATATTTTGCGTTTTCGGCCGCAACCTTGGCTTCGAGCAAACGCGACCGCAGCACGGTCATGGCGCGCACCTTGTTTTTTTGCTGGGACCGTTCGTCGGCGCAACGGACGATCATCCCGGTCGGTTTGTAAATGATTTGCACCGCCGAATCGGTGGTATTAACGCCCTGTCCGCCCTTGCCCGAGGCGCGGCAGACGTTGATTTCCAGGTCGTCGGGGCGGATTTCGATATCCACTTCCTCCGCCTCCGGCAGCACCGCCACGGTGGCCGTGCTGGTGTGGATTCTGCCTTGGGCCTCAGTTGCCGGCACGCGCTGCACCCGATGCACTCCGCTCTCGTATTTGAGCCGTTTGAAAACATCGACCCCTTTCACCCCGAAAATGACTTCCTTGAATCCGCCCAAATCCGAGGGGCTGCTGTCCATGCCTTCCACCTTCCAGCCCCGCGTTTCGGCGTAACGGGTGTACATGCGGAACAAATCGGCCGCGAAGAGGGCCGATTCGGAACCGCCCGCTCCGGCGCGGATTTCAATGATGGTATTGCGCGAATCAGCGGGGTCGGGGGGGGCCAGGCCGAATTGCAACTGGCGGGTCAGACGTTGCTCCTCGGGTTTAAGCCGGTCGATTTCCTCCCGGGCCAGTTGCGCCATTTCGCTGCCTGTCTGCTCGGTTTTCAACAATTCGGCATTTTCCGCCAAATCCCGCTCGACCTTAAGGAAGCGGAGGCCCGCCTCGTTCAAGTCTTTCAGGCGCGAGTATTCGCGCGAAAACTCCTGCAGCTTGGCGGAATTGCCCAACACCTTCGGGTCGCTCAAAGCGGCCTCGACTTCGCTATGACGGCGCGCGAATTTTTCGATGTAAGGGCGCAAATTCATGCGGCATCCCTCCTCCGGCAAAAAGCAACCCGCCCGTGGACAATAAAAACTCCACGGGCGGGTTGGATTGAAAGGGAGCTACTTCTTTTTCCTCTTGGCGGCAACGGCGGCCTGGGCGGCCTGCGTCTTGGCCATGCGCTGCTGGAATTTATCCACGCGCCCGGCGGTATCGACGAATTTTTGCGTGCCCGTGTAAAACGGATGGCACACATTGCAAATACCGACCATGACCGACGGCTTCGTCGAGCGCGTTTTGATCACGTTGCCACAGGCGCATCGGATTTCTGCTTCCGCATATTTTGGATGAATTTTATCCTTCATAAAGCAAGGTCGGCCAAGTTAGCAGCCCCACGGGTTTTGACAAGCTCTAATTTTCGGGGTCAATCCTTGTCCCCTGTTTGCACCGCCCAATCCGGGTATGGAACCTGTGATCCTTTGGCCGACCGCCACAGGATGCGGTTCAGCACATCATCCGGGCATTGGTCTTCGCGGTCAAAGGGCAGGCGGGCCGATACCCGCGCATCCTTGCGCAGCATCCGGTCGGATATTTTCTTCCATTCGCTGTTCATCTGATCCAGCGGAACCTTGTTTGGCACAGCGTCGAACGGGGTCAAATCCGGCTGATCGACGAAGCAGTCAAACATGGGCGTCGCCGTGGCGTCCATCTGGTTCATGGGCGGCAAACCGAGGATTAATTCAATCGTCCGCACCAAGCTTGTCTGGTTGTATTGCGTATGCACCGTCTGCCGCCGTTTCGAATACGGGCTGGCCACATAAGCCGTTGTCCGGTAGCCGCTCACATGGTCCCAACCAGCTTGCGGATCGTCTTCGATCACGAAGATGCAGGTGTCCTTCCAGAAAATACTGTGACTGACGCCCTCCAGGATTCTTCCCATGGCCAGATCGTTGTCCGCCAGGTAAGCCGCAGGGGTTGGATCGCCCGGTTTGGCGCCGCAGGTGTGGTCGTTCGAGAGCCACATGATGGTCAAATCCGGGAAACGCCCCGCTTGCTCGGACTTCTTCAGATCCTTGAGGAATTGGGTGGCCCGGAATTGGTCCGGCACATTCAAGTCAAAGCCCACCGTGCTTGTGATGACAAACGGATCAATCGACCCCGCGCCCGGCTCGCTCCAGACCTTGACGTTTTGGGTGCCGTGGATCAGATCGTGATAAATATCCAGATAGCCCGGCCGGCCCCGGTGCTTGCGATCCGTCCATTCCCGGCGCGAACTGGTGAATTCGCCAAAATCGCGGATGCTCCTGCCATGCGTCAGGGCGTTATCCCAGATAAATCCCGCCGGCGAAAAAGCCATCGCATCCCCATTGTCCGTGCCGCCACCGGCCGGATAACTGCGCGGAAATCCGGCGTAGGATTTTTCCATGTAATCCGTGGACATGGCGGTGTCCGTCCACTGATGCCCGTCGCAACTCTGGCTGCCGCAGCAATACGTGTTGTCCAGCAAGATAAACTGGCTCACCCAGTTGTGTTCGTTGGGCGTGATGTTCCGGCCGAAAATGCAAAGCGACGGGTCGCCGTTGCCCTCCCCAACATCGCCCAGCACCTGGTCGTAAGTCCGGTTTTCCTTGATAATGTATATGACATGTTTGATCGTGCTCGGCTCCCCTGCCCGTTGCGGCACGGGGCGGGCCGGCTGGCCGGGGCGCGCCGGCAACGCCGCCTGCGCGAGGAGCGGATAACGCAAATTCGCCAGCGCCGTTCGGGTCATCCCCGCCAACTGCGCGGGAGACGGCACGGGGACGAAGGAGAGCGACCCATACCACTCTTTGGAATTATATTCCGTCCGTCCGGTCTTCTTATTGACGACTCCGGGCGAAAACCCTTTGATGTTCGCCACGCAAATCGACTGATGCGTCCTGTCATAGACGATGGCGCCGGGAAACCAGCCCGCCGGGATCAAGCCCGCCAGCTTCGATTCGCCCGGCCTGAATTGGATCACCGCCACGGCATTCTGCGTTCCATTGCAAACGAAAAGGGTTTTGCCCGATTTGTCGAAGGCCAGCGCGTTGGGTTGCGCGCCGAACAAGTCGCCCGGTTGTTGCCGCGCCCAGATCGTCTCTACAATCTGGTCTGTTTCGGTGTCAATCACACTGAGGGTGTCGCTGCCCGCATTCGCCGCCACCAGCCGCCGTCCATCCGGCGAAAGGGCCATCGCGCAAGCATGCAAACCGGTCAATATTTCCTTTGGCGGAGTGTTGCTTCCCAGAGGCACCACCGTGACCGACCCCTCGGAGGCGATGTGACGGACGGGATCGACCCGCACCACCATTCCGCCTCCCGCCGAATCGGTCAAATCCCCGCTTCCCGGCCTGCGCCCCCCCCAGTTGCTCACATACACCTTGTCCTTCGCGAGGACAACGTCATAAGGCTCCACGCCCACATCGAACAGCCGCAGTTTTCTTCCCGTTGCCGCGTCCATTTCGATCAGGCGATTGGAAAGGTTGAGCGCCACGTAAAGCCGTTTTCCGTCCGGCGAGACAGCAATACCCGCCGGAATCTCGGCATCGCGTTCGGGTGCATGCGCCTCCGGCAGGGCAAACGCATAGAGTCCTTTTACCTGTCCATTTTCCACCGCAAACACCTTGATGTCGCCGTTCACATTGGCCATGTAGAGCCGCGATCCGTCCGGCGAAAAAGTCAGGCCCGTGAAACTAAGCTGGCCCCTGCTGTCCGCATCCAGGATTTGTTCCGAGACCTCCTTTGGCGACCGGCTGTCCATTATATCCTCCGGCAACGGAACAGTTTGCAAAATTTTTCCCGAGGCCGCGTCCAGCACAATCACCGCGTGATTTTTGCCCGATGTGACCACAATCCGGTTGTCGGGGCTGATCGCCACCGCCTGGGGACGAAGCCCGGCCAACTCGACCAATTTCCCTGCCGGGGAGAGCCGTTGATTCACCGGCGTGACGAACTCATTATTGGGCAGCCGTCCCACCGTCGCGGTGGTGGCGGCAAAGGACCCCGTGCCCGGATTCGGCGCCAGCGCCAGGGCAGGCCCTCCCATTAGGGCGGTTGCCAGCCCGATCACCGCCTGTTGCCGCCACGATTTAATCAAATTCATAATAAAAAAATTCCAGGGCCACGCTCCTGAAGCCTCCAGACACCAACAAAGACGCCGCTGCCGCCCGCCCGGTTTCCAGTATTTCAGAAAAGGCGGGTGGTGGCGATGGAAAGGCGTGAAAAATATCTTGCCCTGCCGCCTGACCTGATTGACTCTTTTTACGGACAGTCGCGGATCGGAAATCCTGGTTTGGAGAATTTTATGGCGCGAATTTACAATAGCATCGTTGAAACAGTCGGACACACCCCCCTCGTGCGCTTGAACAAGGTTACTGCCGGCGTTCCCGCCACCGTGTTGCTGAAGTGCGAAGATTGCAACCCCCTGGGCAGCGTCAAAGACCGGATCGGCGTGGCCATGATAGAGGACGCGGAGAAACGCGGCATACTCAAGTCGGACACCGTCATCATAGAGCCGACCAGCGGCAATACAGGGATAGCGCTGGCCTTTGTGGCGGCGGCCAAAGGATACAAGCTTATTTTGACCATGCCGGAAACGATGTCCGTGGAACGGCGCACCCTCCTGGCCATGCTGGGGGCCAAGCTGGTTTTGACGCCGGGAGCGGAAGGGATGAAAGGGGCCATTGCGTGCGCGGAAAAGATAGCGCGCGAGACGCCCAATTCGTGGATCCCGCAGCAATTTGACAATCCGGCCAACCCGGAGGTGCATCGCCGGACGACGGCGGAAGAGATTTGGGCCGACACGGACGGGGCGGTGGATATTTTGGTGGCGGCGGTGGGCACGGGGGGAACCCTCACCGGTTGCACCGAAGCGCTCAAGGCGCACAAGCCATCCCTCGTGGGCATCGCGGTTGAACCAAAGGATTCGCCCGTCATTTCGCAATTCCTGGCCGGCCTGCCGCTCAAACCCGGTCCGCATAAAATCCAGGGACTGGGCGCGGGATTCATTCCAAAGAATCTTCATCTTAAAGACAGCAAGGGCGTGGCGCAGATTTGCGAGTGCATACAGATCAGCAACGACGACTCGTTTGCCATGGCGCGACGACTGGCCAAGGAAGAGGGATTGCTCGTTGGTATTTCTACGGGGGCAAACGTGGTGGCGGCGATCCAGGTGGCCCGGCGGCCGGAGAACAAAGGGAAGATGATCGTGACCATAGCCTGCTCGACGGGCGAGCGTTACCTGAGCACGCCGCTGGCGGCGGAAGCCAGGGCGGAAGTGGGCGGCTAAAAAAATAAGTTGCATTGCGGGCCGGTTGGCGGCAGTGTGGTAGTGTTAAAGGTCTGACCGGAAGTGCGCGATGGCACTCATCACGCGACGGTTCTCCAAGAATTCTGTATTCGCACGAATTGATTTTTCGGGGCAAATCAAGCGAGGCCTTGACGTTTTTACATTTATAAGCCTATGAGCAACGCGCCCAGCGCCACGACTCCCGACTACGGGGTTGGTTATTTGGAAATATCGGAGAAGGGTTTTGGTTTCCTTCGCACCAAGGAAAACAATTATCATCCCAAGCCGGCCGACATCTTTGTCACGCCGGACACCATCAAACGCAATTTTTTGCGCGAAGGGTGTCTTGTGGCCGGGGAGACCCAGCCGCCCCACCGCGGCAACAGCCCTCAGCTTAAAACCGTGCAGAAGGTCAATGACCTGCCGTTTGAAGCCTACACCAAGGCGGCGCGGTTTGAGAATCTGACCACCATTGATCCCATAGAGAAGATCAATCTGGAAACCTCGCCCGATTTGCTCGAGACCCGCATTATCGACCTGGTCACGCCCATCGGCAAGGGCACGCGCGGTCTGATTGTCGCGCCCCCGCGCACAGGCAAGACCACCATTCTCAAGCAGATTGCCAACGCCGTCACCGCCAATCACCCGGAAGTTTATGTGATTGTTCTTTTGATCGACGAGCGGCCCGAGGAAGTGACCGACTTCCAGCGTTCGGTCAAGGCGGAGGTGGTTGCCTCCTCCAACGATCAGGATTTGGAGACACACGTGCGGCTGTCGCGTTTCACCATTGAGCGCTGCCGCCGGATGGTGGAAAGCGGACGGGACGTTTTTGTTTTGCTTGATTCGATCACCCGCGTGGCCCGCGCCTACAACAGCGTGCATGGCGGCAGCGGCCGGACCATGACCGGCGGCGTTGACGCGCGCGCCCTGGAAATTCCGCGCAAGATGTTCGCCTCCGCCCGCAAGATTGAAGAAGGCGGTTCCCTGACCATTATCGCCACGGCCCTGGTTGATACGGGTTCGCGGATGGATGAACTGATATTCCAGGAATTCAAAGGCACGGGCAACATGGAATTGATTTTGGAGAAGAAGCTGGCTGACCGCCGTCTTTTCCCTGCGATTGACATTCCCAAGAGCGGCACGCGCAAGGAAGAGAAACTTTTCTCGCCCAAGAACATCGAGTCGATCCGCAAGTTGCGCCGCATGATGGTTGATCTCAACCCGGTTGAGGCCATGGAAACGTTGCTGGCGGCCTTGAAAAAGTTCAAGACCAACGACGAACTGCTTTCCAAGATCACCTAGCGGTCATTGAAATCGAAACCGGAGAAATTCCTGCATTCCCGTCCGCCTTTGGAGCGGATGCTGCGTATTCACCAGGCGATTCAATCCGGTCGTTATCCCAATTCCGTCGTGCTGGCGCAGGAATTGGAAGTCAGCCAAAAATCCGTCTATCGCGATTTGGAGTTCATGCGCGACCGGCTGGAATTGCCCCTGCAATACGACATTCCCCGCAAAGGTTATTTCTACACCGGGGAAGTCAGCAATTTTCCCACCCTCCAGATCACGGAAGGAGAGCTGTTTGCGCTCCTCGTGGCGGAAAAAGCGCTGCAACAATACCGGGGCACGACCTTTGAGCGCCCGCTGATGAGCGCGTTCAAGAAGATGGCCGCGTCGCTGCCCGACACGGTTTCACTCAACCTGTCCGATTGGGAAGGGACCATATCCTTTCGCACCCGGGCGGAGCCGATATTGGACCTGGAAATATTCGACGCACTGGCCAAGGCGGCCGCGCAACGCCAGCAATTGCAATTGACCTACCGCAAGCCCGGCCAGCGCGAGACGGAATTGCGCGTGGTGGATCCGTATCACCTGGCCAACATCAACGGCGAATGGTTTCTTTTTGCGTGGTGCCATTTGCGCAACGACATACGGACCTTCGTTCCCGCGCGCATCCACGAGGTCAAACTCACGGGCAAAACCTTTGCCCGTCCGCAAAAATTCTCGCTCGAAAAACGATTGCGGGACAGTTTTGGGGTCCATTCGGCGCAAGGGAGTTTCGATGTCGTCATCCTCTTCAACGAAATGGTGGGCGATTACATCCGGGAAAAGAAGTGGCACGATTCGCAGGAGCTGAAGGAACGGAAGGACGGGGGGCTGGAATTGCGGATGAAACTATCCAGCCTGGTTGAGGTGGAACGATGGGTTTTGGGCTGGGGCGGCAACGCCAGGGTGCTTGGGCCGCCGGAGTTGGCAGAGAAGGTCAGGAAATCCGCGGAAGCCATACTCAAGAATATGTCCGCCGCCTAAAGTCCCGCCCATTCCATCCGATGATACAAGCGGCCTTCCATTGGAGGGGACGGATTTGCGTTGCGCGATGATTTCGACGAAAGACATATTTTACCACGCCGTTGACGAGCGGACGGAGTTGCGGTTGGTGGGTCCCGAACACAGCGGGGAACTGTTCAATCTCTATGAAGCCAATCGTCCGTACCTGCGGCGCTGGCATCCGTGGGTGGATGACCTGAGTTCGGCGGCGGCGGTTGAAAACGCCATTGCCTCCTGGCAGCAGCTTTATGCGGTCAATCAGGCTTTTCACGCCGGCATTTGGTTTGAGAAACAATTTTGCGGGATGGTCAGCTTCCTGAAAGTGGATAACGTGAACCGTTGGACGCCAATGTGTTATTGGCTGGACGAGGGGCATCAGGGGCGGGGAATCATGACGGCTTGTTGCCGGGCGATGGTAGCCGAGGGCTTTGCGGGGTGGAGGTTGAATCGCATCACCATCGAATGTGCGGCGGAGAACACGCGCAGCCGCGCCCTGGCCGGGCGTTTGGGATTCAAGTTGGAAGGAACCATGCGCGAGGTGCAATGGCTGCACTACCGGTTCGTCGATGCGGCCGTTTATGGTTTGTTGCGTTCGGACTACGAAGGCCCGCAGCTAAACGCCACGATAGACGCAGCGGGCGGCGCAGGTTTCGGCCACGACGATTTCGGACAGCAACGGCAGTTTGGGCTTTAACCGTTGCCAGATCCAAATGGCGATGTTTTCGCTGGTGGGGTTTTCCAGGCCGGGAATTTCATTCAGATAAAAGTGGTCCAGCTTGTCCAAAATGGGTTTGAAAGCGCGGCTGATTTCCGCGTAATCGATCACCCAGCCCAGAGTGGGGTCGCAATCGCCTTCAACCGCCAACTCGACTTTGAAGCTATGCCCGTGCAGGCGGTGGCACTTATGCGCCGCAGGCAGGTGCGGCAGGAGGTGGGCGGCTTCAAATTGAAATGTTTTTCTTAGTTCCATTACGGTTTCTCCCAATCTATCCAAGTGACGAGGCCGGCCAGAGGCGGGTATCCGTCGTGGCGCCAGCCAAGGGGCGGATTCTGCATCCGGCCCATCGGACAAACGCGGCGCGCCCCCCAGCGGGCGAGGCGTTGCGAATAGTCGCGGGCCTGGTCCGGCGCGCTGGCCAACCCGACGGTGGACAGTTGCTCGCGCACAGGCTCGGCGCCTTGCAAGGCTTGATTTAAACCGGGCACGGCCTTGATGTAAATAAAACGGTTGAGGCAGGAAAGCTGGAAGCACGGGTCGGTTTCCAAAACAACGGTCCAGGCGGTGGAGTTGACGCTGGCCCACATTTTGGTTTCCGGCATGTGCGCGGCGCGCACCTCGTAAAACGAGCGGCGGATGGCCACGGCGGCGGCTTCGCGCACCGGCAAAGGCCCGCGGGGAAAGGTTTTCTCCAATGCCTCCAGTTGATCCGCCAGCCGGGCCGCGAAACTTTCCGGGGTGATTGCGCCCGATTCCTCCACATAGATGACATGAGGCGAAAGGCAGCCGCGCTGGTTCCATGCGGCCACGTCGGCGGCGGCGTTTTGCGCTATCGTTTCGGCATTGCGCCCCAGCGCGTCTTTTGTGACATAGCCAAAGCTGACCCGGGTGCCGTAGCTGAGGAAGCGCGTCTTGCGCGGAATTTTCCGGGCGATGGCCTCCAGCATTTCGTCGCTGCCGGTGGCGGCGACGCAATCCGCCTCGGCAAAGAGGGCGTTTTCCAACGTGTGATTGCCGCCTTTCCATTCCGCCAGCTCCAGGCAGGAGCCTAACTTGCGATCAGCCTCATAAATGGAATGGGCAAAAAGGCGCGGGAGCAGCGCGCTGCCCGAAGCGCATTTGACAAACTGTGCCGAGCGGGTGAGCAGGCCGAGAACTATCCCGGTCAGGACAGGGTTGGGAATATTCCCCGGAACGATATGGGCGAGCAGGGCCGGACCGCAGGCGAGAGCGGTTCGTTTGGCGGAAACCTGATGTTCGTCGGGATGAAAATCATCCAAGCGGCGCGGATGGCCGAGTTCCTGGCGCAGGAGGGCTTCCATATTCTCGGCGGTAAGCTGGTTGAAAAATTGATCCAGCCCGGCCGCCAGCACGGGTTCGGAGAAACCGGTCGCCGCCGGACCCAATTGGAGCGCCAGACGGCGGAAGTGGTAATCGGCCGAAAGCCAATCCTGGGCCAGCCGATCGAGAAAGCGGATGATGCTTTCGGTGGAGCGGTTTGCGAGGTATTGCTCCCGATTGCGCTTGAGGGTTTGGCAAGCCTCGGTGATCAAGGTGGCGGTGAGTTCGGCTTCCGCCGGAAGATCGGCCAGGAAATAATCGGGCAGATTCATAAGCCTCTTTTCAACTTGCCGCCATGAGGGAGCACCCGCGGGGTTCGGCGGCTTCGTCGCGACCAAGCAATTCAAATCCGTCTGGACGTGCCAGGGCGAGGTCCTCGGTTTGCAGGGCCATGACGGAGCAAACATTGGCGAGGTCAAAAATGCGCAGCAGGCCCGTTTCCCCTTCGTGCGCCGTTGCGCCTGATTCGGGCGAGATGATCTGGGCGCGCACCCAGGGCGGGAAATGGAAAACTTTCCCGGTCGCAGGAACCTGGCCGATGACGCCGTCATAAGCCTGGGAACTCAATTCGCACATGCCGTATTCGGTGACAATGTGCGAGTCCGGCACGCCGAGAAAGCGGGTCATCAGCCGGCGCAATTCAGTTTTGGCGACGACACGCGAGCGTCCTTTGTAGCCCCCTGTTTCCATGAGGCGCGAGCCTGGGGGGAGATGAAGCCGGGTTTTGTCTCCGGCCAGATGATCGAGCCAGTGAACGAAAGAAAAAGCCGTGCCTAAAAGCGCGACTGGGCGGTTGGCTGAACTGGCGTCATGCACCGCCGCAGCAATCTGTTCCGGGTCAAGATTCCAGGAACCGTCCGCGCCCATCTGGCCGGCGTAGAGAGTGTCCGCGCCGCCGAATTTCGAGCGGATGGTCTCGAACATGTGGATCAAGGAAGAATGAGGGGCGCTTGCGGGCGGCGGGGTGAGGAAAATGAACGCGATATTTTCGGGGCGGTCAGCCAGAAAATGCGGTTCAAACCAGCGCAGAAGGGCGGCTTCGTAAAGCGAGAGCGAGGTTGCGCCGTGAAAGTGGCGGGCGGGTGTCTGGCCGGTGGTGCCGCTGGAATGAAAGACGCGGCACCGTTCATTTTCGGGCAGGCTCGAAACCAGATGCTCCTTGAACGCCGCAACCGGCAAAGGGGGAATGTGGCTCCAATGATGGATCGAGCCGGGGCTTTGGTTGCGCCACTCGCAAAACCGCCGGTAAACCGGCACGTGATCAAACTGAAAGGCAAACAACTCCAAGGCCAGCCGGTTGAAGTCGTCCTCGGAACGGGACGAGGCATCCGTTTCGGAAATCAAGCGGCGCACACCGGCGGGAAGGTCTGGATTGGCCAGGGTCGTTTCGGCATTCATTGTTTCAGACGGGGCCGATTTTCCGCCGGCGAGCCGACGGTCGGCTTTTGGGCAAAAGGCGGACAATTTCGTTTCATCACCCCTATCATCGCATTTTTTCAGCCGATTGTCGATGCGTTCGGAAGGCGGGGCTGCGCCGGGGTGTTGCAGTTTGCAACCAATTGACGTCCAGCGGCAAACGGCAGGCAATAAAATGACGCCGCCGCCCGGCAGGAGCAGGCGAAAGGAATATCCAAAAAATATTTTTCTAAAGTCTTTCGTTGCCCCGCCGATACGAGAGCTGTCAAAAATGACATGGCGGCTGGCAGCCAGAGAGAGCCAGCGGGGGACTGGTGAGACCCGCAAGTCAAGTTCACCATAAAGACATTGGATTGTGTAAAATAAACTCTGAAAAGAGCGACTCAAGGAAAGAGATATTATGGTCATCAATACAAACATTGCGGCACTCACGAGCGCAACTAATCTCAATGAATCGACGGACAAACTGAATGAGTCGCTGGCACGGCTTTCCTCCGGATCGAGCATTGTCAACGCGTCAGACAACCCGGCCGGTTTGGCTGAATCCATCAGCCTTAATGCGCAAATCGGGCAGACCACGGCGGCAGCCAATAACGTTGCCAACGCAACTTCATTTTCCCAGACCCAGGATGGGTATCTGCAACAGATCGGTTCAGCCCTTGACGAAATGTCCACTCTGGCGGTCGAAGCTCAGGACGGCACCAAGTCCAGCGCCGAATTGGGCGATTACCAGGCGGAATTTACAGCCCTGGCCACTTTCGTCACCAACGCGGGCACACAGAGTTTCAACGGCGTCAGTCTTTTTGGCACCACCGGCCTGACCGTGACCACGAACGGCACTGGCGACACGTTCACCATGACCGCCGTCAATCTGGGCTTGCCTGCCTACACCTCTGCGGCAGCGGCCAACATTTCCACCACCGCAGGAGCGGTTGCGGCCTTGACGGCTGTGTCGGCTGCCATCACGCAATTGGCCCAGGATCGGGCCAGTGTCGGCGCGAATGAGGAAACACTGAACTATTCCTCCCAGGAACTGGGCACGTTGTCCACCAACCTCGCTTCCGCCAACAGCGCGATCTCGGACGTCAATGTGGCCACCGAAAGCACCAACTACGCCAAATACCAAGTTCTCGTGCAGTCCGGCACGGCCATGCTGGCGCAGGCAAATCAAAATCCGCAGTATGTGCTGAAGCTTCTGCAAGGCTAAGACTGAGCCTGACTTTTCTCTATCATAACGGCGCGCCGCGTTTTCGTGGCGCGCCGCTTTTGTTTTGTTAAACGGACGCCGCGGAGCGGCGCCAGAGGGCGGTGGCGCGGATGGCGTCATCAAGCGAGGTCCATTGGTCCAGTTGCAATTCGGCGGCGGCGCGGCTGACGTCGGGAACGTAGCGTTTGGCGGGCTGGCCGGGGATGGGTTTTTGCGCGATGGTCACGGGGGTCTTTTGACCGAGGGTGCGGGCCACGGCGGCGGCGGTTTCCGCAATGGTCACGGCCTGGCTGGAGCCGACGTTGTAAGGGCGGTTGGCGGCGCCGCGCAATAAAATGGTCCAAAGCCACACCGCCAGGTCGCCCGCGTAGAGGTAGGAGCGAAAGGGGGTGCCGTCGCCCTGCACAACGATGGGTCCGCCGGCCAGGGCGTCGCGGATGAAATTACCGATGGCGAAATGGGCGTCCATGGGCAGGTAGGGGCCGACAAAGGCAAAGCAGCGCGCGATCTTGGTTTCAAGGCCGAGTCGGGGGCCTTGAATGGAGCAGAGCAATTCGCTCAGGCGCTTGCCTTCGCCATAGGCGGCCTGGGGGGATGAGACGTCAGGCGCGCCGGGGTAATCCTCGGCCAGATGCGTCAGGCCGGGGGGCTGCGCGCCGTAAACGGCACCCGAACTTGTCAATAGAAATTTCCCGGCCCCGCAACGGGCGGCGAATTCGAGGGCGCGGCGCGTTCCGGCGACGATGGTGTCAAGCATCATACCGGGGTCCTGGCGGTTCAGTTTGTCGCTGGCCTCGGTGGCGGCGTGGATGACGTGGGAGAAGGAGCCGGCGGGGAAGTCGAAATTCCGCACGTCGCCGGTGTGAAAGCGGATGTCGGGGCGGGAGGCGAGGTGGGGCGCCTTTTTGCGGAAGGCGTCCGGGTTGCGCGTCAAGACCAGCATTTCCGCGCCGAGGCCGAGACGGTGGTTGGCCCAGGCGAAACTTTCCAGCAGCCAGCACCCGAAAAAACCGGTGCCGCCGGTGACAAAGAGACGTTGCCCGCGCAGTTCCTCCCACAGGGGCCGGGTGCGCTGAAGAACGCGATCCAAATCGGCGGACAGGGGATGGTCGGTCGGGGTCATGCCTTGGCGCGGCAAAAGTCCTGGATGACCTCGACCACGTAATCAAGCATTGGACGGGTCAAACCGGGGTAGGTGCCGATGAAGAGGACTTCGTTCATGATTTGGTCCGCGCCAGTCATGTCGGCGGCGACGCGGAAGGCGGCGGGACGGTCCTTTTTCAACTGCACCAGGACGGGTTGCCGGAGCAGATTGCCGCCAAACAACATGCGGTTGCCGATTTTGTGCAGGTCGAGATGCCGGGCGAATTCGGTTTTGCCGAAGGGCGCGCCGGGTTTGACGCGGAGCATGAAACCGAACCAGGAACAAACGGTGCGATGGCCGGAGTCGTCCCAGGTGAAGCCGTTTTCGGTCCAGGCGGCGGCGTGGTTGGGGAGCATGAAATCGAAGACCGATTCCAGATTGCGCAGGGCGCGGCGCAGGTAATTCCAGTTGTCGATGCGGGCCTGGACGAAGCGGGGCAGTTTTTGCAATTGGACGCGGCCGATGGCGGCCTGGGGGTCGAGCGGTTTGAGATTATAGCCGAGATGGGAATAGGTGTATTTGTGGTCGTAACCCTTGGGTAATTCGCCCAGATGCCATTCAAAGCGCCGGCCGCAAGTGTTGTCCACGCCGGCGGCGCACCAGCAATCGCGGCCCCAATCGCGGAAACTTTCGACGATGACCTTCAATTTGATATTGTCAACTATATTGACCGCGCCGCCCTCGCCCAGGGTCAGGTGGTGCGGGGGATAAAAGGATTGGGTGGAAAGGTCGCCGAACGAGCCGGTGAATTTCCCGTCGTAAGTGCAGCCGAGCGCGTCGCAATTGTCTTCAATCAACCAGAGTCCGTGTTTTTTGCAGAACGCGGTCACCTCGGCCAGTTGAAAGGGGTTGCCGAGGGTGTGGGCCATGAGAACAGCCTTGGTCTTGGCGGACCGGGCGCCTTCAAGCTGACCGGCCCTGGCGTTCAGGGTCGCGGGATCGTTGTCAATAAAAACCGGGACGAAGCCGTTTTGCAGGATGGGCGCGACCGTGGTGGGAAAACCGCCGGCCGCGGTGATGATTTCATCGCCGGGCAGAAGGCGGCGCGAGCCGAGCTTGGGACTGGAAAGGGCGGAAACGGCGAGCAGGTTGGCCGAGGAACCGGAGTTGCACAGGACGCTTTTCTTGACGCCGAGGTAGCGGGCCAGACCGTCCTCAAAGGCTTCGCCTTCCTTGCCCAGAGTGAGCCAGAAATCGAGCATGGAAGAGACGGCGGCGCTGACTTCGTCGGCATTGAAAACGCGTCCGGCGTAGGGGACGACGGATTGGCCGGGGACGAATTGGCGCAACGGGGCCGGCTCGTCGGCGGGACGGTTGTTTTGATGGACGAGATCGGAATATTCGCGGGTGAGCCGCAGTATTTCTGCTTTGAGCTGGCCGGGCGATTTCATTTTGACTTGGCGGTTGCGGTCCACGGCAGCTTGAGTTCGGCTGCGCGCGCGACGTATTGATCGAGTTGTTCCTGGGTGATGGCCTGAAAGTCGCGGGAGTCCTTGAAGTTTTGGGCGGTGCGGTACCAACCGACCGTGCGGGCGACGGCTTCGGAAAAATTCCAGACCGGACGCCAGCGCAGCATGGCATAGGCTTTGTCGGTGGACAACTGGAGCAGGCCGGCTTCGTGGGGCGCCTGGGGATTGCTTTTATCCTCCCAGCGTCCGGGCCAGTTCTTCAAAATTTCCCCGACCAATTCCTCGACCGTGCGGTTGGATTCGTGATCGGGGCCGAAATTGAAAGGGGAAGTGAGAGCGGGCAAATCGACCCGGCGCAAGGACGGATCGGCGAGGGAGGCCGCGAGCCACAAGTAGCCGCTCAAAGGTTCCAGCACATGCTGCCACGGGCGGGTGGCGTGCTTGTTGCGGACGAGGATCGGCTCCTTTTTTTGGAGGGCGGCTATGCTGTCGGGCACGATCCGGTCCCCGGCCCAATCGCCGCCGCCGATGACATTGCCGGCGCGGGCGCTGGCTATTTTGACCGGGTGATTGGAGAAAAAAGAATCGCGATAGGAGGCGATAATCAGTTCGGCTGCGGCCTTGCTGGCGCTATAGGGGTCGTGTCCGCCCAAGGGGTCCTCTTCGCGATAGCCATGGTGCCACTCGCGATTTTTGTAGCATTTGTCGGTGGTGATAAAAACGGCGGCGCATGGTTGCTGGTAGTCCTCAAGGGCGTCGAGCAGATGGGCGGTGCCCATGGCGTTGACGGAGAAAGTTTCGAGCGGGCGGACGTAGGATTCCCGCACCAGGGCCTGGGCGGCGAGATGAAAAACGAAACTGGGCCTGGCCGCTTGCACGGCATTGGCCAGGATGGCCGGGTCCTGAATGTCACCGATGATGTGGTTCAGGCGGTTGGCGAGGCCGAGTTGGGTGAACAGGGAAGGGGTGGTGCTGGGAGGAAGACTTACGCCGGTGACTTCGGCGCCAAGGGACAGCAGCCAATGGCAGAGCCAGGCGCCCTTGAAACCGGTGTGGCCGGTGACCAGCACTCGTTGTCCCGTGAAAGCGGAGCCGAAAGATGTCATGATTTCCAAATTTTCCACGGAGCCTTGCCGTCGGCCCACATGCGGTTTAATTGGGTGTATTCAAAAAAGGTGTCCATGGGCTGCCAGAAACCGTCGTGAGGAAATGCCATTAACTGGCCCTCGTGCGCAATGGTTTTCATGGGTTTTTGCTCGAACATCTGGTGATCGGGGTCGTCTCCCATGTTGTCAAAAATGGAGCTGGAAGCGACGAAGAATCCGCCGTTGATGCGCCCTTCGGTGACTTGGGGTTTCTCGTTGAATTCGAGGACGCGACCGTCTTTGGTCAGGTCCATTTCGCCAAAGCGGCCCGGGGGACGCACGGCGGTGACGGTGAGTTTTTTCCCGTGCCGGCGATGGAAGGCAAGAGAGGCGGTGATGTCGATGTTGCCCACGCCGTCGCCGTAAGTGAGGAAGAAATCGGGATCATCGCCGATGAAAGGTTGGATGCGGCGGATGCGTCCGGCGGTCATGGTTTCCTCGCCGGTGTCGGCGAGGGTGACTTTCCAATCTTCCTCGCCATGGCGGGTATGGAATTGGACATTGGGCTGGCGGCCGAGGTTGAGAGTGACATCGCTGGTCATCCAGAGGTAATTGCGGAAGAAATCCCGGATCATGTCGCCCTTGTAGCCAAGGCAGAGGACAAACTCATTGAAGCCGTGTGCGGCATAAATCTTCATGATATGCCACAAAATGGGGCGGTTGCCGATGGGCACCATCGGTTTGGGCCGGTACTCTGTTTCTTCGCGCAGGCGGGTGCCTTTTCCACCGCACAGGATGACGACTTTCATATATGCCGGTTTAAATACAGAAGACTACAAGATAATGGCGGGGACGACGGTTGCAAGCCGGATGTTTTGGCGGCCGTGCCGCCGGGAGAATTCCATCGCCGAATAATATTCCCCGGGCGGGTTAAAAACTTGCTCTTGGGCTGTTCCTTCAATTATATTTTGCCCAAGAAACTTAAATTTATGGCTGATATCGCAAACAAATATTCTATTAACGTCCCCGGCAAATATTACGTCGATAATCAATGCATTGATTGCGACCTCTGCCGCGAGACCGCTCCCGCCAACTTTGCCCGCAGCGATGATGGCGGTTATTCCTTCGTCACCAAGCAGCCCGCCACCCCCGAAGAGGAGGCTCTTTGCAAGGAAGCCAAGGAAGGCTGCCCCGTCGAAGCCATTGGCGATAACGCCAGCGCTTAGTCGTTCGTCCTTTGTTTGGCGGCCGCCGTTTACTTCACATGGAAAGTGACGGTGGCCGGGGCCAGACCAGGCGAGGTGGCGGTTAATTGCAGGGTTTCCGGGCTGGTTCCGGACTGAATGACCGCTATGCAGTGGCCGTTGAAGGCGTTTCTCTGGCTGGCCCGGTCGGTTTCATGATCGCTCGGGTTGCCGTTGCCTACACCGAGAATGCGTCCCCCCCCCGTGAGTTGGAAGGTGACGCGGTTGTTGGCGGTGGGCACCACGCGGCCTTTGGCGTCCAGAATGGAAATCGGCGCGACCACGGTGTCCTGGGCGTCGGCGTGAAGCTGTTCGCGATCAGGGGAGAGTTTAAGGGTCGCGGGAGCGCCGGTGGTTTCGACGATGTCGGTGGCCACGAGGCGTCCGTTGGTGGTGGCTTTTGCCTCCAAGCGCCCGGGTTTAAAGGGAACCTGCCATTCCACATGACCATTTGAAGGCATGGTCTTGACTCCGAAGCTTTGGCCGTTGAGGAAAAGCTCGACCTGCTTGGCGTTGCTGACGGCGATGACACGGATGGGCTTGTCTTCACTGTCCGGCCAGTTCCAGCAGGTGGGCATCAAATGCGCCATCGGTTTCTCCGACCAGCAGGATTCGAAGTAATAATATTTGTCCTTGGGGAATCCGCATGAGTCCACCAAGCCGGTGTTGTTGGCGACGTCCGGCCAGCCGTTGGGGTTGGGCTCTCCTTTGTAATCAAATCCGGTCCAGACATAAATCCCCGCCATGAACGGACGTTCCACCACGGGCAGCCAGCCGGGATCGGTCAGGTTGTAACTGCTGGACCAGCCGTTGGTGCGGTCTTCCGTGTAATTGCCGCGGGCGGTTTTGTTGTTGGCGGTTTCGCTGGCGAAGACGGGCTTGCGGGGGTAGGTCTTGTGGACCTGATCGTATTTGTTGGGGCTATAATTGACACCGATGATGTCTTCCACGGTGCAGAGGCCGGGGCCGAACCAGCCGCCGCTCATGGCGCAGGTGATGGGGCGTGTCTGGTCGTAGCGATGCACGACTTTCATCATCGCGGAAAAAATGGTGGCGCCTTCCTTCTCGCCTTGCATGTTTTCTTCGTTGCACATGGACCACATGATGACGCTGGGATGGTTGCGGTCGCGCTGGATCATCCAGGCCAGGTCGGAGAAATTGGTGTAGGTGGTGCCTTTGCGGCTGTGATGTGTATAGGCGTCGCCCAAATGCCGGTTCTCGTCCATGACCAACATGCCGAGGCGGTCGCAGGCATCCAGCACGGCTTCATTGGGCGGGTTGTGCGCGGTGCGCCAGCCGTTGCAGCCCATCCGTTTCAACTGCATGACGCGCCACGGTTGCAGGCTGTCCGGCACGCCGATGCCCACTCCGGCGAAATCCTGGTGATTGGCCACGCCGTGAATTTCAACATGCTTGCCATTGAGGAAAAAGCCCTTGTCGGCGTCGTAAAAAATGGTCCGGACGCCGAACGTCGCGTTGCCGGAGTCCACCGGCTGGCCGTCTTGCAGAATGGTGGTGCGGACCTGGTAGAGTTGGGGCGAGTCTGGCGACCAAAGGCGGGGATGCGGCAAAACCGCCTGCTGGACGGTCTGCGCCTGGCTGTTGGCCGGGACGGTTTCATCGCTGTGGAGGGTTTTGAGCGGGGAACCGTCGGGGCCGAGGATTTCGGAAGTGACGGAGCTGCGGGCGGGGGTGAAATTATTATTAGTGACAGTGGTTTCAATCGTGATATTCGCCAGGGCGTCGGCGCCTTGATTGCCGCCGGGCACCTGCGAGATGACGTAAACGCCGCCGGGAAGCAGATGCAGGGGAGCCACGGCGTTGTAATAAACATGGCGGTAAATGCCGGCGCCTTCGTTCCACCAACCTTCAAATTGGGCCGGGTCCACGCGCACCGTGATCACATTGTCGGCCCCCAGATGGACGACTTTGGTGACGTCATAAATAAAACCGGTGTAACCGCTGCGGTGATGGCCCAGCAATTTCCCGTTTAACCAGACGTCGCTCTCGCGGAAAATGCCGCCGAATTCCAGTTGCAGTATTTTGCCCTGGTCGGATGGGGGGGCGGTGAAGTGTTTGCGATACCACGCTACCGGGAAAGGCAGATAGCCGTGGCCGCGGTCGTTGGACGGGGCATAAGCGCCGTCCAATGTGTAATCGTGCGGGATTTGGACACGGTCCCAAGACTGATCATTGAAGTCGGCGGCGACGGCGGCCGTTTGGTCGCCGGACAAAAGGTCGCCGCGGTGAAACAACCAATCGGCGTCAAGCAAGGTGTGTTGTCGCAACGACGCGCCGGCCGGGTCGGCGGGCTTGGAAACACAGGAGGAGAATCCAAGAATCAGTCCATAAACCAGAACCGC
>Ga0181535_10001900_pt1 | contig 26307 bp, 30 predicted proteins | sample PEATcosm2014_Bin_44_FD_119774 | JGI IMG/M metagenome (GOLD analysis project Ga0181535, IMG submission 119774) | Peatland microbial communities from MTU Mesocosm Facility, Houghton, MI, USA - PEATcosm2014_Bin17_30_metaG | ecosystem: Environmental > Terrestrial > Soil > Wetlands > Peat | place...
CTAGCGCCGTTGGTTTTGCCTCAATTCGGAGTGCCGGTGGTCTCTTCGTCGGCGAAGGTACACTCTGGGCACTGGCAGAAGCGGCGCAGGTAATCCCAGGAGTAGATGCCGCCGGAGTGGCCGTCTTGCCAGTTGAACTGAATGGCATAGCGGCCGACGGCGTGGGCGCTGGCTGGCTTGGGCGACGGCGCATACATGGGCAAGACGTTGGTGGGCTTGGGTTTGGGCTGGCCGGGCTTGCGGCCTTCGGCTTTGCGCAGATCGATGCAGGTGGCGCAGGGGCAGGCTTCGCGCAGCCAGGCAAAGCTCCAGGAGCTGCGGTGTCCGTCGACCCAATCGATTTCCATACCCTTGCCTTCGGTTATCAGGACCCTGACTTTCTCCGGGGTGACGGCGATGCGGGAAAGCTGGCGGGTGTCTTCGCTTTCGCTAGCCTCGTGGTCCTTGGGAGCGATGCGGATGCCTTCGTGGCTCATATTCACAGCTTACAGCGGACAGCCGACAGCCGACAGTTGTCAGTTTCCAGCTATTGAGGATTCATCCTCATTGCTTTCTTTTCTGTCGTAAAGCAGTTTGAGCGCGAGGATGGCCAGCGCCAAGGTCAGCGTGACGGCGTTGGCAAGGATGATGGGGAGCGATCCGATGCCGATGCCGTAAATCAGCCAGCAGACGAGGCCAAAACTGAAGAGCAGAAACATGGTGAGCGAGATGTCGCGGGCGCTCTTGCGCCGCCAGACATGGATGAGTTGAGGCATGAAGGAGACGGTTGTCGAAAGAGCGGCCGCCGAGCCGATCAGGTCGAGAGGCCAGCGCGAGAAGGGGCTCACCGGGGCAATGATCACGAGTTTCTCCAGAAGAACCATGCGGCCATCGAGAGGCCGATGAAGACAACCAGTCCGCGGAGGACAGCTTGAGGAATGCGGCGTGCAAGGCGGGCGGAAGCATAGCCTCCAAATGCGCAGACGACCATGGAGAGCAGACAATAGCGCCAGACGACCTGGCCGCCGATGGCGAAGATGACGCAGGCGATGCCGTTGGCGGGGGTGGTTGCTGCGACCTTGAGAGCGTTGATCTCGTTCAGGTCCTGGTGGCCGAAGAGCGAGAACATGGTGATGAGCAGGAAGCCCGCGCCGGCGCCGAAGTAGCCAATGTAAAAGCATACGAGGGTCGCAGCCAAAAACACCGACAGACGGCGCGGCGGCTTTGGGCGAGCGGCAATAGCCAACTTGCGGGCCTCAAGCCAGCGGGAGACGGGACCGCTCGCTGCGAAGAAGGAAGCGGAGACCAGCAGCAGCCAGGGCACGAGATGCAGAAAGGTCCGCTGCGGCGTGTTGAGCAGGACCATGGCGCCGACTGTCCCGCCGATGAGACCGGCCAGTGCCATGAGCAGGGCGAGGCGCGGGTTCTTACGGATGTCGTCGCGATAGGCGGCGACCGAGGTGAGTTGACCGGGCCAGAGAGCTACTGTATTGGTGGCGTTGGCCTGAACCGGCAGGACTTTCATCCCGAGCATCGCCGGGAACGAGAGGAAAGATCCGCCTCCGGCTACGGCGTTCAGCACTCCGGCCAGGAACGAGGCCACGATGAGCCAAAGCCAGCGCCAGTCGATGAGGTCTTGAAGGCCGGAGAGGTGCTGCATGTGGCTCTATTGTAGAGTGCATATGCAAACTATTGATCGACGCCGAAGGTATAGAGCTCATCGGCAATGACGATTGCGTACTCGCCGGGAGCGAGCGGTGAGGCAGGGACCAACATGTAGGACGACTCGCCGAATTTGCTTACTTCAATGGACAGCCCTTTGATGGGTTCTGTCGCAGGATTAAATCTGGAAGGTTGCTTTTGAATTTGGAACTCGCGTTTGTTCTTCTTCTGTACAAGACTGTAAAGACTAACCTTCTCAGGACTTCCGGTCTTGAATACGAATTCGGACCTTTCGCCAGCCTTCAAGTGGAAGGAGGAACCCACTCCAGGCACTTGTATAACGATATCCAACATATTGCGCCCAAGTACCTGCTTCCACTGCTCATCTGGAAGCTTCTTTAGTTCCTGGTTCACCGGATCGAGGTGATAGATAACGCCGATGGCCGTGGGTTCGATGGGTTTGGCAGGCGTGGTTTGGGAGTTGCAAAGGCCGAACGGAAGAACGAGCAGCGAAAAGACAAGCAGATTGCGCAAAGACATATGCCCTCCTTGCCAGGAGCTTTCAATCAGTTTTCCCGGATGCGGTCAAGTATACGGCATTATGCGGCATGGTGTGACGGTCGGGATATCGATCCAGCTACTGCAGAGTTGACTCAGAACTACTCTTCATCCCGAGCTATTCTCCTTCGCTCTTTCTGGGAGTTGCAGGGCGGCCTTCGCTGCAAGTTATTGAAAAGTTGATAGATATTCAGTCTCATGAAATATGAGCGTAAAGCGCGCATATTTTGTGAATATTGTGTGCTATATTTGTATCAGATTTGTTGAGCGGCCTGAACTCATACCTTGGGCCCCAACCCATTTCAAAACATCTGGAGGAAGACTCTCATGACAATTGCTCGTTGGGATCCTTATCGGGACGTCGTAGCATTGCAAAACCGCGTCAACTCTCTCTTCCGCGATATGAATGGAGAGAACGATCCGGTGGCGGCTGCCAGCTTTGTGCCGGCGGTCGATATTTACGAGGACCCGCAGAAGGTTGTGCTGAAGCTCGAAGTGCCGGGCATCGATCAGAAGGACCTGGACGTGCGCGTGGAAAACCACACGCTGACCGTCAAGGGCGAGCGCAAGTTCGAGGCTGAGGAGAAGGAACAGAACTTCCATCGCATCGAGCGGCGCTATGGCAGCTTCTATCGCGCCTTCACGCTGCCCTCGACGGTTGACTCAGAAAATGTGGCGGCCAGCTACAATGCGGGTGTGCTCAAGCTGGAGCTCAAAAAGAAACCCGAAGCCCAGCCGAAGCAGATCGAAATCAAGGTGGCGTGAACGGATAGTTTCTGGTTCCCAGTTCTCAGTTACCAAACCTGAGAACTGGGAACTGATGACTGATTTCATCACGGGTGGTCGGACAGCCCTTTCTTTTTACCGAAAATGCGAATAATATGTACTTGTGTGTAGCGCTACGTATTTTTTGTGGTGAGGTAAAAAAATGCAAATCATCAGCGCTTCCGAACTGGCGCGTAACACGAGCGCGATCCTGGAACGAATTCTCATGGGTGAAACGGTCAGCGTGATGCGGAATCGCACCGAGATAGCCCATATTGTGCCCGCCAAGCGAACCATGACCGCTGCGCAAGCCATCGCGGGCCTGGAGGGAGGACTGAGCCCTGCCCAGGGTGAGAGCTGGCTCAAGGACAGCCGCGGAGAATTTGATGAAGAGGTCAGAAATCCGTGGGAATGATCTTTGACACCTCCATCTGGGTTGGTTTGGCTGCCAGCCAGATCTCCGGTCAAGCCGTTCTTCAGGCTGCCAGCGACGAGTCTGTGTACATTTCAGCAATTTCGCTGGGGGAGCTGAGCTTCGGTGTCGAATCCTGCAACGATCCAGTGAATCGGATATTGCGGATGCGCTTTTTGCGCAACTATGAGCAGCGGCCCGTGCTCGATGTGACTGCCAGGACGGCCTCCGTATTTGGTCTTCTCGCCGCTTTCATGAAACAGTCGAGCCGGTCACCAAGAACGCGGGTCAACGATCTTTGGATCGCCGCGCAGGCAATTGAAAACGACTTTGCCCTGTTGACCACGAACATCAAGGATTTTGAAGGTCTCCCTGGTTTGCGGGTCGCTAGTTTGTGAAGACCGGCTGCCCGTCGGAAGGAATATGCGATGAACGTGCTGAATTCACTTGTCGGTCTCAATTCGGTCATCCTTATTTTTCTTGTCGTGAACGTCTTCAAGCCATTCATTGGATCCTACGCGGCCAAGAAGGGCGAGAACCTCGCCACCAAGGAAGACATCGCACAGCTAACAAAGATCGCAGAGGAAATCAAAGCCGAGATCTCAGATAAAGTATGGGACCGACAAAAGCAGTGGGAGTTGAAACGTGATGTCGTATTCGAGGTAATGCAGGCTCTCGGTGAATTAGAAGATTCTCTTATCTCTTTGCATTCTGTTCATGTTAATTCAGTCCAAGAAGGCAAAGATCCAAATGAATTTGTTCAAAACCAAATTCACAATGAATTGATAAGTTTTGATACCTGTAATAGAAAATTCTTTCGTGTGATGTTTAAAGCGCGCCTTGTTGTTGGAAAAGAGCTTCACCATGCGTTAACCGAATGTGCTGAGGAAACCCGGTCGATATCACGCATGATTCTGAAAAAGGAGAATGCGCAGTATATTCAATCTGAATCAGAAGTGGTTCCTCGCAAGCTGGCTGAGATCAACACTGGAGCATTTGTAGACAGAATTTTCGATGTTGTTTTAGCAGCTCGCAAGGAACTTAAAACCGATTTTGCATTAGCGCATTGTTGACAAGAACTTACTACTGACCACTGGAGAAACAATGGCGATTCGTTGGGAAAAACTTACTGTCAAGTCGCAGCAGGCGATGGAGCAGGCGCAGGCGCGGGCTACCGAACTCGGCAACCCCGAGGTCCAGCCGGTGCATTTGCTGCTGGCGCTGGTCGAGGACCGCGAGGGCGTGATTCCTTCGGTGTTGGACAAGATCGGTGTTCCGACCGAACGGCTGGAAAGCGAACTGCACCAGATCGAGGAGAAACTGCCTCGTGTGGCTGGAGCGGCTTCGCAGCCCAGCCTGAGCCAGGCGTTAAACAAAGTGCTCGATCAAGCCTTCCGCGAGGCCGCGAATTTCAAGGACGAGTACGTTTCCACGGAACACCTATTGCTGGGCGCGGCGCATGCGAAGGGAGAGCCTGCGAGCGGGGCGCTGTTGGCTCTGGGCGCTACGCACGAGGCGATCCTCAAGGCGCTAACGGCGGTGCGTGGAACGCAGCGGGTGACGGATCAGAATCCTGAAGGCAAATTCCAAGCACTGGAAAAATATGCCAAAGATCTCACTGAATTAGCCCGGCGCGGAAAGCTGGACCCGGTGATCGGGCGCGACGAAGAGGTTCGGCGCGTGATCCAGGTGCTGAGCCGGCGGACGAAGAATAACCCGGTCTTGATCGGCGAGCCGGGCGTGGGCAAGACGGCCATTGTCGAGGGCCTCGCGCAACGCATCATCAAAGGCGATGTGCCCGAGAGTCTGAAGGACAAGCGGGTGATCTCCCTCGATCTCGGCTCGATGCTGGCTGGGGCGAAGTATCGCGGCGAGTTCGAAGACCGGCTCAAGGCGGTGCTCAAAGAGATCGAAGAAGCGAATGGCGAGATCATTCTCTTCATCGACGAGTTGCACACGCTGGTGGGCGCGGGCGCGGCCGAGGGGGCAATCGACGCCAGCAATATGCTGAAACCTGCACTGGCGCGGGGCGAATTGCGGGCGATTGGCGCGACGACGCTGAACGAGTACCGCAAATACATCGAAAAGGACAAGGCGCTGGAACGGCGCTTTCAGATTGTCTTTGTCGGCGAGCCGAACGTCGAAGACACAATTGCCATCTTGCGCGGCTTGAAAGAGCGCTACGAAGCGCACCACAACGTGCGCATCAAGGACGCGGCGATTGTGGCTGCGGCTACACTTTCTCATCGATATATCAGCGACAGGTTTTTACCCGACAAGGCGATCGACCTGGTGGACGAAGCCGCGGCTTCGCTGGCGATTCAGATTGGCTCGGTGCCTACTGAAATTGACCAACTGGAGCGCGATGCCACTTCGCTGGAAATCGAAAAGGCTGCGCTGAAGCGCGAGACAGACTCGAACAGCATCGAGCGGCGCAATGTGGTGGATCGCGAGCTTGGCACCTTGAAGGAGAAGATTACGGCGCTGCGGTCTCGCTGGACCAAAGAACGTGAGGCGATCAGCCGCGTCAGCGAGTTGAAGAAGAAGATCGAGGCGCTGCGCTTCGAGGCCGAGGAGCAGACGCGCAAGGGAATGCTCGAGCGCGCTGCGCAGATCCAATATGGCGAACTGCCGAAGCTCGAAGCCGAGTTGAAGAAGCTGGATGCGGCGCAGGACGGCGCGAAAAAAGGCGGCGGCGTGGCGCGTATGTTGAAGGAAGAGGTCGACGAGGAAGACATCGCCGGCATCGTGAGCAAGTGGACGGGGATTCCCGTATCTCGGATGCTTGAGGGCGAGGTGAAAAAACTCGTCGAAATGGAGACAAGGCTGCGCGAGCGGGTCGTCGGGCAGGATGCTGCGCTGACCGTCGTTGCGAATGCGATTCGGCGTTCGCGGGCGGGGTTGAGCGATCCGAAGCGGCCGATTGGGAGCTTCATATTCTTGGGTCCGACGGGCGTGGGCAAGACCGAGACGGCGCGAGCGCTGGCCGAATTCATGTTCGACGATGAGCAATCGATGATTCGCATCGACATGAGCGAGTACATGGAGAAGCATGCGGTGGCGAGGCTGATTGGCGCGCCCCCTGGGTATGTGGGTTACGACGAGGGCGGGCAGTTGACTGAAGCTGTGCGCCGCAGGCCTTATGCGGTGATTCTCTTCGACGAGATCGAAAAGGCACACCCGGATGTCTTCGATATTCTCCTGCAGGTGATGGACGACGGGCGGCTGACGGACGCCAAGGGAAGGACTGTGGACTTCAAGAACACCGTGCTGATCATGACGTCGAACCTGGGCGCGGCGATGCTGGTTGGCGACACGCTGAAAACCGAGCACGATTTTGAGCAGGCACGGGAGTCGGTGATGCGCGTGCTACGCGAGCACTTCCGTCCGGAGTTTTTGAATCGCGTCGATGACATCGTGATCTTCCGTTCCCTGGGGCAGGCGCAGATGAGCCAGATCTTGGACCTCCGTCTGAACGAGGTGAGCAAGATGCTCGAGGACCGGCAGATTTCGCTGGAGCTGACGGAGCCGGCGCGCCAGCTAATCTTAGCCGCGGGGTCGGATGCGGCCTACGGCGCTCGTCCGCTGAAGAGGGCCTTGCAGCGGATGATTCAGGACCCGCTGGCGATCAAGATTCTGAATGGCGAGGTGCTGCACGGTGAGCATGTGCGGATCGGCGTGGACCGGAAGTCGAATCAGTTGCAGTTTGAGCCGATGAAGCGGGAGGCGATGGCATAAGGCCACCGACCCGATCGCGCCGCAGTAATATCCGTTCAAACAGCTTTTGCTTGCCGCCAAGAATCCTTCCCTTCGTGCCAGGAATCAAAAAGCTGCAGTTGATCCGATTCTGAAGAGAGGGTTCATGACGTTATCTGCAAGTGAAGTCAATCAGTTGAAACAGGCCCCGGCGGTCGCTGGCGTCTTGCCGGCCATCCTTGAACGTTGGAGCGCACGTGCTTTTGCCGACCGAGAAGTGAGCCCCACGGACCTCAAGACGGTCTTTGAAGCCGCGCACTGGGCCGCCTCTTCCTACAACGAGCAGCCCTGGCGGTTCCTGGTCGGCACACGTAACTCGTCTACGCACAAAAAAATATTCTCGACGCTCATCCCGTTCAACCAGAGTTGGGCGGGTGCGGCGCCCGTCCTGATTCTGGGCGTGGCGAGTACCAAATTTGCGCACAACGGCGCTGACAATCGCGTCGCTCTCTACGATCTGGGCGCGGCGGCCTCCTATCTTGCGCTGCAAGCCGCAGCGCTTGGCCTTACCTCCCATCAGATGGCCGGATTTGATCAGGACGCTGCTCGCCAGGCATTTGGAATTCCCGAGGATTACGCTATTGGCGCGGTGATTGCGTTGGGCTACCAGGGGGAACCATCTGCACTCGGCGACAATCAGCTGATTGAACGAGAGATCTCCCCTCGCTCGCGTAAGCCCCTGAAGGAGTTTGTCTTATCAGCCTGGGGCACGCCGGCGGATCTGGGATGAGTCTGCCGCCCGCAGGGCTTGGAGGCGGTCTCAACATGACCGCCGGCTTGCGCGTTAGAGTGAATGCAGGGGAGTCTTCTTGATTACCAAGCATGCCAGCCACAAGATGCCTGCTCGCCAGCTCAACCGCAGGCACACGATGCTCCGGCGACAGCACCTTGGCTGGCGGGGACGTCTGATTCTGGCTTGTATGTTGTTGGTTTTTGCCCTTCTTTCTTGGGGAGCGGTCGCACGTCTGTTGGCACCCACCTCCAACACTTCGCTCACTCGCTTTGACGCCATCATCGTGTTGGGCTATCGGGCAGACAGCGACGGCAACCCTACCCCTGAACAATTGGCACGGGTGAATGAGGGGGTGCATGAATATGAGCGAGGCGTTGCCCCGCGGCTGATCATGACTGGGGCAGCCGTGCGCAACCGGTTTATGGAGGGGCAGGTGATGGCGCGAACCGCGAAGGCGGAGGGCATTCCTGGGTCTGCGATTTTTGTGGAGCCCGAGGCCAGGGATACGATCCAGAATGCCTGCTATGCCGAGCGGATCATGAAGGCGCACGGCTGGCGGTCGGCAGAAGTGGTTTCCTCGGCCAGCCACCTGCCCCGCGCAGGCATCATCTTCAACCAACTGCCGATTGAGTGGCGCACGCACGCCGCGCCTCCGCTCCAGCCCGAGTCGGGGATCTATTCCGAAGCAGTGGAATTTGCTGAAGTAATGAAGACCGTGCGTTATCTGGTCTGGGCACGCTGGAACGAGCGCTGCGAGCCTTGATGGACACACACAGAGCCGGGTTTGCGTTGTCCGGCGTCGGCATCGTCCTGTAAGCTGATTGGTGATGCGCTTTCTCTTCAGATCTTCCATCTCTCTTATCGCCTTAGCCTCACTGGCTTTGTGTTCCGGAACCTGCGCCGTGGCGCAGAGCACTGCCTCCCCGACGGCAGGCAATGGAACTTACATTTCCACCGACCCGCTGGCCAATGTACGCTACGACAACCGCTACGATCTCTCGCTGGGGATGGCCTACGGTCACGTCCATGCTGGACCGGTCGCTTTGCAAGGAGCCAATCTCGGCGGATTGGATCTGACCGGCTCTTACTGGTTCAGCAAGCATTTTGCCGTCGAGGGCACAGGCCGCGCCTATTTGGGAACGAGTGGGGCAGGAGGCACCAATCCCTTTGCCATCCACGGACCGTTCGTCAGCCAGTACCTCTTCGCCGCCGGACCCGAATGGCTGGGCCCGCATAACAAGCATGGCGCTTTGAGCGCGCATGCTCTGTTTGGCGGAGCTTACTTTGATTCGCATTTGAGCGGCGTGACGACGCAGGTGGAGGAGTTCTACAGCAATCAGGTTGCCCCGGCCGCGATCTTCGGCGGACACTTCGACCTGAACCGCTCGCCGCAGTGGGTCTTCCGCGTATCGCCTGACGCGATGTTTACTCGCTACAGCTTTAATTACCCCGTCATCACTCCACCCACGTCAAGCCCGCACAACAACTGGAATTTCGGCATCTCGGTTGGAGTGGAATACAGGTTCAAGAAGAAGCGGTAGAGAACGGGCTCCTCGGACCGGGCGCGCTGGCGGCATCGGCAACGGGCGCTTTCGAGGAAGAGTTTCCCGAAACCGGATCTCCCGCGATAAAGGCATGTCGGCGGCGGCTCCGGTTCTGTCTCGGTGGCAGCCGTTTTATATACAGTGAGATGGGCGACCAAGTTGCGCGGCGTATGGTATTCTCCATCGTTCGGCAACACCTGTGCAATGGTGTCACCGGGAGAGATGTCAGACCGGTTGAGGGCACTTTTTGCTCCGGGCGGGCAATATCCAAGCTGGAAAGGTGCGGAGGCGGGCTTCAATGGATATGAGAGACACACTTGGCGTGCTGTTGGCGGGCGGAGCGGGAGAACGGCTCTTTCCACTCACCAGGGATCGCGCCAAACCGGCCGTGCCTTTTGGCGGACACTATCGCATTATCGACATTACGCTCTCGAACTGTATCAACTCGGGGCTGCGCAAGGTCTTCATTCTGACCCAGTACAAGGCGCTCTCGCTGAACCGGCATATCCGTGAAGGGTGGACGGGGATTGTGGCGCAGGAGCTGGGCGAGTTCTTCGAGTTGCTGCCGCCGATGCAGCGCACCGGCTCGAACTGGTACATGGGCACGGCCGACGCGGTCTACCAGAATATCTATTCGATCGGGAGCGAGCAGCCGAAGCACATGCTCATCCTGGCTGGCGACCACATCTACAAGATGGACTATAGCCGGATGTTGAATTACCACAAGGAGAGCAAGGCAGAGGTGACGCTGGCGACGCTGCCGATTTCACCCGACGATGTGAAGCCGTTCGGCGTGGTGGAGGTGGGCAAGACGGGCGAGGTGCTGGGATTCGAGGAGAAAGTGGCAACGACCAGCTTCCGGTCGCCCTTCGATCCCAACGCGGTGGATGTCTCGATGGGCATCTACATCTTCAATACAGAGGTGCTGCTGAAGGCGTTGATCGCCGATGCCGAGGACCCGAATTCAAGGCACGACTTTGGCCATGACATTTTGCCCAACCTGCTGGGCAAGAAAAAAATGATGGCCTACAGCTTTGTGGATGAGAACAAGCAGCAGGCGCTCTATTGGCGGGACGTGGGCACGCTGGATGCCTACTACGACGCGAACATGGATTTGTGCTCGGTGTCGCCGGTCTTCAACCTGTACGACAAGAACTGGCCGATTCGCACCAGGGCGCGCCAGTATCCGCCGGCCAAGTTCGTCTTTGGCGACCCAGGGCGCTCGGGCATGGCGGTGAACTCGGTCATCACGGCAGGCGTGATCATTTCGGGCGCGTCGGTGGCGAATTGTGTCGTCTCGCAGGATGTGCGCGTCAATTCCTACTCGACGGTGGACGCGAGCATCATCTTTTCGCATGTGAACATCGGCCGGCATTGCCGCATCCGCCGGGCAATCATCGATCGCCATGTGCACATACCGGAAGGGACGGTCATCGGTTTCGACCCGGCCGAGGACAAGCGGCGCTATTTTGTGACGCCCTCGGGACTGACCATCGTGACCCGCGACGCCTCGCTGTTTGAGAATCCCGTCGAGCCGGAGTTCCAGCAGCGGTATTAGAGCAAAACCAGGGATACTGCAGCCTGACTCACTTCGTTGAAGGTCACCGCTCGCTGCTGGCCGCATCGACCCGGGTGCACTGATTCCGGGGTACGCCTTCCCTGGTTTTGCATTTGGGCTTTTGCTCGAATCGAGCCACTTTAACCGCGCTGAGAACGGGTTTGCTGCGCCCGGCAGGGGTGTTTATCGACTAATTACCTGCAAGGTAAATATAAATAGGGGGGGGTGTCCCTTCGGGGTGGTACGGACCGGGCGCATCCCTGACAGATCGGAGCGAGGAGAGCGGGGCCTTCCTGCTGCGACTCGACTTCTCGACGAACTCGGCCTTTCTCAACCCGTTCGATCATGCTTCGATTGTGCGACAGTGGAAGGTAATTTTCTGCAATGCCCTTGCGCATTATTTCGTCTCCCACCCTTGCGGCAGAGAGAAGCCGCAAGGATGGGGCACCCGGCAGCAGTCGGCTCGCCTCGGAGGCGGCTGGCGCATTCGGGGCGGGTACGGCCGGCAAGGGGCTAATTCGGTGCGCTGACCTCTGGTTCAGGCACGACGATTGTTAGCGTGTTGGATTTGACGATCACGCTTCTTTCTGGATCGTGCGGAAAGGTCTCTTTAGAGACGGTGATCTCGTACCTTCCGGGCTTGGACATGTCGTATAGCGTTGAGAGAGGTAAATTGTCCTCGAAAGCCCCTTCTGGTCCCCCGCCTGGTTGGGCCTCATGTGAGAACATGCTTCCATTGCAGGGCACGGGGTGCTTTTGATGTTTTCTGAGATTGAGCACCATAGGTTTCGTTTCATCCATTTCCAAGGGAACGCCGTTGTACTCGACGGAGATGCTGATCCCTGCTCGAAATGCCAATGGTAGGCAGCCCCCTTCCCGGATTGCTTTGTTTGAAATATTAGTCTCAATCACAGCTAAGACATACACTCCTCGGCGATTCGCATCCGTATCTCCCGAAATGGTCAATGTGAATCCTGGTCTCGGCTTTTCAGTCATCTGGGCGCAGGTGGTCGCCGTTTGCGTTGCTAAGATCAGCACAGAGAAATACGATACTAACCTTTTCATTTTCACTTCTCCTCTTTCTGGATAATCCAGGGTCGAATTCCGCTCCCTTTTCACTGAGTTCCCCCAGGCGGGTCCAGGTCTCGATTTTGAGACCTGGGAATCGTCGGAACCCGGAGTTGCTGCAAACGAAAAACTCAGGTTGGGGTTCATTGTCTCCCACATCTCAAAGTCGAGATGTGGGCCACCCAGACTTGGCGGTCAGACCTGGGCCACCTGCCTGCCCGCAACGATAGGGCGCCCGGCATCTGCGTTCACCGCAGACAACTCCGCCCCGGAATCGGTTGGCGCATCCGGGGCGGGGCCTTGCTGAAGCGAGGTTATTTCGCCGCGTCTGGCGCGGGGTCCGCTGCCAAAACGGTGATGGTGATGGGATTGGACCAGACGACGGGCCGCTCCCCCTTCTCATCCTTCGCGAATGGCTCTTGACGTGAGACCCGAATCGTGTACTTTCCGGGCCGGGTTATCTTGGAGACCCGTTCAAGCTGGAATTCATCTGGAACACTCCCTCCCGCCCCTAGTCCGCAGTCATAGATTTCTCTCTCCGTGCCGCGGGGACGCTTCTCAACAGGCTTCCCGTCTTCATCGAACACCTCGTAGTCTTCCGACCACAAAGAGCAGTAGGTGTCGTGTTTGGTCAGGTTTGTCACGACGATCGTCAGCCACATCTTGTCGCCGACGTGATATTCGGAGATGATCTTGTTACGTGTACCTGGACTCAGGGTGAGCGAGAAGGTGGGGGATTTATCGTTTGCGGACAGGACCTCTATCCGCTCCGCCTCCGCAGTGAGCCAATCACACCCCTGGCCGGGATGACACGAAGAGTCTTCAGGTTTCTCCGTGCCCTGGCTGCGCAAGGTGGGCGTCGAAATGACTAAGAAGCTGGCGAGAATTAGGGTACGAATCGCGGCGATTTTCATTCGTTTATCTCCTCTGTTTGATTGACTGGATCGCAACTCGCAATGCCCGATGTGCCGCCCCAGACGGGATAGCCATAAATCGCGTTATCCGCATCCGTGGATGGTATGAAGCCCCCTACAGCTCCGGCCGCGTTTGTCGTCGGCTGTTGCCATTTGCCATCCCCAACGGGATTATCTTGATCTGCTGTAGCCCCGAATTGCCATGCCTGGTAGCCGATGGGGACGGGGATTGAGGGTGTGCCAGTGCCAGAGAGTTGTGGTGGCTGCCAAAGCAAGTACATAACGGCGTGAAAGTTCCTTGTCCCCGACGAGTATATGTTCGGGAGAGATTGTCCTGGACCGTCGTAGGCCATTGTCGGTGCGGCTGGTGGTATGGGCCGCACTCCAGGGAAAGGATAAGAGTGATCCAAAACGCTCACATACGGTCCGCATTGGAATGGCTTTTTCCCGCCCCATGAGAGCGTGTCCCCAGGAGGGGGGAGCACTTGGACAAATGTGTAGGTTCCACCATCCCCACCCGATGGTGTGAGCTCAATACCCACGGGTCCCGTGTAGGGCGGTGCACAACCTGACCTATAGTGCAGATCCCCGTAAAACATCCAGGCCAACTTCTGCTTTTTCTGACCACAGGCGGGCAGTTCGTTTACTTTGGCGTAGTTGTACGGATTCGTAACGTCCAACTTGATATTGGGCCTTGTGGCCTTGAAAGTCGCAGTCGCTTGCGGCGAAGTGCATAGCTGATTGCCACTGGGATCAGTCGCGCAGTAATCGTAAGTGACGTTGAGGCCGGTGTCGGGATAGAGCCAATAGAAGGTAGTTTTCGTGTCCTGCAAGTCAACATTCGGATTGATTGTGATTCCGCTGTTGTCTCCGCTGTAGCTCAAAATGTTCGCCGCCGGCACATCCCAAGTGCTTTGGTTGATCGTGAAGCCGCCGGGGAGCGTGGCTGGAGTCGTGGTCAGCTCGACCGGCTGGCCGACCACGACAGATGGGTTCTTGTTCTGTGCAGTATCGCCGCTGATCGTCCTGTTCCTCCATGTTATTACGGGCATAGGCAATACGACCGGAGCGGGGCTGGCCGTGGCGGTTCCTGGCACTCCGCTGCTGGATGGGTTGGTGACAGTCAACGCGACGGTTTCGGCGGGTGCCTTCTTGCTTACATTCACGGTCGCTGTGATCTGCGATGAGCTGGCCACGCTTATGTTGTACAGTGTCACTGCCTTTGCGCCGTCGGTCAGGGTCACATTGGACGGACCGCCGGTATCCGACGAGGTCAAGAAGCAACCTCCGTTGATGGTGATGTTCTGATTGTTCTGTCCTGCCCACCAGCCGTCGGGGGTTACAGATGAGATGGTCGGCGCAGTACATTTGTTTACGATCTGGACGGCGGTCGTGGCCAGCGGAGGACAATTGAAATCGCATTCTTCCACCCCTATCAGGAGGGTACCCCCCTCGGTGGGGTCACTGGCATCAGGCGTTGCAAGAACCTGCCACGTGGTCACCGGAAGTTGGCCGTCGTAATAAACGCCTACTGTTACCGATCCGGTGCCTACGGTCACTCCCATGTAAAAACAGTCCGGGAGGAATCCCGTCATGGTCACTGTGGTTGTCTGCCCCGCAATCCACGTGGTGGGGGAGATGGAAGAGATGGATGCCCCTGCGGCGCAAGGGTCTTGTGCGTGGCAGAAAGCTGAAGAGAGCAGAAATAAAAACGTGGCGGCGCGGAGGAGTGGTCCTGGAATTGCCCCCCCCATTTGACCCAAGAGCTTGCGCATGGGTTCGATCCTTTCGACGGGTTGGCTGCGAATTGGGCCGGAAAAACGGTTCGGAGCAATTGTACCCGACTGGCGCCAAACGTATTACGAAAGAAAGTTTCTCTTTGGTAACTTAATGAGCGCCGACAAGATACTGAGCTTTGGGGATGCCTTCGGCGAAGTGCTCTTTCGCGGCGGGGAGGACCGGTTTGGCGATTCTTTTTGACCGCTCGTCGCCGATCCCGATCAGCCAGCCCGAGAATCGCTGCGATCCCCCGGTAAAAACGGAACTATCCACATAAATCGTTCGTACTAACGCAATATGCAATGCGTGGGTACATTAAGCTGGAACGGGATGGGAATGGGGCTGGCGATACCGGCCAGGCCGTTGCGGCGCGAACGGGATGTTCAGAGGCTGGACGCCCTGTCACCAAGGCCGCAGCAGGCTCACGACGGCCAGGCTTCCGGACCCGTTCCCGCTCAGACGGACGGAGCTCTAGCGCCCGTTGCCCGCCAGGCGCGCGGGGAGGCAGCCAGGTTGGAGATCGACAGTACCCAGGACTGGACGCTGATAGTCCGCCGCTGCATGGACGGAGATTCCGGAGCGTGGGCCGAGCTGGTCCGCACCCACCATCGGCGTGTCTATGGGCTTTGCTACCGCTTCACGGGCAACCCGTCAGACGCCGAAGACCTGACACAGGATGTTTTTTTGAAGGTTTACTCGAACCTGGCCAGCTTTGACCTGGGGCGCGGTTCCCTGCAGGTTTGGATTACTACCATGACCCGCAACTTGTTGGTGGATAACTTCCGCCGGACCAAGAACTTGCGCGTTACCGGTTCACTGGACCAAGGCTGGGAGAATACCGAAGAGCTGAAGCCGGTGGACCGGCTGATGGCCAATGGACCCTCGCCGCACGAATCGGCAGCAAAGAAGGAACTGGCGAAGATGGTGCAGGATGCGCTGGCGCGGGTTTCGGTCGAGCTGCGCGAGGCTGTGATTCTGCGCGATTTACAGGATCTGGATTACAAGGAGATCGCCCAGGTGCTGGGCATACCCGAAGGTACCGTGAAGTCCCGCATCAGCAGGGGTCGCGCGGAACTGGCGAGGCTGCTGGAACGTAATAGACGGGAGGTGATGTAACCATGGCAGGGCGCACATTCATTCCGAACTCTCCGGCCTGCGGGCAGTGGGAGACACTTTTGGCGGACGCGCTGGACGGGCTGCTGAAGCCCGAGGACGAGGCAACGTTCAGTTCTCATATGGCCGTCTGCCCGGCCTGCACGGCACTGTTTGAAGAGGCGCGCCGGGGCCGCGAATGGCTTGAGTTCCTGGCCGCCGAGCCGGAGGTGCCGGCCGGATTGGTAGACAAGATACTTGCCGCAACAGGGCCTGGGCAGGCAGCCGGCTATGGACTGGCGACCGGCGGCGGCAACGTTGTTCCGATGATACCGGCGTGGCAGCGTCCTGGGTTGGTGGGCAACGTACGGCGATTTGCAGAGCCGCGTCTGCTGATGACCGCGGCAATGGCCTTCTTTTCGATCGCCATGACGCTGAACCTGACCGGCGTCCGAATCTTCAGTCTGCGCTTTGCCGATCTTCGGCCGAGCGCGGTGCGTTCATTCATGGAGCGGAGGCTGACTATGGCCTCGACCCCGATCATTCGCTACTACGACCACTTGAGGCTGGTTTACGAGGTGCAGACCCGGATGCGGGAGCTGCGCAGGACGACTGAGGGCGGCGGACAGGGCGAAGGCGAAGAGAACCGGCAAAAGCGGCAAGACGCAGTACCGGGTGAGTCGAAGCAGGCTCCGGCACACAAGGACGGGGGCTCACGTGTAGACCCGCCGCAACAATCCGTCGAACCGGCGGTTGGGCCGGAGATTGGACCCACTATCAACGATTCAGATATTTGGGAGACTTCTCTGGCGTTTCAAGAGCGATCCACCATTCCGGCAACAAATAGCGATCACCGTGGGCACGGTCCCGCGCATTCCGGCGGCTCCGAACGGGAAATACGGGAAGGGAGCACAGTATGGACTGCGTAAATCACAGTGGTGTCAGCGCGACGGCTTATTGCCAGAACTGCGGCAAGGCACTCTGCACCGGCTGCGTGCGCAACGCGGCTGGAGGGCAGCTCCTCTGCGAGCCATGCTGGATGGGCTGGCAGAGTTATCAACGGCCGTTGGCGCCGCAAATGATTAGCGGACCCAATCCGTGGGTTGCCGGCTCGGTGGGGGTGATTCCCGGCGTGGGCGCGATGTATAACGGCCAATTCCTAAAGGGCTTCATCCATGTCATTGTTTTCGCCGTGCTGGTGTCGATCACGAGCAAGGTCAATGGGATCTTTGGCATCTTCATTGGCGCCTGGGTGCTCTACCAATCGTTCGAGGCCTTCCACACCGCCAAGGCTCTGAGGGATGGACAGCCGGTTCCCGATCCTTTCGGATTGAATGAGGTGGGCAACTGGTTGAATATGGGCGGCCGGGGGCAGAATCCAGGCCGACCCGGCGCGGGACAAGCTTCGGCGGGGCAGTTCATGGGCGCAAATCAGACTCCGTATTCGGGTCCGGTTCCGGGCGCGTATCAGGCCCCGTTCACGCCGCCGGCAACCGGCTATGTCGATCCCGCGGCGCCGCCGATTCCGCCCCCGTACCCGGAGTATTGGCGCCCCCTGTTCTGGCGGCGCAAGGAGCCGATCGGCGCTATCGTCCTGATTTCCTTGGGAATCTTGTTTCTGCTGGCGCAACTGGATGTCTTCCACGGCCGTCTGTTGGAGTTTACCTGGCCACTGTTCCTGATCGCACTGGGCGTGTGGCTGATTGTCCGGCGTCTCGGTGAGTCGCAAGGAGGCCCCAAATGAACCAATACATCATGATTCGCCGATTGCGTAAGCCCTCAATTCTGCTGCTGATCGGAGTGATTGCGCTGCTTGTTCAGCTCAACGTGCTCGACCACTTCTGGCAATGGTTTCTGCCGCTGCTGCTGATTCTGCTGGGCGTCTTCATGCTGGCCGAACGTGCGGCGCTGGCCACCGGGGACGGCTATCCGCAGGGAGCGTATCCGGGACAGCCATATGCTGGCCCAGCCCCAGGCTCCGGGCCAGTTGCAAACCCTGGGTCGAATCTGGTTCCGACATCGGGATCGAGTTTGGAGAACGCTCCGCAGACTTATGGGCGGGGGTCCGGAGATGAATCCGAGGGAGGACAATCATGAGCAGCGTACCTCCGAATATGCCTCCGGGAGGCGGCGCGCCGCCGCCGTTTCCACCGTACGATTCGAAGACTCAGTACAGGATTTACAAAGAACAGCAAAAAGCCGCATGGCGCGCGCAACGTGAGGCCTGGAAGGCCCAGCAGCACGCGATGAAGGAAGGCTACAAGGGCGCATACGGCCCGAAGGTTCCGTCGGTCGTCGGTCCGATTATTCTGATTGCCGCCGGTGTGGTGGCCCTGCTTGTGCTGACCGGCCATATTGGAAGCGGCGACTTCTGGGCTTGGTATGGCAAATGGTGGCCGCTGCTGCTGATCGGCGCCGGGGTGGCCATGCTGGGCGAGTGGGCCGTGGACCTGCGCCGTGAGGTGCCGGTGCGACGGGGCGGCAACTTCGGGGGCATCCTCATCGCGCTGGCCATCATGGGTTTCTGCGCGGCCGGATGGACTCATGCGGGACCCTGGTTTCATTGGGACGGCAATGACGGCGATTTTTTCAACTCGATTGGGCTTCCCGAGCACGAAAACGACCAGAAGCTAGTGAGCGCCGAGATTCCCGTGAACGCTGCGATAGAGATTCAGAATCCACGCGGCGATGTGAGCATCACGGCGGGAGATGGATCGGTCGTCGAAGTGCAGGCTCAAGAAGTGGCCTATGCAGGCTCGGATTCGGAGGCAAAAAAGATCTACGACGCCGAAGCGCCGCACCTTACAGTGAGCGGCAACGCAGTGCTGGTAAAGTCGGAAAGCAACTCGAACGGCCGGCTGAACCTGTCTGTGACGGTTCCGCGCAGCGCCAAGGTCACGGTAGAGGCGGGTAAGGGCGACGTGACAGCGGCAGGACTGGGAACCGGGATCAGTGTCAAGGCGCACGGAGACGTTCATCTCAGTTCGATTACTGGCTCGGTTGAGGCGCACTTCTCTGAAGGCAAGCACGATTTTTCCGCGCACGATATCCAAGGCGACGTAGTCACCGACGGCGATCTGAACGACTTGACCTTTTCCGAGATCAAAGGCCGGGTCACACAGAGCGGTGAGATTCTCGGCGACGTGCATCTGGAGACTATCTCCGGGCAGGTGCATCTGCACACCTCGGTGACCGACTTGCAGCTGGCGGAGTTGCCCGGCGACCTGACACTCGACTCGGACGATCTGCGCGTCAATGAGGCCAAGGGTCAGGTGCGGGTGTCAACGCACTCCAAGGACGTCGACCTGAGCCAGATCTACGGCGACAGCACGGTGGAAGACCGCGACGGACGGATCTCAGTGGAACCGGCAGGCTCGTTTGCGGTGGATGCGAAGAACAGCAAGGGCGACGTCGAAGTAACACTGCCACCCAACGTCTCGGCCACAGTGAATGCGCGGACACACAATGGCGACATCGTCTCGGACTATGGCACATTCCCGACCGATGGTGAGGACAAGTCGGCTAGCTTCAAAATCGGCTCCGGCGCAATGAGGATCGTGCTGAGCGCGGATAACGGCGATGTGCGCATCAAGAAAGGCCCGGCCGTCCCGGCTGAGCCAGTTGCGCCCAACGAAGCTGTTACAGCTCCCAAGGCTCCGGCGCCGCCAAACGCGCCACACCTCAAGCCGTCCAAGGCGCTGCCGGAACAGCCTGTAACGCAATAGCGACCACCAACTCACGGGATACAACAGGATCGGCGCGGAAGACCCCTCTTCCGCGCCGATTCGGTTCTGAGACTTCAGACAGCGCATCGTGGGACGCGCCCGCCGATGCGGGTGAAGATTTCCCAGGGAATCGTTTCGGCAGCCTGTGCGTGGTCGAAGGCGGTGATGGTCTCGCAGCCTTGCGTGCCCAGAATCACCACCTCGTCGCCAGGTGCAACGTCCGGGATCTCGGTCACGTCCACTATCGCCTGATCCATGCTGATGCGGCCCACAAGGGGCGCGCGCTCGCCGCGAACCAGCAGGCTGAAACGGTTGCCGAGGCGACGGTCCAGGCCATCGGCATAGCCTACAGCAAGCAACGCCAGCCGCATGGGTTCAGTCGCGACAAAGCTTCCGTTGTATCCCACGACTGCGCCGACGGGCACCGAACGAAGCCCGGTGACGCGAGTCTTCCACGCGAGCACAGGCTGCAACCGGGCGCGGGCTGCCGCGAGGGCGTCTGACTCGGGAGACTGGGAGGTCTGAAACGGAGGGTCGAATTGCGGAATCAGGCCGTAGAGCACCAGCCCCGGACGGAGCAGCGCCTTCATGCCGTGGCGAGCGGCGAGAGCGGCGATCCTGCCGGCCTGGCCTGTCAGAAGCGCAGCAGAGTTGCCCACGTTAAGCCAATCCGGCAGATGCCCGGCAGCCCCAATCTCGCCCAGCACCGCGTCCAGCCGATTGAGCTGCTCCCCGGTCACACGGCCGTCGGCCTCATCGGCGGCAAAAAGGTGGGTCATTACCCCTTCAAGCCGAAGGGACGACCCTGGCGCAAAATGGGCTAGGACCTTCGTTAGCTGATCAGGGAGCACTCCCTGGCGGCTCATGCCGGTGTCAATTTCAAGATGCACTGGGACCGAACCTGGGGTCGAGCCGGTCGAGCGGGCAGCGCGTTCGAGTGCGTCCAACTGCCAGGGCTCCCAGGCTACGGCTGTTAGACCGTGTTCGACGAGCGCCGCTCCCTGACCGGGAAATGGGCCGCAAATGACCAGGACTCTGGCCTCGGGAGCGAGTGAGCGGGCGGCCAGGCCCTCCTCGACACTGGTGACTCCCAGCCATCGGGCTCCGGCGCGAATCGCAGCGGGCGCGCAGATCGAGAGCGAGTGGCCGTATGCGTCGGCCTTGACGATCGCCAGCAGCTCCGCATGAGGCGCGGCGAGATCGGCTAGAAAGCGGAAGTTGTCTTCAAGAGAGCGCGGGCAGATCTCAACCCAGCAGGGGCGTGTTGGCATCAGGGGGTCCAAGGAACAGTTTAACGCTGGGCACCCAGGATCGTGATAACGACTGCTGAATCCACCAGCCCGCTGCACTCAACCGAGGAGCGCAAACGCCACCACGGTCTCGCCCTTTTCCGGGATCTCGGCGAGCAGCTCTGCTTCGAGTTCGAAGGGAACCTCCATCTCGCAAACTGCTACTTCTGCTTCGCTGGCGCCCTTAAAACACAGCTCACAGTGGGCCAGAGCCTGGCCGTCGCCCATGCGCACCGGCGGACCGAAGAGGCGGCAGGTCAGCGGCCTCCAGGCATAGACATCGCAGCGGCCGGTTTCGGTATCGAGCGCCGGACAGGGCGCTTCGTTGGCAAAGTTCTCGAAGCGTTCGCGATCCTCTTGGGAGTTACCGAGAATGCCCGTCTGGAAATCACCTGGAAAGCCGGTCTCATGCTCGACCATCCACATGGAAGCGCGATGCTCAACCTCTCTCGCAAGGTTCGCGTCAGTGGCCCTCAGAATGTCCATCCCTGCACGTAGCCGCAGCGCATCCAGCGGACTGAGGACGAAGGCCCCATGGCAGCACTGCGAACAGCCCGGCTTGCAAAGCAGGTGCTCGCCCGCGCGCTCGGCCGCCTCGCCGAATGACGCGGTCATAATTTGCACCAATAAAGAGTCGCCTGAAGGCAAGCGCATATCGGACAGAGTAATCCATTGCCCCATGAAATGGCTTGAGCTATTGTTGGCGTGGAGGGTTCCCCATGTGCAAAATGGGAAGTACTATTGTCCCCGGCCATCGTTACCGGAATGCACCCGCCGCCATCGACTGGCTCTCGAATGTCTTTGGATTTGAACGGCACGCGGTCTACGAGGGCGAAAACGGGAGGATCGACCATGCCGCACTGACGCTGGGCAATGGCATGATCATGCTCGGCTCAGGCAAGGACGACGAGTATGGCAAGTGTTTCAAGTCTCCTGCGGAACTGGGCGGCATTGAGACGCGCAGTTGCTATATTGTTGTGCCGGACGCAGATGCTGCCTATGCACGCGCGGTAGCCGCGGGGGCGGTGGTGATCCGGCAGATTCAGGACACACCGTATGGAAGCCGCGAGTTTACCGTGAAAGATCCCGAGGGGCATAGCTGGAGCGCGGGGACTTATGACCCGTGGGCGAAGCACGAGTAGGCGGCGGACCGCCTGCACTGATTTCATCAACTGATCTCTTTGTCCCAGCGTTCCAGCGTGCGCTGGAACTCGAACATGAACTTGCCGGCGTCGGCGCCGTCGATGATGCGGTGGTCGAAGCCCAGGCAGAAGTGCTGCATCGAGCGAATCGCAATCGTATCGTTGCCCTCGGGATCGGTGAGCACGACCGGCTCCTTGCGCAGACCGCCGATGGCCAGGATCGCCGACTCAGGCTGATTGATGATCGGCGTCCCGAACTCGCCGCCGAAGACGCCGGAGTTGGTGAGGGTAAATGTGCCCCCTTGAACCTCTTCGGGCAAGAGCTTCTTGGATCGGGCGCGGGCGGCGAGATCCGCAATGGCGCGGGCAAGGCTCGGGAAGCTCTGCGATTCGGCCTGCCGGACTACGGGCACGATCAGGCCCCATTCCAAGGCCACAGCGATTCCCAGATTGATGTTCGCGTGGTAGTGGATTGCGCCGTCTACCATCGAGGCGTTGACGATGGGGAACTTGGATAGAGCTTGAATTGCTGCGGCGGCGATAAAAGGCATAAAGGTGAGCTTAACGCCGTTCTGGGCCTCGAAGCGGGCCTTTTCGCGCTCGCGCAGGCGGGCGATGCGGGTCATGTCGATCTTGTAGACGGTGTGGACGTGCGGGCTGATCCGCACGCTTTCGACCATCCGCTGGGCGATGATGGCGCGCATCCTGGTGAGGGGCTCTTGCCGTTCAGTCAACTGCGGCACCTGCGGTGCGGAGGTTCCTGGGCCGTGCTCTGTCAGGTAAAGCTGGACATCCTCCTTGGTGATGCGGCCGTCCGTGCCGCTGCCGGCGATCTGGTTTAGGTCGAGGTTGTTGTCTCTGGCAATGCGCCTGACCAGCGGCGAAGAGCGTATCCGCTGACCCGACACCTGCGGCGTGCCCAACTGCGACACCTGCGGCGCGAAGGAAGCGGCGGAAGCTTGGATCGGCGCTTGCGATGTAAATGTTGGCTCGGCGGGAGCTGGAACCGCAGCCTTGCCACCGATGATCGCGACAATCGTGTTGACTTCGACGGTTGCGCCTTCGGGAACCTTGATCTCAGTGAGCACGCCAGCCACGGGCGAGGGAATCTCTGCGTCTACCTTGTCGGTCGAAATCTCAAATAACGGCTCATCCTTTTCGACGGGGTCGCCGGGGCTCTTGAGCCACTTGGTAATGGTGCCCTCAAAGATCGACTCGCCCATCTGAGGCATGATCACGTCGGTTGGCATGGAGTTCTCTCCGCGGTGAAGGACGCTCTGGCGCGTCCGGTTCCTGCCGGATTATAAATCGCGGCGCATGGGGCGGTGGTTGCGGCACGCAGATTGGGCTCGGTGAGAACGGGGCCTTCAGGCGCGGATCGGGGGATCGGGCTTGCCCCGCAGGCGATCGATCTCCGGCGGGATTTGGAGGGGCGTATCTTCGGCCGGGAATTGGGGCGGGGCTTGCTGGGGGGGTGCGGAAGTAATTGCGGCCTGAGCGCGCAAGTCTTCCAGGCTCCCGACCGCGTTCACCTGCTCGCCGAAGACCTGACCGAAGTGGCGCGCTGCCTGGTGCGCGATGGTTTCGAGCGAGGGCAAGGCTTCTGGGCCGTGAACCTCTTTTTCGAGACTGGTCACCGCGTGGCCGGTAAGACCGCAGGGGACGATGAGCGCGAAGTCATTGAGGTCTGTGGTCACATTGAGGGCGAATCCGTGGGAGGTGATGCCGCGGGCGACGTGAATGCCGATGGCGCCGATCTTGCGCGCTGGTCCGCTGGACTTGTCTGAGAGGCCGCACCAAACGCCAGTCAAGCCGCAGATGCGACCGGCAGGGACGCTGAAGCCAAGGCAAACGCGAATCAGCGCCTCTTCCATTCCGCGAACAAAATCCACTGGACCCATGCGGCTGCCGTTGGGGTTGCGGAGGGTGCGCAGATCAAAGATTGGGTAGCCGACCAACTGCCCCGGTCCGTGATAGGTCACATCGCCGCCGCGATTGATCGCGTGGACGGTGATGCCGCGACTGGCCAACCGCTCGCCGGTTGCCAGAATGTTGGAGCGGCTGGCGTTGCGTCCCAGGGTCAGAACCGGAGGGTGTTCGACCAGGAGCAGGACGTTTTGCAGGCGGCCCTCGGCGACGAGACCGGCGACCTCAGCCTGGAGGTGGAGGCCTTCGTCATAGTCGACCCGGCCGAGATAGAGGTACTGGATCATCGCTAGCTTGATTGTAGCCAGCGGCCCTGCATCTCCAACCGGACTGCCTCTATTCGGCAAGCCGCGCGGCAAAGAGCCTTGCGAAGACGGTCCGATGCTCCCAGGCGACCAAAAACCAAAGTAGCGTCGCGAAGGCTCCCGTCCCAATGCCGCTCGGGTTCATCAGCAGATGAAAGACGAGGATGTTGAAGAGGACCGGTCCGAGCAGCGTCAGTCCCAGCCCGACAAACCGGTTCACCAGAAACAGAGCTCCGGAGATCGCCATAATTCCGCCCACCACATAAAAGTAGTGCGAGGCAAACAGAGCCCCGGCGAACTGCCCGGCCAACCCTGTCGGCATGGGCCCCATGGGAATGAAATGCAGAAACATGTTCAGGCCGAAGACGAGGAACATCAGCCCCAGAAGATAGCGAGCGATCATCGTGACAATCTTCATGCAGTTCTCCTTGAATTGAGGTATTCGAGTTGGGATGAAGCAGGGGATGAGTTGAGCCGGGGAGCGCATTCACGGCTCTGCACTGGAGAGGAAACGCTCTCCGCAAGAAATGGATGGTCCTATATCATCACTGGATTCAAAGGATTTGCCCGCCGATTGTTGAAGTTGGCGGTAAACTGGGATCAGTCGAGGGAGAAGGTTGACATGAGGCCGTCTGAGGTTTTGCCAAAGCATCGGGAGACGATCCGCCAGCTTGTGCTTGAAGCGGGCATGGCGAATCCGCGCGTCTTCGGGTCGGTGCTGCACGGCGACGACCAGGAGGGCAGCGATCTGGACCTGCTCGTTGACCCCGCGCCGCGCGCCAGCCTGCTGACCATGGCGAGTCTGCAAATACAGCTTGAGGAAGCTACTGGAATCAAGGTTGATCTGCGTACGCCCGGAGAGCTTCATCCCCGATTCCGGAGCAAGGTCCTGGCTGAGGCGACTTCGCTGTGAACAAACACGAATTCCGCTCCAAGGACTATCTCCTCCATATGCTGGAGGCCATAGATCGGATCCTTCAGTACACGGCGGGGGTGAACGAAGAAGGTTTCTCTGCCAGTCAGATGTTGCAGGATGCCGTCGTACGCAACATTGAGATCATTGGCGAGGCGGCCAAGAATCTGCTTGAAGCGGGTCCCGACTTTGCTGGCCGTTACCCGTCTATCCCCTTCGCTCAAATCTACGGAATGAGAAATCGTGTTGCTCACGGCTACTTCGCGGTCAGCACGGCCATGATCTGGGATACCGTGCAGGTGGACATTCCGGAGCTACGCAAGCAGATTGTTATGGTTCTCGGGGAAATGCAAGAGGAGAAGTAACGTGGAAGAGCAAGAGCAGAGACAAACGATAAGCCAAGCTCAGCCGGAGTTGCTTTATCACTACACAACTCAAGAGGGTTTGCTTGGCATTCTCAAAAGTAGGAGTATTTGGGCATCGCACATTCGCTTCCTTAACGACACAAGTGAGGGGAAGATCTTTCTTGGTGCTTTTACGGAGATATTGGAGGAAATGAGGAAGAACAATCAAAAGTCAAAAGGAGAATACTCGAAAATTTCGACACCGCTCAAGATCTATCGGGCAAGAGCAGATATTAAGAATTTAGTATTATCGCTTGATATTTATGCTGCTTCATTTACTCGGGATGGAGACCTCCTTGGCCAGTGGAGAGCCTATTCAGGAAACGCTGGTGGATTCAGTATTGGATTCTCTGGGGTGCAGCTAAACATTGACGGCAAGGAGTTCATCTTAGATCACGGTAATCAGTTCTACCACGATGAAAGCCCGCTGCAACAATGTCTATATAAAGATCTACGTACCATATTTCCAGAATTGAAGGAAGCAGCTGATTCCGCTGCTTTGCTAAGCGCGGAACCAGTGCAAAAAGGTAGCCTCACTACAAAAGCAGGGCATGGCAGGCCTATTACAGCGGCTCAGCCGGAGGATTTGCTCTTTAGAATCGCGAAGGCAGCGTCGATTACCAAACACGACAGCTTTCGTCAAGAGCAAGAATGGAGGATTGCAGGGCAATCGCATTTGAAATTGGCCTGAACCAGGATCGCTACGGATCACGGTTGCTACTTACGTGCGGGGTTGTCGGGCATGAAGTTGTTTCCAGGGGGACTTCATGCCGAGCAAAGAAA
>Ga0181535_10001901_pt1 | contig 26304 bp, 22 predicted proteins | sample PEATcosm2014_Bin_44_FD_119774 | JGI IMG/M metagenome (GOLD analysis project Ga0181535, IMG submission 119774) | Peatland microbial communities from MTU Mesocosm Facility, Houghton, MI, USA - PEATcosm2014_Bin17_30_metaG | ecosystem: Environmental > Terrestrial > Soil > Wetlands > Peat | place...
CCGCCGAGGCCCGCCGGTTCGGATTGTGGGGCAGGTACTGGCCGGTGTACCTCACCATTGCGCTTTCTGGCGCCGGTGCGCTCGGCGCCGAAGTGGTATGGACGCGCCTGATGGCGATGCTGCTGGGATCGACCGTCTACGTTTTCTCGATCATCCTGGCGGTTTTCCTGACCGGTCTCGCCATCGGCAGCGGCGTAGGCTCAGGCCTGGTTCGCATGGTCCGGCCGCAACTGGCGCTCGGCTGGTGCCAGCTGCTGCTGGCCGGCGGCATCGCCTGGACCGCTGGTATGATCGCCGATTCCCTGCCCTACTGGCCGATCGATCCGCTGACGGCGGCCAGCCCCTGGTTCATTTTCCAATTGGACATGGCGCGCTGCCTCTGGGCGATCCTGCCGCCCACGCTGCTCTGGGGCGCCAGTTTTCCGCTCGCCTGTGCGGCCGTGGCGGAAGGTGGCGGCGATTCGGGCCAGGTGGTTGGCAGTGTCTATGCGGCCAACACGCTGGGGGCAATCCTGGGCGCGCTGCTGGTGAGCCTGGTGCTCGTGCCCGCCATTGGCACCCAGCAGACCGAGCGCGTGCTGCTGGTGGTTTCGGCTGGAGGCGGGCTTTTCGCGCTGGCGCCGTGCGTACGCCGGAGCCGATCCTTCCCGCTCGCGGCCGCGATCGCGGCTTCGTTGATCCTGGCGCTGTGGCTGGCCTCGAAGGTGGATCCGCTTCCCGGAAAAGTTATCGCGTATGGCCGCCGCACCGCGGTCAACCTGAGATCGTCCACGCTGCTCTACACGGCGGAAGGCATCAACTCGTCGGTCGCCATCACCCGCTGGAGCGACGGCAACCTGGAGGTGGATGTCAACGGGTACGTGGAGGCCACGACCGAACCGTACGACATGAAACTGCAGCGCATGGTCGGCCACCTGCCCGCCGTGCTGCACGCGAACCCGCGTTCCGTGCTGGGAATCGGCTTCGGCGCAGGAGTTTCCGCCGGAACGTTTACGCGCTATCCGGGCATCGAAAAGATTACCGTGTGCGAGATCGAACCGGTGATTCCACCTACTTCCACACGCTACTTCGCCCAGCAAGATTACGACGTGCTGCACAATGCGCGCACCCGGATCATCTTCGACGATGCGCGCCACTACGTGCTCACCACGCGGGAGAAGTTCGACATCATCGCCTCCGACCCGCTGGATGTGTTCGTCAAAGGGACCGCCGCGCTTTACACCAAAGAATACTTTGACGCCGTCCGGGAGCGCCTCAATCCCGGCGGGTTCTTTTCGCTCTACGTGCCGCTTTACGAAAGCGACGAACGGACGGTGCGCAGCGAACTGGCGACCTTTTTCGCGTCGTTTCCTCACGGAACCGTGTGGGCCAACACGGTGGACGGGCGCGGCTACGACATGGTGTTCCTCGGCCAGACCAGCCCGCTCTCGATCAACCTGGATGCGGTGGAAGCGCGTTTAGGGCGTGCCGACTACCGGCCGGTGGTGGAATCGCTGCGTGGGGTCGGGGTGTATTCCGCCAGCGACCTGTTTGGCACCTACGCCGGCCAAAGAGCAGACCTGGGCCGCTGGACGGTAGGCGCGGAACTCAATCGCGACCGCGATCTGCGCCTCCAGTATCTGGGCGGCTGGGGCATTAATTCGCTGCTCGAGGATGTGATCTACCGACACATCCTCAGTTTTCGCCAGCCGCCGGTGGGCATTTTCAGCGGGTCACCGGACCGCGTGGCAGCGGTATTGGCCGCGATTCGGGAGGGCCGATAGGCAGGCCGCCGGTTGATCTTCTCCAGTCCTACAGCAGCCGGAAATTGACTTCGATCTGGGCAGCCACGGTGACGGGGACCCCGTCTTTCGTGCCGGGCTTGAACTTCCACTGGTTGACGGCATCGACGGCCTGGTCGTCGAGACGAAATCCGAGGCCACGGACAATCTGAATGTTGTGGGGCGTGCCATCGGGCTCGATTTCGACTTTCAAGACGACAGTGCCCTGATACTTCGCGACGCGGGCTTCTTCGGTGTAGGTAGGTTCCTGCTTATGCAGCACGCTGGGCGCCGCGACGCCGTTGCCGACCTTATAAACGCCCGAACTGGCGGCGGCCGGTTTGGTGTCGGGCCGGACTTGCGCTGCGGTCGAGGGAGCACCGCCGTTTCCACCGCGAAACCTCACTTCAGCCGACGATTGCACACCCAGGGCCTTGCGGATGGAGACGGCCTTATCCCGAGCGGTGTCGCTTTCGCCTTCGCGCCCCTGCTCCTTGAGAAACGTCGCGTATAGTTCCAGGGTTGTGGCGGCGTCGGCCGATGCAGGGTCCTCGGCTGCCATCGCCTGCTGGAAGCCTGATTCGGCTTGTACCGGACTGCCTTCCCGGACATACGTCAACGCCATCCACGTCAGCGGTATGCCGGTATGCGCCGAATCGGCCGCCTGGGCCAGCTGGAAATAGTCGCGCGCCTGCAGATAGTCCTTTTTTGCCAGATACATCACGCCGAGCGCTGTCAGCGGGCGGGCGGCTTCGGCCCCATTGCCGGCCACCGCCCCCGCCCGATGATAGAAGTCAGCGGCGGCGGTGTCCTGCTTTCGCAAACGCGCCAGGTCGCCCAGTTTCGTCAGCCCCTGGGCATATTCCGCGCCTTGCGGGCCGGCGCTTTTCTCGCGAAGCTGGAGGGCTGCTTCGAGGAGCTTCTGCGCGGCGTCGTATTGTTGGAGCTGGACGAATTCTCTGGCCGCCTGATCGAGTACGGTGTAGTCGGTGGTGGCGCGGATCGTGGCATCCACATCGACCGGCGAGGCGCCTTGCGACGCTGGCTGGTCCTGCGCTCGCATAGCGGCGAAGGGCGCCACCATCGCGATTGCCAGCAGAGCGGCTGCAAGCGCGGAAACGCGTGCCACGGAATGGCGCGGGAGGGCCGGATCGAGAATCGCCACCAGGCGCCCTTCCAGTTGCGAGCGCCGCGCCATGGCCAGGGCGGCCCAGGCGACGGGCGGTTTGGAGTGGATGGCGCTAGCGACTTCCAAAAGCAGGCCGGCATAGGTGGAAGCGCGCTCTCCGGCCAGCAGCACCAGATCGTCGGCGGCACGTTCCCGTTCTTTCACGGACTCGCGCCAGGCAAGCCAGGCGAGCGGGTTCCACCAGTTCACCACCAGCGCGAGGCGCGCCAGGAGGTGCGCGCCGGTATCGCCGCGGCGCACGTGCGCCAGCTCGTGCAGCAACACCATGCGCCGGCGCTCGGCGCTCCAGGCTCCGGCATCGGCGGGCAGGAAAATGGCCGGACGGAACAGGCCGCAGGTCATGGGCATCGAACCCGCCGGCGCTTCCAGAACTTCCACGGGATGGCCGATGCCGATGGTTCTGGCCAGCGGCCCAACTTCGAGCAGAGCCGGGTGGGGGAGCGCGCGACGCCGGATCGCGGCGATGGCCCTGGCGGCCAGCGCGATTTGCAGGAAACCCACCGCTGCGCCTGCCGCCCATAGCAGGACCAGCCAGCGAGGCCAATCGATGGGCGGGTGCGCGGCCCTGGGCCCTGGTTGCCGCGTGCCCGGCCCCAACTGCGGCATCGCCGGCGCACCTGCAATAGCGCCGACCTGGAATGTGATGGCGGGGGCCAGCGACAGCAGGGCCCGGCTGGCGGGTACGCGGACCGCCGGCAAGACGAGCGAGAGAAGAGGCAGCGCCAACACAGAGGCGGCCGCCGCCGTCCACATCAAATGACGCATGGCTGCCGGGCGTTTTCGCAGAATCCAGGCCGCCAGCCACGCCATTGCCAAAACTACCGAACTTTTCAGCGCTACGCCTGCCATGAAAGAAAATACCAGCATTTTATTTACCCTCCCGTTTTGCCTTTTCGATCATTGCCGCCATGCGGTCCAGCTCCTCGCGCGTGAGGCGCGCGGCGGAGACATCGAGCAGGGCCGCAACAATCTGCTCCGGCGAACCGGAAAAAAATGTGTCCATGACGTGCTTCACGGCAGACCGCTTGGCTTTGTTCGCCGCCACCACCGGCAGGTAGACGTATTTCAGTCCCTGCTCCTCATGACGGACGTGGCCCTTCTCTTCGAGCACGCGCAGCATGGCGCGCACCGCGGAATAGCCGGGCGCCTCCGGCATGGCCTGGCGGACATCGGCAGTGGAGGCTTTGCCGCGCTCATAGAGGATTTCCATGATCTGCCGTTCGCGCCGGCTGAGCTGCGCCAACACGCTCACGGCCGCATCTCCTGCTGGATTTCTAGCATCATGCTAGAAAAATAGCACGAGCTATAGCGGCTGTCAAGGGGGTTCTGCGGTTGCCGGTTTGGCAGACGAAATCGTCTGCCCACTTTGCTATCCAAGGGTTGCGGGGGATGGGGCAGGCCATTTGCCTGCCAACCGGTTGTCCGACAGTTTCCGGGCGGCGAGTAGGGGACGGTTGTTTAGGTTATGGGCAAGCTAAAGCATGCCCTATCTTGATTCACGCGTGCAACAGGTCGGGCAGGCGGGCCAGGTCTTCGGCAGTGCTGTCGTTGGGCACGGAGCAGCCAGGAGTGAGGATGAACTTGCGACCGGCGGCCTGCGACGCGGCGTGCCACTGGCTTCGCAATTCGCCGGCGGTGAGCTTGCGGTAGTTGACTTCGTCGATGCCGCCGGCGATCACCCAATCGGGGAACTTGGCGCGCACTTCCGTCATGGGGATGCCGGAAAAGTGCAGCGAATAGTTGATGACCGGGGCCGTGAAGCCGCGGAAGAACTCCAGATAGCCGGGCTGAACGTGGAGGTGGAGGAAGGTGAGCCTGGTTGAACCGATGGCTTCGAGGAATCGCTTGTCGAACGGACGGCTGAACTTTTCGTAATCGGCGGGCGACACCTCGGCCTGGTTGGCATTGGCCACCGAGTACAGGAAGCCGGCCACTCCCTTGATGGCCAGCGCGCGCCGTGCGTGATGGATTTCCGACTGCGTGATGACGTCGAGCGCATCGAGGAGTGCCTGCGGGTTCTCGTCCTTGAGGCGGAGCACTTCTTCTTTAGAGGAAAGCTTTTGCGCCACGTTCCAGGGGTTGAAGACCGTCTCCAGCATGTAGGCGGAGCCGCCGAGGCCGTCGCGAATCAGTTCGAGGGCGCGGATCTGCTGTGGAAAGGGATTGACTTCGACTTTGAGCTGGTACCATTTGCCGGCCGGCTTCGGATACGGAAAATCGCTCATGACTTTGACGATGTCGGTGCGGTAAGCGCGGTGAAACGCGAGAGTGCGGGCGGCGTGTTCTTCGGGGGTCTCGAGCCCGAAATGATGCCAAAACGAGAAGGGCGGGCGATCCAGATCCTTGCCGGCCAGGGCCCGGTCGACGCGGTCGATGGACGAAAGCGCGGCTCCACGCAAGAAGGCTGGAGCGGCGGCGCCGGCCAAGCTTAGTAGGAAACTGCGTCTCAGCATCGTCGAAGGTCTCCTTTGTTTTCTTACTGTAGCATCGCAAGCGCAGCGCGCCGGGAATCTGCTATACTCGATGTTTCGACTCGATCGGGAGATTTGTGTTTTATGGCAAAAGTATGTGATGTTTGCGGCCGCGGACCCCAGTTCGGAAACCGCGTGAGCCACGCCCACAACGTCACCAAGCGGCGCTGGGATCTGAACCTGCAGTCGGTTCGCGCCGTGGTGAACGGGGCGACGCGCCGCATTCGCGCCTGCACGTCCTGCATCCGCAGCGGCAAAGTGCAGAAAGCCGCGTAGTCCGCGTCCCCTGAAAAACCCGTTCTAACGATGCCGTCCGCGTCGCGTGGGAACCGCGAAGCCACGCTTGACACGCCAAAGCACGCCGGAATAACATTGTTATTACTATGCGGGCTGTTCACGTAAGCATAAGACAGATAGGCAACTCCCAAGGAGTTGTCATCCCCAAACCGGTACTGGCGCAGTTGGGTCTGGACGCGAAGGTGGGAGCGGAAATGACCATCGAGGATGGTGCACTTGTGTTGCGCCGGCCCGCGAATCCGGCGCGCACCGGTTGGGCCGAGGCCGCCAGGAGAATTGCCGAGGCTGGTGACGATGAACTCGTGATGGGCGAATTTGGTAATGCGGAGGATTCGGAGCTGGTCTGGTGACGCGTGGAGAGATATGGCTCGTGAATCTCGATCCTACCGTCGGGAGTGAAATCAGGAAGACGCGTCCCTGTGTGGTCGTGTCGCCGGCCGAAATGCACGATCATCTGCGTACAGTACTCGTCGCACCCATGACCACGGCGGGTCGCGAGGCGCCGTTCCGGATCGGCGTCGTTCACGGTGGCCGGAAAGGTTTGATCCTGCTCGATCAGGTTCGCGCCGTGGACAAGACCCGGCTGGCGAAGAAACTGGGAGCGGTTCCTGCAAAAACGCTCACCACCATGTTGAGGACCCTGCAAGAGGTATTTGCGGAATGAGATTCCTCGGCGATAGGTCTATTGTCCGCCCTTAGCTGGTCAGATTTGTCGTCAAACACACGCGACCGTATAAAAGAGAGTAAGTGGATGATTCTTTAGCTGTGTGACTCTTGTGACGTGTAGGTCAGACATATAGACGACATATAAGGCTGCAAATGAAGGCTCTAGCTAAATTCGACGTCACAGACGTCACAGTGTCACAGCCAACCGGGATATTTATGGGCTTTTCTTGACTCTTATAATTGCGGATGTTATTGTCCGTGCCAGAGCGCGCCGCTGTCGCGGGATCATCCCTCACTTCTCAGGTCGTCCGGCAGGTGGGACGGCCTCAGGGAACCGGCAGGCCCCAGTGCCAGGCTGACTCTGGGCCGGCGCAAGAAATCGGCTAGGCGAATTTGCTGTGACGCGATGGAGGACGAAAGTATGACAGCTCAAGAGATGAGCGAGAAGATCGTGGAGAGAGTCGTCGGCGACCGGAAGGGCACCGGCGTTTCGGTCTGCGAAGTGGTGGAAGCATGCGGACAGGATGCCAGAGGTGACCTTCCCCTGGAGTGCGAGAGCAACTTGCTGCTATGGAACGGCGTGTCCGACAAGTTTACCGAGGCGTTCAGCTTGGCATTCCCGCGACTTCGGGTCGCAGTCTTGCCAGGGCTCCTTGTTCACACGGAACCAAAGTGGCTCAGACTCCCGATTGCCAAGAGGGTACGTGCCTACAGGAGGCCTCGATGGTTGCCGGTAGCGCTGTTCTCAAAGGACCGTGCCTAAAGCCGGCGTTTTAGCTCCGGGCCCCTTACTTCGCCAACTCCCGCAGCACGTATGGCAGGATTCCACCGTTGCGGTAGTATTCCACTTCCTGCGGGGTATCGACGCGGACGGTCACGGTGAAGGTGGTCTCGGCACCATCGGCGGCGACGGCGCGGACGGTGGCTTTCTTCGGGCCGCCGCCTAACGCGGCCGGTATGCCGGTAACCTGGTACGTTTCTTTGCCGGTAAGCCGCAGGCTTTTCGCGTCTTGGCCGTCATCGAATTGCAGCGGCAGCAGGCCCATGCCGACCAGATTGGTGCGGTGGATGCGCTCGAAGCTTTCGGCGATCACAGCCTTCACGCCGAGAAGCATCACGCCTTTGGCGGCCCAATCGCGCGAGGAGCCGGAGCCGTATTCCTTACCGGCGAGAATCAGCAGACCCACGCCGTTGGCTTGATACTTCACCGAGGCATCGTAGATGTACATCTGCTCGCCATCCGGGAGGTGCACGGTCCAGCCGCCCTCGGTGCCGGGAGCGAGCTGGTTGCGCAGGCGGATGTTGGCCAGCGTGCCGCGCACCATCACCTCGTGATTGCCGCGGCGCGCGCCGTACTGGTTAAAATCCTTGGGCTGGACTCCCTGCGCGATCAGGTAGCGGCCGGCGGGCGTGTCCTTGGGGATGGAGCCTGCCGGAGAGATGTGGTCTGTGGTCACCGAATCGCCCATCATGGCGAGGACGCGCAGGCCCGCGAGATCGTGAATGGAAGTGGCCGGGTCGACCATGTGGTCGAAATAGGGCGGCTTCTTGATGTAGGTGGACTTGTCGTCCCATTCATAGACGCCGCCGGCCGGCACCGGCATTGCCTTCCAGTTGGCGTCGCCATCGAAAACGTGCGCGTACTCGTGCTCGAACATGCCGCGGTTGACGGCGGCGCGCACGGTGTCCTGCACTTCCTGGTTGGTGGGCCAGATGTCGCGCAGGTACACCGGTTTGCCGGCGCCATCGGTGCCCAGGGGATCGTTCGTCAGATCGACATCTACCGTGCCGGCCAGTGCGTACGCCACCACCAGCGGGGGCGACGCCAGGTAATTCGCCTTCACCAATGCGTTGACGCGGCCTTCGAAGTTCCGATTGCCGCTGAGCACCGCTGCAACCACCAGGTTTTCTTTCTGCACCGCCTGCGCCACCGGTTCGGGCAGCGGCCCGCTGTTGCCGATGCAGGTGGTGCAGCCGAAGCCCACCAGATGAAACTTGAGTTGCTCAAGATAAGGGAGCAGGCCGGCTTCGCGGTAATAATCCATCACCACTTTCGAGCCCGGCGCCAGGCTCGTCTTCACCCACGGCTTGACGGTCAAGCCGCGCTCGACGGCTTTCTTCGCAAGCAGGCCGGCTGCCAGCATCACCGATGGGTTGGAGGTGTTGGTGCAACTGGTAATGGCGGCGATGACCACGGCGCCGCCTCGTATGGTGGCGGCATGGCCGTCAATTTCGGCTTGCGCGCTTCTCCCATTGGCCGGGAATGCGGCGTGAAAGTTCTTTTTCACATCCGGCAGTTCGACGCGGTCCTGCGGCCGCTTGGGCCCGGCGAGCGACGGCGTGACCTTTCCCAGATCGAGATCGAGGGTGTCCGCGTATACAGGGTCCGGTGTAGCGTCGGTGCGAAACAGGCCCTGCTCTTTGGTATAGGCGTCGACCAGCGCGATCAAGGCGGCGTCCCGATTGGTGAATTTCAAATAGGCGAGGGTCTCCGCATCCACCGGGAAGAATCCCATGGTGGCGCCGTACTCGGGCGCCATGTTGGCTACGGTGGCGCGGTCCGCCAGGCTGAGCGCGCTCAGGCCGGTGCCGTAGAACTCGACAAACTTTCCTACCACGCCTTTTTTGCGCAGCATCTGGGTGATAGTGAGAACCAGGTCGGTGGCGGTGCAACCTTCCGGCAGCTTGCCGTAAAGTTTGAAGCCGACCACGGGCGGTAGCAGCATGGAAATCGGCTGGCCCAACATGCAGGCTTCGGCTTCGATTCCGCCTACGCCCCAGCCCAGGACGCCGAGACCGTTAATCATGGTGGTGTGCGAGTCGGTACCGACCAGCGTGTCCGGGTAGGCCTGCCCGTTGGCTCGGAAGACAACCGATGCGAGGTATTCGAGGTTCACCTGGTGAACGATGCCGGTGTCCGGCGGGACGACGCGGAAATTGCGGAAGGCGGTTTGTCCCCAGCGCAGGAGAGCGTACCGCTCGCGATTGCGCTCAAATTCCAACAGCGCATTGATGCCGAAGGCTCCCGCCGAACCGAATTGATCCACCTGCACCGAGTGATCGATGACGAGGTCGGCCGGCATGAGCGGGTTGGCGCGGCTGGGATCGGCCCCGGCTGCGGAAAGGGCGTCGCGCATCGCCGCCAGGTCGACCACGGCCGGCACGCCGGTGAAATCCTGCAACAGCACGCGGGCCGGCATGAAGCTGATTTCCTTGCCCTCCGGGGCGGCCTGGCCGCGCGCGACGTACTCGACGTCGGATGCCAGAACCCGGCGGCCGTCCTCTGAGCGGAGCAGGTTTTCGAGCAGGATTCGAATCGAAACCGGCAGCCGCGCGATATTGCCGACGCCCTTTTCTTCCACCGCTTGCAGCCGGAAGTAGTCGTACTCGGCCGAGCCCACGCGCAGTTTCGCCTTGGCGCCAAAGCTATTGGTTTGCATCAATTCGATTATAGTGGCGCGCGCCCATCGCCCTGCGGCGAAGCTCGCGGCGGATGGCTTACCGCGGCACGCAAGGGACGTAAGAGGGCCGCCGAAACAACTCTAAAGTTATAAGGACATTGACCGATGTATTGCATGTGCCGCCTTGTGCGACCAGCAGCGGAAATGGGCAAGATGTCACTCCCGAGAGTTTCGCGGGGCTGGTGGCGCAACTGGCACATGGTCAGGCCGGCAGCCGGTTGCTCATCGAGAAACTGCTGGTGAAGGATCCCGATCTGTTTTATCGCGGCGCGCTCGAAGCGCTGCGCACGCTGGAGGAGCCCCGCGGGCTGCGTTTTGTGGTGGGATTGCTGGCAGGCAACGATCTGCTGGAGCCGGTCTTGTGCGACAGCTCGCTCCGCCTCGATGAGGCGGCGGCCGCGGCCCGCATGGCGATCCAGATCGACCCCAGCGTGGAACTGGACCTGGCCCGGCATCTGGCGGAAGGCATCACTTCCGGAACGCACCCGCTGCTGGCGGCGAATGCCTCGCGCCTGATGGACATCCTGGCTCGCGTTTCCGACGGCACAAGGATCCTGCCGTGCCTGGCCCGGCTGCTGCACTCCACCGATGCCGGCCTGCGCTCCAAGGCCGCGCTGATTATGGGACGCAGCAACCGCAGCGCCACGTGGGTCCAAAGCCGCATGGGCGACGCGGATCCCCGTCTGCGGGCCAACGCGATCGAAGGATTGTGGGGAGTGGATACCGAAGAAGCGCGGAACCTGATGCTGGCGTGTGTGCGCGATGTCAACAACCGTGTGGCGGGCAACGCCCTCTATGGGCTTTATACGCTGGGGGACGCGGTGTCAATCGGCGAAACCATCAAGCTGGCCGCTCACCCGGTAGCGGCCTTTCGCGCGACTGCCGCCTGGGTGATGGGACAGACCGGAGATCCGCGATTTCGCGACCCGGTGGCGCAATTGCTGCGCGATTCGCACCCCATGGTGCGGGCGCGGGCTTTGCGGTCCGTGGCGCGCATCAAGGCATCCGTCGCTCAGGCAGCCACGGGACAGCCCTGGCGCCTCTCTTGCCTGATGCTCGAGACCATGGCCTCCGCGGCAACCGGCGCCCGCAAACAGATACGCCGCCTGCAAGTGGCAGTGGCAGGAGAGGGCTCGGCGGCGCTTTTGCGCGCCACGCATTTTATGTTGTTCGAGGACGCGCAGCCCGTGCTGAACTACCGCCTGACCGTACGTCCGAGTCCGCCGGGAATGTCGGTTGTCTTCGTTTTTCCGCGTGGAGGCGAGGCGCAAGAGCCTCCCTGGGTGACGGGCGCGCTTCGCTGCCTGGCTGGAAAACGGCCGTCGGATTGGTGGGCCTACCTGCCCTGGATGCCAGCCGGCGAGGCGGCCGCCATCCCTGCCGCGGATGCCAGCCAGCAACTTCCCTTTACTCCCAACCAGAGGACACTGGCCGACGCCTTCCACCGCATGACGCAACGCGTCGACTGCGGCGATATGTGGCAAACTCTCTGGCGCGCGCTGCGGTCCGAATCCACCGTGGCGCGGGGCAAACGCCATATCATCGTTTTCGCGCCCGAACCGGTTCGCGGCGTTGCGGGGCCAGGACTGGTGGCGACGGTGAGGGCGGCCAGCGGCCTCATACAGGTCATCTCGTCAGTCCCGAACCCTGCCCTGGAGAGTCTCTGCGATAAGACGCGCGCCAGCTACTCGTACGCCGCCTCGCCCGAGCAAATCATGGCTCGCATCGAGGAAGCCTACCTGAACCTGACGGCGCGCTACGAAATCGCCTACCAAACTGTGTCGCAGGATGCCCGTGAGGTCAGAGTCAGGATCCAATGCCCGGCGGGTTGGGGAGAGAGCGTCGTGGCGATCCCCCCACGCGGAGCCTGATCTCGACGGGTTGCCGCCGGAGCGCGTCTATAATCGAAGGCAATGCGTCACCGCGAAGGTTCCAGGACGGCGGCCGCCGCTCTGGCGCTTTTCTGTATCAATGCCGCCCTCGTCTGGCGCCTGTTTCGCATTCCTTACTCGCAGTACATGGGATCGATCGAGGCGGCCTACGTAGGGCTTGCGCGGTATATTGTCGCGCATTTTCCCTCTCTGACGTGGTTCCCGTTGTGGTACGAAGGCACTCCTTACCCGGACACGTATCCGCCGCTGCTGCACTTCGTGGTGGCGGGGGTGGCGGCCGCGGCTCGCATCTCGCCGGGGCTGGCATATCACATCGTGACCGCGGCGGCGTACTCACTGGGGCCGGTAACGGTGTTCTGGGCGGCGTGGCGACTGGGCGCCGGGCGCGTGCCTGCCTGGCTGGCTGGGCTTGGGTACTCGCTGGTGTCGCCAACCTGTTTTCTGGTGCGCGAAGTCCGCGCCGATAGCGGCGGATGTTTCGGGCCACGCCGGCTGATGACGCTGCTGCCTTATGGCGAAGGCCCGCACCTGACCTCGATGGTGTTTCTGCCGCTCGCCATCGCGTTGCTGCACGTGGCCCTGAAGAAACGCCGGCCGTTATACTACGTCCTGGCGGGGCTCGCGCTGGCCGCGACTGTGCTCAGCAACTGGATCGGCGCCTTCGCACTGGCGCTGGGCGCGGGCGCTTATCTGTTCGCCGGCTATGAGGGGCGGGCGGTGCGGCAATGGCTGACGGCCGGCGCTCTGGCCTGTTACGCCTACGCCATCGCGCTACCGTTCGTGGCGCCTTCCATCGTGGCCACCATACGCGCCAACGCCCCGCTGGTGGGCGGCCGGTTTGAGCCCAGTCCGGCCCATCTGGCGATCGCGGCGGGCTTCGCCGGCGGATTTCCCGCGCTGGCGTGGGCGATGCGGCGCGCCGGCCTTGCCGCCCCGGCGCGATTCGGTTTTCTGTTTCTCTATGCCACCGCTTTCATCACGATGGCGGCATACTGGGGCCATTTTCTGCTTCTGCCGCAGCCGCAGCGTTATCACCTCGAAATGGACATGGCATTCTGGATGGCAGTGGCGCTGGTGGCGGCGCCGGCTTATGCGCGGTTGCCGCGCCGTACGGCGGCGATTGTATTCTGCGTGCTGCTGCTCGCCGCGGCGCCGATCTGGAGGCGGCAACTCCGCAACGCGCGCGACATGGAGAAGCCGATCGACATCCAGGCCACCGCCGAATACCGCGTCTCCCGCTGGCTGGGCGAACACATGCCCGGGCGGCGCGTCTTCGCGCCGGGAACCATCTGTTTCTGGATGAATGCCTTCAGCGACACGGCGATGATGAACGGCGGCTTCGACAACGGCATGCACAACGTTCTGTTGCAGTACATCATCTATCAGGAATACTTCGGCGACAAGCTGGAGGTCGGCCTCGGCTGGCTGAAGGCGTATGGAGTGGATGCCATCGTGGGCGGCGACGCGCCGAGCCGTGAATATTACCACCCATACGCCCATCCCGATAAGCTCCACGCGTTGCCGGTGCTGTGGCGCGACCAGACCGAGGTAATTTACGCGGTGCCGCGCGGCACTGCTTCGCTGGCGCACGCGGTGCGCGCGTCCGACCTGGTGATGGAGACGCCCATCTCGTACGAGTTGAAGACCGCCCGGACCTACCTGGCGGCGCTCGAAGACCCGAGCCTGCCGCCGGCCGATTTCCGCTGGACCGGGACCGGCGCGGCGCACATCACGGGCAACTTTGGGCCGGAACACCTGCTGTCAGTGCAGGTGACGTTCGACGAAGGCTGGCACGCCAGCGTAAACGGATCGCCGCGGCGCATTTGGAGCGATAAACTGGGGCAGATTGTAGTGGAACCGCGCTGCGACGGCGCGTGCAGCGTGGATCTGGTCTACGACGGCGGGGCTGAAATGCGGCTGGCGCGCGTTGCCAGCGTGGCGGCGCTCGCCGGCGGCGGGTTGTGGATTCTGCTGGGGAGTATTCGATGGCGCAAGCGGCCGGATTCAGCGACGACGAAGTGAAGCTGCTGCTGGTGGCGGTGCGTCACATGCGCCGCACCTTCGCGGAGGCGCGCAGCAAGGATGCCGCGCTGGAAGCCTATGCCGCGCTGTATGACAACCTGTTCGAGAAACTGCGCGACATGGCCGGTCCGCTGCCACCCAGAGTGGAAGGATTGATCGAATAGACGGCGCCGTTGCGCCACGACCGAGCCGTTCGCCGCTTTCCCTGCGGTTCTAATCGCCTTGGGCGCCGACTTCGTGGGATCTTTTCCGGCCTCAGATTCGTATGTGCAGGCGTATGAGGACGATTTCCTGGGCAATTCCTGTTCTTTTTGTAACAATGCCGGCGTTTGGCCAGACGGTGCCTCCGCCGCAGTTCGAAGTGGCGTCGGTGCGGCCGTCGCCTCCCGGCACCGTCGGGCAAGTCGGCCTGGGCTTGCGGATCGATGGTTCGCAAGTCAGCGTTCGACAGTTCGCTCTCAGGGATTGCCTCGCCATGGCATTCAATCTGAAGGCTTACCAGATCTCCGGGCCGGATTGGCTGGCCACAGAAAAGTTCGACATCGTCGCCAAACTTCCGGACGGCGCCCCACGCGACCAGATACGGGCCATGCTGCAAGCGCTGTTCATCGATCGGTTCCAAATGAAGACCCACCGCGAAACCAAGGACTTTTCAGTTTATGCGGTGGTGGTCGCCAAGGGCGGTCTCAAGATGAAAGAGCTGCCGCCCGACCCTGCGCCCGAGACGACCGATGGCGATAGCGGAGGCAACAAGGGTGGTGTCAACGTCTCGGTCAGCGGCGGGCGTGGTGGCGTCACGGCGAATTACGGCAACGGCTCGTACTTTACGATTGCGGACAACCGCATCGAAGCCAGAAAAATGCAGATGACCTACGTGGCCGATATGCTGGCGCGGTTCGAAGACCGGCCGGTGGTGGACATGACCGGGTTGAAAGGCAAGTACGATTTCACGCTCAGCTTCACCGAGGAAGACTACCACGCCATGATGATCCGCGCGGCGATCTCATCCGGCATGGCGCTGCCACCCGAAGCCATCCAGGCCATGGAACGCGCGTCCGGCGACTCGCTGTACACCGCGCTGGACGCGGTGGGACTCAAGCTGGAATCGCGCAAGGCGCCGCTCGACGTGCTGGTAATCGACCACGCTGAAAAAAACCCTAGTGAAAACTAGCGGTCTGCAGCGCAGACCCCGCCTCGCGAGCCGACTGGCCAGACGAAGGAGCACGGCCAAGTGAAAGCCGCCCCGCATTGGATCTTCCGCGCGCGGATCGGATATTCTAAGGTATGAAAGTGATTCGCTGGGTAGTTCTAACAGCATTCTTGACGCTCACAGGGTTTGGCCAAACAGCGCCACCCCCGCAATTCGAAGTGGCGTCGATCCGGCCATCGCCGCCCCCCACTCCGGGGCAGCTCCATTTAGGATTGCAAGTGGATGGCTCACAGGTTAGAGTGAACCATCTCGGCCTGAAAGAATACATCGCAATCGCGTTCAAACTGAAACAGTACCAGGTGGCGGGGCCGGACTGGCTGGCCAGTGACAGGTTCGACGTTATCGCGAAACTTCCGGACGGAGCCTCGCGCGACCAGGTGCTGCCCATGTTGCAGTCCTTGCTGATTGACCGCTTTCAACTGAAGACTCACCATGAAACCAAGGAGTTCCCGGTCTATGGCCTGGTGGTCGCCAAGGGTGGGCTCAAGATGAAGGAACTGCCGCCGGACCCGGAAACGGACGCGACCGATGCCGACAAGGGCAACGTGAACGTCTCAGCGAGCGGCGGCCGCGGCGGAGCTGTGATCAGTTTTGGAAAAGGATCTTCTTTCTCCCTGGGGAACGACCGCTTCGAAGGCAAGAGAATGCAAATGGCCGCGGTGGCCGATATGCTGGCGCGGTTCGTCGACAAGCCAGTGGTGGACATGACGGAGCTGAAAGGCCGCTACGACTTCACGCTCGAGTTCACCCAGGAAGATTTTCGCGCCATGATGATCCGTGCAGCGCTGGCCCAGGGTGTCGCCCTGCCGCCCGAAGCGATCCAGGCCATGGAGGGCGCATCAGGCGACTCGCTCTTCACCGCGCTTCAGACGCTAGGGCTCAAGCTGGATTCGCGAAAAGCGCCACTGGACGTGCTGGTGGTGGATCACGCCGAAAAGACTCCGACGGAAAACTAGGTTTACCGCCTGAGTCTTCACGATCCCTGGTGGGTGGTGCTCTGCGACCTGCTGCGCAGGCCGGTCCAGCTCTCGGCCAGCACGATCGAATTGGCAGGATTGCGGGGATCGTACCGGACCCAGACCGGGCCGCTCAGCTCGTCATTGGTAGGCAGGTACTCGTGGAGCGACGACACATCCTGCGACGCCGTGTATTCCACGCCGCGGATGGCGTAAGAATAAAACACCATCTCGCCGCGCACCTCAACCAGCGAGGCGTCCCCCAATTTGCCGCGCGCTGCCAGAGCGCCGCGGCGCAACCGCTCGCGCTCGGCCGGCGTGACTCGGGAACTCTTCCACGCTCGATATCCTGCCAGCGCGACGAGGGCCAGGAGAACTCCAGCCAGGAAGAGCGTGACCGCTTCGGCCGGAAAAGAGGATGCCAGGGCGCCCGCCATTAGTCGCGCTTATCCACCAACCGGAGCCGCCTGAAATGCCTTGTTCCAGTCCTTCAGGAACTGCTCCAGCCCTTTGTCTGTCAGCGGGTGGTTGAAGAGCATATCGAGAACCTTGAAAGGCATGGTGGCAATGTGCGAGCCGGCCAGAGCCGCCTGCGACACATGGGTTGGCGACCGCAGCGAGGCGGCCAGAATCTGCGTCTTGTACCCATAATTCCGGTAAATCTGGACGATGTCTTTGATCAGGTCCATGCCGGTCCAACTGATGTCGTCGATGCGCCCGACGAACGGGCTGATGATATAGGCCCCCGCCTTGGCGGCGATCAAAGCCTGGTTGGCGGAGAAGCAGAGTGTGACGTTGACGCGAATGCCTTCCGAGGCCAGTGCTTTGGTAGCCACGATCCCGTCCCGGGTCAGGGGGCACTTGACCACCACGTTGCGATGAATCTTGATGAGTTCCTTGCCCTCGCGGATCATCTCCCGCGAAGTAGTTGCCACCACTTCGGCGCTGATATCGCCGTCGATAATGCCGCAGATTTCGCGGATGTGCTCCTCGAGGGGCTTCCCCTCTTTGGCAATCAGCGATGGATTGGTGGTGACGCCGTCGACGATTCCCCAGGCTGCGCCCTGCTTCAACTCGTCGAGGTTCGCCGTGTCGAGAAAGAATTTCATGTTTTTGTCCCTCCAGCTCACCCACAGTTTACCAAGGCGCGAGTTCGACAAGAATTGCACTGGTGCAGCCGGAGGTTGCACGATCCTTCAGCCAGGCTAAATCCAGGATTCAGAGGACTCGGCCTTGACACTCGGGCGTGCCGGATCATAGCTTGAAAAGTTGCCGGGTTTCCGGCATGGATCGAAGCCGAGTGGACGAGGAAACATTGGCATGGGGCAATCCTGGAAGATTCCGCAGCAAGGGGCGCTGGACCTGGTCTCGCTCGGCGCGTTAGTGCACCGGCTGGACCCGGGCATCATTCCGTTCCGCAAGGCCGCGGAGTGCCGCATTCACGTGAGCGGCGGCGAATTCAACGTGGCTGCGAACCTGGCGGACTGTTTTCGCCTGCACACGGCCATTGTCACGGCCATGGCTGACTATCCGATCGGCGATCTGATCGCGGAACGCGTCCGCGCGATGGGGGTAAAGCCGTTTTACAAGCACTTCGCACACGATGGCGTGACCGGTCCCAACATGGCGACGGTCTTCAGCGACCGTGGCGGGGGAGTGCGGGCTCCGGTGGTGTTCTACAACCGCTCCAATGAAGCGGCAGCGCGCCTGAAGGCGGGCGACTTCGACTGGAGCGAGGTCTTTGCCGGCGGCGTGCGCTGGTTTCATTCGGGTGGCATTTTCGCTGCGCTCTCCCCGACCACCGCGGAGCTGGTGATTGAAGGCATGCAGGCCGCCAAGGCGGCAGGGGCCATCGTCAGCTTCGACCTTAACTATCGCCAGAAGCTCTGGAACATTTCGGGCGGTGAAGCGCGTGCCGGAGAAGTGTTGGGTCGCATCGTCAAGAACGTAGACGTGCTGGTGGGCAACGAGGAGGATTTGCAGAAAGGGCTGGGAATCGCTGGGCCGGAAGTGGCGGCGAAATCCAAGCTGGACCCCTCGGCATTTGTGAAGATGATCGAGCAGGCAGTGGCCAAACACCCGCAGATTCAGGTCGTGGCGACCACGCTGCGCGAGGTTCACTCCACCAACCGTCACAGCTGGAGCGCGTTGGCCTGGGTGAACGGCCAGGTTTACACTGCGCCGGTGGCGGAGCTGGATGTCTATGACCGGGTGGGCGGCGGAGACGGCTTCGCCGCCGGCTTCTTCTACGGCCTGCTCAGCGGCATCGAGCCGGGCGAGGCCGTCAAACTGGGCTGGGCCCACGGCGCGCTTTTGACCACCTTCCCCGGCGACACCACCATGGCCACACTAGAACAGGTGCAGGCACTGGCCCGCGGCGCCGGAGCGCGCATTCAAAGGTAAGATCGGAGACGATGTCATAGCCAACCGCTCCCTCACGGTCGCGGCTCCGATGGGCGTTCAGAGCCACGACCGTGAGGAAGTGATTGCCGGGCTAAGGAGCGATTCATGGCAACCAACAACGTGATGGACTTGACCGGCCGCGTGGCGGTGGTGATGGGCGGCACTTCGGGGCTGGGGCGCGTGCTGGCCGGAGGCTTGGCCCGCGCCGGCGCCGATGTAGTGCCGACCGGCCGCCGCGATGCCCTAGTCGAGGAAGCCTGCGGGGACATCGAGCGCGCCGGCCGCAAAACCCTGTGCCGCGCGTCTGACGTTGGCTCGCGCGAATCGGTGGATGCCTTCCGCGATGCCGTGCTGGCTGCGTTCGGACGCGTGGACGTGCTGGTCAACGCGGCCGGTCAGATCTTCCGCAAGCCGACGATCGATGTCACCGAAGCCGAGTGGAACAGCCTGATGAATGTCAACCTGACCGGCATGCTGCGGGCCTGCCAGTCGTTTTACCAGCCCTTGAAGGCCGGCGGGCGGGGCCGAATCGTGAATATCGCGTCGCTCAATTCGTTTGTATCGCTGGTACAGGTGACCGCCTACGCCGCATCCAAGGCGGCGGTGCTGGCGCTCACCCGCAGCCTGGCTGTCGAGTGGGCTAAGGACGGTATCAACGTGAATGCGATCGCGCCGGGCGTTTTCCGCACCGACCTGAACGCCGCTCTTCTCGATGGCACTGAGCGCGGCAAAGAATTGCGCATGCGAACGCCGATGGGCCGGTTTGGCAAATCCGAAGAACTGGTCGGCGCGGCCATCCTGCTCGCCTCCGACGCCGCCAGCTTCATCACCGGGCAGTGCATCGCCGTCGACGGCGGCTTCCTGGCATCGGGAGTCAACCAGTAAGACGCCGCCGGCGGCTTGGCCGAATCACTATTTGGCGTCAGCCGGCTTCGCCGCGGGCTTGGCCGCTGCCGCCTTCGTCTTCGGCGCCCAGAAATCCGAGTCGGCCGTGAGGAATTCCTTCGGCGGATTGCTCATCTTCGGGTCAACCGCGAAAAGGGCGGTTTCTGAGCTGGCGATGACATCCGCCTGCAACTTGTAGTAATGGTCCAACGATTCGCCGAACGCATCCGCCATGCTCATCGCCGACGGCAGCGGATCCATTGTCTTGAGCGAAGTCGTGCCGCTGAATATCAGATAGGTTCCGGCGGGCGCGCCCGAGCTCACGCTGAATACCACCCGCCGCTGTTCGCTGCCGCTCTTGATAAAGGCCGCGTTCACGAGTTTCCTCAGGGCGGCAAAGTCTGCCGCATGCCCGGGTCGCACGTGGAGGGTGTTTATGCTGAAGAACCGCACCTTGGGCAGATTTGAAGGCACGGGCAGGTAGCTGAGGTCTTTTTGAAAGGTGGCGATCATCTGGCGTTCGCCAGTGCGCAGTTCTCCGTCCTGAACATCCAATTGGTCGAGCGTGGATTTCAACGGCTCGGCCTGAATGGTGTGGATGGCCTTTTCCAGCGACTCGTAGGAATCGTGGCTCTCCAGGAACCAAGCTTGGGTGGTCCCGGTAATACTGACCAGGCCGAGATAGCTGGGATAACCGGTCTTGGAGAAGGCGCGGGCGTACGCCGACTCCACTCTTTCGTGTGCTAAGGTCTTGCCGGACTTAATGTCCTCGCGGAAGATCCGCAGGATGTGAGGCGGCTCTGGCGATTGTGCCTGCATGAGCGAGGCTCCCGACAGCAAAAGACCCGCCGCTAAAACGCATTTCATCTTTCAATCCCCTTTTAGTTGATTTCCAGGATGTGAGTTTCCGCACCCTGGCGCGGTCAAGTATACACCCGGCGCGTCCGTTGAGAGTCTTCTTCCGGGATCTTTCTTGAGGGGAGCAGTGTGAGCGCGACCGGGCTTCGTGCGCGCTCCCTCTGTGCGATGCTTGTTTGGGAGGCGCATGGAGGTCCGGCAGCTACAGCTCTTTCTGGCGGTACTGGACTGCGCCAGCGTCACCCGGGCGGCGGAGCGCGTCAACCTCACTCCAGGGGCGGTCAGCCTACAGCTTCACAGCCTGGCGGCGGAGCTCAATGCCGAGCTGTTCGTGCGCACGGGCAAGAGTCTGTCGCCGACGGCGGCGGCCTGGCGTCTGGCCGAACACGCGCGCGAGGTCATGAGCCAGCTCCGGCTGATCGAACAGGAATTCGAAAATGATGCCATGGGCGACCGGCATCCGTTCCACTTCGCCACCGGCGCCACCACCCTAATCCACCACCTGGGCAGACCGCTGCGCAAGCTGCGCAAGCACTTCCCGCACCTGGGCATCGATATCATGGTTTGCCCGACTGAGGAAATGGTCGCCGGACTGCTGGACCGCCGGTTCGACCTGGCGCTGATTTCGCTGCCGTATCCCAACGACAACCTGGAGACGGTCCCCTTGTTCGAAGAGGAACTGCTTGTGCTCAAGCCATCGCTTGAGCGAATCAGCGGCTGGCATGTGTCTCCCACCGAGCCGGCCGAGCTGGCCAGAGCTTCGTTCGTCCTGTACCCGAAGCGCAGCAACATGCGATCCATGATTGACGTCTTTTTCAAAGAGATCGACGTCGCGCCGCGGGTAGTGATGGAGGCCGACGACACCGAGGCGCTCAAGAAGCTGGTTGAGACCGGGTTCGGATATTCCATCCTTCCCGAATACGCGCTGCACGGGCGCCCCCGCTATTTCCACGCTCTGCGCGTGAAGGGGCACCGGCTGGTGCGCGTGCAGGCGCTTGCCATGGCACGCACGCCGCACCGGCGGGCGCTGACGGATGCCGTCGCGCGGTTCCTGCAGACATCGCTGTCCCTGCCGAAGAAATAGCGCCTTGGGACCGTTGATGCGCCTCGCGATCGTATCCGACATCCACGGCAACCGCACGGCGTTTGATGCCGTCCTGGCGGATTTGCGGCAGGCCTCTCCCGACCTAGTGCTCCATGGCGGGGATCTGGCCGACGGCGGCGCAAGCCCGGCGGCGATCGTGGACCAGGTTCGCGACCTCGGCTGGCGGGGAGTGGTAGGCAACACGGATGAAATGCTGTTCCGGCCAGAGTCGCTGGAGGAGTTTGCCAGCCAATCGTCAGCGCCGCTTACACTGTGGGCCGCGATCCGCGAGATGGCTTCGGCCACCCGTGAAGCGCTGGGAGAAGAGAGAATTGCCTGGCTGCGTGCGCTGCCGCCGGCGCTAATGCAAGGGCCGGTGGCGCTGGTGCACGCCGCTCCAGGGAACTACTGGCGCTGTCCGGGGCCTGAAGCAACCGATGCCGAGCTGGAGGCGGCGTATGCACCGCTTGGCCGGCCGATTGCCGTCCATGCCCACATCCATCGCGCGTATATTCGGAGGGTTGGCTCGATGTTCGTCGCCAACACCGGCAGCGTGAGCCTTTCGTACGACGGAGACCGCCGCGCCGCGTACCTGTTGCTGGATGGGTCCCAGCCGGCCATCCGGCGCGTGGAATACGACGTGGACAAAGAGATCCAGGCTCTCGCCGCTTGCGGCATTCCACACGCCGATTGGATCGCCAGGACACTGCTTAGCGCAAGGCCGCAGATGCCCTGAGGATGGGAGGCGGCGCGGCGCTGCAAAGAAAGAAATGTCAAGACGACTCTCGACACAGCAGGCAGGTGCCTGCGCCACGGTGGGCACCTCGGCTACTTGGCGCGGACCAGAGAAAGGCCGCGGTTGAAAACCTGGTGGAACGTTCCGGCAGCTCGCTCCGCGCCCCATTGCTCCAGGTCAATGTCGCCATTGGCATAAACCTGGAGGATGACCTCACCGTTCTGCACGCGGCAGGTCAGGGATTGGATGCGCTGCTCCGGCCCGCGCACCATGTTGTCAGCCAGGCGCAGCAAGGGGATCAACACGGTAAGGGCTCGTTTTTCGTCGGGCGTCAAGGTTTGAAAGGCGGTGTGTACTGGGTTGGGCAGGGCTTTGCGGTGATAGCGGCAAAGGGCGGCCACCAGCACGCGCTCGCGCTCGGTGAAGCCGGGCATGTCCGAGTTGGCCACTACGTAATAGGAATGCTTGTGATGGCTGGAGCTGGAAATGTAATGGCCCACGTCGAGCAGGTGAGCGGCGGCCTCCAGCAGCTTGCCGGCGGCGGGAGGCAGGCGATGCAGCGGCTGCAAGGCGGTGAAGAGCAGGCCGGCGATGTGGGCCACGTTGCGGGCGTGCTCCACGGATACGCCGTAACGGCGGCCCATGTCTTCCACCTCGCGGCGCTGCTCGCGGGTGAGGCGGGAAAGCTCAGCGCCCACGTTGCGCGCCGCCAGGTCCGCAATTACACCGTCGCGCACACCGGCGCGCGAGTAGTAGAAGGCGGGCAGGCGGAACCGCTCCAGGAAAGTCAGCAGCACGGCCATGCCGGGCACAATGATCTCGGCGCGGCGCGGCCCGATGCCGGTTACCTTGCGGCGGCCAGCCAGCCCCAATGCGGCCAGCTTCCAGTAGAGCTTGCGCACCTGAGCGGTGGTGACGCGCAAGCGATCGAATTCGTCGCGCTGCGACCGCGGCAGCCGCGCCACCGCCGCGGCCACAGCCGATGCCGTGGCGGAAGTCCCAATGGCGCGCTCCCATTTAGCCGGCCCGAGGCGGCGGACCACACTGGAAAGCTTGTCCTCGACGAACTCCTGCATCTGGTGCAGCTGGCGTGGCGACGGCGGGTCGTCCTTGAGAAAAATCTCGCGCAGGCGCACGGCGCCCAGCGGTTTCGAGAACCCCATGCGCAAGTGGCTGTCCTCGGAAGCCACGATCTCGGCGCTGCCGCCGCCGATATCGCAGACCAGCACGCGCCGCCCCTGTTGCGGCCAGACGCTCTCCACGCCGAGGTGGATCAGCCGGGCCTCCTCGCGGCCGGAAATGATCTCCACGGGGGCGCCGGCGGCTTCGGAAGCCCGCTCGAGGAACTCGCGCTGGTTTCGCGTATCGCGGACGGCGCTGGTGGCGACCGCGCGCACTCCCACCACCGCCAGCTTACGGTACAGAGCGGCCATCCGCGCCAGCACGGCGCAGGTAGACTTGATGGCCTCTTCGCTGACCGCGCCGTTGCGAAACACACTTTCGCCCAGGCGCGTCACTTCGCGGTCGGAGGCCAGGACGCTGGTAGGCTGGCCGGCGGCCACCTCGGCCGCTTCCATGCGGATCGAATTACTGCCGATGTCGATGGCTGCGTATCGGGGCACTTATCTTCAATCTAAACGACGGCGCGCCGATTGGGAATCAAATTCTGTCAGGCGGGGATACTTCGCCCCAGCCGCCGGAATTGGCGTAACTAGACCGTAACCGCGAGGCGGATTCGGACATTGCGCTCTGTTAAGCTCAAGAACGGAGGGTGCCATGCAGCCCTTTCGTTATCACGTATTCGTTTGCGACCAGCAGAAAGCGGAAGGCGCCCCGAGTTGCGGCGCTCGCGGCGGCCTCGCCGTGATCGAAGCCTTGCGGCACGAGGTGGCCGCGCAGTCTCTGGAGAGCCAGGTGCAGGTGACCGCCTGTGGATCGCTGGGGCTTTGCGAAAGCGGACCCAACGCGGTGGTATATCCCGAAGGAACCTGGTACAGCGGTCTCACCCCGGCGGATGTTCCGGAGCTGGTGGAGGAGCACTTTCGCCACGACCGGCCCCTGCTGCGGCTGGCGCGCCGGAATGTCCACGAAGTTTGCAGCGAAATGGCCGCCAATAAGGAAAAGCGGCTCGCCGTGATGCGTGCGCGCGAGGCCAGCGGCGCGTTACCGGACGATCTCAACGAGCGGATCCGCGGCTTCCAGCAGAGCCGTGTCATTCTGACCGCGCTGGAGCTCGACCTGTTTACCGCAGTCGGCGGGGGCGGCACCGCGACGGAAATCGCTGCCCGCATCCACGCCGATCCCCGCGCAACGGAAATGCTGCTGCAAGCGGTAGCGTCGCTGCAACTGGCCGTCAAGCAGGATGGCCTGTTCTATAACGCTCCGGTGGCCGCGCGTTTTTTCACCGCAGGCTCTCCCCACAATGCGCACCCCGGCCTGCTGCACACGGCCGGACTCTGGAAGAACTGGTCAACCCTGACCGAATGCGTTCGGGCAGGTACCTCGGTGATTCACCAGGAGATGGCCGAGCGCTCCGGCGACTGGACGCAAGCGTTCATCGCCGCCATGCACCGCAACGCCGTGGAGCGGGCTGGATCGCTGGTGGCGGCGGTAGGCGCACATGGTATACGGCGCATGCTGGACGTGGGGGGCGGCTCCGGCGCCTACTCCATCGCTTTCGCCGCCGCCAATCCGGAGCTGCAGGCCTACATCCTGGATCTCGGCCCGGTGGTTCCCCTGGCCCAGCGCCACATCGACCAAGCGGGCGTCGCCGGCCGCGTTCACACGCGCATCGGCGATTTGCGGACGGACCATCTCGGCGAAGGTTATGACCTGGTGCTGGCCTCCGCCATCTGCCACATGCTGGACGAGAGGGAAAACGCGCATCTGATTGAGCGCTGTTTTGGCGCGCTGGCGCCGGGGGGCCGGCTGGTGATCCAGGAGTTCATCCTCGAGCCGGATAAATGCTCGCCGCCGTCGGCCGCCTTGTTTTCGCTCAACATGCTGGTGGGCACTCGCGCCGGCGCCAGCTACAGCGAGCCCGAATACACGGCGTGGATGCGCGCCGCCGGATTCACCGACATACGCCGCGTCCGCATGCCCGGGCCGGCCGGTTTAATGGTCGGCAAACGCCCGGAGTGAAGAGCGGGTAGGACAGGCCATCGCTTTTCGTGGCCTGTCTCACTTGACGATGCCGCCGCGCGGTGAACGTCTCGATAGACACTTTCAGTCCAGCATGGGGAGCGTTCGGTCGAAAAATTACTCCATCGTCCGGAGATTCCCGACAAGGCACCGGCGGCAAAAGACCGCCGGCGCTACAGGGAAGCACCGGAATTCGGTTTCCGGTGAATCCGTCGTAGACTATCACCTGATATGAAGAAACTCGCGATCGCGTTCCTCACAGCCGCCTGTGCTTTGGCGCAAACCTCGGCCGAGAGAGAAACCGCCATGAAAGCGGACCTCGCCGGCGAGATCGACGGGATGAAGAAACAGGCGCAGGTGATGGTAGACAGCGTGTTCAGTTTCGGTGAGCTGGGCTTCCAGGAAATCGAAACCTCCAGGTACCTGGCGGACACGCTGGAGAAGGCCGGCTTTCACATCGAGCACAACGCGGCGGGCGTTCCCACTGCGTGGGTGGCCAGTTGGGGCTCCGGGAAGCCGGTGATTTCGCTGGGATCCGATATCGACGATATCCCGCAGGCTTCACAAAAGCCGGGGGTGGCGTGGCACGAGCCGATTGTCGAAGGCGCCCCTGGACACGGGGAAGGCCATAATTCGGGCGTGCCGCTCAACATCATTGCCGCGCTGGCGGTCAAGAAGGTTATGGAGCGCGAACACCTACAGGGCACGATCCGGTTATGGCCGGGCGTGGCGGAAGAAGAGCTGGGGGCGAAGGCCTATTTTGTCAAAGCGGGCGTGTTCAAAGATGTCGACGTGGTGCTGTTCTGCCACGTGGCGTCCAGCTTCGCCGTTTCGTATGGGCCGCCGACCAACCAGAACGGGATGGTCTCGGTGGAGTACCTGTTCAAAGGCGAGAGCGCTCATGCCGCAGGCGCGCCGTGGCGGGGCAGGAGCGCCCTGGATGCGGTGGAGCTGATGGACGTGGGCTGGAACTTCCGGCGCGAGCACTTGCGCCTGGCGCAACGCTCGCACTACGTGATCACCAACGGCGGCGACCAGCCAAACGTGGTGCCGCCCACCGCCAGCGTCTGGTATTACTTCCGCGAGGCGGACTACGACCATGTGATGGACCTGTGGCGGATCGGCGACAACATGGCCAAGGCGGCGACCCTGATGACCGATACCGCCTACACCTCTCGCCTGCTGGGCAGCGCCTGGCCGGGATACTTCAACAAGCCGATCGCGGAGGCGATGTACGAAAACATCAAGAAGGTAGGGATGCCGCAATGGTCAG